>Ga0207158_1182_pt1 | contig 14320 bp, 12 predicted proteins | sample Alteio_BWMinHeat_22_FD_153512 | JGI IMG/M metagenome (GOLD analysis project Ga0207158, IMG submission 153512) | Enriched cells from forest soil in Barre Woods Harvard Forest LTER site, Petersham, Massachusetts, United States -... | ecosystem: Environmental > Terrestrial > Soil > Temperate forest >... | reverse complement strand
CATGATGGTGCAGCTGCCGCTTTACGCGATATGCGTGTGCGGGTTACCCAAAACCTCATTGAAGGAGCTCATGGAGTGTCACTCGACGCACACGCAGTACCGACCGATTCTTCCTTGCTACTCCTTCAATTGCCAGCTAAAGTTCTCGACACAACTCGAACGTACTCGGCATTTCACGGCGTGCCACAGACACGAGCAGGCGCACCTGAAATGTTTACACTGCGACTTTTCGTGCCATGAGGAGAGCGCTCTCCAACACCACTTTTTGCACTCGCACGCCGTCGACTGCGATATCCACCTCGAGTGTCAGTTGTGCCCCGAACTCAAATTTGCCGATGACGCCGCTCTGCTCCTCCATGCGGCGGAATGCCATGGTGTGATGAGCATCTCTTTCCCGGATAACATTCGAGGCAACCTCTCCGGTCGCTTACTAGAAACTCGAGACGTGCAGCTCAGCAAACACGAACAAAAACTCGCTGCGATCGAGGAGAACCTCGTCACCCTCTCCCAACAAATGAATGAAGTGACGAAGGTGTTGATTTCTTCCCTTGCTCCTGCCCCTTTTTCTTTCTCTTCCCCTTCCTCCTCCTCTCCCTCTGATGCTTGCAAACAGAGCATGGAGAAGGAGGAAAAGCACAGCCACAGCAAAGAGCAGGTCGGAAGGGAAAAGAAGGAAAAAAGTGATGGGACAGAAGAAACGGAGGGAAATCAAAGAAAGGAAAAAAGAGGAAAAAATCAAAAGAAGGAAAGAAAGGCGAGAGGGGAGGGAGTCGAGAAAAAAAAAGACAGGGGAAACACAGAAACAAAGCAAAGAAACGAGGGCAAAGGTGGAGAGGAACGAAAAGAGAAAAATGATGAAAAGGATGAAAAAGATGGACACGATCGAAAGGATGATCGTAACCACAAAGACGATCAATGGAAAAGCGGTGATGAAAAGGAGAATACAGAGCTGCAAGCGAAACAAAGACACGAACAGGAACAGCAACAGGAAACCGACACATTCTCGCTCGGTTCTCCTATACAAGGAGGTATTGACAGACCAAATCAGCGAGACGACCACGGGAAGGGACATGTGGAGATGGAGCACAAGAATGAGCGGATTCAATCACAATGGGAATCCGGGGAACTGAAAGTCGGCGAACTGAAAGCCGCGGAACTGAAAGAGGTGCGGGGGGAGTTGAAGAGGGAGATTTGTGGGGAGTGGAAAAGTGGGGACAAGGAACCAAGGGACAAAGGAAAGAAAGACAAGGAAAGGAAGGAAAAGCCACAAACACAGAAGGAGGGGAAGGAGCAGAAAAACGAGCAAAAAAAAGTCAAGACGTGGTCGAAACCCAAAACACCAAAAGAATCAAGAGAGCAGGAAGAAGTATCCAAGGGGGTCACGAAACATGAGCAACACATCACTGTCTCACGTCATGAGCACCCTACGAACCTTATTGCAAAAGTCAAGAAGGAGACTGGAACAGAACGAGAAAAAGAAACAGAAAAACCAAAGGAGGGAACTCTCAAACGCAAGTTGGTACAACAAACCTTGACTGGATCTCTTTCCAGGACACTCGATGACCGTTGTGTTCATGGATCTCAAGCAGATCGCCCGCTGAAATACCATTGCAGCGCCTGCAAACGCAAGTGGAAAAACAAGGCCTGGATCGAACGCCACGTCAAACAGCACAAATGTCCAAAGCGAACATTAAACCCTCAGATTGTCGAAAAAATTACGACGGCCACTCATCTGTGACCACCACCTACTTGGCTTTGGCGTGAGATTGTCTGCGATCCTCTATGATGCTCTACGATTCATTCTGACAACGGCAGAGGAATAAAAGAGGAAAGAAATGAAAGAGAAGGAGGAACCAATGAAGTAGAAGGAAAAAATAGGGAAACGACGGCGAGAGAAAGAAAGCATAAAGAAAGTGTGAGAATAGAGGAATGCAGGGCGAGAGGGAAAAAGAAAAGGAACGCGGGGAACAATAACGAGAGACATCAAAGTCCTTTGTGACCCACTATCAGATAATCGCTCACAATCCCCGTAGCCGTAACATGTGTAAAGTTTTATTCTGTTGCTCTGACTTTGCTGTCGTGGTTTCTTACATCTCCTAAGATTTTCCTTTATTTTCACAAAATTCTATCCTTTCTATTTGGTTGATTGGGGAGTTCCTCAAAAAATAGGGAGTTGACATGAAAACGTTGAGCACTAAAAGAATCGCAGCGAATAACAAGGAACTGCGCACAAAAAATTTACATTATAATGTTTTGCATCCAAAGCAGAGAGCCACAAACATCCGATCAGCCAGCATTTGTTTTGCGAAAAAAGAGAAGGAGGGAATTAGACATGATTATCCCTTCCCTTCTGCAAAGGAGCGATGGACATCATGATCCCTTGCTTCTGTGAAGGAGAGAAAATAAGCGAAAAAAAGGATAGTAAGAGACAGTCAACTAACGAGCCATTGTCCAAAATACGCCAAAGATGCTCCGAAAAGTGCTGCTAGAGCACCTCCCAACACGACTTGACAAAACTGAAGCTTTGTCTGGAGGGACCATTGCCGGGTGGCCTCATGCCAGGTGCTCCAATGAGACGCTTTCAAACATGTTACGAACAACGTCACACCGGTCAGTACCACCATTCCACCGACCCACCAGATGACGCTCAACAACGAGCTCAACAGTGTCGCCGGTCCATTTGGAAATTGCACCTGATTTGACAGCATGTTTGCTGCCGCAATGTATTCATGCCACAGAGGACTGTTTGCTCGCGACATAGGGTTCACCCAAAGTTGCTCCTCCCGGAATGATCTTCGTAAAACTCACTCCAAGGACTTCAAGGGCAGTGGTTTTATCCTCCGGCCGTAGTACAGGAACGACGTTCTTGATTATTTTTTGATTTGGAGCAACTTTCGGTGAACCCTATCGCGACACCATCGATCCTGCTCTGATTTTTTTTTCTGGTTGTCGTCCGCATTCAGTGGTGTGCATTTTTTTGTTCCGTTGGGGCGTGTATGGCTTTAGATCCTCAGGAACAGAGCCCAAACGGAACATGTCGGTGTTGCTGCTCCGCTCCTTCTTTGTCATACAATGATTCCACGTGTAATATTTTGGGTTAATGTTGTCTCCTTGCCGCTACCTATATTTTTCCCATCTTTTTTCCTTCCCCTCTGCGTTTATCTCTTCTTTCGTTTTTCTTGTTGTGCGTTTCGTTTTCCTCCGTCTCTTCTATCCTCCTCGTCTCCCATGGCGCTTCCTTCCCATATTCATTTCCCGTCCTTCTTTGCCCTTCCTTTCTTTTTTTCATCTTCGTTTTCATATTCATTCTCTTTCCTATCTTCGGACGATCTTCATTCATGTTGCTTCTCTTCCTTTTCCATGTTCGTTCCTATGAATCTCATGTTGCTGTGATAGGCAACAACCCCTCAAGGGTTTTGAGTTCTTCAATTTCTGTCCTCAGGTGGTTCGGAACATGGCAACGGCATGAGCGAATTAATGAGGAATAATGGCGACAAGAATAATGACGCAACCGGATGAGGATACGATAGTGTCTGAATTTCCTGGGAGAGGGGATGAATCATGCCTATCACACGAGCTAACTTGCCTTATGCAGAGGACCTACCTCATATAGCGTCCATGCATTCGTATACCCACACCCAGAAATTATGAGTATTCTCAATGAGATTCGTCTAAACATTGAGTGCGCTGAGTGTACCACTGTTAGTTTTGGGACGGGGTGTACGTTCGAGTCTGAAAATAAAAACATTGCACTGTTACTGAACCTGTGTCAATTATTTTAGGAAGTAACGTAAAGGCACATTGTGCTTACATCATGCGTCTCTTTCAGAGTCTTTCTTCACATAATGCGTCGGACCGACAAGACAGACGGTCTTCAACTATTATTTACTGACCAATTCAAAACCTCTCATCAAGACCACTAGGCCCGTCAAGGGATCGCCCAATTTATGCTTCCCAAACCTCGAGGAAGACCGAAGCGCAAGCGTGAAGAAGATTCAAAGGAGGGAAAGGGCAGAAAATCCAGCCTGCATGTTTCGTTCTGTTTAACTTCAGAGGATGTGGAAAGCCGATTATCTTCTGTGAAACAATCGAATCCCATCTCAGGTTCAAGTGCCAGTATAACCACAAGTCCATCTTTCTTTTCCTCTTCCCTGTCTTGCTCTTCCTTTTCATCCTCTTCCTCTTCGTGCTCCTCTTCTTCCTCTTCTTTATCTTCTCCATCCTTTTCTCCTTTCTTATCGTCATCTTCTTCCTGTCCTTTATTTTCTGCTTTATCTTCCTCTTCTGCTTCTGGTGCCGCTGCCTCTTTTTCTTCCGTTTCCCCTGCCCCTTCTGTTTCGTCTTCTGCTTTGTCTTCTGCTTCGTCTTCTGCTTCGTCTTCTGCTTCGTCTTCTGCTTCGTCTTCTGCTTCGTCTTCTGCTTCGTCTTCTGCCTCGTCTTCTGCCTCGTCTTCTGTTTTCTCTTCCGCTTCCTCTTCTGATTCCTCTTCCGTGACTTCTTCCTCTCCTACTTCCTCTTCTGATTCCTCTTCCGTGACTTCTTCCTCTCCTACTTCCTCTTGCTCATCTTCTTCCGTTTCATCACCAGACACGTTGCTTCGGTCATTGTGAACCACAAATCCAGGCTCCAATGTGGTTTCCTCTCCCTCCTTGTACCAGTCCGCGAACGAAACGACTTTTCCATCAGCAACTTTATGCCTCGGGAATATTGAACGGACGAAACAGAATCGACAAGGAGGTGTGTGTCCAGCGACCATTGTGTAACCACAAATGCACTGCCTCCTTCCTTCATTCGAGATTGCGAACCATGATGCTGTGTTTTCATTCCACACACAAGCAGAGGAGTCCTCGCTCGTCAAAACTCGATATTCGGGCGTAAACGTGGCGGGATGTTTTGTGGGGAGAGTCGCTGGGCGAAAAATCCAATGCTGAAATCCCGACAACGCACTCTTTCGATCTTCTCCTGAAATAGGCTCGGACATGACTGGATCTCAAACCAATAACTGAAGTTTATGTTTCTCAGTAACAAGCGGACCGACGATTGCGAGCCAATAATCTTGGGTCGGCGACCACATTTGCGTGGTTTATTGTGTGATTGGACGGTCTAAAGGGCGCTCGGATCGTGATAGGACCGCAAAAGCACAAAATTCTGATGTGTGAACCTCCTGAATTGGAGGAGGTGCAGTATTACATGGAGCGGCAGCTTGCGCTTAGTCGTGCAAAAAGGGCTCTCGTGTTTTTGTAATGCGAGATGCAAAAAGATGAAACGATCATACCGGTGTTTGTAGACACCACCCCTGAGCAAGGACTTTCATCTTCTGTTTTTATGTTTTCTATGGTATCGTTTTTACTGGCACTCTTCATGTTCTCCTCACTTTCTCTTTCTTTTTTATCTGATATGTTTTTTCCCATGTCCTCGATTCTCTCTTTACTGTAACCTTCTCGCTTGGTTTTTCTTTGTGTGCGAGGTTTTTTTTCACATAGCCTTTATTATCTGTTTACCGTCACTCTCTCGTTTTCTCCTTCCCTTTTATCTGCTATTGTTCCTGTTTACGGTGACCTTATCGCGTTCTCTTTCTTTTGTCTACTATGTTTTCTGATGCCGTTACCTTTTCGCATTTTCCCGTTTTCCTTCTTTCTGTTTTTGTTTGCTCTGTCATATGTTTACCGTGATCCCCCACACTGTCTCAAAAGACAGCGAAAAGAAAAAAAAGAAAGTAAAATGTCAACCAAAGAAACCAGCACGCAAAAATGGTACAGCAAATCAGGGAATTTGGTCAAGGTGCTGTTTGTAGTGGGCGCAGTAGGCGTGGTCATTTTCTTGATCGTCTTCTTCGCGACACGCCAAGCTACGTTTAGTGATTTGTGCACCCCTCCCACGATATGGGATGACAAGCTGAAAACGTGCGTGGCACCCGAAGCGCCGCCCGAAGGAACATTAAACTGGAACCGAGTACAGAGCGACGCTCAATCGATCAAAACCCATCAGCGGGATAGCGCGGGCAATACCTTTTCGATCAGCAATACGCAGCCGGTCGAGGCGGGGAAGAGCATCAAGTATTATTCGTGGCACCGAATGGGCTCGCCTGATTTCGGTCTCAACAAGGATTACCAGGCGGAATGGGCCAAGGTTCCCGACGAGGACTGGAAATATTATTGTGCGGCCGCTGCAGCTCAGGATCCCGATGCCCAAGTCTTTGAAATGTGGTACGCAGGGAACGGGCCTCCCAACTGCATCGTCTTTGGGAAGGAGAAATGGACGGAGGGCACTGACAAGATTACCCTCTCTCCCTCGGGCACGAACCATTGGGTGGGTCAGATTGCGCGTGCTCAGCTCTCGCAACAAAAACGGTAATTGGATGGGGGGGGGTGAAACAGAAATAGAGGGAGATCAATAGGAGGAACGAGTATAAATGAGTAACAGAACCCACACACGGCAGGATGAGATGGAACAGGCAGGACTCAGGAGAAACATAATTCTTTATTCCTCAAAACCAAGAGAAAAAAAGAGACTACATGAATCCAGTAATCGCAACTCCTGCCCCGTACCCGGGGAATGTTTACGTTACAAATCCATCTGTGTACCCTTACTGTGATCCAGCGGTTGACCCGACCTGCGTATTGCCTTACTATGCTTCTTCGTTGGCCTATCCGTATTACTATTCAGCGTATGCCTATCGTTACGTTCCCCGTGGGGGCTACTACTCGTTTTATGGAAAGCCTGGCACGGTCAATGTCAATCGAGTCGGATTGCAAGGTCGGCAAGGAACGTTTTCAGGTGCACGTACGGGCATTGCAGCGTCGGGCAGAACCGGCGGAGTGGGGGATCGATTTGGCACAGGAAAAAGACCTAGTGGGGTGGGTGGCACTCGAGGTGCAGCAACGGGAAGAAGGGCAGCAGGTGCTGCGGGTGGTCGAGGTGGAGGGCGACGGCGGTGAAATGGACGCTACAACGTCTGGATCTTGAACTTTTTATTTCCATTTCCTCCCTGCCAAGGTTTCGATTGTGAAATCAAGCGAATGCCAGCAAACACACACCTCCGAGGGTGAGCGCGACGCCTGGCACAACAAAATAATAATTAATGGATACGCGAGGAAAGAAAATTTCGGAAAGTACTAATGTAATGATGGGGTAGACGTTGCTAACACACAAGAACGCGGCGGGGATTACGTCCGTCGCCTTGTAGCCCAGCAGAAAGAGAATGCCTCCGCTCGCCAGACACACCGAGTACAGTAAAAGCAACAGCCATAGGCTCCATGTCGACAGCTGCGCCAAAGCGGATTGTTGATGAAGTGCCAACAAAAGAATGGTGTTGATGACACTGTTAACGATGCCGTACACGATGTTGATGACAAACGGGTTGACTTTTTGCGAGATGGACACCAGCAACGTGTAGGCCACACCCCACATCACGGCCGCACCCACGGCAAATGTGATCCAATTCATTTGTCCTTTTCGTTTGAGTTGTGTTTTTTTTTGGGTGACGGCGAGTCTCTGGAAATTAAGTGAGTAGTCGTGTTGCATATTTTCGCAAAGATCTGATTCCTCTCGAGTAGATTGCTAGTTAGGAACGTTGTTTAATCCTAAAGTATCATGCTCCGGTGTCGGAACTTGAATCCTGACATAGTCTACCCTAATTCATTGCATTTCTACTCTTTTTTCCTCCTTCTCTTGCTTTTCCACTCGTGTGTTCCTCTTTTTTTGCTTTTCTACTCTTGTGTTCCTCTTTTCTCTTCATGTTCTGCTCTCCCTCTTCCTTTCTAATATCGTGTCGTATTTTGGTGGAATGTACTGTGAAAGTAGAAAGAGAGGAAAATGACAAAGGAGGCAAAAAAACAAGATGAACAGAGATGGAAATGGGGAAAGAGCCAAAGGACCAAACAGCAAAGGAAAGGAAGGAATCTGAATTTGGTGGCAATACAAAATAAATACTGTTTTATGCATCAAACAAAAAACACAATGGTGAGTCGATTTGCAGCGCTAGATAGAGACCTTCTCGATCAGCGATTGCATGCAAAAGCACAAGAGTTTAAACGCCTGTCTGCTGAGCTCAAACAAGCTGAGACGACTCTAGAAGAATTGCGTGGCAGTGCCGGGGAAGCGGAGAGTTTAGCCATCCAGAGAGAAGCGTCCCTGAGAAAAAGGCAAGGAAGGAGCGCAGAAGAGTTTGTGACATTATGGAAAAAATACGTTGCAAGGTATGGTAGATGGACTTTTGACAGAGACAAGTCATAGCATAAGACATAATCGCTTGGCATGCTTAGAGGAAACAAAGAAATGTGATTTATTTACAAAATGCAACTCTTTTTTAAAACACACTGTGAAAAGGTTCCTCATGATATCCGCGATTTTTGTTATGCGTGGTTTGTTGTTACAACATTGACACATCATTGGTAAATATGAGAAATGTCCTCCTTGACGCCCGAGCTCGGTTGATGGTCCCTCTTCATCGCGCGGAGGTAAGCAAGTTCCTTGTCCTTATGTATGTCCTTGGCATAGCGCTTGGCGACAAAATATGTTTGCATTTCGCTGGCCGTATACTGGTAGCACGTGGCGTCCACCGCCTTCAGGAACGGGGCAGAATCCTCTCCAGGGCGGAAGCGCGCAAACATCTCGGCAATCTCTGGCTGCTTCATCGTGTCAAAGTGCACGACCGTATCGATGCGCCCCGGTCGTAACAACGCGGGGTCGAGACGATCCTTGAAGTTGGTCGTGATGAAAATAATGAGTGGATCCATGCGACCTAGCATATCGAGACTGTTGAGCAGCCCGCTAAAGGAAAGATTGCTGTTTCGTGTGTCGGCCTCTCGGCCCCGGAACAGTGCATCGATATCTTCGATCCACAGCCACGAACGTGCAGGGATATGCGCCACGGCCTGCATGAGTTCCTTGTCGTCGATCTCGCGCGAGAAGGTCAAGCGACATAACCCGTAATCGAAGTAGGCGGCCACCGCTTTGGCGAAAGTCGTTTTCCCCGTGCCAGGAGGCCCCTCGAGAAGAAAGCAGTGTTTGTAGGGCATATTGTGCTCCATGTAGTAATCTTTATCTTTGAGGAAGTGCGTGATGGTGTCCAGAATCTGCGCTTTGAGCTGCAGATCGATAAATACATTCTTTAGATCGCGCTTCGGCTCTTTCAAAACGGAATTCCATTCTGTCTCGCTCGAGTACATCGAGATGGACAAAAACGGGCCGGGAGATCCGTTGGCGAGCAAGACGGCGTCGTCGTAGATGGCGAGAAGTTGCTCCTCCGACACGGGCGGGTCGAACATCAAATCCACCTCCTCGATGGTGATGCGTTTGTCGTGCGAGCTGCTCTTGTTGACGGGCACGCGCTCGTACTTGAACTCCACGTTATGCTCTTTCCCCAGTCGTTTGTCTCGGAGCACGAAGCGGTGAGTGCCCAGCTGCAGCTTGTATCGCGCCGAGCAGTACGAGGACTTGGTGCCAAGGAATCTCAGCTCGACGGAGGCGAGCGCGCAGGTCTGTAACCCGACTTGCTGCGTCAACCAGATGATGATGGCCTCGCCCAAGGAATGCATTTCTCCTCCGAGCTCAATGTCGGTCTCGTACACGGAGAAGTAGGTCGGGGTCTTTGTCGACAATTTCAATTGGCGTATGTAGCGAGGACTGTCGACAGAAAAGGGAGATTTGGCCAGCCAATCCGCCAAGAATTTGGGTTTGGTACTGCTCGTATCCACCTTGTGCTCCACCATTTGCACCGTTTGCAAAGTGTCTGGTGATGAAACGGAAGAAGATGAGCAAGAGGAAGTAGGAGAGGAAGAAGTCACGGAAGAGGAATCAGAAGAGGAAGTAGGAGAGGAAGAAGTCACGGAAGAGGAATCAGAAGAGGAAGCGGAAGAGAAAACAGAAGACGAGGCAGAAGACGAGGCAGAAGACGAAGCAGAAGACGAAGCAGAAGACGAAGCAGAAGACGAAGCAGAAGACGAAGCAGAAGACGAAGCAGAAGACAAAGCAGAAGACGAAACAGAAGGGGCAGGGGAAACGGAAGAAAAAGAGGCAGCGGCACCAGAAGCAGAAGAGGAAGATAAAGCAGAAAATAAAGGACAGGAAGAAGATGACGATAAGAAAGGAGAAAAGGATGGAGAAGATAAAGAAGAGGAAGAAGAGGAGCACGAAGAGGAAGAGGATGAAAAGGAAGAGCAAGACAGGGAAGAGGAAAAGAAAGATGGACTTGTGGTTATACTGGCACTTGAACCTGAGATGGGATTCGATTGTTTCACAGAAGATAATCGGCTTTCCACATCCTCTGAAGTTAAACAGAACGAAACATGCAGGCTGGATTTTCTGCCCTTTCCCTCCTTTGAATCTTCTTCACGCTTGCGCTTCGGTCTTCCTCGAGGTTTGGGAAGCATAAATTGGGCGATCCCTTGACGGGCCTAGTGGTCTTGATGAGAGGTTTTGAATTGGTCAGTAAATAATAGTTGAAGACCGTCTGTCTTGTCGGTCCGACGCATTATGTGAAGAAAGACTCTGAAAGAGACGCATGATGTAAGCACAATGTGCCTTTACGTTACTTCCTAAAATAATTGACACAGGTTCAGTAACAGTGCAATGTTTTTATTTTCAGACTCGAACGTACACCCCGTCCCAAAACTAACAGTGGTACACTCAGCGCACTCAATGTTTAGACGAATCTCATTGAGAATACTCATAATTTCTGGGTGTGGGTATACGAATGCATGGACGCTATATGAGGTAGGTCCTCTGCATAAGGCAAGTTAGCTCGTGTGATAGGCATGATTCATCCCCTCTCCCAGGAAATTCAGACACTATCGTATCCTCATCCGGTTGCGTCATTATTCTTGTCGCCATTATTCCTCATTAATTCGCTCATGCCGTTGCCATGTTCCGAACCACCTGAGGACAGAAATTGAAGAACTCAAAACCCTTGAGGGGTTGTTGCCTATCACAGCAACATGAGATTCATAGGAACGAACATGGAAAAGGAAGAGAAGCAACATGAATGAAGATCGTCCGAAGATAGGAAAGAGAATGAATATGAAAACGAAGATGAAAAAAAGAAAGGAAGGGCAAAGAAGGACGGGAAATGAATATGGGAAGGAAGCGCCATGGGAGACGAGGAGGATAGAAGAGACGGAGGAAAACGAAACGCACAACAAGAAAAACGAAAGAAGAGATAAACGCAGAGGGGAAGGAAAAAAGATGGGAAAAATATAGGTAGCGGCAAGGAGACAACATTAACCCAAAATATTACACGTGGAATCATTGTATGACAAAGAAGGAGCGGAGCAGCAACACCGACATGTTCCGTTTGGGCTCTGTTCCTGAGGATCTAAAGCCATACACGCCCCAACGGAACAAAAAAATGCACACCACTGAATGCGGACGACAACCAGAAAAAAAAATCAGAGCAGGATCGATGGTGTCGCGATAGGGTTCACCGAAAGTTGCTCCAAATCAAAAAATAATCAAGAACGTCGTTCCTGTACTACGGCCGGAGGATAAAACCACTGCCCTTGAAGTCCTTGGAGTGAGTTTTACGAAGATCATTCCGGGAGGAGCAACTTTGGGTGAACCCTATGTCGCGAGCAAACAGTCCTCTGTGGCATGAATACATTGCGGCAGCAAACATGCTGTCAAATCAGGTGCAATTTCCAAATGGACCGGCGACACTGTTGAGCTCGTTGTTGAGCGTCATCTGGTGGGTCGGTGGAATGGTGGTACTGACCGGTGTGACGTTGTTCGTAACATGTTTGAAAGCGTCTCATTGGAGCACCTGGCATGAGGCCACCCGGCAATGGTCCCTCCAGACAAAGCTTCAGTTTTGTCAAGTCGTGTTGGGAGGTGCTCTAGCAGCACTTTTCGGAGCATCTTTGGCGTATTTTGGACAATGGCTCGTTAGTTGACTGTCTCTTACTATCCTTTTTTTCGCTTATTTTCTCTCCTTCACAGAAGCAAGGGATCATGATGTCCATCGCTCCTTTGCAGAAGGGAAGGGATAATCATGTCTAATTCCCTCCTTCTCTTTTTTCGCAAAACAAATGCTGGCTGATCGGATGTTTGTGGCTCTCTGCTTTGGATGCAAAACATTATAATGTAAATTTTTTGTGCGCAGTTCCTTGTTATTCGCTGCGATTCTTTTAGTGCTCAACGTTTTCATGTCAACTCCCTATTTTTTGAGGAACTCCCCAATCAACCAAATAGAAAGGATAGAATTTTGTGAAAATAAAGGAAAATCTTAGGAGATGTAAGAAACCACGACAGCAAAGTCAGAGCAACAGAATAAAACTTTACACATGTTACGGCTACGGGGATTGTGAGCGATTATCTGATAGTGGGTCACAAAGGACTTTGATGTCTCTCGTTATTGTTCCCCGCGTTCCTTTTCTTTTTCCCTCTCGCCCTGCATTCCTCTATTCTCACACTTTCTTTATGCTTTCTTTCTCTCGCCGTCGTTTCCCTATTTTTTCCTTCTACTTCATTGGTTCCTCCTTCTCTTTCATTTCTTTCCTCTTTTATTCCTCTGCCGTTGTCAGAATGAATCGTAGAGCATCATAGAGGATCGCAGACAATCTCACGCCAAAGCCAAGTAGGTGGTGGTCACAGATGAGTGGCCGTCGTAATTTTTTCGACAATCTGAGGGTTTAATGTTCGCTTTGGACATTTGTGCTGTTTGACGTGGCGTTCGATCCAGGCCTTGTTTTTCCACTTGCGTTTGCAGGCGCTGCAATGGTATTTCAGCGGGCGATCTGCTTGAGATCCATGAACACAACGGTCATCGAGTGTCCTGGAAAGAGATCCAGTCAAGGTTTGTTGTACCAACTTGCGTTTGAGAGTTCCCTCCTTTGGTTTTTCTGTTTCTTTTTCTCGTTCTGTTCCAGTCTCCTTCTTGACTTTTGCAATAAGGTTCGTAGGGTGCTCATGACGTGAGACAGTGATGTGTTGCTCATGTTTCGTGACCCCCTTGGATACTTCTTCCTGCTCTCTTGATTCTTTTGGTGTTTTGGGTTTCGACCACGTCTTGACTTTTTTTTGCTCGTTTTTCTGCTCCTTCCCCTCCTTCTGTGTTTGTGGCTTTTCCTTCCTTTCCTTGTCTTTCTTTCCTTTGTCCCTTGGTTCCTTGTCCCCACTTTTCCACTCCCCACAAATCTCCCTCTTCAACTCCCCCCGCACCTCTTTCAGTTCCGCGGCTTTCAGTTCGCCGACTTTCAGTTCCCCGGATTCCCATTGTGATTGAATCCGCTCATTCTTGTGCTCCATCTCCACATGTCCCTTCCCGTGGTCGTCTCGCTGATTTGGTCTGTCAATACCTCCTTGTATAGGAGAACCGAGCGAGAATGTGTCGGTTTCCTGTTGCTGTTCCTGTTCGTGTCTTTGTTTCGCTTGCAGCTCTGTATTCTCCTTTTCATCACCGCTTTTCCATTGATCGTCTTTGTGGTTACGATCATCCTTTCGATCGTGTCCATCTTTTTCATCCTTTTCATCATTTTTCTCTTTTCGTTCCTCTCCACCTTTGCCCTCGTTTCTTTGCTTTGTTTCTGTGTTTCCCCTGTCTTTTTTTTTCTCGACTCCCTCCCCTCTCGCCTTTCTTTCCTTCTTTTGATTTTTTCCTCTTTTTTCCTTTCTTTGATTTCCCTCCGTTTCTTCTGTCCCATCACTTTTTTCCTTCTTTTCCCTTCCGACCTGCTCTTTGCTGTGGCTGTGCTTTTCCTCCTTCTCCATGCTCTGTTTGCAAGCATCAGAGGGAGAGGAGGAGGAAGGGGAAGAGAAAGAAAAAGGGGCAGGAGCAAGGGAAGAAATCAACACCTTCGTCACTTCATTCATTTGTTGGGAGAGGGTGACGAGGTTCTCCTCGATCGCAGCGAGTTTTTGTTCGTGTTTGCTGAGCTGCACGTCTCGAGTTTCTAGTAAGCGACCGGAGAGGTTGCCTCGAATGTTATCCGGGAAAGAGATGCTCATCACACCATGGCATTCCGCCGCATGGAGGAGCAGAGCGGCGTCATCGGCAAATTTGAGTTCGGGGCACAACTGACACTCGAGGTGGATATCGCAGTCGACGGCGTGCGAGTGCAAAAAGTGGTGTTGGAGAGCGCTCTCCTCATGGCACGAAAAGTCGCAGTGTAAACATTTCAGGTGCGCCTGCTCGTGTCTGTGGCACGCCGTGAAATGCCGAGTACGTTCGAGTTGTGTCGAGAACTTTAGCTGGCAATTGAAGGAGTAGCAAGGAAGAATCGGTCGGTACTGCGTGTGCGTCGAGTGACACTCCATGAGCTCCTTCAATGAGGTTTTGGGTAACCCGCACACGCATATCGCGTAAAGCGGCAGCTGCACCATCATG
>Ga0207158_1181_pt1 | contig 14372 bp, 13 predicted proteins | sample Alteio_BWMinHeat_22_FD_153512 | JGI IMG/M metagenome (GOLD analysis project Ga0207158, IMG submission 153512) | Enriched cells from forest soil in Barre Woods Harvard Forest LTER site, Petersham, Massachusetts, United States -... | ecosystem: Environmental > Terrestrial > Soil > Temperate forest >... | reverse complement strand
ATCAAGCGATGGGGTACTTGCGCAGCATTTTGCCGGAACTTTCCAGACTATCTAATGAATCGGACATCATTTGATCGGCGGACATGGCCACAGTCAGACCATTCAGGGATTCTCGCCTGCGATAGCGGGCAAGAAGATCAAGAAGCGTGTGCCATTCCTCTTTGTCGACTTCGGGATCGGCTGGAACGGCGTAGCGGCCGGCGGTATCAATCACGATCGCCGGCTCAAAGAACGACCAATCGCAATGAGCGGTCGGAACGATATGGCCTGCGCCATTTCCATCGGCAAATGAAGGCAGACGTGCGGATCGCAAAGCCGTCGTTTTGCCGGACCCACTGGGTCCGATCATCATGTACCAGGGAAGTGCGTAAATAGGATTCCCGCGCTTTTTCAGAGCCGATCGTTTCAAAAATTGGATCGCGGCTTTCCACTGCGAGCGAAGTGTTTCAATGCTTATCCGGCCATTGTTGATTTCTACATTGGCGTGCAGTGTTTCCTCCTGCTCAATTCTGCGATGCTGCCGGCGACGCGAACGTATCCGCTGAAACAGGAGAATACCGGCGCTTACGCCGGCGATCCCCAGGACCAGACAGACGCCCACCCACGCGGGTCGTTCAACAGTAAATAGATGCCGGTAGCCGAGCAGAATAATCAGCGCACCGGTCATGAAGACACCCGTGCGCTTCAGAAAGTTGACCAGAATGCCATTCATGATCGCACCGCCTTTAGAATGTTTTCACCGATGGCAAAGAGCGTGAACCGATACGTCAGGAAGAGGGCCAGGAGCACAAGAGTCGGGAGTCGAAACCGCATTTAAAGAAACAATCAGCGGTCAATTTCGACGTGAAATCCTGGGGCCGGCGGACGAACAGACCTTCCGGACCATGGCCGACTTGACGTCGTCCTCTTCGGACGAGCGTTTCAGCGCGTTCGTCGCGCATCTGGTTGGCCGCTTGAGCACGCTTAAAGCGCGCCTAAAAGGTGAGGACATGGAAAAGATTCAGATCATACCGCCCCCATTCTCGTTCTTGCGCATCGCCGGCCATCAAACGGACATTGATCTACAGGAAAAAGTCGGTGCCTTGTATGTGGATTCCGTGTTCTGGCTGGCCGACCCGTCCGAATTAAATCAGGAATTGGTTTTGCTGCAGGGTCAGCTGAAGCAACTATTGCGTCTGAAAGGCCGGGATCCGCGCTGGCTCATCGCCTGGGGCGCCGCGCAGAAATCAATCCCGCCGGTCACATTGAGCGATTATTGGGGTGGCCGTTCCGTCTCCGCGCGGGAGCCCTCCATCCCTGGGCTTTTTTCTGCCCAGGGCAAAAGTTTAATCGATGCGTTCTTTCAGGAAATCGATGGCGCGTTGAATGATCCCGCGATCGCTGGCGAGCTCAAAACCAGTTTTGATCGCTGGTATCGCGAAAATGCGTTTGAAAGCTGGCGCCAATTTGTCGCTGTCTTTCCGCGCGGCCGGGAGATGCTGACTTCAGCCGATTCGTGGCGACAGATGGCTCCGCAGATGGGCGGCGATAAAAGTCCGTACTTCGTGCTGATCAAAAATGTAAATCGTGAATTTGAGTCCACGGCCGCCATCGATCTGGTGCCCTGGGTTAGGCATCTCCGCCAACTTCGAGACCTTCAAGCGACCCCGGATTTCTGGAGATACCGCCAGGCGCTGGAGAAAGCCGCCAAAGCGGTCAGCGATCCCTCGCAGGCCAGCCAGTCCACGGCTCAAGCCTTTGACAGTGCCGTGGCGCCTGGTTCTTCCGCCTTCGGGGCGGCCTTTGACGCCCTGGCCAAATTGAAATCATCCGCACCCCGGGATGTGTCTCAAGACCCCATCGTCTGGAATCTCGTGTCAGGACCGCTTCAGTTTCTCTGGGAACACGCGAGGCAGGAAACAGCCGATCGCCTGCAATCCGATTGGGAATCGAAAGTTCTGGCGAATGCCACCGGGTTGGACGGTACCCAGGCTCTGCCCGTGCTCTTGACCCAGGACGGGCCTGTCATGCGTTTTGCCAAAGATCAGGCGGCGCCCTATGTCGAGTGGAAACCAGGCAACGGTTATTGCGCCAAAGAAATGTTTGGAGGATCCGTGCCGTTTACAAGCGCCTTCTTTTCATTCCTGAACGGCGCGGTCTGGGTGTCGAGCATTAAAGACCTGCAGGTTGATCTGACCGCTCTCGCGCCGGAAACGAATGCCAATGCCAAGCGCATCCCGCATATCACGCGTCTGACGCTGCATTGTGGGGGGAAAACCCAGGTTCTATCCAATCGACGGCTGCGCGTCATTGAGAAATCCTTTAACGAGGTGGAGAAATCATTCGTCTGGTCTTCGGCCTGCGACGCCACCGATCTTGAAATCGACATCGCCGGGACGCGCCTGGTGAAAACATATCCGGGCGCATTTGGATTCTTCGCCTTCCTGCACGACTTCAAGGACGGCAAACACACGTTTTATCGCAGCAATTTTCCCGAAAAGGCAAAAGATCTCGCGGACCTGGGCGTCGAGTCCATCGCGATGCATTACCGTCTACGAGGAGCGCCGGATTTCGCCGCTCCCAAAGCGGCGCCGGCCAAGATTGTATGGAGCTGGAGCCGATAGCCGGAGTCTTGAGACGGAAACTAAACCAAGGAGGTTGGTATGTCAAAGTCAGATGAAGGTTCAGTCGCACCCGCAGAACGAGTCAACATCGTCTACCGTCCTGCGACGGAAGGCGTGAAAGAAGATGTGGAACTTCCGCTCAAGCTCCTGGTCACCGGGGATTTTACGGGGCAACCCGATCCCAGAGCCGTGGAGCAGCGCGAGCCGGTCAATGTGACCAAGGACAACTTCAATGAGGTCTTGAAGGCACAAGGAGTCGGCCTGCACATGAGTGTGCCGGAAAAGCTGTCCGGTCAAGCCGACCGGGAATTGGATGTGAGCCTCGCGTTCGCGTCCATGGAGGACTTCGGGCCGGAGCGCATTGCCGCTCAGGTTCCCGAATTAAAAGCCCTCGTTGAAATGAGGGACGCCCTGACCGCGTTAAAAGGGCCGCTGGCCAATGTGCCGGAATTCCGAAGCAGACTGCAAACGCTCGTGAAGGACGCTGAGGCCAGAACCCGGATCCTTGCGGAAATGGGTGTGAACGCAGAGGAGGATCGCCATGAGTAACACATCGACACAGCGAAAAGTCGCCGAACCGGTCCTGTCGAACGAATCGCTGCTGGATTCAATCGTGCAGGCCACACGCATTAAACCCGAGGAAGAAGCCTACTCGGTCACCAAAAAAGGCGTCGAAACCTTGATCACGCAGCTGCTGCAGCCGGGCCGCGAGGCCAGCCGCATCTCGCATTCGCTGATCAATGACATGATCGCGGAAATCGACCGTAAGATCAGCCGTCAGGTGGATGAAATTCTCCATCACGCGGCGTTTCAGAAAATCGAATCGGCCTGGCGGTCTCTGAAGTTCCTGGTGGATCGCACCGACTTCCGGGAAAACGTCGCGATCGAAGTGCTGAATGCCAGCAAAGAGGACCTGCTCGCGGACTTTGAAGACGCGCCGGAAGTTTCGAAATCCGGCCTCTATAAAGCCGCGTACACGGCTGAATACGGGACCTACGGCGGAAAGCCGTATGCCGCGATCATCGGAAACTACGAGTTCGGTCCGGGACCTCAGGATGTCCGGCTTCTGCAGCACTTGGCCGCTGTGTCGAGCGCCGCACACAGTCCGTTCATCAGCGCTGCCGGTTCCGAATTTTTCGGAATCGACTCGTACAGTGAGCTGGCTCACCTCAAGGACCTGCACTCGGTGCTCGAGGGGCCGAAGTACATGAAGTGGAAGTCTTTCCGCGAAACCGCGGATGCGCGCTACGTCGGATTGGTGCTCCCGCGCTTCCTGCTGAGATTGCCCTACGGGCCGCAGACGCAGCCGGTCAAAGGGTTTACCTATCAGGAAGATGTCTCAGGCGGGCACGCGCAGTACCTCTGGGGAAATGCGGCCTTCGCGTTCGCCTCGCGCTTGACCGAGAGCTTCGCGAAATACCGCTGGTGCGCCAACATCATCGGTCCGATGGGCGGCGGGACGGTCTCTGATCTGCCCGTGCACCATTACGAGGCCATGGGCGCGACGCAAATGAAGATACCGGCCGAGACTCTGGTTTCGGATCGGGAGGAGTTTGAGCTGGCCGAGGAGGGATTCATCGCCCTAGCCATGCGCAAAGGGTCGGACAATGCCGCCTTCTTCTCGGCCAATTCGCCGCAGAAGGCAAAATACTTCGGCCAGAACAAGGAAGGGAAGGAAGCGGAACTCAGCCACAAGCTCGGGATCCAGCTTCCTTACATGTTCGTGATCAGCCGGCTGGCGCACTACTTAAAAGTGATTCAGCGGGAGAACATCGGGTCCTGGAAGGAACGCTCCGACGTCGAACGGGAGTTGAACGACTGGATCCGGCAGTACGTCTCGGACATGGATAACCCGATGCCCGGCGTGCGGGCCCGACGCCCGCTGCGTCAGGCGGAGATCGCGGTGGAAGACGTCGAAGGTGAACCGGGGTGGTACCGGGTGGCGCTGAAAATCCGGCCTCAGTTCAAGTATATGGGCGCTTACTTTACGCTTTCGCTGGTTGGAAAACTGGAGAAAGAGTGAGAAGCGAAAACACATCAAAAAAGGAGGAAGTACCATGGCCATGCCATGCTTCGTAAAAATAGAAGGTGAAAAACAAGGCAGCATCGACGGCTCGTGCGACATGAAGGGCCGAGAAAAAAGCATCCTGGCTTACGCGCTCGATCACAAGATCGAGATGCCCCGGGATCCGCAGACCGGCCTGTCGTCTGGCAAGCGGGTGCACGGACCCCTGTCCGTGACCAAGGAAGTCGACAAGAGCTCGCCCAAGCTGTACCAGGCGCTGTGCACGGGAGAACACCTGAAAAAGGTGGAAATTAAATACTTCCGCGTGGCCAAGGACGGTAAGGAAGAGCATTACTACACCCAGGAACTCTCGGACGCGATCGTCGCGGCCATCGAGCCCTCGGTGCCGGTCGTCTTTCTCAAAGAGAATGACGCTTACCGCCACATGGAAAAGGTGTCCTTTACCTACGCCAAGATCAAATGGGTATGGACGCCGGACGGAGTGGAATCCGAAGACTCCTGGAAAGGGGTCTAAGGCCGACTGCCATGCGAGAAGAGAGGCTGCTGGAGCGCATCCGCCGTTGGGAAGAAGAACCGTCGGGCCGTGGCCGCGAAAACCCGAAACGAACCATCGATTCGGTCGTGCGGCACCTTCAACGGTTGCTGAATACCCGGCAGGGCAGCGCTCAGATCGCGGAGGATTACGGGAGTCCGGACTTCGCGCATCTGCTTCAAGGCGGACCCGAGGCACCGGTCGACGTGGAGACGGTGATTCGAGATGTCATCGAAAAATACGAACCGCGTTTGACCGGTGTCCGGGTGCGCTATGCCGCGCATGACGATGAGAAGCTGACGCATCGATTCGATGTCCAAGCGAGGATCCAGGGGGATGCACGGCCCATCTATTTGGAGACACTCGTTGGGCTCGACGGTCACATCCAGGTGAAAGGCTGAGGTGGATCATGAAAACCCTGACAACGCATCGGAAATTCCAATTCAAAATCCTGGGGACATCGCTCGAGGTGGAGGTCGTGCAGTTGACGCTGGAGGAACGGCTTTCAAGCCCTTACCGGGCTGAGTTGATTCTGGCCTGCGAAGACACCATCGCGCTGAATGATGTCGTTGGAAAGGAAGCGCTCCTGACCCTTCGCGGTGATCCTGAAGATCGTCTGGTGCATGGCCTAATTCACCGATTCGCTCAAACGGGCCGGCAGGGGCGTTTTATCCTTTATGAGGCGCATCTCGTACCGCAGCTCTGGCTCCTGTCGCAGAGGCAGGACAGTCGGATTTTTCAGAACGAAAGTGTTCGGGAGATCGTTCCGGAAATTCTCAAGGACGACCAAATTCCCGCGGACCGCGCCGTATTACGACTGCAAGATACCTATAAGCCAAAAGAATATGGAGTGCAGTATCAGGAAACGGATCTTGCGTTTCTATCCCGGATTCTTGAAGGGGAAGGGATCTGGTACTTCTTTGAGCAAAGCCGTGATAAGCATGTCGCTGTCTTTGCCGACAGCCGTTCCGCTTATAAACCGGTCGAAGGCGGCGCGACGCTGTCCTTCAAGCAGAACAAAGGAATGCCGGGAATGGAAGAAGCGGTTTATCAATTCTCGCTCTCGCGGGCGATCGTCCCTGGAAAAATCAGCCAGACGGACTTCAACTACAATACGCCGTCGCTTCCGCTGGCGAGCCAGGACCAGGCGCAGAAAAATCAGGCGCTCGAAATCTACGAATATCCGGGCGGCTACGATGATCCGGATGCCGGCCAGCGCCTGGCCAAAGTCCGATTACAAGAAATCACTGCGATGCAGGAGACCGGAGATGGCGCCAGTACCTGTCCGCGTCTGACACCCGGATCTGTTTTCCGGCTCAAGGGACATCCTACCCAGGGATTTAACCGGGATTATTTCGTCGTTTCGGTCAGGCATCGGGGGACGCAACCTCAAGCGGTGGAGGAAACAAATTCCGCGGGGGCGATGAGCTATACCAACGAGTTTACCGTTATTCCCGCCGACGCGACATTCCGGCCGGCTCGCCAGACACCCAAGCCGGTCATCCAGGGACCGCAGACCGCTGTGGTCATGGGCCCGCAGGGGGAAGAAATTTACACGGATGAGCAGGGACGGGTGAAAGTGAAGTTCCACTGGGACCGGGGACAATCCAAGGACGAGAAGAGCTCCTGCTGGATCCGCGTGAGTCAGTTCTGGGCCGGCGAAGGATGGGGAGCGATGTTTCTGCCGCGCCGCGGGCAGGAAGTTATCGTCAGTTTTCTGGATGGCGACCCGGACCGGCCGATTATTACAGGCCGTGTCTACAACGGAGCCAATCCCCCGCCTCATGCGCTGCCCGATCACAAAACTAAGAGCACCATTTTAAGCCAGTCCAGTCAGGGGGGCGGCGGAGCCAACGAGCTGAGTTTCGAAGATGCGAAAGGCAGCGAAGAAGTGTACCTGCATGGACGGAAAGATCTCAGGATCCAGGTGGAACATAACAAAGACCAGTTGGTCGGAAATGACGAGACGCTTACGGTCAAAAACAACCGAGTCAAGATTGTGGCATCGGACCAACTGGCGAACATCGGCGGGAGCAAGAGTGAAACAGTCGTCAAAGCCTCTACCGAAAACGTGGGACTGGCCCGGTTGCTGAACGTCGGCGTCGATTACAGCGTGAACGTCGGAGCGGCTCACACCGTAACCGTCGGCGGAGCGATGAATACGGCGGTCGGCCTGGCGCACGCGGAGGAAGTCGGGCTCAGCAAGAATGTGGTTGTGGGTCAGGATTTCAATACAACCGTCCACAAAGACCATACGCTCGACATTTCCGGTCAGGCGAACACGAACGTCGGCAAGTCCTATACCATTGAAGCCGGCGACAGTTTCGAAATTGTCTGCGGTCAATCAGCTTTCAAATTAGAAAAGGATGGGACGGTGACTCTGACCGGCAAGCAATTTAAGCTCGACGCGTCCGGACCGGTGGAAATCACCGGAGAAACCGTCGATATCAACTAAAGGATCACGCGCATGGAATACCGGAATCTGACTCCCTTTCCATCGTTGGTGTACGAGGCGATTGATGCGCAAAGCCAGTCATTTGAAGTCGCGGTCCTGCGCATGACGCTGAGTGTAGAACCGAATGGCACATTGAAAATCGCCGATGATCAAGCACCTCTGGTCATGGTCGACGAACTCTATGGCGAACTGAACAAAAGCAGCGTAAAGCAGGAAAGCGACTTGGCGCCCTATAAGCCCTGGTGTGATGTGATCGTCGTGGGAGATGCGCTCGCACCCGGCGGGAAATGGGCGTCGCGTTTTGAATCCGGGATTCGCATCAGTCGAAAAGGAAATACTATCGTTCATAAGCGCATCACGGTCACGGGTCCGCGCTATTGGAAAAAGCGATGGCTTGGGGGCTGGCGATTGACAAAACCCGATCCCATCCAGTCGCTTCCTTTGCGTTACGAATATGCGTATGGTGGCGAATGTCGGGTGGAGGCCAACGATTCCGCCGTGCAGCGGATCAAAGCGAAACACCTTCTCACGCCTGACCAGCGGAAACAGCATCCGGAAGGCTCGGAAAAAGCGCCTGTCGCGCATACCTGCTGCGAAACCAATCCCATCGGGATGGGTTATACCGATAGCTGGTATCTCAGGGCTATGAAAATTAATAAATTCCCCGCTCCCCAGATCGAGTCGCCCAATGACCCGATTAAAAAATTCAGAAAACCTTATGATCCTCAAGGCTTGGGCGTGATCGGCCGCGCTTGGGAATCTCGAAGCAACTTATGCGGGACGATGGACGACCACTTTGTGCGAAGCGACCGGGCGCTGCCGGAGGATTTTGACTTCGCCTATTGGAACGGAGCACATCCCGATCTGCAAACCCCATGGCTGCATGGAGACGAAACCATCGACTTGATCAACATCCCGATTTCGAACTTTCGCTCCGACCGCCTGGACAGCCACGGAAACAGGATCACGCGTCTTTTCCTGCCTGGACACCATATGTGCGAGGTGGCCACCATGGAGGATGGGAAGATATCCAGCCGAGATTTCCATATCGATACGCTCATCATTGATGCGGAGAAAAGGGTGGTGAGCCTTGTTTATCGCCTGAGGCTCCTCAAGCAACTCCGTGTCAAAAGACTTGAAGCCACGATGTTAAACGACGAAGGTAAAGCGGTTCTTGATCTGCATTGCCAGGAAGTCACGAAGAGAATCCAAGAAACAAATGAACCGATGGAGGCGACCCATGGCTGACCAACTGGGGGCCCGAAAAGACGGCAAGTTCATGGCCATCTGCACGGCTCCTTCGATCAACCGAACGCCGCGCGGGCCTACACTGCCCGCGATCCCCTATCCGGTCATGTTCGATCTTTCGAGCAGCCAGGGAACGGTAGGCAATGTCCGGTTCAATGGCAACCCGGCCTATGTTCTGAATCAAAGTACGCAGCCGCGATGTATCGGGGATGAACAAGGCACCGCCGGAGGCATTCGCTCGGGGACCGTTAATGGTGAAGTTAAACCGGTGGCGGGTAGCAGCACAGTCAATATCAACGGCAAGCCAGTGGTACGAGCTGGCGATCCTTGCACCCTGAACAATGGAAATTGCCCTGGAAAATATGTGATCCAATCATGAATTCAGACGGTGTCAAAATTAAAGGGGAGGCCAAAACAATCCCCATAAGACACGAAGACATGAGGACCCCCGCAATCGCCTGTTTTATCGATGGAACGGGCTGTGACCATCCATCGGGTTCAAACATCCAGATTATGTGGCAGGAAGCGAGCAAACATAATAAAGCACCAAACCCGCAGGTCGACGACCGACCACTAGTTCAACCATTGTATTCTGCGGGACCTGGCGCGGGTTGGTCACACCTGTTCGGGAAGATGATCGCAGGGAATTCTATAACCATCGCACAAAACGCATATCGCAGGATCGTCCAATATTATGTAAATTTCAAACGAACCGGCAAACCGGCGCCGCACATCGATATTTATGGATTCAGCCGCGGAGCCGCCATTGCCAATGAGGTCGCCTGGATGGTGGAAGAATTTGGAATTCGACTTGATGACAAGTCGCCTGTATGCTCGCCCCACACGGTAAAAATTCGGTTTCTAGGGTTGTTCGACACTGTTTACTCGATCGGTGGACCCAACTTTGATACGTCGAACAAATTTCATACAAATCAGATCGCTCCCTGCGTTGAAGCGGCGGCCCATGCGCTGGCCGCAGACGAAACGCGTACTTATTTTATTCCGTCCATTCTTGACCCATCTCCAGGCAAAAGAAGGCCCTCAGAGATGATCTTCCCGGGGACTCATAGTGATGTTGGAGGATATCTTGATAATAATCATTACATTATGATGCTCACACGCTCATGGATATCTCAAAATGCTGCCGCGGCTGGCGTCGACTATCTGAATAGATTCATATTGAGCGATAGGGCGCGAACTTCACTGCTACGCGACCGACGACGTACGACTCACGGATCTATGGGATTTCCGCCGGAGAATCTCTACAAAAATGATGCGAACCCCCTCTATACAATGCACAAAATTGGGGCGTGGCGACCGGGCCAGCCGTTACCCTCCGTTTCTATCGGACAACTCTACACATTGCCGGTCCTCGAAGCGACGGACGCTGTTGTTGCGATGCGAATGAACTCCGGAGTCCTGGATACTTATGAGAATCAGCCCCCAACCATGCATATGCCTAGAACATTTCCAGAAGGAATCACGTGGGCACGGCCCGAAGACAAGTACGCGCGATTGAAGGCTCAACCGTGAGGCGCTTGGCGCTTGCCAGTATTCTGTTGCTCGTGGCATGCCAACGTGTGAACAATGGGTCGGGTCCCTTTTTTGGATTTGTAGTTCGAAATAATTCCGGAGGAACGATTGCCAATATTACATTAGCCAGCCTGGGTGCGAGCCAAGTTGTTGGGTCCCTTGACCCGGGCACTAGCGCCGTATTGGACTTATTTAGAAGCGTCGACCCCTCTTGGTATTTTTCCATAGAATTTCGAACGACGGGTGGGGCACTGCATAAGAAGCGATTTTTTCATGTCATTCCAAATCGCCTTTGGAAGGAATGCGCTAGTGGCGATCGTCAATTAGTATTCACAATCACAAACACCTACGATGTTGTTGCTGAAATCTCCGATAACCAATTGGACGCGGAGAAGAAGATTATTCGCGAACACCCGGAACGCTTTCGAGAGAAAGATTCAACCCGCTAGATACATTGGTCTCAACCTTTTCCACCTCCAGCCTCTTTGCAAAAGCCTGACATCTCCTGACAATAGTTTTGCCTGCCTGTGACAGCTGTTTTTCCTCTTTTCTCTATACTAACGAAGAAGAGAAAAGGAGGCGAACGTGATTCCCAAGTATTATCAAGACGAGCTTTCACATTTGCGGGGCCTGGGGGCGGATTTTTCCAAAGCGCATCCCTCGCTGGCGCCCATGCTGAGCGGCGCCCAGGCGGACCCGGACGTGGAGCGCCTGCTTGAGGGAACAGCTTTCTTGACGGCACTCCTGCGACAGAAACTGGATGACGAATTTCCTGAAATCGTCCAGGACCTGATACAGATTGTCGCACCGCATTACCTCAAGCCTGTCCCGTCATCCACCATCCTGCTTTTTCGTCCCAAATCCACGGTCCGGCATACGGTGAAGCTGCCCGCGGGGATCGCCTGCGGATCGGTGCCGGTAGAGGGCCTTTCCTGTATGTTCAGAACCTCTTACGGGATGGAGATTCATCCGTTAACGCTGCTCGATGCGGCATTTCAACAGCGGCCGGGGCAGCCTCCTATTATCAAGATCAATTTTGAACTGAACGGCCTAACGCTCACCCAGTGGAAGCCTGAATTGGTACGACTTTATCTCGCGGAGGATTTCGCCAAAGCATCCGATCTTTATCTGCTTTTGCGCCGCCATTTGAAATGCATCCGCATCGTGCCGCAGGAGGGGGGCCGTCCGTGCCTTCTCGATCGCGGCTGCCTGCGGCCCGTGGGATTCGATTTAATGGAACGTCTCGTTCCCTGTCCTTCACAAGGTTTCCCGGGATTTGGCGTGATGCAGGATTACTTCGTGCTCCCGCAAAAGTTTCTGTTTTTGGATCTCGTCGGTTGGGAACGGTGGTCCGCCCGCGGTTCAAGCGCGCGGTTCGAAGTGCAGCTCGAGCTGGAGGATATTCCGTCCGGACCGGTGCGAATAAGCAAAGAAAGCTTTGTCTTGAATGCCACCCCGGCCATTAATTTGTTCCCGCATGAGGCAACCCCCATTTACCTCGATCACCAGAAAGCGCAATATGCGATCCGGCCGATCGGTGCCGACCCGGATTATTATCACGTGTTTTCTGTTGACGAGATGAAGGGATTCGTTCAGGGCACGTGCGAAGAAAAAACCTATAGCGCTTTTGACCTATTCCGTCCGTCCACGTCCGCAAAGCCGGCGTTTCATGTGAGCTATGCGCCGTCCGCCGTTTCTTCCGGCGCCGACCTGTTTTTATCCGTGGCTTATCCGCCCGGAACGGAACTTCCCGTACCCGAAACGCTCTCTGTAAAACTCACTTGTACCAACGGTTCCTTGCCAGGGCGTCTCCGAACCGGCGATATCTCGATCCACGGCAAGGGATGTCCGGAATACGTCACGTTCATGAATATCATTCCGCCCACGCCGGGGGCTCCGCCGCCCATCGGCAAAAATCTATTGTGGCGCCTGGTCTCGCATCTGGCGGCCGGATTCCAATCCCTCGAAAAAGAAGAGGTGCTCAAATCGATGCTGGAACTCTATGTGCATCCGGAGGCGCGTGATGTCGCCGCTCTGGCGAATCAAAAGCGGATTAGCGGCATCCAGAAGGTGTCCGCAAACTCCGCCGACCGCCTCGTGTCGGGGATGGTGATGCGCGGCCGGAATATTACGCTCGAGGTCAACGAAGATCATTTCGCCAGCCGCGGCGATGCTTTTCTATTTGGCTGCGTGCTGGAAACGTTTTTCGGCAATTATGGTTCGATTAATTCATTCACGAGTCTGACAATGAAAGATATTCAAGGAGGGAGCCGCTACTCATGGCCGCCGCGAACGGGACATCGTCCTCTGATCTGAAGCAACAACTGCTGACGCACGGGAAGCGGTTCGACTTTTTTCAGGCGATCCGGCTGTTGAACCGCATTCCGGGACGCCGTCTGCGCATCCGGCCGGACACGTCGCTGGGGTTCCCGGCCTCCGATATCGCGAACATTCAAGAGAAGCCCGATGAGCAGGAATTCCTGATCACAGCGACATTCCTCGGTCTCTACGGGTCTTCTTCTCCGCTGCCGACCTTCTACAGCAAAGATTTATTGGGAGAAGATTCCACCGTTGCACGAGATTTTATCGATATCCTGCATCACCAGCTGTTTGACCTTCTGGTCGAATGCTGGAAAAAATACCGGCTCTTCATCCAAATCGTAGAGGTCAGAAATCAGGCGCCGCTGGAAATGCTGTATGCCCTTTGCGGACTTCCGGCGACGTCATCGCCGGATGAAAATTCCACGCGTTCTTACACGCTGCTGCGTTACGCCGGGTTGTTAGGCAGTCACCCGCGCTCCGCGCTTGGCCTGGCGACAGTGCTGAGCGACTCCTTCGGGGGAATTCCCGTGGATGTCATCCCGTTTGTGGCGCGGGCTGTAAAAATTCCGCTGGATCAGCAAATGCGCCTGGGCGTGGGTCAGAACGTGCTGGGGCAAGACAGTTTTGTCGGAGAAGAATTTATTGACCGCCAGGGCAAATTCCGCGTGCGCATCGGCCCGATCCGGCATGATCGATTTCGTTCGCTCTTGCGGGGAGGCGAAGGGCATCAAACCGCGATGCAGCTCATCAAAAGTTATTTGACCGACCCGCTTGATTACGACATCGAGCTGATTCTGGAAGGAGCCGAAATGCGGCCGTCGTGCTTGGGCGGCAGCGAATGGTCGAGTTTGGGCCTGGACACGGCGCTATACACCGGCGACTTCCAGGGGGATTTGAGCGTCGTGTTTCCGCCGGATTCGATCGAAGGGAGAGCGGCGGCATGATCACGGTCGACCTTCGGGCCCTCCTGCGGCGATTGAATGCCGGCTGCACCCAGGCCATCGAGGCGGCCGCGGGCGCTTGCATTTCACGGTCTCATTATGAGGTGACCCTCGAGCATGTTCTGCGCAAGCTGCTGGAGACGCCTGGGAACGATCTGGATCTTATCCTGAAGCACTTTTCCTGCGATGCCGCTCAGTGGAGCCGATCGATTGACAAAACTCTGGACGCACTGCGCATCGGCAACTCCGGTAAACCGGTGTTTTCGCCGCTCTTTCTCGAGTGGCTGCGTGATGCCTGGCTGACGGCATCGATCGATTACGGCGACACATCCGTGCGCTCTGGATTCATGCTGCTGGCTCTGCTGAAGAGTCCGGACCGTTATTTGGACGGTCCCTTGTTTGATTTGGCGGTAGAAATTCCCGTGGAACGTCTTCACGCGCAATTTAACGAGCTTGTCAAAACATCCTCGGAAGCGCCCTCCTCGAAAACAGCCGATAACCCGGCTCCCGCCTCCAGCGCCGGGGGGGCGCTGGAAAAATATTGCGTGGATTTTACGCAACAGGCCAAAGCGGATCAGATCGATCCTGTGTTTGGCCGTGATCGTGAAATGTACCAGATGATCGATATCCTCACCCGGAGACGGAAGAATAATCCGATTTTGGTCGGTGAGGCCGGTGTGGGCAAAACCGCGGTGGTCGAGGGTTTGGCCCG
>Ga0207158_1179_pt1 | contig 14408 bp, 18 predicted proteins | sample Alteio_BWMinHeat_22_FD_153512 | JGI IMG/M metagenome (GOLD analysis project Ga0207158, IMG submission 153512) | Enriched cells from forest soil in Barre Woods Harvard Forest LTER site, Petersham, Massachusetts, United States -... | ecosystem: Environmental > Terrestrial > Soil > Temperate forest >... | reverse complement strand
CGTTGAATATTGGCTTCCCATCCGCGCCGATCACGGGCTTGGAGGTTGTCACTGTCGAAGAGCTAATTTTCGTAAGCTGAGCCTCCAAAGCTCCAAGACGCTCGTTCACGCTATTGCGGACCGCAATTTTCTGATCGATGTCGTGTTGCGCCTGCGAAGCTTTGCTTTGCAGCGTATCTTTCTTGGCTTTTGCTTCGGTAAGCTTGTCGCTCGCTCTGTTGGCGTCCGCAATGCGATTATCAAACGTTTTCCAGGCGATCTGGGACAATGAAAAAGAGGTGACGGTGATTGCAGCGATAACCCCCAGCGCAGCGAGAGTCTTTATGTGCCACCCGTCCTGAGTTCTTACAGCGATCGCCAGGGGCACGCGTGCCAACTCAACCATGGACAGGGCAGCCGGGAACAGAAGTGCGCCGAATATCGCTTCGCCGGATAAATGCTCGCTTTCCGCGATCAGCAGGTAAGTGCCGACAATGATCAAGCCAATGATCCAAAACTCAACCGCGAAGGCAAGTACGACCTGCTTGACGTTTATTGAGTACCCACGAGCTCTGTCGCGCCCAAGTCGCCTCTGGATTCGCGACGCGCCGGGAGCGATGCCTTCCCGCGGGGCCTCGGACAAATCTGGAAATTCAGACAATATTGAATCAGATCGGCCACGAAAATTCACTGGCACACCCCTGCCGTACGCCCTCGGTCGAATACTACCTCCCCACGAATATCAGCGCCAGTAAGTTATATCCGGTTCTTGCAATCCGACCTCGGAAAAACTCTAAGTAATTGATAATCATGCATTTTTAATTGTCGTTGAGCGTCCACGATCTTCTCGACCTCCGTCAGGTAGCAGTATGGTTCGCGCCGCTGGGCCGGCTGTAGGCGCTCCGGCTTCCGCAGTGCGGTTCGGACACGCGCACTGACGCTGGCGCCCCTTCGCTTGCGTGCCTTGCGTGTATGTGCTTCGATCCTCTCGCCCGGATAGAGGGCAATGGGGGGAGAGGTTTATGAGAATCGCACTCGCTGCAGGGCTAATTGCCCTGATGACCACAGCCGCTCCGGCCCAATATCAGCAACCGAATCAAGGCCTGTACGGTTCGGGTGGCCTATACGGCACCGGCTCGAACCCGGAAAGCCACTACGTCCAGCCCTACATCCGGCAGGACGGCACCTATGTGCAGGGGCACCAGCAGACCAACCCGAACAACACCCAGCTCGACAATTACGGGACCCGGGGGAACGTCAATCCTTACACTGGGCAGGTTGGGACGCGCGCCCCACACTATTGAACCGGAAAAGCAATCATCATCGGGCGGCGAGGGGCTATGGTCTCCAAAAGGGGCTTCGCGGCGCTATTGGCCTGTCTTGCCCTCGCGCAACCCGCTGCGGCGCAGTCGGACGCTGACATTAAACGGGCGATGGGCGAGGTTGCCGGCGAACTGCAGCAATGCTCCGTCTATTTCCTCGTCGTTACGGCGTGCATCGCCGAGCAACGACCGGATTTGGCTCACACCTATCAGGAATTGGCAGACAAAGTCGGCAAACTGGCAATCGCTAGCGGACGAGTCGTTGGAGTGTCGGACCAAGCCTACGCGGCGCAGGCCAACCTCTACACCCAAGCGATGATGACATCGATGGGCGGAAACTGCACGAACATCGCCGTGCTCCTGCAAAGGTACTCGAATTTCTGCCAAAGATTAAGCCAGGACGCCGATCCCAGGCTTAAGGAGTGGATCGCTTGCGCGAGGTCTCGTCGGCAAACATGTGACGGGCCGACCTTGCCATAAGTCTCTCGGGAAGCGTCGAGACCATGAAAACCGTAGATGCAATGGGTGCGGAGCCAAGTGATATGGGCGCATTGTGAAGGACGACATTTACTCAGGCAAAGACGTGGTTGCATTCCAGCGCGTCGGAGAATTCCTATCTTGGTTCTCATTGTTGGAAAGCGATATAAATGAGTCAATCATAAGCCTACTTGCACTCGATGCCATGGTCGGGCGGCTGCTATTGAGTTATGTACCGTTTGCAAGGAAATGCGAGTTTCTGAAGGAGCTCTTCGGATTGAAGGCTGTCGGGTTCAAGCCGCCCGAAAGAAAGAGCGCCAATTCAAAGTTGGGTAGAATTCAGGAGCTTTCGGCGGTCCGAAATGTTGTTGCACATTCGGCCTTTTCTGCTCATCGATATGGAGTCAAATTCTTCAATGTCGACAAAAAAATGCGACCAGATACAAGTCGTATTATCAATAAAAAGACGTTTCAGAAATATCGCTCGGACATGGTGGACCTACGGGGTTGGCTCGCCCAAAATACTCACCGAGTTAAAGTGAAACTGAACGAACATCAGATCGCGAAGGCGATGACCGACAGTGTGCTCAAGGCAATTCAAGAGGCGCTTAATCAGCACGAGGAACAGCGATAACGGTCGAGCCTGTTAGTGCGAAGCGTCGGAAGACACACCGAACTGGCGTAAGCGTTCCATTTAGAACGCGGAATAGCCTACAGCGGCGGAGAAACGCAACAATGGGAAGGCTCAAAAGTCGCCCTCAAGGTGCTCGCTGAATTGGATTCCGGTTGGCGGCCCCGGCAAGTAGCTTCTGGAGCCTTGCCTTGCGCTCATCGAGCGGCCGGGGCCGCCAATCCTCGCTATCGAGCTCGAGCAGGTCAAAGGCGTACAGGAACGCCTGATCGTCGTAGGTCCCGCTGTGCAGCTTCTCGAAGATTGCCATGCCGGCGTCGTCGCAGCAGACCGCCTCGCCGTCGATCACCGCGGAAGTCGCCTGTAGGCCGGCCACAGCCTTGCGGATCAGGGGATAGCGGTCAGTCCAGTCATAACCGCGCCGGGTGAAGAGCCTGACCCGGCCACCCCGTTTTCGGGCAATCAGGCGGTAGCCGTCATGCTTGATCTCGTGAATCCATTGAGGCCCGACCGGAGGCTTTGACGCGCGGCTCGGGATGCAAAGGTTCAATAAAACCGGGAGGGGGTCTCTTGGATGCTGCGGGTCGCGGCTACATGCGGCTAAAATGGCAGGCCCGCGACGTCTGGGCAAGCCAAGAAGGCGATCAATATGCGCCAGGCTCCTCGCCGAGGCCAGCTCACGGCAGGTCCCAAGCCGCTTCTGCACCAAAATCGTGGGCCCGAAAGCACCTTATGGGATTCATCTTGGGCTGTAATTCCGACGTGGCGCTGCGGACATCGGCGAATTATTGACAACCTTCAATGTTGCAGCCGGGAAGGCGGCCGACTTTCTGCCTCGGCCGTCGAACCAAATGCAATTGATCATATCATGTGCATTGATGTCCTCGACCGTCATGAGAGGACCACCAGACTTTAACTGCACAACCTCCCCAATTTTGAAATCCATTGCCGAAAGTTCTCCGACATTCACTTTGTGCTGCGGGTGGCTGAACTCCGCATTCAGTCGTCGCTCAGTTTCGCTTCCGCGCGCAGTGTTGCGCGTATGGTAGCAGTCAGTTCTTTCGCGGCCGGCTCCAAGTCGGCCGGGTTCCATTTAATCGTTACCATATGATTCGTGTCAAAGTGAGTCTTTGATCTCTCCCAGTTCGCTGACTTGCACGAGTAGATAACCGGCAGCCCAAGACCTTCTCCGAAGCCTGCTTCCCAATAGGCGCCTTGACTGCCATGCGTCAGGTCCGCAATCAGGAATCGTGAGCCAATTATCGCCGCTCTCATCTGGTTGTCAATCAAGCCCGCGGGCTGTTCATCAGTGAGAACCCGGAGCGTGAAGCCAGCACGAGCAACGGCTGGTTCGAAACATTCAGCGACGACATCGTTTAGCTCCTCATCGCCGAACTTCATTGCCATGAATGCGATGCGACTGTCAGCACGCTTTACTCTGAGCTCCTCGTATCTCTGCCAGCCGTCCATCGTAAGCATCAGGCCGATTCTGCCCCCCCGGTCCTCATTCCGAAATAGATCACGCCGTTTCAATTGATCGAATAGCCAACCTAATCCTCCGCCGTCACCGCGCGGCGCGATCTGCAATCCGATCAACGCTGCCAGCGCCGGCACACTAATTTCCGCGAACTCAAATGTTGCGGGTTGACTATCGCCCGCCCAAGAAATCAAAGCGTCGACCTGCTGCTGCGGAGTAGGCAACCGGTCTTCGCGCCAAAAGCTGGCTAGATCGCTAGTGCCTATAACGCGCAGATGCGCACCGCTTGGTTGTTGCATCCTTCGCAGCGTGTGGCTCATCAGCGACCGTCGTAATGGCACTTCGTCTAGCTGCCGCGGCAGAACGGCCTCCGCCGTACCGCCGAGCACAAACGACCCACATCGGTCACAGTCAAATCTCACGATGTCAGCCCCGGGCTGACTTCGCACATTCGGCGTGTTGCAGACGATACAATTGGGCACGGCATCACCGACCCATACGCCCGCCGTCCAGCACAATCCTTCCCGACGCAGGCTTCTGACGAGTGTTTATACCTGATGTGGAGGCTCCACCACCAAAGTTCCATTTGGAACGAAAAAAGCGGCCGGAGGCGCCCCTGGCCGCTCTCTTACACCGCTTTCACCGTGACGTTGAGCAACGATTCAATTCTAAACCGCTCTTTCAGGTTTGCGATCCTTCGGCGCGCCTACACTCGATGAACCTTTCTTCTGTCGCCGCTTCTTCGGTCCATCATCAAGCAACTCGATGTCGCTCGCCGACACAATAGGGCCGCTCCCAAAGGCTAGCTTAAACTTGGCCAGGGCGGCCAATTTGAAGCCGGTCGCCCAATTATCCACGTCGGGATAGACGCGCTGGGCCTCCTCGCTCGTCCTAATAAATCTACGGTGGACCGCGCCATCCTCTTCGAGGCCAATTTCCCGGCACAATCGCGTAAACTGTCTGGGCGGCATCTTTCCTTGGGCCCTCTGGAGAGTTCGACCGATCTCGACGAAGTTTCCCGCGGCTGCGTATGTGAGGTCCCAAAGTTGTTTCTTGTATTCTGTGTATTGTAGAGGTGGTATATCGTTAGCCGTAACAGTTGGGACCGCCACCACTCTTTTGGCTTTCCGTGCTTTAGACATGACAACACACCTTTGAGCTGTGATTGGCCACGCGTTGCCTACGCAAACGCGAACTCGTATTCGAGATGATTGGCGATTGCACGAAAGTCCGGGTAGTAGAGTCCCATGATCTCCGACAATCTGTCTTTGTCATATTGAATCCCAAGCTCGGTAAGCTTGGCTTGGTACCGGTCATTGAGACGGTTAAGCACTGCAATCCGGTCAGCGGGCGGGACATCGAAGCACAGCGAGAGCATTCTTGATTGAATCGCCTCCGACAGCTTCCCGATTTCATTCGCTGTAAATATGAATCGAGCATTACGCTTGTTCTCGATCTCATACCTCAAGGAGGATTGCGCTGCCTTCGACAACCCATCCGCTTCATCGATGAAGACCACCTTTTTGCTTTGGAGGACCGTTGTACTCCGAGCATAGGGGCTGATCTTCTGCCGAATGTAATCGACGCCGTTTGCCGACGATCCGTTGACTTCCAACGGGTGATCCACGCCCATGGACTTTAGGAGGATTCTCGCCGCCGATGTCTTTCCAGTTCCAGGTTCGCCATACAAGATCAAGTCCATTACGTCGCCTGAATCGGTCATCCGCTGGAGACGTTCAATGTCTCTTTGCGGAAGGGTGAGGTCGCCGAGCTGCTGAGGGCGCAGCAGCTCGGACAATAGTTGACGATATTTGATCATGATTCCCTCACGCCGCCTGGCTGGAGTGAGACACGTCAGCGACCTTCTTGAGTTCTTCGCTGGTCTTTAGCGTGAACCCATATTGATCCCGCAGTGCTGTCAATTCTTTGTAGAGCTTCGCTCTCATCGCGTCATTGAGGCCTTCCAGATTAATCGAGACATCCCCTGTCTTCTTTGGTTTGGCAGGCCCGTCACTAAGGATTTCGTCGATATCCCTCGCCGTCATGAACGCCGAGAAACGGTCGCTCTTCGTAACCAACTCAAACTTGTTCGGCTTGAGGGCCGCCAACTTATACACGGTCGTCCAATTACTCGGCAGCTTGTCGAAGTGCTTTTCGAATCGGCTGACGGTCTTGCCTATCGTGATCATCTTCTTAAACGTCGATCCGTCGAACACTATGCCGACTTCCCTACAGAGGCTCTCAACCTCTCTCCGAGAAAGATTGTAGTTGGCCTCATGAAGTGCTTGACCGAACTTGACGATGCTCTCCCCTGCTTCCTTCTTGTACCGCTTGCATCGCTCCACGAGCGCGAGATATCGTGGCGTGGCGATCTCCGGTTCGGTGTCCTTCACAATTACACTTTTTGACATTTGAGTACTCCCTTGCTTTAAATCGCAACTTGCGGAATTGCGCGTCGCGAGCCGCATATGGGCGAGGGAGGATGGACTTTGGACCTGCTTTTGATTGAATCAAACCGGTGTCCGATTCCGGAGCAAACCGGACACATGATTGCAATCTATTTCTGTCCGATTGAACGAGAAATGGCGTCATGAAAGCGGAATTAGCTTACCCAACAGAGGTAATCAAAATCTGGTTTTCGTACCTGCGCCTCGCACATGAGGTCGGCAAGACCGATCCCAATATCAAGCTGGCCTTGAAACGATCCGCCCGATTCTATAGACCCTGGGGTGACGTAACGAAGGTATCGTTCAAACAATGGTGGAAGGACCATTCCAATTTGTTTGAAGAGAACGATGTGATTCAGTTAATTCGTTACCCGGACCTCGTCCCGCTTCCAAGAAAGGACCGATTGCTCCTATCGATTCCGCTCACAAGATCGCCGACAGAACTGGCGACAATGGTGCTGGCAATCTTCAAAAAGAACGCGAGGATTGTGAGCTCGAAATCCAAAAAGCGGCCAACGTCCAGGTACACGCTGACGGAAGGAGCGGAGATTAAGAGTAAGGGGGCTGTGCCGCTGGAGGACAAGTTAGCCGTATATCGGATCGCGTTGGAGCCTCCTAAAGCGAGCCGAAGCGAACTTCTTCTTAGAGTTTTGGGGGATCCAAGGCTATCGTCACTGTCGGCGTTTAGGCACGGGAGCGAGGATAGCAAAAAGCGAAGTCTCCGCCGGTACCTTAAGGACGCGGAACAAGTGATGATCAATGTGGCGAATGGGCAGTTTCCTGGTCCTAGAGGGAAGGGAACCGGACCCATTGAGGCGTAACCGCCGTCCCTGCTGTTCCAATTGGAACGTGAGAGCTTTAATGCGGGCAGTCCTCGGAATCGACGCTGCTTGGACGGCGACGCAGCCCAGCGGCGTGGCCGTGGCCGCTGAGTCGTTCGAGGGTTGGCGGCTAATTGGCATCGCGACATCATATCAGCGCTTCCACGATCTGGCAGACGGTCGCCTAATGAACGCGCAACGCTCGCTTGGCTCATTGCCCAATGCCCCCGACCTGATTGCCTCTGCTTGCACGCTCTGCGGCACTGCTATCGACCTGGTCGCCATCGACATGCCCATGGCTCACAGCCACATTGTCGGGAGACGTTTCTGCGACAATGAGGTGTCCCGAGCCTACGGGGCCCGAAAATGCGGCACCCATAGTCCGAGTGCGATTCGGCCCGGCCACATAAGTGACGATCTCAAGATTGGCTTTGAGCGTGCAGGCTACCCGTTACTGACCAATGCCCTCGGATCGCGCGGCATTATTGAAGTTTACCCGCATCCCGCGCTGGTCGAGCTCGCGATCGCACCGATTCGACTGCCGTATAAAGTATCAAGAGTTCGGTCATATTGGCCATTGGCCAAGCCAGTGGAACGACGGAGACGCCTGTACGAAATATGGAGTGAGATCGTATCGCTACTCGACGCGCAAATTGCCGGTGTCGCGGCGGTGCTGCCGGAATTGCCTTTAGATGCCGGCACGGTCGAGCTGAAAGCCTACGAGGACTCCCTCGACGCGGTCGTCTGTGCGTGGGTGGGGATATGCGCCTTGGAAGGCAAGGGTCGGCCGTTTGGTGACGAGAACTCGGCGATTTGGATTCCGAATGCGCGGACCGCTTCGCATCTGTCCCTACCGATTGAAGGCGGAGAGAACGTCACAGAACCCGGTGGCGTCGCGGGCGCATAGCGATAGGGCACCGGTCCGAGAACTCGAGCGCTGACGTGCTGTGTGGGATTGCGCGGGGTCGCGGGACGAGGGGTTTTTGGGATATGCTGGATCGACGGGATTGAAGTGTTCTGTTGAGCGCCATGCATCGAGATGACGATTCCAACCGAGGTCGACTGCATCTATGAAACCCGAACCACTGACCGATGCAGAATTTGATCGCCTGAACTCGGTGCTCGCGCGCTTCGGTGATAAGCGGTCGATGAACTTGGAACAGCTAGATGGTTTTCTTGCTGCTCTGATTTGCGGTCCCGACACTGTTCTCCCAAGCGAATATCTTCCGGTGATCTGGGGCGACAAGATCGTCCTCGAAGACACGTTCAACGCCAAGCCACTGTTGCAAGATTTCCTATCTTTGATTATGCGTCATTGGAATGTGATTGCTGATACCTTGCATTCTGGGGAGGTATATCTACCGCTACTTCTCGAAGATGAGAATGGGGTCAGCCACGCCAACAATTGGGCTAACGGTTTTATGCGTGGCATGGAATTGCGCATGGAAGACTGGGCTAATCTCCTAAATGACGAGCAGCATGGCGGATGGCTCGTGCCGATCTTGGTGCTCGCGCATGAGAACAGTCTTGATGAGGTTATGCGTCCTTATAACGAGCCAGTTAGCGCGGAGATGCGCGAGAAATTGATTGTCGGCGCTGCCTCGGGTGTGAGAGGTATTTACCGCCACTTCGTAGCGAAGCGATCTCGTGAAGGACAGTCATTTAGCAGTATGAACACCTTTCGCCGAAGCATGCCAAAGATCGGACGCAACGATCCGTGCCCTTGCGGATCGGGCAAGAAATTCAAGCAGTGCTGTGACAGGACCACGCTGCATTAGGCCGAGCTCTCCCGTGAATGTGGCGACCTGAGCCGCTCTAACGAGGAGAGAACGTCACAGAGTCCGGTGGCGTCTCGGCATCGACGCCGGCCCGGTGACGATCGTCCTTGACCTGTTCAGAGGCCGGATATGAAACGCGCCTTCGCCTCCCGTTCGGCGGGCGAAAGCGCCTCCATGACATTCGTCATGTCGGCACAGCCGCGCATCGCCTCGACCAGATATTCGTAGCCGATCAAACATCCACATAATACCTATACTACCTTATAGTACCGGAGACAGTTATATATTACCTCGATCTATATTCCAACGACGAGTGAAATGTATGAGCAACACCGCATATTTTACACAATTTTTAAGATGATTCAGCCTAATTAAGAGTGCGCTGCTGTGCGTGCATCTTCTTCCGCCGACATTCTTGCCGCGTAAGATTTGCGCTCATTGCCGTGATGCTGGTTTGCAAAAATGTGGGTGCGCGCGTGCTAATCTTCCAGGTGCTTGCTGTTGCCTTGCGCAACATCCATTTGCGAGATCAATGGTGTTTCGCGGTAACGCCAGCGGAAGCCTCGCTGGCAGTGGAAGCAGGTCTTGAACCGCTTGCGCCCGTCAGCATTTCCGTGAACGCTGGAGGCACCATTGGATAACTCTCCTACTCTGGCGGAGCCAGGCTTCGTCTCGCCGAGTTTGCCTGTGATCGTCATCATTGAGCGTCATATGCTGGCGCGCACTTGTATCCTGAAAGTCCTCAAGCGTGAGCTCGATGGATTCGAAATTATTGAAATGGCCACGATTACTGATTTGGGCCGCGCATCAGGTAGAAATGTCTGCCTGATCGCACTCAATATTGGTGACAATTCTGTCTTGGATTTTCGCGTTGAGAATGATCTCGCGATCGTCGCAAGCTTGTTTCCGGACGCACCCTTGGCTCTGTTGTCCAATCGCGATGACGAGACCACGGTATCGGCGGCGATGCGACGCGGAGTGCGCGGGTTTTTTCCGACCTCAACCCCAATCGAGGTCGCTATCGCTGGCTTGCGCCTTGTTCTTGCCGGCGGCGTCTATTGGCCGCTGCCGATTGACCTCAGGCGAGCTGAAGTTCCGGACTTAGAGCCCCTTATGGCATGCATAGACTCTCACGCGCCCTTGCCAACCGACGACATGCACGGCAACGAGAGGGTCGTAGCCCAGCAAGCGATGATCGACCTTACGTCGCGAGAAAAGCAGGTTCTCGCGGCGCTTGAACTCGGTCTTCCTAATAAGTTGATCGCCGCCAAGCTCAACCTATCGAAAAACACCGTCAAAATGCACATTCAGCATATTATGCGGAAATGTTCCGCTCGAAACCGCACTGAGGCGGTTCTTCTTTGTACCGGGCGATTGTCGCGAAATAACCGAGATGCGCGCTCGCTAGTGGCCTGATTCATACGGACGGTTCCCAAATCGCCCGAAGCAGTTCAAGCGCTCAGCATGAGAGCAGGAATTGTCGTGAACCGCTTCTATGAAAGGCATGCGCGATCTCGCGCTGTATCCGAACCAAGCGCTGCGCCTCTGGTAACAGCAGCTTCTCTTTCCCTTCGCATCTCCACCAGATCAAACATCGCACTCCCACCCGATCAGCAGCATGGTGACGAAGATTTGCCACCATGCTGCTGTCGTCTACGTTAGGGCAGCACGTTGGTGAAGCCTCCGCCGACACCGACACCGATGTTGTTGGAGACGCCGCCGGTGATGGCCGCGCCGTTGCCCATCGAAGCCGCGCCGCTCACGGCGTTGCTCTGACCCACAGACGCTCCGAGGCCGGTCGAGATGCCGCCGACCGGGGAGGCCGCTGCGAAACCAGCACCGATGTTGGTGGTGGTCCCGCTGGCGAGCGAACCCGCCGCCGCGTTGCCGAACGAGGCCGCCCCCGTCCCGGTCTGGACGTGACCGAGGTTGAGGCCTCCCCCGATGGCGATCGTCGAGGCGGCGTCAGCCGGCACAATGCTTCCCACCAGAGCGATGAACGCAACACTCATCAAGAGCTTCTTCATTGTGAGTTTTCCTTCTTTTCGGTTTCCGCCACGGCGGGTGCCGGGGCGGGTAATGCCGCCGTGTGAGAGGTTTCACCACTCGCCGCCTTTTTCTTCGGTGCCGAATGGTGGACGGTGTGAGCCCAGACACGGCAGCGCTGCTGGGTCACATCGTAGTCGTTGCAAAGACGGTTCTTGCCGGTCGCCCCTTCGACCAGCCAAATGTCGCCGCCGGTGTAAGGCTCCTCCTCGGGGGCTTCCGCCTGCGCGTAGAGGGTGGGGACCGGCGGCCAGGCGGGCCGCGGCAGGTACTGGTGGCAAACCTCCGGCATCGCGCGGTAGATGTCGCCGTTAAGGCAAAGCCGCGCCACCGCGGCCTTCTTCAGGCCCATGCTCCACAGCGTCCGCGCATCGAGCCGCGCCGCGCAGCCGGGATCAGGGATCGTGGTGCCGAAGCTGAATCCGGTCCCGAGAAACCCGCCGCCTCCGGAAACCGACCCGAGGCACGTTTCGAGCCCGGCCGCGGCCAAGCCCGGTGCGACAACGCTCGGCACGTTCTTGACCGTCTGATCGGCCGGGACGGTGCTGTTGGTGATGATCGTCGCCGAAGGGTTGCCGCCGACGCCGACCCCAGTGCCGCCCTGCCCCGAGATTGCCTGCGAGCTCGATGTCGATCTGGCAATACCGACGCCCGTCCCCGTCGTCGTCGATGATTGAGCCCATGCAGGTCCGCTCGCCGCCATCGCAACGATGGCAGCCAACAAAAGCCGCTTCATGTGTGGTTCTCCGTGCGCCGATAGATCGATTCAATTAATTTCGGCGGGTGTGCTGGTCTTTACTCGAAGTTTACCAACTGCGCCTAGCTACCAAAAAGGGTGGTGAGACCAAGCCAATAAGGTCCGCATAGGGTCGCTCTTATCCGGACTCTAGGAATCTTCGGCGCAAATGTCTGGAACGAAGTCAGTTCTGCGCGATCAGATTCTCTGCTCCTCATGCCCCGCTCGTCCTTTGCGGCATCGCCGTCGCCGCCCTTGAAAAACCAGGGCGGTGGCCAATCCCGTTGACCTTCGGGCACGACTACCGAGGAGAGAACGTCACAGACATCGGTGGCGCGGACGCTGCATAGATGATGCGGGCGCACCGATATCCCAAACACCGCGATGCTCTCTGTCTTGCGCGGGGTCGGCGGCAGGGAGCAGCACAAATCGCCGCTCCCCACTCCCCGTCACGCGATCGTTTACGCCGCTTTGCGCGGCTTCTTCGGCGTGGCCTGCTTGGCGGCCTGAGCCAATTGCTCATCGAGTTCGCCATTTCGAACTGCCGTGATCAGCGTATCGATCACCGAAGGCAGCTTGTCGAGGGACGGAACAGCGATAGCCGTCTTGCCTTTGTCGAATTCAAGCGGCTTGAATCCCACGCGAATGAAGAAGGCGTATGTTCCATTTTGAACAGACCGCCACCAGGGCAAAACGCGCTGCTGCTTTTCGACGGCGATTCGCTCACCGTCCTTCTTCACCGATGTCCGAACAGTGCGCTTGTAGGTCGGATCGGTCAGGAGCAGCTTTTGCTCTTCGAGCCGCTCGATGACTTTTGCACGGCGATCAAGCGTCGGATTCGCGCCGGGCTTCGGGACGGTAGTGAATGTCAGGGATTTCAGTGCGGTCATTTCGTCCTCCATCTGGTTGATCGAGGACGTGATATCTTACATCCATTCTTGCAGCCGTAAAGCGGAATTGCGCATTCCGATTTGGCGCTACAAACAATGCGATACCGCGCGACCTTAGACGCTGTAAAACTGCCCCGACACAATTTTCGGAATTATGTTACGGATCAGCCAATCTACCAATTCGGGGTAGGTCTCACATTCGTGGTGGAGGTCAAGCACGTCAATTATCATAATGTACTTGCCAAAGAGAATGCCCCCCTGCATCTTGCGGCTGATTTTTCCTCCGAGCGCTTCAACAAGCTCAATGGCAGCGTCAATGTAACGAGTCTTGACTAGATTATTTGCCAATGCCGAAACGTCTCGCTTAAACAACTTAAATTTCCCTATGATCTTGGAAATCACCACGCCGGCGTCAACGCTGCTCCCAAGCACCGAAATGGCCTTATTAAGCTCCTTTGCTGCGTTACCGTGTCCTTTTTCGATCAACTGGCGGGCGAATGCCAGGATCTCTGGGTCGGTACCAAAATAAGACTGCAAGAATTTGTTCTCGAGTTCGGCCGCAAGTTTTTGGCGGTCAGCATATCTTTTGTTTTCCATTATTGTCGTGCGAAACGCAAACGCCAATCTGAACGAAGTACGTTTCAGTTTCGAATAAAGCGTCTCCAAATCTGGATAATATTCATTTGCGACGTCCCAATCGGTCCTATCAGCCTGTTCCGCATCTCTAAATGTTGATCGGGTTGACTCACTTTCAAAGTCGAAGTCCTCTGCATCGCGTTTCTTGCGAGTGTGATCGTATTGTCGCCGCTTTTGCTCATCCGCAAGAATTTCATGCGCTTCGTTAATTTCCCGCATCCGCTTTTCGGCTACGGAACGTTCTCCGCGCCACTTATCAGGATGGTATTGCATGGCAAGTGCGCGATACGCAGCGCGAATCACAACCAGTTCTGCCGTCGGAAGCACATTTAAGATCGCGTAGTAATCTTTGGAGAAGTCCATGTGATCCCATTCAATTTCGAATTCTCTTGCCCGTTGTTCGGACTTTAGTCCGTAGTGCCGCTCGTTTCCATCTCGGAATCCGCGGAAGTAATTTCCTCAGCGAATTGCATGGGATCATTGGGGTCTGGGTAAACGGCTCTCGCAGTTCCGTCCTTGAACTCGAGGTAAAAGAAGCGTCGATGTTCCCACTGGTGATTTAACGCGGGGTCTTGCTCACGCCGGAATCGCGTTGTGCCGACAGACGCCACGCTCATTGTCTTGACGATGGACTTCAGCCGCGCTGTCAGCAGAGATCGGAGCTTATAGGCGTCTTGCCCATCGCGATTCTGCATCTGCTCGACGAGCGCCTTGAGTTGATCCTTGCTTTCGTAGAATTGTGCAAGATCAGCTGTCAGCGCACCCAGTTCCTTCTCCTTTGTTTTGATGGCATCTGCCAGCAGCAAGGTGTTTTGTTCAAGGTCATTCAGTTTTTGACCCACGAAGTCGCGAGCTGTGCCCCCCTGTAGATACAAATCCAAGGCGCGAATCTTCTGATCGTTTAGATCAGCCAATTGCCCAATTAAAGCAGCGGCTTCGTCAGCAAGCATCTTTCGCTGGGCGGTTTCAGCCTCGGTGTGGACAAGCGATGCGAGGTCCATTTCTTGCACATACGTAAGAAAGGAAGCCTCAAGATCATCGTACTTCCATCCTGTCCTTTCACATTCCAGTCCCCGACGCGCCCTATCACACACGAGATAAGTGCCAGCCTTTGGTCGAGATCCCTTGTTTTCAAACCGCATGCGAGATTTGCAGTACGCGCATTTTG
>Ga0207158_1177_pt1 | contig 14583 bp, 15 predicted proteins | sample Alteio_BWMinHeat_22_FD_153512 | JGI IMG/M metagenome (GOLD analysis project Ga0207158, IMG submission 153512) | Enriched cells from forest soil in Barre Woods Harvard Forest LTER site, Petersham, Massachusetts, United States -... | ecosystem: Environmental > Terrestrial > Soil > Temperate forest >... | reverse complement strand
GGGGACGGCGCGCGAGGCGAACCCGTAGCACCTGCAGCGGGTCGGTTGTTTGTCGAAAACATTCACGAAGTCTGAAGACTTAGGAAATCTAGGTGCTCGAGTAAAGGGTATTGCCATGTTTTCTCAACCGACGTTGACGACCTCCCGCTTGGTGCTGCGTCCCATTCAAATGGCCGACGCATCGGAGATTCAGCGCCTTGCTGGAGACCGCGATATCGCGGCGACGACGTGGCGAATCCCGCATCCGTATCTTGACGGCATGGCGGAGGAATGGATCAGGGGTCTTGAGGCGCGATACGAGAAGGGTGCAACAGCGTTTGCAATCACCCGAAGCGAAGACGGCGTCCTGCTTGGCGCGATCGGGCTGGACATTTGCCGCGAGCACGAGCGGGCGGAACTTGGTTACTGGATTGGGAAGCCGTATTGGGGCAATGGGTACTGCACCGAGGCGGCGCGGGCGATAGTGGAGTATGGCTTTGAGACTCTGAAGTTGAATCGGATCGAGGCGCACTATCTCGCGCACAATGCGGCGTCGGGGAGGGTGATGCGCAAAGTTGGCATGCAGTATGAAGGGCATTTGGTGCAGCGAATCAAGAAATGGGGGAAGTTCGAGGATCTCATTGTCTATGGGTTGGTGCGGTCGAAAGGGGGATAGCAACCTCAGGTCGGTGACGCTTCCGGCCTCCGGTCACTTACGCTTCCGGCTCGCCGCTCGCTGGCGCTCGGGGTTCGCGAGGCGCTTGCTTTCCTTAGGGGATTGGCGTATTCTCAGGGCGCACGGGGCGCCGAATAAGTATTGAGAATCGGCTTGTCGGAGCTGTGCGCACGTTCGGGGTATGAGACCATGCTGAATCTCTTCGGCACGAAGCAGCGGTTTTGCGACGGCGTATCGCGTAGGAGCTTCCTGAGGATCGGCGGATTGGCGATGGGCGGGCTGGCCCTGCCGGACATTCTGCGCCTGGAAGCGCAAGCGGGGCAGAAGTCGCCGTCGCACAAGGCGATCATCATGGTCTTCCTGCCTGGCGGACCGCCGCATCAGGACATGGTTGATCTGAAGCCGGACGCTCCGAAGGAAATGCGCGGCGAGTTCAAGCCGATCGACACCAACGTAACCGGGATTCAAATCTGCGAGCATCTGCCGCGGTTGGCCGGCATGATGGATAAGCTGGCAATCATTCGGTCGATCGTGGGCTGCCGTGATGAACACGCCTCGGACCAGTGCCTGAGCGGGTACACGCCAAGCGAGAGCCGGTCGCTGCAAGGCGGCCGGCCGTCGCTGGGATCGATCCTTGCGAAGCTGGAAGGGCCGGTGGACAAGGCGGTGCCGCCGTTTGTGGGTCTGGCGCCGAAGATGGATTTTTCGGGGCGGGCGAATCCGGGCGGGCCGGGGTTCCTCGGGCGGGCTTATGCGCCCTTCCGGCCGGAAGGCGACGGCATGGCGGATATGACGCCCAAGGGAATCTCCGCGGAACAATTGCATGATCGCAAGGCGTTGCTCACCAGCTTCGATAATCTTCGCCGGGACATCGACGCGGCGGGGACGTTCGACGCACTGGACGCCTTCAGTCAACGCGCACTCGACGTGCTCACGTCAAGTAAACTGGTGGAGGCACTGGACGTGACACGCGAGGATCCGAGGCTGCGGGATCGATATGGCATCGGCAGCTCGAAGAACGTGGATGACGGCGGGCCGTGCTGGAACGATCAGTTCGTCATCGCGCGGCGGCTGGTGGAGGCGGGCGTTCGCTGCGTGACGTTGGCGTTCGGCCGGTGGGACTATCACGGCAACAACTTCGGGCAGTGCAAGGAAAGGTTGCCAAAGCTTGACCAGGCGCTGAGCGCGCTGATTCAGGATCTGCATGATCGCGGGCTGGATCAAGACGTGTCGGTGGTGGTGTGGGGCGAGTTCGGTCGGACGCCGCGGATCAACAAGGAGGCGGGGCGGGACCACTGGGCGCCGGTGTCGTGCGCGATTCTCGCGTGCGGCGGGATGAAAATGGGGCAGGTGATCGGTTCGACCAACCGGCTGGGCGAATATGCCAAGGACCGGCCGGTGCACGTCCAAGAAGTGTTTGCGACGCTCTATCATCAGTTGGGCATCGACGTGAAGGAGCGCACGGTCATCGGTCCAGGGGGCCGGCCGGTGTATTTGGTGGACAAGCAGGAAGTGATCCAGGAATTGGTCTGATTGGATAAGCAAGATAGGAAAACGGCGGCGACATGAAGATGTCGCCGCCGTTTTGTGCTTTGGGGAGTGCAAATCCGCGGGGATCAGGCGCGCGTGGGCGCCGGCTCTGCCTTGGCTGCCTCGAAATCCTTCTTTTCCATTTCTTCATGCACGATGGGATGCCAGGTGTTTTGTCTTTGGCCGCGAGGCACATAGTGCTCGCGGGCCCAACGCCGCAACTTTAGCTCTTGGATGAAATCCACTTCCGAGCCCACAGTGATAACCATGACCTGAACCCTCGCCAATCGATAGGATGGAACAGACTTGCCCTCAGTACGCGGAAGTATATCGGCTAGGTTGGGGAAGGCAAGGAGCATTTTCGTATAGCGCACGAGATTTTGGCATGCGGTAAACAGGTTGTAACGGGAAGAGTTTGCCCGGGAGGCGCGGTCGACGCCAGAAGAGTGATTCGAATCCGAGGGAAGTTCGCTCCGGCAGGAAAAACTTGGGTATTCGGCGTTTTTTCTTGACGGAGATGAATTTGGGGCGTGAAGTGGAGGTCGTGGGGATGCTTGCTTTGCAAGTCGTTGCATTTTTGGTTTTCAATCGCCGGCTGAACCTCATGAATGGAGAGCGGAAGATGTTCCAGCGTCAGCTGCCAGCGTGGGTGTTGGTTTCTTGCGTGCTGGCGCTCGCGGGCTGCCAGGATCGGGAAAAGGTCACGATTCGCGCCGTTACCGGCACCGCCATGGAACGACGTTCCAGCCATGCCGGGGTCGAGTATGTCTCGGGCGTTGTCACGCTGCGCGAGGGAGACACGATTACCGTACATGTGCTGAACTACAGCGACGGCGAGCAACCGTGCGACATCGAGATCTACCGCGACACGCGCGAAGGGGCCAAGGAAGTGGGGAAGAACGAGGGCTATAAGGTCCGGCCGCGCGGCATCGCCAGCAGCCGTTACACGGTGAAAATGACGGGTGAGTACTGGGTACTCGTCAAAGGGGAGACGCCGCTGTTGGCGCCGGAGGCGACGTTTGCGGGCGCGAAGGCCGCGGACAAGCCGGGAGAAAGCGCCCCGACCCTCGTTGTTTTCAAGCCCGGCGATTTCCTGAAGGTCGAAGCGACGCCTTTCCCCGCCTACGGTCGGGGCACGGAGCGCGCCATACCAAGAACAACCGAGAAGGAAACGCGCGCGATCAAGGAAACCAGGAAGGAATGATCCGTCACGTCACTAAGCAGCTGCGATAGAACTCGAACGCGGCTTCCCACGTTTCGACGGGCGTGGGGAATTCAGCGTCGCTGGAGGCGAGCGGCGGTCCGTCCGCTGTTTGTCGCAGCGCGGCGGACCAGAGTCCGTTTTCGCCGCGCTGGATGCTGATGAACGCCTCACCCATGTTTGGCGCGGTGAGGCGGAACATGTTTTCACCGGCAGGCTCGGCTTTGCCTTGGCGTTGTTTGAACCAAGAGGGAAGGACGGGTTGCATCGGAAGGGTCTCAAAGTGGTTGTGGGTTACGATTCCAATCGTGACGCTTGCACATTACGTCACGATTGGAATCGTAACCCACAACACTCTCGTCTTGCATTGTCGCGTAGCACTATTTCTTGAGTCCGAGCTTGCGAAGTTTGAAGTTGATGCGCGCGAGCACGTCGTTGGCTTTGTCGCCGTCTTTCGCTTTCACCAGGGTGCGGAACTTCGACGCATCCTCGCCGAGATCGCCGGAGAGGGCGGGCAGGTTGTCTTTTTTGTCGTCGGGTACGTCGGTCGCCTTGTTGAGGAAGCGGGCCGTTTGCTCGAGGGCCTTGCCGGCCTCGTCGGCTTCGGTCCAATCTTCAACGTAGAGCGCCTCGGTGGCGGCGATGGCCTGGGCACGGCCACGTTTGACTAGTTCGGGAAAGGGCTGAGCGCCGGCGTCGTCGGGCAAGGGCTTGATGAGTGCGTGCGGCTCACCCGTGGCAGTGCATCCGAGAAGGAACAAGACAAGAAGTGGATAAGCGCGACGCATGGCAGACCTCGGGTGCGAATTCAATCGGGTGGCGCGCCGGCAACCGATCAACGACTGTTCGGTCCGGGCGTCTCGCTTTCGCCGTAAAGGCGCGGGAGCATAGTGGGCGACGTATTGGGCAAAGCCAGGCGGTCGCGCCCGCGCCGCTCTTGTTCGGCGATGGGGACCGACGGGTCGTCCACGCGTTCGGGCTGGCGTTGCTGAAACGGACCGGTAACGCCTCGGCAGCCCGCCAACGCCACGAGTGCGACCATCAATAGCCGGTGCATCTTCTCCGCTCCCTTCCCATGGGCAACGCCGGGGTCCCGGCCCGGCCATCCTTAATTATTGGGCATCGACCCATTGTGGGCGCGCTTCCAAGGGAAAATCCAGAAAAAGCCGCAGAATTATTTTACCCAGGCGGCAAAGTCGGCGCAGTCGGTGGAGGGGTTGCCACCCATGCAGATCGAACGGAGGTCCATTGAGTTGAATCAGGTGCGGGTGAAAATGCTTGCGTTGTCGGTGGGACGGTGTGGGGGGAGGAATCAACGGTGAATCATTGATATTTGACAAGAGGTGAAGCGAGCGCGAAACGGCAAGCGGGGCGCGGGCGGAACTTGAGAGCGGCGACGCGCCTTGATAGTATCGAGAGTACGCGTATTGATCGACCAGGCTTTGCGGCGCGCGAGGGGCGGGAACGAACATGAGCTCCGGCAATCAAGACCACGAGGACTTTTTTTCCGACACGCGGATGTCGTTTGGCGACCACATCGAGGACCTGCGCTGGCACCTTTGGCGCGCGGTAATCGGCTTCATCGTCATCCTCGTGTTGGTCTTTGTCTTCGATTTCGTGGGCTACGCGACCGGCACGCATTTTGGCATTGGCAGGCCCATGATGGACCTGATCACCGCGCCGGTGGAAAAGGCGCTGCAAGATTATTACGAGCAGCGTGCCCAGAAAGTGATCGAGGAGTCCAAGAAGGAGAACAACTCCCTCCCCGCGAACGTGGCCAATGCGCAGCCCGTTGACATTGAGGTCAACTCGCAAGAGCTGGCGGAAGAGATGGCCCGGCGTTTGAAGCTGCCGCCGCCTGAGAAGCCGGACAACGATGCCGTCGAATACGTGACCATCCAAGCCAAGATCAAGCCCGTCCAAGTTGTGGAAGGAATCCAGCCGGCCCTTCTCAAGATGGGGCCGAAACCGAGCGTGATGACGCTGACCATCATGGAAGCGATGATGGTGTACTTCAAGGTGGCGTTCGTCTGTGGGATCGTGCTGGGCAGCCCGTGGCTGTTTTGGCAGATATGGTCATTCGTGGCCGCGGGTCTCTACCCGCACGAAAAGAAATACGTCCACGTTTACGGGCCATTCAGCCTCGGCCTCTTCGTGGCGGGCGTTCTGCTCTGCGAATTCGTGGTCATCCCGAAGTCCATCGCGGCCCTGCTTTGGTTCAACGAATGGCTGAACATCGAGCCAAACTTCCGCTTGGAAGACTGGCTCAGCTTTGCCATCATGCTCCCACTGATCTTCGGGGTGTCCTTCCAGTTGCCGCTCCTCATGTTGTTTCTGGAGCGGATCGGCTTGACGACCCTCGAGATGTACAAGCGTTATCGCCGGATCGCCATTCTGCTCATGGCGCTGCTCGTGATTATCATTTTGCCGACGAACGACCTGGTCAACTTCTTTCTCCTGTTGGTGCCGATGTGTTTGCTCTACGAGCTCGGCATCATTCTCTGCAAATACACGCAAAAGCCCAACGAGTTCGGCATCGAGCAACCTGACTCGCAGGAAATGGTGGAGGTGTGAAAGGCCGGCGGACCAGCGATGTGAAGCATCTTGTAAAGATGCGTTAAGGCGCGCGGCTTTTTCCAACAGCTCTTAGCTGACAGCTATCAGCTATTAGCCGGAGGAAGGTGGGCGGATCGGGTGGCGGATGACCGATGCTGAACCCAAGGTATTTCTGGTGGGCGCCGGCCCGGGCAATCCGGGATTGTTGACGTTGCGGGCCGTGGAGTGCCTATCGCGCGCCGATCTCATTCTCTATGACCAGCTGGCGGCGGCTCCATTGCTCGAGCACACGCGCGCCGGCGCGGAATGCGTGTGCGTTTCCGAACTGGGACCGTACGCGGAACGCCGGCCGCTCATCCACCGGGCCATGATCGACGCGGCCCAGCGTGGAAAAGTGGTGGTGCGTCTCAAAGGGGGCGACCCGTTCGTGTTTGGTCGCGGCGGCGAGGAAGCCGAGGCGTTGCGAGCGGCGGGCATTTCCTTCGAGATTGTGCCGGGAGTGACGGCAGGGTTGGGAGCGGCGGCGTTCGCCGGTATTCCATTGACCCATCGCGCGTATTCGAGCGCCGTGGCGTTCGTCACCGGCCATGAAGATCCCGCTAAAGAAACCCCGGCCATCGATTGGGAAGCGTTGGCGCGCTTTCCGGGCACGCTGGTCTTCTACATGGGAGTGGCGCGTCTGGGCGGAATCGCGGCCGCGCTCATCGAGAAAGGCAAAACGCCAGACACCCCGGCGGCGTTGGTGCATTGGGCAACTACCTCGCGGCAACGAACGCTTGTATCCACGCTTGGTCAGTTGGCGGAGGCGGCGCGCGCTGCCCAGTTTACCGCCCCTTCCCTGGTCATCATTGGTCCTGTGGTCGCACTTCGAGAACAAGTCCAGTGGTTCGAGAGGCGGCCGCTCTTCGGCAAGGGCGTATTGGTGACACGGCCCCGTCATCAAGCCGGTGAACTGATGCGGCGTTTAGACGAATTGGGAGCGGTTCCCATTGAGTTGGCGGCGGTGGAGATTCGAGAACCAAAGGACTGGTCGCCGGTGGACGCCGCACTTGCCCGATTGCCTCAGTTTCAATGGCTGGTCTTTACCAGCGTGAATGGCGTGCGCTGGTTCTTCCGGCGTCTGCTGGAATCGGGGCGCGACGTGCGCGCTTTGGGCGCCGTGCAATTGGCGGCGATCGGACCCAGCACGGCCGAGGCGTTGCGTGCGTTTCATCTGGAGCCGGACTTGGTGCCATCACGCTATTGCTCCGAAAGTCTGGCCGAGGCGCTGCGCGAACGAGCGGCCGGACAGCGCGTCTTGCTGGTGCGCGCCGATCGCGGACGGGAGTTGCTACGGGAGGAACTGGCACAATCGGCACAAGTGGAACAGATCGCCGTCTATTCCCAGGTGGACGCGGACCTTACCGGATCGGAAGCGCTCAAGCGGTTGAGAGATGGAGAATTAGACTATGTCACACTGACGAGTTCAAACATCGCCCGGAACCTGATCCTAGCGCTGGACCAGACGAGCCGAGACCGCATCACGGCGGGGCAGGTTCAGTTGGTGAGCATAAGTCCGGTGACAAGCCAAACGGTGCGAGAATTGGGTTTACCGGTGGCAGGGGAGGCGATGGGGTATACCACGAAGGGATTGATGGAAGCTTTGGTTCGCCTGGCGAGCCGTAAATCAGCGTAATTCTCGATAGGCGTCCCAGCCCAAATAGAGAACCAAGGCGCTGGCGAGCAGGCTGACAATACTGACTGCTTTCGGGATGCCGCCGAACGGAAAATCGGTGAACATGTCGAGGAGGAACAAAAGCGCGAGCAGACCGGCAACGCCCATCGAACCCCAGCATAACCACTTTTCCATTGAGAGCCCTTTCACGGCCTGCATGATCATTGTCCTGCCTGGAGCCTGGTTCGATGGCTGCGAATCCTGCGGATCAACCGTGGCGGCCATTCTGGCAGAATGGCGACATTGTAGCGGCAAAACGTACCGCAGCCACAGTGACAATGCCAGGAAAATCGCTCCGTTCTCTTCGTGCGGGAAGGCGCAGCTGACATAAACCGCAAAGGTGGACAATTCGGCGGAGAGGGCGTCTTGCGGTGAAGGCGGGTGCGTTGAGGGGCCGGTTGAATGCCTTGACAAGACGCCGGGCGACCCGCACTGTACTTTGGACCTTTGCTTGCGCTGCGGGCTCGAATTTGGTGGAGGAGAGGCCTGTGACGGTTCCCGTGGTGGTGATCGCCGGCGACGGCATCGGTCCCGAGGTGACGGCGGCGACGAAGGCCGTTCTGACGGCCGCCGGCGCGGATGTCGACTGGGTCGAAGGCGAGGCAGGCGTCGGCGCGGCCGAGCGCTTCGGCGATCCGTTGCCGGCTTCCACGTTGGAGATGATTCGTAGATACCGGGTGGCGCTCAAAGGGCCTTGCACGACGCCGGTGGGCAAGGGCTTCCGGTCGATCAACGTCCGCTTGCGGAAGGAGCTGGATTTGTACGCAAGCGTGCGACCGGTGCAATCGCTTCCCGGGGTGGACGTTCCCTATACCGACGTCGATCTGGTAGTAGTCCGGGAGAACACCGAGGGGTTGTACGCCGGGCTCGAACATGTAGTTGTCCCCGGCGTGGTCGAGAGCCTGCGCATTGTCACGCGGGCGGCGGCCGAGCGGATCGTGCGCTACGCGTTTGAATTGGCGCGCCATCAGGGCCGCCGTCGTGTCACCTTCTGCCATAAGGCGGACGTGCTGCCCTTGAGCGACGGCTTTTTTCTGGCCACGGCGTGGGCGGTGGCGGACGACTACCCGTTTCTCGAATTCGAGGAGATGCACGTCGACCGGCTGTGCATGCAGCTTGCGCTGGACCCGACGCGGTATGACGTGCTGGTGATGGAGAACCTGTTCGGCGACGTGATCAGCGACCTCTGCTCCGGGCTGGTGGGCGGGTTGGGATTGGTGCCGGGCGCGAACTATGGCGTTCGGCACGCGGTTTTCGAGGCGGTGCATGGGAGCGCCCCCGACATCGCGGGCAAGGGCCTGGCCAATCCGATCGCGCTGCTGCGATCGGCGGCGCTGATGCTGGAACACATTGGTCAGAGAGAGGCGTCGGGCAGGATCGAGGCATCGGTCCGCAAGACGTTGCAAACCAAACGCGGTTTGACGCGCGACCTGGGCGGCGACGGCGACACGAAGACGATCACCGAGCAGTTGATAGGCAATCTCTAATCCAAAGCGAACCGTGAAGACGCGGGGTTTTTGGCGCGGAGCGTGGGGTGCCTCCTCGCGCTCCGCTCCGAAGACTCCGCGTCGCGGCTAAACAAAAGTGGGCCTTTCTTTCGCGCGATCACCAACGTAAGATCCCGCCTTGTCATTTCCACGCATCCTTTGTTTGTTTGCGTTGAACCCCACACAATAGAACTCGCGCAATGAGCGACAATTAATGCCAATGCTCCGCGCGTTGCGGGCTTTTGGTTGACGGCGGGAGCGGGAGGCGTTCCAATAAATCGGTGTCGAAGCGCATCGTCTGAGTGCGGGGCCGGTTATGGGTGCCGTGGGCCAGTCGGACGCGGAATTGCTCCAGAGCTTCCATTCGGGCGAGGATGGTGCGCTGGACGTTCTATTCGACCGCTACGAAGCGCCGCTATTTCAATTCCTCGTCGGTATGCTGCGCGACTACCACCAGGCGGAAGACGTCCTGCAAGAGACGTTCGTGCGGGCATTGCAACGGTTGGCCGGCGTTGATCCCGGGCACCTGCGCGGCTGGTTGTTCACGGTGGCGTATCACCAGGCGATGCTGGCAAAGCGGCGTCAGAAGAGGCCGACTCGGGAAGTGAACCGTCACGAGCAGTTCGACCCGTCTCCCGACCCGGGCGCCCAGGCGGAGCACCGCGAGAACGCCCGCCGGGTGAGGCGGTTCATCGATCAGTTGCCGCCTCAACAGCGCGAGGTCATTCATCAGCGGATGTACGAGGGGAAGCGGTTCCGGGAGATCGCGGCCGACTTGAATTGCCCGCTGAATACGGCCCTGGCGCGGATGCACGCAGGCTTGAAACGGTTACGGGTGTTGTGGGAGCAAGACCATGCTTGAGACCAACCAGAACGGCGACGGCAATCTGGCCTGGCAAGCCCTGCTTTATGCGAGCGGGGAGCTCGACGAGGAACGGGCAGTTGCCTTCGAGGACCGTCTGGGCCATGACCAAGCCGCCCGGGAGGCGCTCAGCCTGGCCGCGCAGCTGGCCGTTGTGCCGGGAGTGACTCCCGCGCTGCGGCCCAATCCCGATTACCGGGACATGGTGCGCTTGCGATTGAAACAGGGGGAAAGCGGTTGGGGGCGGCTGTTGGGCCGGCGCATTTATCGGGGCCATCCGCTGGTTTGGGGGTTAGCCGGCGCGGCCGCGGCCGTCTTGATCGTGGTCGGGCTTGGGCAATGCGGCGTGGTACTTCCGTTCGGTCCCGCGCCCACCACGATCGTAGTGCAGGCGCCAGGATCGCAGGTGGAGGAGGACGCAGAGGCGATGGTCCCGTCGCTGGAAGCCGCCAACGTTTGGGCGGAGATTAGCCAGAGCGACCACTTGCTGAAAGCCCACGGGGATGAATTGCGGCGAAAGACGCGATCGGAGGAATGGCACCGTCTGGTGGATCCGGACGCACGCCGGACACGGGTGCAGCCCAAGCCTTGCTATGAAGAAATGAGGTAGCTCCCATGAAATGGAACGCGCTCCTCCCGTCGGCTGTGGGCATCATTGTCGTCATGGTTCTGTGTCTTGGTGTTCGATGCCCTGTACAAGCGGGAGCGGCGACGCCGGAGACGGACACACGCTCGCTGCCGCGCTTCACCCAGGAGCGTGAGGCGGCCGCGCTGTGCTTCGTCAAGAAGCACCTGCCCGAACTGGCGCCGCTCTTGGAGCAACTGAAGAAGAACAACAACGGGCAGTATCAGCACGAAATCCGTGAAATCTTCCAGGCGACCGAGTGGCTGGCCGACTTGCAGGACGACACCAAGCGATACGAACTGGAGTTGAAGATCTGGAAGGCGGAGAACAAGGCCCACATGCTCGCGGCCCGGTTGACCACCGCGGGGGAGGACGAGAAGAAGAAACTTGAACTCGAGTTGCAGGCATTGGCCAAGGACCTGGTCGAACTTGACGTGGCGATCCTGGAAGTAAAGGCCGAGCAGCTGGACAAGGAGCTGGGCGAGGTCAAAGACGAATTGGTCAAGACCAAGGAGAACATGGTCATGCAGGTCAGGGACCGGTATGAGCAATTGCTGGAGAAGGCGAAGAAGAAACGGAAGTAGGACGTTTGTAATTCGTCCAGGGAGCGTCGCGGCGTAAGCGCGACGTGTTTGGGGTCCACGTCGCGCTTACGCCGCGACGCTCGCCATCGGGTGTACGCGACGCTCGCCATCGGGTGTATCTGAACGCGTGCGGCGTGCGATAGGCGTTCACTCGCGAAGGACAATGCGATAGAATACGAGAGTGAATAGCTGCCTCTTTAACTATTGGGAGTAAGCGATGAGTTACGGATTGGAATATAGCCCGGTTGCGGCGCGAGCGGAGGCGTCGGCGCGGACGATATTTATTCGGAAGACGTACCTGCACCTCGCGGGTGCGATTCTGATTTTCACGGCGTTGGAGACATTATTGGTCAATTTGCCGGGTGTGGACACGTTCATAGGCACGATGCTATTCGGCGCTGGAAGGATGTCGTGGTTTATCGTGCTCATCGCGTTCATGGGCGTGAGCTGGCTGGCCAACTCGTGGGCGCGGTCGGACACTTCGTCGGGATTGCAGTACCTCGGTTTGTCGCTTTACGTAGTAGCGGAGGCAGTCATTTTCCTCCCGATGATCTACATCGCGAACAACTACTTCCCTCCCGAGGAGCACGTAATCCGGACCGCGGGCATTTTAACGCTTGCCGTCTTCGCGGGTCTTACCGTGGCGGTGTTCGTTACCGGGCGTGACTATTCCTACTTGAGGACCTACCTGTCCGTTGGAAGTTTCCTTGCTCTGGGTTTCATCATCGCTAGCATGTTTGTCGGGTTTGGGTGGGGCCTGATCTTCTGTTTCTTCATGGTGGCGCTCGCCAGCGGTTACATTGTTTACCAGACGTCGAATATCATCCACCACTACCGGACAGACCAGTATGTCGCGGCGTCGCTGGCGTTGTTTGCGTCGGTGGCGTTGCTGTTCTGGTACATCTTGCAGATTGTGATGTCGAGCCGGAGCCGGTAGGTCGGACCGCGAGTATTCGTTAGCGAGACATTTGGGCCGTAGGGAAGAAGTCGAGCTTCTGCCCTGCGGCCTTTTCTTCTTGCTGCGGATGGAGCAGCGGGGTAGATTTGAGTGAGACCTACCATGAATTAGGGCCAGCTGCCCGAGCGGAAACGCTCTCCCACCCAATGCTGGCCCGCCGCCGAGAGGTTGCCGGTGATTCGACGCCTCCTGCATATTGCTGGCTTCTGCCTGTTCGCGCCGTGGGGAACCGTCTCGATTGCGGCGGATGCTGCGGTTCCGGCTCGGCTCATCGTTCAGCCATCCACTATTGAACTCGACGGGCCGCAAGCCCGGCAGCGGGTGCTCGTTACGGCCGTCGATAAGGACGGCCGATTCGAGGACGTGACCGCGAAGGCGTTGTATGCGATAGACAAATCGGAAGTCGCCGTCGTTTCCGCCGACGGGGAGTGCCGGGCCAAGGGTGATGGACAAGCGGTTGTCATTGTGAAAGTGGGCGGGTTGTCGGCGACCGTGGGTGTGGCCTGCCGCAACTCCGGGGTCGCGCGCGTGCCGTCCTTTGTCAACGATGTGGAGCCGTTGTTCACGCGGCTCGGCTGCAACCAAGGGTCGTGTCATGGCAAGGGAGTGGGGCAGAATGGATTTCGCCTGTCGCTCCGCGGCTATGCTCCCGAACTTGACTACATGTGGTTGACGCGCGAATTCGACGGCCGGCGTATCAACACGGCGGTACCGGAGGACAGTTTGTTCCTCCGCAAGCCGCTCGGTTTGGCGGCGCATGAAGGCGGCAAAGTGTATAGCGCGGGGAGCCGCGAGCATGGCGTATTTTACGACTGGCTGAAGTCCGGCGCGCCGGGTCTGGGGAAGAATGAGGCGGTCGTCAAGAAGCTGGAAATTCTGCCGGGCAACCGCATGCTGCGCGCCGGGCAGGAGCAGCGGTTGCTGGTCACGGCGGAGTACAGCGACGGCGGCCGGCGCGACGTGACCTGGCTGACGCGATTCGATTCCAACGACGCGGGCATGGCCGAGGTCGATTCGACAGGCAAGGTGAAAATCCTCCGCAGCGGGGAGACGGCGATACGGGCCAGCTTCATGGGACAGGTGGCAGTCGTTATTGTGACCGTTCCATTTGATCAGGCGGTGAGCGCGGACGCGGTCGCCAAGAAGAACAATTTCGTCGATGAGCACGTCTTCAATAAACTGGACGCGCTGCACATTGAGCCGTCGCCGTTGTGCAGCGACGCCGAATTCGTTCGCCGGGTGTACCTCGACACCATCGGCACGCTTCCCAAGCCCGAGGAAACCCGCGCGTTCCTTGACGACAAGAACGCCGACAAGAGGGCCAAGTTGATCGACCGCCTGCTGGAACAGCCGGAGTTCAACGATTGCTGGGCGCTGGAGTTCGGCGATCTGTTCCAGAACCGCAAGGAGCGCGATCACGACGTGCGCGGCAGCAAGGGGGTGCGCGCGTTTCATGAATGGATACGCGAGCAGGTGGCCAAGAACCGGCCGTGGGATGAACTGGCCCGCGCGGTGATCACGGCGACGGGGAGCACGGCCGACAACCCGGCCGTGGGTTATTTCATCGTGACCGTGGGCGAAGAGAGAGAGGCGGAGCGCTCGGAGGTGGTGGCGTCGGTGGCGCAGGCATTTCTGGGCACACGCGTCGGGTGTTGCAAGTGCCACAACCATCCGCTGGAGAAATACACACAAGACGATTACTACCACCTCGCCGCCTACTTCTCGCGCGTGAGGCTCGAACGCAAGGAGCCGAAGCAGGGGCCGACGAAACTGTTGGCCTCCGCGCAGGCTCCTAACCAGAACAAGAATCCGGTTGGAGTGGTGCAGCCGCGCACGGGCGAGTTCCTCAAACCGCAACCGCTGGACCGCACCCAGACAACGGTCGAACCGTCCGACGATCCGCGCGTCAAACTGGCCGAGTGGATGACCGACCAGAAGAATGAATCCTTTAGCGGCGCGATGGTGAATCGCCTGTGGAAGCATTACCTTGGCGTGGGCCTTGTTGAGCCGGTCGATGACTTGCGGGCGAGTAATCCGCCGACGAATCCGGAACTGTGGCAGGCCCTCAACCGCGAGTTCGTGGGCCACAAGTACGATCTCAGGCACCTGATGCGCGTGATTCTGAACTCGTGCACCTATCAGCTTGAATCGGCCACGAACAAGAAGAACGAGGCGGAAACGCGTTTCTATTCGCACTATTACGCGCGGCGGCTGCCGGCCGAGGTGTTGCTCGACGGCATCAGCCAGGCGACAGGCGTGCCGGACACGTTTCCCGGATACCCGGTCGGCGTGCGTGCGGTGCAGTTGCCGGACCCGGCGATGAAGTCGTACTTTCTTTCGCTCTTTGGCCGATCGGAGCGGGTGACGGCTTGCGCTTGTGAACGGAACGGCGAGGTGACGATGCCGCAGCT
>Ga0207158_1176_pt1 | contig 14608 bp, 18 predicted proteins | sample Alteio_BWMinHeat_22_FD_153512 | JGI IMG/M metagenome (GOLD analysis project Ga0207158, IMG submission 153512) | Enriched cells from forest soil in Barre Woods Harvard Forest LTER site, Petersham, Massachusetts, United States -... | ecosystem: Environmental > Terrestrial > Soil > Temperate forest >... | reverse complement strand
CATCCTTCACTCGAACATAACGAACATTTTTCGCTATCGGACCTGATCTCATCAAAACAAAGTAGCTTGTAAAAAAACAAGTTTGAGATGTCCAAGTTGTTGAATTTCGTTTTAATCAAATTTTAGTTTCACGCTTTTATGACTACGCGAGCAAATAGGTCTTGAGTTCCCACTCAAAACAGCAAACAACACAAAGAACAGAAGACAGATATGGATCGTCACAACGGTCGCGAGGATCGATTGGAGATTTCTTTGAAGTAGCAATCCTCAGCTTTTCTTCTCTTTCATTGTCCTCCAAAATTTCAAGGCAGCCCATGCATCCAACTCCGTCCATTCGTGAGGAAAGGAACGGAAAGGAACGGAAAAAAGAAAGAAATCTCAATCAATACAAAACCCGCCGCGGAAGAGGATAAAAGAAGTCAAAAAGGATGAACGATGATATATTTCCGATCAACTCATCACATACACACAGTGTGTGCCATACACGTACACATTGCCCTCGCCATCCACCGTAACTCCCGACAGACCGTCACGGGTTCCTCCATCGTCCTCTTCAAGAACCTTCACACTATTTATCGTTCTGAAACCCCTTTCATCGTATCTCACGACCTCAACTCCCACACGCGTCGTCACATACAATACACCGCCAACATCACAACACACGCACCCCGACGTGGGGATCGAGACCACGCGCGTCGTCGTATACAATGGACATAGATTGTCACCATCACACCCTGACTCTGGTATCGATAATCCCGGCGGCATTACACCAATCCCACACAACGCGTGGAGCCGACCGCGCAACGTTGTCACATAATACAAACCGCTACATTCATCCCAACACATATCGTACACATCAGCCACATTCCACCGGACAACGCTATTGCCTTTCGCGTCCCAACCTTTTATTCTCTGGTTCCCACAATCAACTACAAACACAACATCGCCCTTCAACGCCACCTTCGTCGGACAATCGAAATTATCCTCACCAATTCCATGCGACCCCCATTTCCTCACAAAAACTCCATCACCCCGAAACACTTGAACACGATGGTTACAAGTATCCGCAACGTAGACCTCTCCTCCCACACTCACAGCCAAACCCATAGGGAAAGCGAGCATACCATCCCCGGACCCCCGAAAACCAAATGCTCTCACAAATCTTCCTTTAAAATCAAAGACTTGGACTCGATCGTTCCACACATCTGACACATACACCAACGCTCCCGCAACACACAGACATGGACCATGTGCGTCCAACTCTCCATTTCCACTTCCCCGATGCCCCCACTTTCCAACGATCTTGCCTTCAAATTTCTACACACAACAACACTTCATTTCAACTCACCACGATATCGCTAGACCTTTGCGTACAGAAACACTATCTCCAGCGTCACACTCGGCAACCGATACACCACTTCTTCCACCCCACAATGCACACTTCCTTCTTTCTCACACTTTATCCCTTCCATGAGTCCGGATTGTGCTTGTATTCCGTCCACATTAAGTACAACAGGAGTCCGTCCATATTTCACAAAATTATGTTTTCTTCTCATCCAGTTTTTCAGATTTTCCATGACTGTTTCCAGAAAACCAGAAAGTCAGCAGGAGGCGCGTGAGAAAAGATGTAATATGTGTGTGGAATCAGACATTGTGGATCACCTTCCAACCGTCATGGTCCACATTGTGGAAAAACGAAACAGCGGGGGGGAGCGTATGTGAGGCAGAAAATATCACGGATGGAACTGACAGAAAGAGGAGGGAGAGGAAATAGAAAAAGAGAAATGAAAATGAAAGAAATCCAAATCAGACAGAAATCGAAAGGATGATATAAGTTGGGAATTTCGTGAGCTTGATCGTGGACATAGTGACAAACCCTGGTCAAATGTTCTCTATCAACACACCACCGCGTGTGTCACAAAGATTTCGTCTTCCATCAAGTGTTTTTTTTGCGTAACCAGCTGTAGATATTACTGGAGAATGTGGTACAGCTCGACAAAACGACTCAAATATCGTCTGATTGTTACCATTCCTCTGCAAATAAAGAAAACTACAAGATCAGCGACCTGTCGCAATGGAGTCCAAAGACTATGGAGTGGTCGAAGAAGTGGGCCCATCCCCCCACTGATGACCTCGTCAAAGCTGTCAACGAGCGTTTAGCGGAAGGTTACACATTGGTTGGAGGCATGAGTAGTGTAAAGGACGTGAAGGGCAAATACACCTACCTCTGCTTTCAAGCGATCGCTCGCCCTGTGAAATCCAAGCCGCTAGAACAAGATCTCTTGTCTTTTACCTGAGACAATAAAAGATTTCCACGCGTCTTCACTCGGCTTCCATTTTCCGTTTCTTTACTTTTCTTCTCCGGTTCTCTACTTTTCTTCTCTACTTTTCTTCTCCGCTCTACTTCTCTTGTCCTCTTCTCTTCTCTGTTTCTCTACTGTTCTTATCCGCTTCTCTTATCCGCTCCTCTGTTTATACACTACTCTTCTCCGCTGCTATTATCCGCGTCTCTACTTCTCTTCTCAGCTTCTCCATATCGTCCGTGGGTTTGTCCAAAAATTGTATTGATTCAAATTGTCGAGTTGAGCCTGAAAGATGACTTTTACCTCAGACAACAAGGGATTTCAATCGTAACGTTCTCCGATTCTCTGTGTCGTCCATGTATTGATCCGAATTTTTCATTGCTACAAAGTGAAACCAACTCAAAACCACACATACCAAACACGAAACCCATCAGACGAAATTCCTTGGAAAAGGGTGGTGTCTAAAAACACCGGGTTTGCAAGTTTTGCAATCATGTCAATCATGTCAGACGTTCCTTGATTCGGAATCCAAAACCAATTGGAGAGTGTGATGGGCCGCCACGAGGAGAAGCTGATTTCGCATGTACCTGGAAATCGCGTGTCCAAACACGAGCACAGAATGCAGAAATTCTTTGTTGACAAATAGCACATGATGTCTGGGCGACACGATGGTTCGCTTACGGATCGAACGCTCGGCCACCGCGACATTGACAAAATCCATCACGTGGATCGGCGGACATGTGAGGGCCTCCATCGCACTCGCGAAAGAGACGCAAGAACAATGGGGACAAGGGGAAAGACAAGAACAAAAAGTCGACGAGCCCGACACGATGGAAAAGGATCGGATCCACAGAGGGATGGCGTCTTCATCCACCAGGTCGAGGGTGAAGGTGTTTACATCACCAACCACCATGTCGCGCAACACATCTTTCATGCGGCCCGATCTGAACGAGCCAGCACACAGAGTAGCAGTCATGTCCTCCAGACCCTTGATTTCCTTCTCGCAGCACTGCTGCTCTTGCGGTCGTAAGACATGGAGGGCAGCGTCGTGTGTAGCAATGAAGCGAATACCTGGTACACCTTGGAGCCGAAACGCGACACGAGGCAAAACAAAATTGTAACAGTAATCCAACACGCACAAGATATGTTCAATCATCTCGCCGTCCTCGGCATACTCGAACACGATGCGCAACAGCGCCGTGGGGGTGCGGAAGATGACCTCGTCCACCGAATACATGGCGTAATGATCGGAGCAGTTGGAAATGGAAGATGAAAGAGCGGAAGAGAAATTGCATGATGGGATGGCAGGAGCCAGACACGGATACACGGGCGGCAGAGGACAAGCAAAAGTCGTATCAGCCGAGAGCCGACTATGGACAGCGGCATAGGATACTGAGGAAGGCGAACTGTGTTTGGGCTTTTTTCGCAAACGCCGAAGGGGAAGCATGCGAAGAACAAAAAAATGTAAAACAATATGGGACGTCCGTTTTGTGATTTGTGATTTTATCGATACAGATTTCAACACAGAAACCCGCTGGTCATTTTTCCCTTCGTTCCTCCTACTCTTGTGTGTTGGGTGTTGAACAAAGTAAATGTGCAATATAGTTAGAGTCTGCTTCCCCGACCCGTGTGATTCAATGTGTTTTTCCTTTTCCTTTTCCAGCCGCCGCGTCCCGCGCAAGCAAAGCAGAAAGACATAAATAACTGGTGATGCCACTGTACATGACCGCGTAAGAAGTTCGAGTACTTTTATGAACGGAAAAAACATAATGAAAATCTCTGCAGCGAGAGAACAAGACCCCCCTATCTCAGTGTAAGTGAGATGTAGGGTCAGAAGGAAGAGTAAGGAGAAGGAAGAGTAACGAAAGAGTATAGTCAGACAAAACCAGTAAGAAGAAGAAGGAAGAGCAAAAAAAGAACCTGCGAGAAGAAGGGTAAGGACAAGAAGAAAGGAGGAAAAGGGGAAAAGAGGGAAAGCCGAGAAATAAAGGAAAAAACAAAAGTGGAGAATCTCAGGAGAAAAAGAGCAAGAAAATGAAAAGGACAGAGGAAAGGGTGAGGAAAGAAGAAAAGGAGAGAAAGGAAAGAAGGAAAAGGAGGAATTTGTTTTGACTCTCACTCATTTGTGCAACGGTCGTCTCTTTGTCTCCTGCATCACAAGAACTGAAAGAAAGACGGAAAGAGAAGAAGAACAAAGGAGAAGGAGGAAGAAATGAGAGGAAAGTGGAAGACTGGAGAAATTAATAAACAACACAAAAACAAAGAAACTGAAAGGAGGACAGAGAGGGTCACAGGGGAAACCTCACCGTTACGTGAGATCTTCACTTTACATTCTGGGACTGTCTTCTGTTCATCAGTGAGCAAAGTTTTTGAATGTCATTGGTGTACAACCACGGCACGTCGCTATGTAGCTTAACCCACCGCTCTTGGCTGCAGACGCTTGATACCGAAATTCGGGCAGCGTCATCCCGTCGAAACAGCGAGCCCGATTGGCAAGCGACGTACAAGATTCTGCACTTGCTGGATGCCGACTGCCATTTACCCTTTCCTGTCCCTCTTCTCCTTCTCGTAGCCGAATATGTTGAAACCAAACTCAGTGTGTTCTCGTACAAGGTGCAAACACGAATGGAGAGGTTGTTTGAAGGAGCCCGCACCATGAGTTCGTGGCAGCATTTGGAATACAACGATGACGATTTTTGTGTGAGGCTGCACACATCCCACATGATCGAGGTAGAGCCTGACCCGCCACCTACCTCCTACTCTCTCGAAGTGCACACCAACTACTTTTCCAGCACCTTTCGCACGAACGGATACACAAGCATAAGTCGCCAGTGTGTTGTCGACCTGGCTGCAAGCTTGGCGCGTTCAGAAGAAGACGACAAGAGCACACTCACGAAATACTATCATGCTGAACCCTTCCACATTTGTATGGCCAATACATTTGAAAATCGTTTGAAATTATGTGGTCGTATTCCACTCACGCATGTGCAAGAACAACTTGAAACACGCAATTGGTTCAAAGCGTGCCACCACTCGGAATTTGTGTTGTGGCATCGGGTGATCAAAGATGAGGTCATTTTATGGCGATGTGCTCGCTCCACTCTGTTGCAACTCGTCAAGACTATCCTACGAATGGAGCGCATTCAGCACCAAATCAATCAACGTGTCTACTTTCGTTACGGCTGGTGAAGGAGAATATGTTGAACATAATATCATTGCTACGAGGATAACGGACATCAAATAAAGTTGTCACCACACCATCTCACCGGGCCAAGCACTACCTGTCGATATTTTATTGTAAAGTTTTCTTTGAGTTTATCCACCTTCAAGTTTTTCAGCATCCTTTAGACATTCTTTTAGCCCGTTTTGCAATAATTATCGGTGAATAGAGACAAATAACGAAAAAATAGACAATCCGAGTGTTTATGCTTCCAACTCTTGATAATCATTCATCCCTTCTCCTTTTATGTTTTCTCACGTCATTTCTAGAATGTTCCTCTTGTCCAAACACAGCATGACATTAAAAATTATCAATGAACGGATCATCAACTCACAAGCCGGCTGTCACGCACATTTGAAATGAATAGTGAGTCTCATGATGAAAGTATCGACTCGAGGCGGAAATACTGGATAGATTACCGATCGTACTCCTCCGAATTGTGGTGGACTTTTGCAACAACATCGAGGAAATGAAAAAGCTGACATATCAAATCGACGAAAAATTGACCGACTATACATTTACTGTGATGGGCCCCAATGGGAACACGGTCATCGTCTTCGGTAATGAGGATCCAGATGATGACGGGCCATCTGCTGATCACAAAGGTGATGGAAAGGATGAACGGGCTGAGCACAGAATTCTAGTTTATGAGCGCCAAGGACGAGCGCTCGCGCTACAGAGACAAAATACCGTGAAACTCGAACGCATCATGAGGTACAATTTCATTGGCGTCCTGGCAAATGTTGTGATAGTAGTTTTGGATGACACAATGGAAGAATTCATTGTTTGCATCGATTTGGAGACATTGGAGCTTCTCTGCGAAGAAGAGTATTTGTCTGGTTTCGAACATCAATGTCTGGCACAGGGCTTCTGTAGAATCACTCACACAGGAGATGTGGAATTCTTCTCCTTGCAAGATTTGCTTTCTGGCCACCCACCTTCATTTACCTTTTCATTACGTTTATCAATGCCCCAAAATTTTTTGGACTCTCTTTCCTCCTTCCGTCAACTCCTGTCACGAACGTGTGGCGTAACAGTTGAGATGCGCCACGAATTACCTTCCTTCCTCCACATCACACTATTTGATTACAAGAAAGAGGAGCAAACTCGTGAACCGATCGTGGTGGAAGTATTGCCAGACGCTTATGTTCAAAGGCACGCAGGATTTCAGCCACTTTTCCTCTGTGGACCCGAACTCCATGTACTCCGAATCATGCACCGGCTTGACGAACCCACGGAATACTTTACGTATGTCGTACATCTCGAAATGAAAAAAATTATTCGATCGTACAGTACCACGTTCATCAGAGCCCTGTGGTTGGATGACTTTCAATTTGTGCTCATTCCACAACAAACAAATTGGAGGTGGTATCAAAAGAGGGACAACATAGAACGAGTTAATGCGATTTCGATTCTTGATACTTTCTCCTAAGCGTTGTTATCAAGGAACGAATCCATGTGATTTTCGATCCTGCATTATTGCTCCAGCACGTTCTCAAAAACTGGAATAAACCGAGTCCATGTGATTTTCGATCCTGCATTATTGTTCTTTAGCATTTTGTTTGTTCCTCGGAGTTCACAAGTATGTGTAACTCACAATAGAAAATTTAGGGTCGACGAAAAGTAGGAAAGGAAATCACAACAGACCGAGAAGAACGTGAAACGGCAAGAAGAGGAGATGAGAGAAGGGGAGTAAGAATAGAGCAGGGGAGAAATGGCAAGATGACAGAGGATGGCAAGAAGAGGAAAGAACAAGGAAAAATAAGAAGACCAGGTGAGAAATGGCAAGATGACAGAGGATGGCAAGAAGAGGAAAGAAGAAGGAAAAATAAGAAGACCAGGTGAGAAATGGCAAGAAGACATCGAAGAAAAGCAAAACCCATTCAACTAGCGGAGGTGTCAGATCTCAAAGATGTTCATCTCAATCTGAAGCAACATAATTTACTCAATCCCATGGTTAAATAACATCTTGGCGTGGAATCATCACACGCACAAATGTCATGGTCAGAGTATCAAACATTAACAAGGAGGTATGCGTAGTATGATCGGCAGTCAGAATATCATGACATTGAAACATGGGAAGTTCATCAAAATATCACGATCCGGGGTCATCACGGGAGGGATGTCTAATCATTATAATTCGAGTCTGATCTAGATGTCGATCAGAATCCACATCCTTTGTAACGCCGGCGTAGGCAACAAATAAGGAGTGCGTCAAATGTGAGTACGACAATGCATGGATAGAACCGAATCCGCCACCACACGATATGACTGATTTTTGCATCAGTGACTTCGCATCCACCACGCGAATCACATCTGTGAACATACTTCTCTTGTAATCGTTCGTTGCCACGAAGATTTCTGCTGCTTGTTCGTTCACTGTAGCATCCAGAATGAAATAATCAGACCACGTGGAGGTTTTGATTTCCAATACTTGATGGGATGCATCGTCCAAGTCAAGGTGTTGGAGTTTGTCAAGACCACAGATTCCGATCAACACGTTTCCCTTGTAAGGGAAAATGCGACGAAGAGATGGCATTTCGTGATGATCATCAATGCGATAGTGTGCCAGTTCGTTGTAATACCAGAAATCATAAGTGACAATACCACGCCCATCAGGGTTGTCGCAAACCAAGTGCAATTTGTTGTGGAAAACGGTGCCTGTAATGATATTCCCGCGGAGGCATCCTTGCGACAGGATTTTCAATGTTTCCGTCTCCACACATTGGACTGCACAATAGTTCAAGCTCCCACCATCCTGTTGCATCACGACAAACAATCTCTTTTGGTCCTCACTTACGCAACATATATCCACCTTCCGGGTCTGAGGTTGCGAGTGGTCAACCTTCAATATTGTTCTCGCATACTCCCACACGATAGAGAGAATGACACAGGGGAGGCACGCAATCACCTGGTCAACCATTTTCATTGTGCCACAGACGGATCTGGTTTTCCGCCTCCATGCGTGCTCTGCTGTCTCCTTGCCATGTCTGCGGCGTGTCCTTTTCACTTGCGTCGCATCTTTGGCAAGAGTCGCTTCTCGCATGATGTCTGCTGCCTTTTCCATGATGTCAAAAAAAATAGTGGTGTCGGTCCTCTTGTGCTCTCATGTTCTTTCTACTCTTGTTCTTTTCATATCTTTTGTTCTTTGGCTCCAACACCGTTATGTTCCTTCTCGTTGTTTGTTCCTTCTCCCTTCTTTCATATGTGAGCCATCCATGTTGACAATCTTGATTACAGAGTAAACGCAGCAGTAATGGGCACCTTCAATGCACGCCTAAACAAGATCCAGATGAGAATCGTCGTGCCCAAAGATATCACTGCCCAATGGGCCCACGTAACGTGCTTGTTTCGAAACACTGTCTCTTTGATGAACGCAATGTATGTTTGCAACCACAACCCTGAAATGACCACGGCCAAACTAAAGACCAGAATCGCCACGCCGTCATGGCTCTGGAGATATTTGATTGTCTCCACTTCTGATCCTGTTTCTCGCACGTCACGCTGCATGGGGGATTCTGTCGCCATTTTTTTGCTTTTCGACCCGTGTGCCTAGGTTTTTTTTCATTACCTCTGCCGATTTCTCGGCGGGGAAATGGAGACTCGAGAGTATTCTTCGTGGCGTTCCTCAAATTGCTACCAGGGGTGTGAACCAGAGCATAAGTCCAGGGAGCCATTAGACCGCAAACGAACCGACGAGGAAGTGGGAAGAAATGAAACAAGAGAACAAGGAATTAGAAACAAGAAGCAAAGGCCAAAATATACAGAGTAGAGAGGGAGCAGGAGAAATGAGCATGGGCGGAACAAAGAAAAAAGGAAAAAGGACAAAGTAGGAAGAGGTATAAAATAGAGAAACAAAGCAAGGGAAAAGGAGCAAGAAATGAAAAGACGACATTAAGAAGGTGAGTGAAAGTGGGAAGGTAATCTCGTGGGGTTTGCCGCACGCGCTTTGCTCCTGATGTAGAGTCAGCGTAGTACTGCGAACATCGTAGTGTTTTGCTCTTGTGTCCTCTTTCTTATCCATTGTTCCGTTCCTCTTTTCTCTCTGTATTTTATTGCGTCCTTGCTTATCTTTTCCTTTTCTGATCAGCAAGAGGTCAAATGCCAAATGAGGGTTCATGTGCTCAACGCGATAAACAAATGTAGTTTAGAGAAAAGGGTTGAATGACAAAAATCAAAACAGACATCCTTGCATCAAACATCTAGGCTGTAGACTGTCAATGGGAAGTGGGAGGGGTATAAGAAGTTCGCTGTCAACTGGAAGTTGGATGGGTATAAGAAGTTCGCCAATATTTTTTTCATTATCACGCGTATTTGACGAAAAGGAGGGATGGATTGCTCACACGCCAATATTTTTTTCGTTATCACGTGTATTTAAGAACAGGAGGCGATGGATTTCTCACACTCTAGTTGCTTTCAAACACAATCTGGTTGCGCATAGTTTTGAGCAAGAGATTGTTCATCGCAAAGGAAAAGAGTAATGCAATCTGTTGCTCCTTGTGGGAGGGAAAGGTCTCCTGGCAAAACTCAATCGCGGCTTCCCTCGTTTTCAGATCCCACATCTTGTTGATAACGATGAGGAGCTCTTCGTCCGGAAGCAAGGTAGCAGCATCTCTGTCTCCATCCCCCACGGTGTACCCCATCGATCCATCGTGTTGAGTAAACACCTGCACTGCCTGGTGCGCTTCGCTTTTCGGGAGACACAGATGCTTCATGAGACCCTGATGGCTCCACTTGAGCTTCAAGGGTGCAGCATACTCGTGCGACGAGACAAAATCCTTGTGTCTCACGTTGGAGAGGGTCAGCAACTCGACCTCTGCCATGGACACATCCGTCTCTCCAAAAGTGTGTTCTGGGTCGAACCGGAAACTCCAGTCCGAGCGCAAGAAGATGATCGCACTCAAGTCCCTCTGTTGTGCGGCTGCATGGGTTTCCACATCTGCGTTTTTTTCTTTTCCCGTTTTCAGCTTTGCTGCTTTGCCCAGCTCTTCCGCTTCTGATGCCTTGTCCTCCTTGTCTTTCAGGCGGCGGCGTAAGCAGGGAACCCGTGGTTGGGCGGCAAGAGCCTTCTCCTCTTCGATCACAATTGTAAGAGTGCCGAAACCGTACACGGCTGCCAGCCACTGGAAATCAGAATGGCTCTCGGCCGATTTCGGGATTCTGATGACGGGCGTGTGCATTGATTCTTTTGGGATCCAGAATGAAAATAATTTCAGGACGAAACATTCTGGTCCCGCCGCATTTGTGGTTGTGATATTTCTGATGCATCGGCGCAAAAAGCAAAAGCACAACAATAAAGGAGAGGAAGAGTTTTTGCAAGAGGAGGTGATTCGCTGTCTTCCCACGGTCGTGCTGCGTATTGTGCACGATTACGCCCAGAGTCGGGAGCTTCTTGATTTCTTGTTCCAGGGGTTGGACTACCCGTTGCAATATGCCACCGAGGCAAACACCACAATTGTCGTTGATGACGATGGATGTCACACCATGACAAAAGAGAATGGGAGCTATGAGCAACTGTGGCGCAGTACAGAGGAAAGGCTTTCGTGGGAAAGAACGGTATTCTCCAGCATAGACAAGGACATTCCACTGTGGAGCTGGCAAGCTGCGCTGACGACGATCATGTCGGAGAAGTCCACATTCAGGGTAGAGGTGGAGTCATGTAATCACGGCATCACAAGCGCCGAGATGTTGCACATTTTGCACATCGATACAATGGTGGAATGTGATCCAGATAGTAACATCTGGGTGGGGGCTTTCAAGCAGCACCGCACGGTCGTGTCCCCAACACGTCACAAACTGTTGGTTCACAGCACCGTAGCACCAGATTCGGTTGTGTTTCAACTGGGCGTGCGCTGGTATATGCGCCAACATTTGATTTGTGCTGCCGCAGAACGCATTTTAACTATGCTCTATGCTTTCTAGAGCTTGAGCAGTATCATCAACATTGTCTCTTAGTTTTCAGCGAACACATGAGAAAATAATTCCCTTGTTTTCATGCTTCCTCTTTTTTTCCATGGCCTTTGCTTCTTGTGCTCTCTGTCATTTTTTGCATTCGTTTGTTTTTCTCGTTTGCGCTTGTCTTGTGGTCATTGATTGAGTCCTTCTTCCATCACTGTTTGTTTCCTTGTATACTCGCTGTCATTATTATCTTCCCTTTCTTCCCTTTCTTCCCTGTCTTCCATTTCTTCCCTTTCTTCCCTGTCTTCCCTTTACTCCTTTTCCTCTCCTTCTTCCCTTTTTGACATTGTTGACCGTTGGTGCTCCTGCTTTCCGCTTAATTCTTTTTCTTTTCAATCCTCCTACCTTCCCTTGATCTTCCTTACTTCTCCGTGGACTCCTTGGATGGATGAAGAAGAAGGTGGCAGCAGTTTTTTTGGGGAAAGGAAAAAAAGCAAGGGAAGCGAGGGGAAGGAAGAAAACGGTCTCATTAAATCAAACAAAACAAGCGAAGAGAACGAATGAGAAGAAGTACCAAAAATGAAATGAAGAGGAGTAAATAAGAATAAGGAATCGAGCGAGGAGGAAGAGAAATGTGAAGTAAATAAGAAGAATGAAGGGTTAGGGAAATAGCCGCAAATAAGAATAAGAAATGGAAGGAGGAGAAATGAGAATGAAAGATAAGTAAATGAAGAAGGAATGGCAAGGGAAATAAATGGTAAATATAGGAAAGAGGAGTACTAAATAAAATGAAGGACACACATCTGCAGTCTCCTGTGCGTCTTGAAACTATAGAATTAAACCACTTCTTCCGGTTCCTTCTCCTTCCTCCTCTTCCTAATTATTCCTAGTTCCATTTCCTTCCTACCCTTTCTACTCTTTAGTTTTTCTTCTTCTTCCTACTCTTTATTTTTTCTTCTCATTCCTTCTTCTTCCTCTTCCTTCCTCCTCATTCCTTCTTCTTTTTCTTCCTTCTCCTTCATCCTCCTTCTTCCTTTTCCTTCCTACTCATTCCTTCTTTTCATCTTCTTTCTTCTTCATCCTTCTTCATTTTTCTTCTCCTTCCTCCTCATTTCTTGTCCCTCCTTTCCTTCTCGTTTTCGCATAATCTGTTCGAGAGTACAAGCACAAAAGATCCCAAAAGACACAGGAAATGAGAGGTGTTGTGACAGGGGAATTTGGAGGAAAAAGATGTTCAAGCAAGAAAAAGACGTTGAGGAAACAAAAGAGGGTGAGAAGCAGAAGAAAGGAACAAGTCAAGGTCGAAAAGAAAAGATAAAGCAGAGTACAGGAAAAGAAAAGAGGAAGCTGGAATCAATGAAAACAAAAAGATAAAGTTGAAAGGAAGAGCAAAGGCAGAGTAAAAAGGTAGAAAAGAGAATACAAAAAATGAGACACGCCCCAAAATGACAACGAGTGCTACAAGACAGAGCTTTATTGGAATGTCAAAGAAACGCGCCATAATAAATGGCATGGTCATTCCTCTGCCAAAAATTCCGGGTCGAGTGCGCAAAAGGTGACACCATGCTTGTCCAAAAGGGTGTGCACCGCATCAACAAACAGACCATGGAATTGATCGCGGACGTATCTCTGTGCCGTGTAGTACCAGCCCCATTGGAAAGTGTCTGTGGATACAAAGAAGCGGTGGTAGTAGGGAGAGACAATGGTCTGTTTCATGGCGGGGCAGACGATGGAACCACGGGCAGCCTCGGGGAGAGTTTCATCTGCAAACTCGACTGTGAACGCGCGTTCCAAGACGTGCATCGCTTCATGGAAACACACTTGTTCCACCACAGGCCAATGATGCTCCTCAATCGGCCGCCACACGGTTCGCAGTCGACTCGGGCGCAAAGGGTCAAGTCGTTCATCATCCAGTTCGGGGTGAAACGTGACGTGCATGCGGCGCTCGACAATGGTGTTGGTCGAGGAATAGCGCAGCCGGAGAGTGTCCACGATAGGTTGTGTCAGCCTCGAGAGCATCTTGTGCACTTCCTCGGGAGAACGCTGGCAGTACTCGTACACGATGCTCAACAGCACCGTTGGCATGTGCATCACCACTTCCTTCACCAGCACCTTTTCTTGCTCATTTTTTGTGGTGGGTTGCTTGAGATGTTTCCGGTTAGTGTCCTTGAGTATGCGCTTGGCGTCTTTGGCTGCCTCCTGTAGAAATGGGCCGAGTACTTTTCTTCTCTTTCGCGGAGGCATTGCCGGACAAAAAATTAATGTGCTAGGACGCTTGTTTGTCTCGTCAACTCTATTATCTGATTTTCCTCTACCACTCACTCAGTCGACGCTGTTGAGAATTGTTTTGTTCGACGCGGTTGAGAATTGTTTGTTCGACGCTGTTGAGAATTGTTTTGTTCGACGCTGTTGAGTATCGTTTTGTTCGACGCTGTTAAGAATTGTTTTGTTCGACGCTGTTAAGAATTGTTTTGTTCCATTTTCTCAGTCCTCCGGCAAGAATGAAGAATAATGACACACCAGACGACAAACAATGGAATCGACCGAAGCGCAACGCGCGCAATCTTCGGGAGGTGCCCATTTCCTCCACCCGAAAAACACGAGATTTCAACTTTTTCCTCGTCCAACACATGCGGCGTGACCCGCGAGCCGTTCCTTTCTCTCCCTTTTCTCCTTCCCATTGGACCACTCCCCCCATTCTTTTTGCACGAGCCCCGTCATAAAAATTGCGGATCAAGAAGACAAGAGTCTCGTGACTCGTTTAGCCCCTGCACCACGAATCGCCTCATTGCTGGCACGGAAAGTGGTGGCTTCACTTTATGGAACGGGTCAACCTATAATTTCGAAACTCGACAATCTTCTCACGAGGCGGCTGTGCGGGCGATGCGATGGAGTCATGGCAACCAGTCGCTGCTATCGGCAGGAGATGACGAGGTGATCAAGCACTGGCAACCCACCATGAGAACACGTCCAGCGCTGCCATGCCCACCGATGCCCCGTTCGGGACCTGGCCTTCAACGTGACCAATGCCAAATTCGCGGCGGCGTGCGAGGACGGCACGATCTCTCTGGGATTTCGAACAGGGGAGGAAAGAGGCGGAGTTGAATGCTCATCTGTGGGATGTGTTGGCCGTCGATTTTCATCCTTGGAAGGCGGTGCTCTTGTCTGGCAGCAAGGACAAGCTGTT
>Ga0207158_1175_pt1 | contig 14658 bp, 8 predicted proteins | sample Alteio_BWMinHeat_22_FD_153512 | JGI IMG/M metagenome (GOLD analysis project Ga0207158, IMG submission 153512) | Enriched cells from forest soil in Barre Woods Harvard Forest LTER site, Petersham, Massachusetts, United States -... | ecosystem: Environmental > Terrestrial > Soil > Temperate forest >... | reverse complement strand
CTCCGGCACCCGCCGCGGAACGAGATGACGCTCTGGGTCGGGCTGCAACAACGCGCCCTGCACGAACTGCACGAAGATCGCAAAGGCAATCCACATGAATCCGTAAAGGATGATGTAAGCAATCGGCGTCTGGAAATACGTCGCCAACTCACGCCGGGTCATCACCACGAGGCGATTATCCGAACTTGCCGCCAGCCCGAGCATGATGTACATCACTCCCGCCGCCATCATCACCAATCCCGACGGCATCAGATAATCGGGACCGTTGGACGCGTTGATCCACTCCTTGGACGCCATGAACGGCAACACGGCCGACCGCACGAACGCAATCAGGAAGAAAAGTACGCCGCCCGCGCCTGCACCCACGCCGGTCCAGTAGCGCAGGTCGTAGCGCTCGTCCATCAGGCCGACGAACGCCGAGAGGTAGAGCATGCCGAAAATCAGCAGGACTGCGCCATACGGAAGCAGGAAGGATTCATAAATGCTGCCGAAGAAGAAGCCGCCCACCGCCGCGGCCGCGCCGACGCCGCCCATCACATAAACGGCGACGTCCCGAAAGATCTCCTCCGTCTCGTTGCGCACGTACGCCATCAGGAAGAGCAAGGCAAGGAACAGGCACGGTATGCCCTTGGGCAGAAACCCGGCCCCCGCTGGCCCGTTGATCGGCAGCACCGACACGCCGATGCCCACGATCAGCCAAACATAGGCAAACGCCATGTACGAGCGCCGGATTTGCAGCTCCGCGTCGCTGGCGGCGTGCAGCAACATGCACGTTAGGCCGATCACGCCCAGAAACCCGGCCCAACCATAGCCGATCTCCCAATCGAGACCGGGAAGAACGAGCACCTTCCTGTAATTCAGCGCGATGAACGACACGGCCGCGAAGACCAGCAGCGCCACGCCCGCGCCGCCGACCAAGCGCGCCCATAGCGGCTGGTCGTCGCCCATGACCGACGGCGCCGTCTCGACCGGCGTCTTCCAGCGCTTCAACCCGCGCTTGCCGTCCTTGCGTTCCGTGATCGCCCGCGATGACATGTTGGCCTGTCCTTCGTCACTTGTCCGTCGTCGCCTCATCCGGCGCGACCAGATCAAGGAAATGCTCTTCCACCGTCCTCCGGCGAGCGTCAATCTGGCGGATGCCCCAGCCGTTGCGCGATATCCGCTGCGCGATCGCCTCGCGCAGGTCCTTGCCGTCCTTCGTGCGTATCTCGAACGACGCCACGCCGCCTTCCTGCCCCAACGCCGACACTTCCTCGACGCCGTCGGTCGTCTGGAGGACGTTCTTCACCTGCTCCGTCGGTCCGTGCACTTCCACCAGAATCTCATCAAGACTGGCAAGTTCCCGCAGCGGCCGGTCCGAACTCACGCGCCCGCGATGAATGATGATCACCCGCTGGCAAACCGCCTCGATCTCCGACAGGATGTGCGTGGACAGCAGAATCGTCCGCTTCTCGCCCAGTTCCTTGATGAGCGCCAGCGTCTCGCGGATTTGCACAGGGTCAAGCCCGACCGTCGGCTCGTCGAGAATGAGGATGGGCGGATCGTGAATCATGGCGTCGGCCAGCCCGACGCGTTGCCGGTAGCCCTTCGAGAGCGTGCCGACCAACCGCCGCCGGACTTGCCGGATGCGGCAACGATCCAAGCAATACTCGATCCGCTCCGGCCGCCCCTTGCGCTGCACGCCCTTGAGCTTGGCCCGATACGTCAGATACTCGTCCACGCGCATTTCGGGATACAGCGGCACGTTCTCCGGCAAGTACCCGACGTTTTGCCGCACTTGCATCGACTGGGTGCGCACATCGAATCCGGCTACCTTGGCCGTGCCGCTGGTCGCCGGCAGGTACGTCGTCAGAATGCGCATCGTCGTCGTCTTCCCGGCCCCGTTGAGACCGAGCAGCCCGATGATCTCGCCTCGGGCGATGGTGAAGTTGACGTTGTCAACCGCCAGCACCGGCCCGAATTTCTTGGTGAGCTGCTCAACCTGGATCATCGGTCGTCCCTGAAGCGTCGCGGGACAGAAGCGCTAGCGACGGGTAGGCGAAACCCGTCGCTGGCGCTTCTCCTCCCGTAATCTGTTCGCGCACTACCTCATGCTATTACGACCAATCGTTCTGACAAGTTCAACCGACGAGGCGGCCGTTCCGTTGGCCGAATGCGGATGTCTAGTGGCTGATAGCTAAGGGCTGATAGCTAAGGGCTGATAGCTATTAGCTATTCTTCGAGACCATGTTTCGTTTGTAGACTTGAATCCCCTGAGGGAAACGAAGGCCCCGGATCATCCTCGCGGTCCCGCCTCTCGAACCCCGTCGCCGACGCCGGCCGCGTGCTGCTTGAAGTTGGTGGCAAACAGCCCCGCAAGATGCTTGGCGCGCGCATCATACGCCGATGGAGCGCTCCACGTGGTGCGCGGCTTCAGCAACTCCGGCGGCACATCCGGACAACTCGCGGCAGCCGGCAGTCCGAAGATCGGATCAGGCGTGAACGGCACGTTAGCCAGCGACCCATTAAGGATCGCGCGAACCATGGCGCGGGTACATTGAAGTGGAATGCGCCGCCCCTGCCCCTGTGGTCCGCCCGTCCAACCGGTGTTGACCAGCCAGACCTGCGCATTGTGCTTGCGCATTTTCTGATCGAGCAGTTCCGCGTAGCGCGCCGGCGGAAGCGGCAGGAACGGCAGGGCGAAGCAGGTGCTAAACGTCGCCTCTGGTTGCGTGACGCCCGCCTCGGTGCCGGCGATCTTGGCCGTATAGCCCGAAAGAAAGTGGTACAGCGCCTGCTCCGGCGTCAATCGGCTCAACGGCGGCAGCACGCCGAACGCATCGCAGGTGAGGTAGAGGATATTGGTCGGATGCCCCCCCCTGCCCGACCGTTCGCAGTTGTCGATGAAGTCCACCGGGTAGGCGGCGCGCGTGTTCTCCGTGTACCGGTCGTCGTCGTACCGCGGCCGGCGCGTAACGGGATCAATGACCACGTTCTCCAGCACGCTGCCAAAGCGGATGGCATGGTATATCTGCGGCTCGCCTTCTTTCGAGAGGCGAATCGTCTTGGCGTAGCAGCCCCCTTCGAGGTTGAACACCCCGTCGTCGGACCAACCGTGCTCGTCGTCGCCGATTAGTCGGCGTTCGGGGTCGGCGGAAAGCGTCGTCTTGCCGGTGCCCGATAGCCCAAAAAAAAGCGTGGTCTCGCCCGCCGGCCCGACGTTGGCCGAGCAGTGCATCGGAAACACGCCACGCTGCGGCAGAAGAAAGTTCAGGACCGTAAAGATCGCCTTCTTGATCTCCCCCGCGTAGCGGGTGCCGCCGACCACGATCAGTTTGCGTTCGAAGCTAAGAAGTATGAACGCGGCTGAACGCGTGCCGTCGCGATTTGGGTCGGCTTGCATGCCGCTGGCGACTAAAACGGTCCACTGCGGTTGAAAGCCGGCCAACTCCTCACGCGGCGGGCGCAGGAACAAGCACTTGGCAAACAGCGCGTGCCAAGCCTCCTCCGCGATCACACGCAACGGCAGGCGATACTTCGGGTCGGCGCACGCCCAGCCGTCAAACGTGAACAGCTCCCGGCCTTGCAGATACGCGAGCACGCGCTCCAGCAACTTCTCGAACAAGCTGGCCGGCATAGGCTGATTAACCGGCCCCCACACGATCTCTCCCTTGGTGCCGGCTTCCTCGACGATGAATCGATCCTTGGGCGACCGCCCGGTGCGCTCTCCCGTGTAGGCCGCCAGCGCTCCTTTGTTCGTCAACGTCCCTTCGCCGCGTTCCAGCGACTCCTCAACCAGCGCGGCCACGCTGAGATTGGCGTGGAGCTTCCCTGTATGCACCAGCCCGGCCAGCAACGGCGTCGGCGAAGAACCGCTCCCCTGTTTGCCGGGCGCTTCTTGATGATTCGACGCCATGCCCGCTCCCCGCGTGAGTGGACGATTCGGCGGAGCCGAAAAGGCCATTATAAGCGTCCTCTCCACGGACAGGCAGGCAAGATTCAGTGTGACACGGTGACGGGGTGCATCCCCGTCGTTGCACGCCAAGTGGTTTGCTTCCTCCGCCCGGCACGCCAGGGGCGCCGTTGGCTGACAATGGCGGATGCGGCATGCGGTTGGGTTGCCGTTCAAGGCCGTGAGTAGTGCCCACTAACCCTCTGGCGGCCCTCTGGCCACCCTCTGGCGACCCTCTTGACCCAGGTGACCAACCCACTTGACCAAGTGCCGACCCTCTTGACCACTCACATTTGGCCAAGAGGGTCAAGAGGGTCGTGGAATCGGAGACCGGGGCCGGTCCGCTTGTGGTGAGTCTGCGCAGGCAATGGTCTCTTCCGCCGCGCAATTAGGCAGATGCACCGGTCGCCCCGTCACCACTTCCCACAAGCCGCTCCACCCGTTAACTTCAAGGGTAGCCGCAAGCGATTCGCCAACCTCGGACTCAACGGCCAACCTCATGCGCTGGATTCAGACCGAATACGTCCTGAAAGGCATCTTCCTCGGCCTGCTCACCTTCGCCGCCCTGCAGGCCGCCGGCTCCGACTCACCCGACTGGGCGACCACCGGCAAGCTCGGCCTGTGCGTGGCCGGCGGACTGGCGATCGCACTTGCTTTGGCGGCCGCCATGAAACTGCGCGCGGGCCACGAGATGAAGGGCCGGCTGCCGGCGTTTGTCCTGTTTCTGCTCATGGAAAGCTCGTACCTGGTCTTTACGGGCATCCTGCTCGGCATGGCCGTCGGTGTGGTGTGGGCCTTCGATGTCGGCGAGGCAACGAACACCGACACGAAGTTCTTCTGGGCTGTCATCGGCGGAACCTTGCTGGGAATCGTCTTCGGATCACTGAAGAAGATCGAGAACCGCTGGTACCGCATCGCGCTCTGCCTCGTCATGGCTTCGTCCATTGTCGCGGCGGCTCTCTATTATTTTGGCCTGATCGATCCACAGGAAGGCCACGACCTGCCCAAACATCCGGAATGGTTCGGCATCTACCTCCTGCTTGGCATGCCGATCTTTTATTTGCTCACCTTCTCTGGTCACGAGGAGGAATCCGAGGTCGAGATCGGGGCGATCTGCGCAGGGCTCGGCCTAGGCATCGGCCTCATGTCGCTCAAGAATCAAAACGTCTATTTAAGCGCCGCGATCCTGCTCGTCACCTTCTACTTCGTCTACACCTGGTACATCCTGCCAGGCTTGCGTGTATTCAAGCACGTTCTTCGCGGCCTCAGCCACGCCCGCGGCGGCCGCCATCGCCAAGCGCTTCAAGCGTATCGCCGTGCCTTGCAACTGGACCCGAAGAACCAACTGGCGCGCGAGGGTTTCTGGGCCGTTCACCGCTCGCTCGACCTTGACGAACTGACCAAGGACCCGCAAACGCTGGCGCTGGTCGATCTCGATCTCTGTCTCCAGCGCGCCGGTACCTTGCTCCTGGAACCTCGCCCCGTTCCGGAAAAGCTCAGCGAGGCGCACCGGCTGCTCGATCTCGTCGCGCACCAACGGCCCGCCATGCAACCCAACGTCGATTACTGGCGCTCCGTCGCGCTCTTGCACTCCGGGCAGATCGATCAAGCCGCGTCCGCATTGGAGCGCGTCGTCGGCCATGCCTACGGCACGACCAACCCCCAGCGCAAAGCAAGCCTCTTCCCGGCCTGGCAATTGGCATTGCTCCTGCACGACCAGATGAAACAGCGCGTCGGCCTGCCGCAACTCGCGCTGCCCGGCCGACGCATGGAAGCCATCGCCGCCGTTGAAGCGCATCTGGCCGAGAATCCCAAGGACTCCGCCGCCTGGAGCCTCAAGCGCATGCTCTACCAGGACGTCACCGAGACCGATTACGACGACGCGGCCGGCGCCCACGGCGCCGTCGCCGCCGGCTTCGATCACAATTACGCCCAGGAACTCGGCGTGGCCCTGATTGACGACCCCCAACGCTGGCAACGCGGCGGCGACTACCTCCGCCTCGCCGCGCGCGGTCTGCCCGCCCTCGGCCCGTCGCTCTTCATCCAGATCGCCCACGCCCACGAGCGCGCCGGCAATCGCGACGGCGTCTGGCACAACTACGAACTCGCCAAACGCGCCGGCCAGTCGGTCGGCCCCGCCAACCTCAGCGAGGAAGACCGCCACGCTTACTTCGCCGTCGTCAAGTATCTTGCCGACGCCGCCAAGCACTTCGGCTACACCGACAAGGCCATCGAGCACTACCAGCTTTACATGGAATACGAACGCGCCGGCGTGGAAACCCTTCGCCAGTTGGCCGATATGCTCGAAAAGAAAGGCAACCCGCTCGCCGCCCTGCACGCCACCGAACAGGCCCTCATCTACAACCCCAAGGACCCCGACCTGCTCCAGCGCAAGGATCGCTACTATTACTCGGTGATGCCTGAGCAGTTCATCGGCAAACCCGAAGCCGTCCCGAAAGCGTTCGACTTGGCCTACTGCCTCAAAAAGGCAAAGCAAATCCTTACCGCGCGTGACCTCGACCTCGACGGCCTCGACTGGGGCCAGCACCTGGCCGCGCTAGCGCTCGCCGTCAAGCCCGCCAGCCTTACCGCCCAGCTCCTCGTGGCCCGCGCCAGGCTCCGCCGCGGCGAACGCGACGAGGCCCTGGCCATGCTCGAGCAAATCCGCACCGGCAAACCCGAGAAGTTCGCCGACTCCGACGACGAGGAATCCTGGTTCATGGCCTGCCGTCTCCTCGGCGACCTCTACCTCGGCGAACTCAGCCGCCCCGATCTCGCCGTCCCCTGCTACCAGGAATTCCGCCAAAGCGCCAAGAGCGGCGCGGACACGTCCTACAAACTCGGCCAAGCCTACGAGCAACTCGGCGACAAAGCCCGCGCCGTGAAGTGCTACCAACAAGTAGTATCCTTCGACGGCCACCCACTCGCGGGCGAAGCGCATGATGCGCTGTATCGGTTGCAGACGAATTGAAGAGTGGAAAAGACAAGCCCACCCGTTGCAACGGGTGGGTGGAGAGAACGAGTTGAATCAGACATCCGAAGTCTCGGAGACTTCGGATGTCTCTTACGTCACGGTTTCGCCCCCGCCCGTTGCCCCAACCGTTCCAGCGACGCTTTCCCCTCCTTCGTGATGTCCGCCTCCGCCGGCCCTCCCGCCAATGTCTTCAAAATGTCCTTCGCCTCCCCCGTGCCGATCCGCTCCAACACTTCGAGCGCCGCCTGCCGTCGCTGCGCCTCGCTTTCCTTGGGCCTGTCTTCCATCACGCTCAGAACCTGTTCAATCCGCCGTTTCGCCTCCACCGTGAGCGCTTTGTTCTTGAGCGCGTTCCGCAACGCCTTCTCCACCAGTTCACCGCCGACGAGCAACTCGTCCGTTGCTTTCTCGCGCGTGGCGAAATCCTCATTCGCCAAATCGGTCAACAGCTTCGCGATCCTGTCCGAGTCCAGCGCCGTTGGCGCTTTCAGGCGGCCGCTCAGAAACCCCACGCTCCGTTTCGGATTGGCGGTCAAGGTCTGCAACGCGCGATACGTCACCGGCTCCTCGTCGCTGGAGAGATCGTTCCACAGGCGCACCAGGTCCTTCGCCGCCAAGTCCTCCTTATGTGGTCCCGCAATCTTAAGCAGTCCCTCCGCGTCCCAAGCCGTGGCGGAGCCGTCGTCGCCGCCGGCCACCAGGGTCTTGCCGTCCTTGGAGAATGCCAGCCCGGTCACTAGCCCCTTGACCCCCGCGACTTGATAAATGTCCTTCCCAGTGTAGGTATCCCAAAAGTGAATCTTCTGATCTTTGCTTCCCGACGCCAATACCTTGCCGTCGGGCGAGAAGGCAATCGCCGGAATCGGCCCGTCGTACGTCTGCACCCGCAGGAGTTGGTGTCGCGCGATCACGTCATACCAAATGATCGACTGATCCCGGCTCGACGACGCCACCGTCTGCCCATCAGGAGCGAAAGCGACCGACAATACCCAGCCCTGGTGGACCTTGTACTGACAGAGTTCCTTGCCCGCGTCCACGTCCCAGACGCGCACCGTGCGGTCCTTGCTGCCCGTGACCAGCAGTTTGCCGTTGGGAGAGAAACTAAGCGTCGTCACGGTGTTTTCATGTCCCTTGAGCGGCCGAACCTCCTTGCCCTTGTCGGCGTCCCACAGGTGAATGATCTTGTCCCCGCCTCCCGACGCGATCAACGCGCCGTCCGGTGAAAATGCCACCGCGCTGACGGATCCGTCCTTCACCTCGAACTTCTGCAACTCCTTGATCGGATCGATTTGCCAGACGCGAACGGTCCTGTCCCCGCCTCCCGACACGACGGTCTTACCGTCCGGTGCGAAGGCAACCGCCATCACCTGTTGCTTGAGCGCCGGAAACGTGCCAGTTTCTTTGCCGGTCGCCAATTCCCAGACATGCACCTGCTTGTCCGCTCCCCCGGTCGCCAGGAACTTCCCGTCCGCCGACAACGCGACGGCATTCACCGCCCCCTCATGCTTGAGCCGGCCGCCCACCGGCTTCACGAGGGCCTCCCCTTCCCCGCGCGCCGATTGAAGCAAAGCTGTCAAGAATAGTGCAATGACCAAAGAACCGCGTTTGCACATGCGACGTTTCTCCACGGGGTATGCGAGATTTCGAGCCTATTCTACCCGGAGTAGACGCGACGCGATGCGAAAAATAACCGCCACGTCCTGACGCCTGACTCACCTATACCGCCCTCCCCTCGAAAAGTAGAATTGCCCATTGCCCTAACCTTCGGAGATTCGCTGATGCAAGCCGCCGCACAACGCCAATTGCTCGCCGATGTCGAGGCCTTCTGCCAGGAAATCCGCCCCTTTGAGGAACTGTGCTACGTCGAGCATCGCTTTAACGATCAACTGCTGCCCTTGGCCCTCAAGCACAAGATCCTCGGCATGCCCGTGCCCGAAGCCTACGGCGGCCGCGGCGCCGACACGGTTACGTACGCCCTCGCACTGGCCCGCATCGGCCGCGAGGGCACCGGCGTCCGCACCTTCTTCTCCGGCCACACCTCCATCGGCGAATACCCGATCATGACCTGGGGCAACGATGACCAGAAAAAGCGCTATCTCCCCGCCGCCTGCAACGGCGAGAAAATCCTCGCCTTCGGCCTTACCGAGCCGGAAGCCGGCAGCAATCCGCTCGAAATGCAATCAACCTATGAGAAACAGGGCGATCACTACGTCCTCAACGGCGTGAAGTACCTTATCTCCAACGGCGGCATCGCCCACGCCATCGTCGCGTTCGCCTACCCCACAGACCGCAAAGGTCGGATCAGCGCGTTCATCATCGACACCAATGCCCCCGGCTTCGCCAGCGAGGACCTGACCGCCAAAATGGGCATGCCCACCGCGAACACCGCCATGTTCGAAATGAACGAATGCATTGTCCCCCTGAATAACATGCTCGGCGCGGAAGGCGATGGCTTTCGCATCGCCCTGGGTACGCTTGTCAGCGGCCGCATCAGCGTCGCCGCCGGCTGTCTCGGCGTCATCGAGGACTGCCTCGCCGAGGCCATCAGCTACGCCAAGGAACGCCGGCAACACGGCAAGGCCATCGCCAAACACCAGCTGGTGCAAGAACACCTCGCCGCCATCGAAATGGCCCGCGCCGCTTCGGAAGCGATGGTTCTCCGCGCCGCCCAGGCGAAAGACGCCAGTGCCGCCGAGCCAAACAATGTCGATTTGAAAGTGAAGGCCGATCTGTTCGCCGCCCAGGCCAAGCTTTTTGCCGCTAACGCCGCCTGGGACGCCGCCGACCGCGCCGTGCAAATCTACGGCGGCCGCGGCTACTCGACTCTCTACCGCCCGGGAAGGCACCTCATGGATGTGCGCGTCTGCCGAATCTACGAAGGAACGGACGAGATTTTGAAACTGAAAATCGCCGCCTCGGTGTTGGGCAAGGAGTACGAGGCGTTTAAGTAAGGCCTCGCGATCCACGAGCCCGCCGCGCCAGCGAGGGAATCACTCACAAGCCCGCAGCGCTAGGAACGCGTATATTGAAGATCTCCCTCACTTCTTCTTCCCAATCCCGTCCGCCGTCAGCACCAGCGTCTCCTCCGGCTTGTCCGTGCCCGCCTGCAACTCATCTTCGGGAACCTCGACGCCCGCCAGAAACGCCGGCTGATTGGCCGCCTCCCCGGCCGCGTACCAAAGCCGGTTGTCCGGACTCGTCGCGGCGAAGCGGCCGGCCTGATCCACCATGCCAACCTCGAGCCGCCGCAGGACCTTGCCCGTTTCCGCCTCCACCACCCGGGCCTGGTTGTGCGTCTCGCCCCACGCCAACAGATGTTTGTGGCCCCACCACGCCAGGTTTGGACTCTTGGATCCGAGTGCGCTGAAATCGCCGAACATTGTCGTCTTGGAGCATTTTCCGCTCGCGACGTCATAGCGAGCCATCACCGCCAGAGGTTCACCAATGCCGGACGGGATTGCAAAGAACGCGGCCAACTCGCGGCCATCCGCGCTGAATGCCACTCCAAAGGCGCTCTTGATCGTTTCCCCCTGGGGAGGCGCATCGGTCTTGCGCACCAGCTCGCCCGTCGCTGTGTTCAGCAGGTCGTAGCCTTCTCCGTTGAAGACCGCAAGTACCTTCAGGTCGAAGCTGAACGCCAGGCCCCATTGAGGATTCCTGAACGACGATTTCGCCCGCGCCGGCGTGTGATGGATCGGCTCGAAATCAGGCACGCTCCAAAGGTCCACGCCTCCCGCTTCGTTCACCGTGAGCAAACGGTCCTCCGCCACGAATTCCATTCGCGCTAGCAACGATTCGTGCACATTCGCAACCGGCTTCTTCTTCTCCTCATACGGCTTTCGGCGGCTCACCTGCTTACCGTCCACCGCGGAACAGATCACGACAAAGTCTTTGCTGTCTTCATAAGCGAACAACGTCCCTTCCGGGCTGAAGCTCTTCCGCTCGCTATTCGGCTTGGCGTCAACCAGCTCGAAACTCGAAACCTTCACTTTTGTGGCCAGGTCGTAACGGTCCACGCGATGCCCATGCTCTTCACTGTGACTGTAAACCGCCGCCTGATTGGTCTTCGCGTTCGAGAACAGGATTTCCCGGACCTCCGAGGCCTTGCACTCCAGCGGAATGCGCGGCGCCGCGGCGCGCACGATCTCGACCTTCGGCTTCGGCGGATTGCGTGGCTCATTGCCGCCGGCCCCGGCGCCCATGCCCGGCACCATCCTCGGCAATTCCGGACGGGCATCGCCGACAATCACGGGATCCTTCGTGTCCTCACTGAAATCCAACCAGTAGAAGCCATAGCCGATCATTCCGACCAATCCGCACGCCGGCAGCAGGAGCACGAAACCGATTCCCAGCAGAATCCATAGGAGAGCGCTGGATTTTTTCTTGGCTGGCGTCTGCCGAAGCGTGCCCGGCGCCTCGTCACCGCCCGCCTCGGCGGCGAATACCTCCTGGCAGGTGCCGCAAGTGATCGACGCTCCGTTCGGAACGTCCGCCAACGAACAAGGAGTATGACAACGCGGGCACTCGACAGACAGCGACATAAATTGCTCACTCAATCAATGAAAGGCGAATCGACAAATCAACAGTCGTCCGGCGAATGGCGAGCGTCGAGCCGTAAGGCCGACGTGGCTTTCGCCGCGAACCCGTCGGGCTTGCACCTCGACGCTCACCCACGCGATCCTATTTCACAATCCCGTTCGTCGTCAACCACCATTTTCCACCTGGCCGATCATTATCGGCGAGCCCTTCCTTCGCCGGCACATCCACCGTGGCCAAAAACGCCTTCGTGGAATCTTCCGTTCCGGCCGCGAACCAGAGTCGGCCGTCGGGGCTGTTCGGCGCTATCAGGCCGTTCTTTTGCCAGTACCCGGCCTCCACCTGACGCACGGACACGCCGCTTGGCCATTCCAGGGCGACTCCCTCCTTCGCATTTCCTCCACGCACAACCACGTACTTCGGACCCCACCAAAGCAATTCAGCACGCAAGGCGATATCCCGCACCGGTAATTCCGCATCACCGATGCAGCGGCCGGTCGCGACCTCCCAGCTTGCCAGCACTGGTGTGGGCGTATTTCGTCGGTGAACCGTTACCACGGCCGCCACCTTTTTGCCGTCGGCGCTGAACGCGACTCCACCCGAGCCAAAAACGTTGTTGAACCTGGCTGGTCGTTCCGTTTCGCGCAGCAAATCTCCCGTCACGGTGTTTCTCAGCTCAAACCCATCCCGATTGAAAATCGCCACCGTCTTACGATCGTGACTCAGCCCCAGACACAGATGCGGATCGGCCAACTGCCGCCCTGGCTTGCCCGCAACATGATACACCGGCTTTAACTCGGGTACCGTCCAAAGGTCCATGCCACCCGCCTGGTTGATGGTCAAGAGGCGGTTCTCGCCGATTAAATCAAACCGGGCCAACAAATGCTCGAAAGGCAGATCCCCCGGAGCGGGAACGGGATTCGGTGCGTAAGGCCGAAAGCGTGTTGCCTGCCGGCCGTCTTGCGCGGAAACTATGATCACGTCCTCTTGTTCTTCTTCGTACGCGAAGAGCGTCCCGCCTGGACTCAAGCTCATGTGGTCGGTGACTCGTGACGCGTTCACCGGGAAACTGCTCAACCTCTTGCGGAGGGCAAGATCGTACCGGTCTGCCTGGTATTTCAAAAAGTCGGTGGCGCGAACGACCACCGCTTGGTGCGTCGCTTCGTCGCTGAAGAAAACTCCGCAAACCGCGCGATCCTCGCAGTCCAGGTCGATACGGCGTGCTACCGGCTGAACGACGACGCCGCGCGGCCGCGGAACTTGGACAACGGTCTTACCGGTATTCTGGGCCTGCTTCTTTCCCGGATCGAGCCAAACACGATACCCAATCGCCGCCGCCGCGCCCCCCACCATCAACACCGCGATCAGTGCCGTGACCAGCAGCGCCACGCGCTCCCCGCCCAGCTTTTTCTTCCCAGTCGGCGTGCGCGATGGCCCTGGCCCTCTCCCAGCCGCACGCCCCCGTGAAAGCACCTTAGGATCGACCGGCATCGCGACATATGGCTCCTCCTCGATCAACTGGATCATCTTGGGAGCCTCCGCCGCAACAGCGTCTACCGGCTGGACCACGCGCGGCGCTTCCTCCGCCGCGGCCTCGACGACGAAGACATTCTGACAGGTCGCACACCGATACGGCTGGCCGCGCTGCTCCTCCGGCAGAGCATACGGCGTCAAGCAGCCCGGACACTCGACATGCAGCGACATGGCGACTCTACTCCTCCTTCACTCCACCCTCGTCCCCTTCATCCCCACCGCCTCGCGCACCAACTTCATCGTCGCCTGCGCCTCGACCCGTGCCTTGCGCGCCCCCTTGCGCAGCGATTCCTCGACATAATCGAGGTGGTTAACCAGCTCCTTCCGCTTCTCGCGGAACGGCTTGAAATAACCGTCAACCTTCTCCAACAGCGCCGTCTTGGCCTCGCCGTAGCCCATCCCCCCGGCGCGATACCGCGCGGCCAGCGTCGCCTTCTCTTCCTCCGTTCCGAACAGGCTGTACAACTCGAAGATCGTGCTTTTATCCGGGTCCTTCGCGTCGGCCACCGTGCTGCTGTCGGTCACAATGTTCATCACGGTCTTCTTGAGCGCCTTGCCCTCCGCGAAGATGTCGATCGAGTTCCCGTACGATTTGCTCATCTTCTGCCCGTCGATCCCCGGCACCTTCGAGCCTTTGTCGAGTTTGTAGGTCGGCAGCGGGAAAACCTCGCCGTACGCCCGGTTGAACCGCTCCGCCATGTCCCGCGTCATCTCGATGTGCTGCACCTGGTCCTTGCCCACCGGCACCACGTGCGAGCGATAGATGAGAATGTCCGCGGCCATCAACACTGGGTACGTGAACAGCCCCACGCTCGCCTCGATCCCCTTGTCGATCTTCTCCTTGTACGACACCGCTCGTTCCAGCAATCCCATGTTCGTGACCGTGCTCAAAATCCACGCCAGTTCATTCACCTCCGGCACATCCGACTGCCGAAAGAACGCCGCCTTGTCCGGGTCCAAACCCAAGGCCAGGTAATCCAGCGCCGCGTCCCGCACAAGGTCGCGCAGCGTTTGCGGGTCTTGCACCGTCGTCAGCGCGTGATAATCCGCGATGAAATAGAAGCACTCGCTCTCGTTCTGAAGCTCGATATGCTGCTTGATCGCGCCGAAATAGTTGCCGATGTGCAGCTTGCCCGACGACTGCACCCCGCTCAGAACGCGCTTCCTTGGTTTTTCCGGTGTCATGGATCCCTTATCCTTTGTCCTTCATCCTCCGTCCTTTGTACATTATCCGAGCCCGCAGCGCAAGCAAGGGAATCGCGTCCGAGCCGCACCCGAAGTAGTAGGCACTCTCCGTGTGCCGTCGGACGTAGCAGAACCTGGCGAGCCGGTCGCGTAAGCGACCGGAGCCCCGTCATGAAAGACAAAACCACCGAACCGCTGCTCGACGCCCTGCGCCAATCCCTCGCCGAGTCCGCCGAACAACGTCTCTATAAAACCGGCAAACTGCCCGGCCTGTTCGCCGGCAAATCCGGACTCAATGGCGACGCCGCCGCCCAAGCCCTCCGCGACGGCCTACTAGAAGTGGTTCGCACCGAAACGAAAGGCAAAGCCAATATCGAATGGGTCCGCCTGACGCCCGCCGGCGTCCGCTTCCTCCACGAACACGAGTCGCCCGTCAAAGCACTGGAAGAACTACGGCACACCCTACAAACCGCCCGCGACGGCGTCCCCGCCTGGCTCG
>Ga0207158_1174_pt1 | contig 14703 bp, 12 predicted proteins | sample Alteio_BWMinHeat_22_FD_153512 | JGI IMG/M metagenome (GOLD analysis project Ga0207158, IMG submission 153512) | Enriched cells from forest soil in Barre Woods Harvard Forest LTER site, Petersham, Massachusetts, United States -... | ecosystem: Environmental > Terrestrial > Soil > Temperate forest >... | reverse complement strand
TTGCTCTCCTTTCCGTTTCCCTCTTCTTCTCTCTTTCCCTCTTCTTCTCTCTTCCTCTCCACTCCCCCTTTCTTCCCATTCCTTCCCTTCCCTCCCTTTCCCCTCCCTGCCCCTTCGCTCCCATTCCTTCCCCTTTATCCTTTTCCTTCCTCATCCCATTCCCTTCCTTCCCGCCCGCCGCCCACCTCGTTCTGCTCCTTTCGCGGAGGTGAAGAAAGGCAAGGCAAGCTAGGAAAGGTGAGGGAAGATAGGGAAATGTAAGGAAAAGGTGAGGAAAAGATAGGAGAAGGAACGGAAAGGTAAGGGAAGATGGGAAATATAAGAGGAAGGTGAGGGAAGGTGAGGGAAGATAGGGAAATGTAAGGAGAAGGTGAGGGAAAGGTGAGGAAAAGATAGGAGAAGGAACGGAAAGGTGAGGGAAGATGGGAAATATAAGGGGAAGGTGAGGGAAGATATATAAGGGGAAGGTGAGGGAAGATAGGGAAATGTAAGGAGAAGGTGAAGGAAAGGTATGGAAAGGTAGAGGAACGTAGGGAAAGGTGAGGAAAGGTAGGGGAACGTAGGGAAAGGTGAGGAAAGATAGGGAAATGTAAAAGGAAGATGAGGGAAGATAGGGAAATGTAGAGGAACGTAGGGAAAGGTGAGGGAAGGCAAAGGAACGTAGGGAAAGGTGAGGAAAGATAGTGAAATGTAAAAGGAAGATGAGGGAAGATAGGGAAATGTAAGGGAAGGTGAGGAGGTAGGGAGGTGAGGGAAGATAGGAACATGTAGGGGAAAGTGAGGGACATGTAATAGGAAGGTAAGGGAAATGTAGAAGATAGGGAACGGTGAGGGAAGATAGGGACATGTAAGGGGAAGGCAGGGAAAAGGTGAGGAAAGATGGGGACATTTAAGGGAAAGGTGAAGGAAAGGTAGGGAAAGGTGAGGGAAAGGTAGGGAAACGTAGGGAAAGATGGGGAAAACTAGGGAAAGGTAAAGGGAAGATGGTGAAAGGTAACGGAAAGGTATCCCAAAGGTGGAAAGGTAACGGGAAGATGGGAAAAGGTAAGGAAAGGGAAGGGAAAGGTAACGGGAAGATGGGAAAAGGTAAGGAAAGGGAAGGGAAAGGTAACGGGAAGATGGGAAAAGGAAAGGGAAGGGAAAGGTAACGGGAAGATGGGAAAAGGTAACGGAAAGAGGGGAAGGTAAAGGATGCTGTTGTTCATGCAACGTCCCCTCGAGGGCTTTGCCTCACTGAACTTTCTTAATATTGTATTCGAATAATAGATAATATGAGCACGTCAAAGGTCAGGACAAAGTCAAGTGCATTTTAGTTAGCACACCCGTCATCGACAGGAATCAAAAAATCTCGTAATGGTGGATGAAGGAGAAAAAAACAACCCCACACGATCCTCTAAAAAACACACAATTTCTTGCGAGTGCAAGTCATGAAAGATGCCGTCAGACATTGCGGCGCTCAGCGTGTGAGAATCAAGAAACAACAGGACTTTGACCCGAATTTGGCCAAGTTCCCTTACACCCGCACCTCTCTGAACCAGCTGGAACCTGAAGCGTCCTTTGCGATCCAAATCAATGAGTTTCTAAAAACGATGCTCTGCATCCTGCATCAAGACGATCGCCTTGTCCCTGTCAAGGACAAATACGTCATCGTGAAGCCCATGATTACCGATATGTTTCGGATCCTCTGGAAAAGAAAGGAATTTGTCAAAGATCGAATCTTTTGGGAAGAAATGTACCACATTTCAACCTACTTTTACAAGTTGTTTAACACTCATCCCTCCCACGACATTGGAGGCATCCCCACCGTCCGCGTGACGAAACACAACGACGCCGCATGGTTTTGGGTCCATATCATGCGCGAAAAGAAATGGAACATGGACCCCTCCTCAACTCGATATGTGGGCACGCTCGTGCATGTCGACACGCACTGCGATGATAATGCGATTCAATACCCTATTGTGCTGAGGAAAGTTGGGAAAAGAGTGCTGGACGGCAAAGCCACAGAGCACGACTGGAAAGTGTATCGAACTTTGGCGTGGGATATTGGTGCGGCAGTGACGGCTTTCCAGGTGATGACGCGCGCACGAGATTGGTTCTGGATCTACCCGCAGTGGATCCGCCACAAGGAGAATGACATGGATGTGGTGCTGGGTCTATTTCACCCACACGCCCGCCTTCGCCAGAACGATCCTCCCCTGTTGAAAAAGATGTACAAGAAAAGGGATCGACTTGTTTCCAACGCCTTTTACAATGTGTCGGACTTTTCCTTACGTGATGTACCCAAAATGGTTGACGGCCCGGAAACGGAACTCATCAAAGTGTCTCGAACGGATGCACCTCTAAAGGAGGAGATGGACGAAGAAACATTGAAAGAGGCACATCCACGATTTGCGCAAGTGTTTGCCGCTTTAGAGCCCGCCGTCTTCCGCGCGAGGAAACCTCACACCCCGCGTCAGTGGCGCGAGATTGGGGAAGAGTTGTCGCCCCGATACATCCTCGACATGGATCTGGACTACTTTTGCTCCAACGGCAAGGACCCGTACAAGAAGAGTTACGAAAAGGAGACATACGACGTGCACTCTTTCGGGCGCGTGGATGTGCCGAACTTTTCCCGCTTCCCCCGATCCATGACGGACGGGGATCACGTCATTGAGATGGCTGGGAAGAAGGTGAAGCGTGAAGTGAAGATGGTAAGACAACGCATTGTAGAATTCCTTCGAGGCATACGGCTGCTGAAACGCATGGGGAAAGTTCCTTCCATTATTTCCCTTTCGGATTCGACAGGGGTCAACTTTGGCGAGAAGGAGTATTTCAGTTTCGGGAACGAGTACCTGCCACGTTACTTTGCTCTTTTCGTGCACATGTTTTTAATTGATGGATTAAAACGGATCTTTGGGTGACTGACATATTTGAGTCATTTTACATTGTACGGAAACAATCTGAACGGGAGCAGCATATTAAGAGAGAGAGAGCAAGAAGGAGCAAGAGCGCATAAAGGAGCAAGCAAAACGAGAATTGGTCATCACAAAACAAGCAATAGGAACAAGAACAAGTGAAAGAACCCACAAGAAAATTAGAATCCCTTCTGAAATAAAAAATCACATTTCCCGAATGAGAGTTCCGACCCATCTGAATCTGCGCCGTCTCGCGGCGTACACGACAGAAATCCTTTTCGGCATGTTGCTATTGCTATTGGCTCTGACAATCGGATTGTATGCAAAAGTGTTTGGCGATCGTGCTTCTTCAGGTGCGAGTGTCTCCATGGAGGCCTTTGACAATCATCCAAACCTGTCCTGCTCCCAAGAGTTGGGATGTGCTCAATTTCAATCGTGCGCTCAAATTAGAGCGGATGGCTCGTGTTTGCTAAAACCTCCATCCCCCAACGACGTGCTGTATCTCCACAACGGCACACTCTTTTCCAATCTGCCCCAATCGGGCAACTGGGAATGGGCGAACCGCATCGAAATGGGTGATGGAGAATATGTCGCATCCGTGGGCGGAAACGTGTTTGTGTACGGAACCTACCACGCTGACATTTCCTTCTACGACGCATCAGGAAACGAGAACACGAACGCGAACCTCAACTACACCGCAACGCATGGGTCTTCCAACGGCTTTGTGAGCCTGTTCAACTGCGCCGGGCAATGGAAATGGAGCACTTCCGTTGAGGCGCAAACTCCTTCCTCGATCACGCCCGGTGCGTATGACCGTGCCGCCGTGGTTCCCTTGGGGCTCTTCTCCGACGGAGACTCGGTGTTGGTCACCGGCACATGGCGCCGAGGCTTTTTCGGGGTTTCCGACGCCCTCCCCACTTTCACTTTCACCTTCAACAGTTCCAGCACGAACGCAAACCATCCGATCAACATATCAAACAGCAACTTTTTCATTGCCAAGGTGGGTGTCGCCGGATGGGATTGGGTGATTGGCGCCAACAGTTCGGTACAATTGTCCTTGAATGGGCTGTTTCTCGTACGTACTCCTACGGCTTGTTATGTCTCGGCCACCTACCAAAATGGCATGACCTTTCAAGACAAGGATGGAGTGAGTCGCCTATTGTTGACAACGGCTTACGGGGACAGCGACACGTTTCTCGCCTCCTTCACGAATGACGGCTTCTGGACTTGGGCGGCAAGCATTGCCGGTGTGGGAGGAGTGTCTCCGGTCGGCCTCGAGTTGGTTTCTAATACGTTGATTGTGTCAGGCCAGTTTAGCCCAGGAATTAATGCGGTTTTGTACAATGCAGTCAGAGAAGGACAACATGTGAACCTTACGAACCCAGCACTGGTGCTCGACTCGGCAGGAGCAGTCAACACGGTCGCATTCGTGGCAGGCGCGAATCTCTCGGGGGTGTGGAAGTTCAATTCTACGATTGTGGGCAACTACCCGATGCTGTACGGGCCAGTCGCCTACGAGAATGACCAATTGTTTGTGCAGGGCTCATACCTGACTGCGACGTTTGTCAACCCCGACGGCTCCTCCGATTCTTCCCTGGACCTGAACGCCGACACGGGGAATGTGTTTGGCGAACTGATAGCTTCTCTCAACGTGGACGGGGAATGGATCTGGACACAGACCGCCACCAGCAACGCCAAGGTGAACCCCGACGGCCTCGTGGTGTCTGACCACTTGCTGTATGTGTTGTCGTACTTTAACCAGCAAGTGAACTTTAGCAATTTTGACGAGGCGCTGCAGGGCGACACCCACGACAATTTGCTACTTGCCCAGCTCTCTCTGGAGGGGGAGTGGAATTGGGTGGCGTACACGCTGGGAATGGATCGCTACAGTCAACAAATTCTCGTGCCCTTGCCGTTTGTCTCATCCCCTTCAAACTGCCTGTCCAAAGGGTTGATGTTATACACGTCTGGAGGAGCGGGGATCGGATCGAATACGCAGGCCTACTTTTACGATAGCGACAATACCTCGACGTTTGCGATCCCAGTCAGCGGGAGCGTGGATGCGTTCGTCACGTTCATCGATACGCAGGGATACTGGCGGGCGGTGGACCGGATCAACGGTTCCTCAGTAACAGAATCCATGGCGGCGACGGTCGATCCCCGGTCGGGGGCTCTCTATGTGTTGGGCGAATATCTTTCTTCTTCGACGCTGGACTTTCAGGTCGATAACGTGACCCAACTGTCGATCTCAGGGGTAGGAGCCATAGGCTCGTTTATCGGGAGAATGCATGTCGGGAAGGAGCTCTCTGGCTTGTCGGTGATTGTGAACGAAACTCTGTTGTTTGAATCTTTATCTTTACACACTTTTGAGACATGGGTGAATCTGCCGCTCCCTCTTGGGTGCATCGTGGCTGTCAATGTGTCGTTGCAGCCCTCGACACTGTATTATGCCATCAACAATACGTTGACGACCGATCCTTCAGGGATGTTTGTGGGCCTCGCTTTTGACTCTCACACACTCGTGTATGCTCCATTTTAATAATCATTTGTTCTCCGATTTCATCATTTCTCGTCATTTCTTATTTCTCCAATCTCTCCGCTTCTCTTTTTGTTGCTTTTCCTCTTTCTTTTTCTTTCGTGAAACATGTCACCAACGATCCATTCCGTTATTTATGTTAGTTATGCGGTCGATGGTCTTGGGAGAATTGCCAGATTAAGCTCTAGCTTCGTACCAATGTGAGACTGTCAATGTCTTTACGTTATTAAGAGCAATTGAATTTTGTTTCAACAGATGCTCGTGCTCAACGATCAAGTCTTCGTCGTCCAGAAGCCAAGAAGAATCGCACGTGTAGATTAGTCGATCTGGATGGGACTCCTTGGCTCGTTGCATTGTTCGTTTGAGAGCAGCATCAAATGATTCGATGCCCTCATCAACAAACCCAACCCAACAACGATGTTGGGCGAACTCCAAGTCATGACATTTGTGCGATAGGGTCACCACGTTTAGGCACACATGTTCGTAGTAATCACAACCCATCGTTGACACGATTTTATGTTTTTGTGTTTCTTTTTTTCCTTTCCGTTTTCGTTCCTTATTCTTGCTGTTTCTCCCCATTCTTTCTCTTTCTTCTTTCTACTTCTTCTTTCTGTTTTTCTCTCTTTCCCTTCTTTCTGTTCTTCTTTTTGTTATTATTTCTTTTTCTGTTCTTCTTTATGTTCCTCTTTTTTCCCTTTTTCCCTTCTTTTCTTCTTCTTTTCTTCTTTCTTCCATTCTTTCCCTTCTTTCCGTTCTTTCCCTTCTTCCTTCTCCTCTTCTTTCCATGCTTTGTCTTCTTCTTTGTTTCCCTTATTTCTCTTTTTTTCTTTCCTTTATTTCTCTTCTTTCTCTTCTTCTTTCTCTTCCTTCTCTTCTTCTTTCTCTTGTTCTTTCTCTTGTTCTTTCTCTTGTTCTTTCTCTTGTTCTTTCTATTCTTCTTTCTCTTCTTCTTTCTCTTTTTCCTATTTTCCTCTTTTTCCTTCTCTTCTGCTTTCTCTTTTTCCTCTTTTTCCTTTTTTTCCTTCTCTTCTGCTTTCTGCTTTCTTTCCCTTCCTCTTTCTTTCCCTTCTTTCTCTTTTTCCTTTCCTTTCTTTCTCTTCTTCTTTCCCTTCTTTCTTTTCTTTCTCTTCTTATTTCTTTTCCTTATTTCTCTTTTTCTTTCTTTTATTTCCCTTCGGCCTTCTTTCCCTTCTTTCTCTTTTTCCTTTCCTTTCTTTCTCTTTTTTCTCTTCTTTCTCTTGTTATTTCTTTCCCTTGTTTCTCTTTTTCTTTCTTTTATTTCCCTTCTGTTTTCTTTCCCTTTCTTCTACCCCGTGTATGTTTTCATAATAATAAAAGTTAAGAAGAAACGCAAGTAACAGGAGAGGATGCAGAGGGAATTCGAAGGAGACGAAGCAGAGGAAGCAGGAGAACAAAAAAAGCACAAGAAGAAAGGAAGATGAAAAAGAAGAGATAGAGGACACAGAGAGGAGAAAGAACAAATAGCAAGAAGAAGAGAAAGAGGAAAAGATTGCAAGAAGAGAAATAAGAACAAGAAGAGAAAGACGGAAGAGAATAAGAGGAAGAAGAAAACAAAGAAGAAAAAGAAAGAAGAGAAAGACGGAAGAGAATAAGAGGAAGAAGAAAACAAAGAAGAAAAAGAAAGAAGAGAAAGAAGAAGAGAAAGAAGAAGAGAAAGAAGAGAAAGAAGAGAAGAAGAGAAGAAGAGAAAGAAGAAGAGAAAGAAGAAGAGAAAGAAGAAGAGAAAGAAGAAGAGAAAGAAGAAGAGAAAGAAGAAGAGAAAGAAGAAGAGAAAGAAAAAGGAAATGAAAGGAGAGGAAAGAAGAGGAGAAAATGAGGGGAAGGAGACAAACGAAAGAAGACGAAAGGAATCAAAAACAAGAAAAGAAAGGAACAAAGGACAGAAAAGGAAAGAAGCGACAGAAACGAATAAACACAGGAAAGGTGGTTCTCCCTTTTTGCCGTGATCCAACCTTGATTTCCTCTCGTGTACGTGATGTGCTTGTTTGCAAGGGTCTCTATGGTGGTTTTGATGTATTGGACAGATCAACGTGTGACAAAAAACGCGCTTTATTGACTGCACCGAAATGAAATGTGGCACGTGCCAAATTAAACATACAAAAGATTACGGGCTGCAACAGACAAAAAACAATGGGATGAGTCCATCATGAATCATGATCAAATCCACATAACCAAGGTCATAGTGGTGGGAGTTCAATACCCACGTCCATGGTGGTACGAGCCTCCACGACCATAGTGTCGGAGCAAGTAACTAGCCAAGGCCTTGGCTCGGACTTTTGTAGAACTGGAGCGAGAAGATTTAGACGATCTAGACGACTTGGAAGATCGGCGGGACGACTTGGAACTTGCGGTGGATGAGGGTTTGTCAAGGAAACATAATTGAGTGGGAAGTTGAAACTGGGAACACAACAGAGGAATGCGGATTGCGAAAAAAAAAATGACAAAAAACGGAAAAAGAAGACAGAAAAACTAAATTAAAATTGTCAGAAATGAATGCAAAAGGGAAAAAACACAAGAAGGGTGGGGCGAGCATGAAAACAAAATGACGGGGTTGAATAGAGAAACGAATGAGTAAAATGTTTAGCAAAAACGAGGAGCAGTAAATTGGTTGGTGATAAGGTTTTGCTCATGCTCACCATTCTGATAATCTATTCTAGTGATTTCGTGTTCACCTTTCATGCTCTCCATTTTGTTTATCGTGCTCAGCATTTGTTTTCCTACCATGCCTACCGTTTCCTCACTCATGCTCGCTCACTCAGGCTCACCGACTCACTCATTCATGCTCGCTCCCACCATTCGCTCCCGCGCTCCATGCCATTCTGCTCAGTTCATTCTTTAGTCATTCTCATGCACTGCTCATCATGCTCACCATTCTGCTCATTTCGTTCTCTCGTCATTCTCATGCACGTACTGAGTACAGCCCTCAATGTAAATTCGACTCTTTTGTTCGGATTTGGGACTAGTTTTACTTTCAAAGTATAGCCCAAGTTCCTTGGATACAAAGTGTACACACTCCCTGCAACAGACCGTGAGGTATTGAAACAGTTCTAAATGATCGCTGCCACATTACCAATTCAGTTGTCGCAAAGTTCACGGCTTGGGGATAATTCGACATGCTTTTCTGGTATCTGGCTTGGGGAACGAGAACGTTTACAGGATCGCTCCACGGGGCTCGTCATGGGCTTTACAGAAATACACCGGACTGAAAAATGAACTGGGACGACACGTGCTTTTTTGAAGCCTATAAGACGTCCTGTAACGTGCTATGGAGAATATTGAGGCTGGGGGGTCTCGTTATTATCTCCTTTAATCTCATTCCTGGCATTTCATTTTTTTGTCTTATTTTCATGGTCAGCTCATTCTCTCCTGCGATTCTTTAAATTTTCTTCCAGTTGTTTTTTCCATTATTCCCGTTTAATGTTGCAAAATGCAATATACAATATTGCAAATCCGCATTTTGTCGGGTTTTCTCCCCGTTTTTCTTTTATGCTGGGTCCAGTTCTTCTGATTTGTTTTGTAAAAACAAGGGAAGGAACCTGAAGAAAGCACACATAGACGTCAAGAACAACAATAGTAGGCATAAAAGGAGGAATTAAAGACATTTGTTTTGGAAAAAATGCTTCGACAAAAAAGCCATTACTGATATGACCAAAAGGGTACTCCGATTGCACCGCAAACTATATGGTGAACCTCTTTCCATGGAAATTTCCGAGGATCGATATAGTTATTCGGGGCAGATCGCCGTGCCCAATCTCCCTTCCTCGATCATAAAAGAGAGCAAATTCCTGCAACAAGAGAACGTGGGCGGACTGGATATGGGGAAAGAAGCAGAGTACGTACCTCTTCCGCTCCTGCGACAACTCGAACGTGAGCTCAAAACTAACGGCAAGGCACTTTCCTTGCAAGGGTTTTATCTTGGGGAACGAACTGGAAAGAAATCATTAAAGGGGAAGTTAGAGAGGGATGCACGCACCAAATCAGAACAGTTGGCAACTCGAGGGTTGGGCAAAGACATGTTGTGCACCATGCTCACCCACTTGGTGGAACAAGATCCTACCTTGGACCAAGCTCTGATGACCCTGCATGCGGAAGGAGGAAGTTGCGCGCCTGCTGAATCTGCTGATCCTGTTTCATCGGAATCACGCTCTCTCCTCGAATCTGCGGAAGCAGAACCGAGCACCGTGGATTTCACTCTTTCGCAACTGCGAAACTATGTCCGAGAAATGACCTACAAGTCCCCGAAGAGAGACGAGACAAGAGACGATTGGATGGATTTTATGAGTCGAGAAGAGTTGCTCTTCCTCATATGTCTTGTGAAGGACAATGAAAAATTGGTGGAGTATTACAACAAAACATATGGATTTCAACGTTTTGATCCTTTGCGCAGTTCATCGGTGCTCATGGCAACGAAAGTCCACAATGTTTTGGAACATTGTAAGCAAAACATTCGCTAGCCCAAATGGCGGTACAAAACCCATATCTCAAAGTAACGAATGGAGAAATGAAAAGACAAAGATGAAGACAAGAAGAATGAGAAAATGAAAAAGAGGAAAAGAATACAAAAAAACGAGGAAACGAGACAAAGAATCGAAAACACAAGGCCAACAAAAACCAAGACGTCCAGAGTCCTGAAGCTTTCGGTAGTTGGATACTTTGCGCATTGTATGCATCCATAAACCTTTGAGGCGGCAAATGCATGGGAACGTCTTGTTTATCGTGGAGGAGATCATCAGCTCGACGCCAACTAGTCTCCTCAATCTCATTTACGATTACGCAGTCCTTGACCGTCAACTCATGAACTGGTTAACAGAGATGGTGCCGTATTATTTCACCACCTCCTGCTTGAGAATCCCTGAACGTGCACAGGATGTGTTGCGGTACAGAATTGATGTGAAGCGGGGCAACGATCCTAGCACCATCGAACCACGGTTTGCAGCACCCGTCTCTAAATTGAAGGCGTACTACCCAGAGAGGATGCATGAGCGGGTGCTGAACGCGACCCAGCGTTGTTTGAAGCAATACAGCTCTTTCCGCTTGGACATTGTGCGCAAGGCCGATTGTGGAGACATCACCCCGAACACGGATTCTGTCCATGTGCATCCCGATGCGTGTAAGCTGTTTGGACCTGTGGTCTGTTCGCCAACGCACCACGTTGTGTTGGCCGATGTGGGGTTGTACACGGAGTTGTATGACATGATGCTGGATCCAAGCAAACAAGATCATTTCTGTTGTCTCGTCAATTATATGCATAAACAACTCTTGCGAAGCGCCGCGACTTGTGCGTTACAAGTTCTCCTCTCTTTGTGACGGAGATCGAAAATGTTGCCACGATTCCTCTATTTTTCCTGGCCTTGTTTCTGTTCTCTTTTTTCATGTTTCTTTAAATGCTTACTTTTCTTCTCTCTTTAAATGCTTACTTTTCTTCTCTCTTCTTCATCATTCCTTCTGTTTTGGCTCTTTTTCCTCGTATTACTTTTTTTTACCCTTCATCTTTCCTCCTCTTGTCTGGGTTTGCTCGGATTTTGCTCTTTTTCCTGCTTCTTTTCCTTTGTCTCACATTTCTTGTTCCTCATTTTCTTTCTCCTCATGGTTATTTCTTCTATGGTTGATCATTTCTCTCTTCGTCGTTCACCTGTCGGGGTGCAGCTGTATGCTCAAGTGGCATGAAGAGGTATTAAAATTATACAAGGGGCGCAAGAGGATTTGCAACAATAAAGAAAAAAAAGCAATGAGGAATCAAAACAAAGCCAGTCGTCGCTGGGCAGGCGCCTCGTCTCAGCCGTCTCAGGCGAAAAGGGCAGCGTCACAAGGCACAACATCTCAAGTGTCTCAACCCTCTCAATTATCTCAAGTACCGGAAGGCGTGACCTACACCGAATGGAGGAGGGGCTCCAACACAAGAGAGATGCTGACATGTCCTGCCAACAATGTGGTGGTCGGCATCGAAACAAAACATGAGGGAGGAGGCACCACCACGTTGGATCAGTGGCGCAGATTGGTGTGTGCGCAAGTGCCGAACAACCCGTTGCGAGAGGAGACGCGACATCTTTCCACGGTCGTCAGCAAAAGTGCGACGGGGCCCGTTGTGTTTGGCTGCCCTGCCAACGAAGTGCTGACGGGCATCACATTCCGCTCGCCCGAGAATGCACCGTACGCGCACCAAGAGGAGGTGCAGGTGCAGTGCGCCAGCCTCGCTTTTCCTCAAACGTCCAACGCCCAGGCCACTCCGCTGCATCTGAAGAGTTCTCCCGTGTCCATTTGGTGTCCTGCCACGGTCTCTTCTGTAGGTGCGGTTGCTAACACTACCAGTAATGTCGCGACGGGTTGGGTCGCCTCGCACGAGTTTGGCAAGAATTTGTCGTCGCAGGAGAGCGACGGGTTGGTGTGCGCAACGACACAAATCGCGCCTTTACCCGAACCAGAGCCAGAGCCACAACCTAACCCCACTCCCGAGACGAAAAACTACAAGTGCATCACGGGGAAATGCACGGAGGTAGGGGTTGGGTACGGGGATTACACGTTGAACGAGTGTTCGGCACAATGCATGAGCACGAACACATACAAATGTGTCGAGGGGAAATGCCAGTTTGCCGAGGACGGAAAGGGAGAGTACAGCTCGGGCGACTGCAACAACAAGTGCACCCCGACGCTGCTGGAGCAGATTGTGAAATATGGGGCTTGGACGGCTATTGTTCTGGTTCTATTGTATTTCCTCCTCACGTGGCTGTTTGTCAAGCCCCACAAGGAGACTTCCTCTTAAAAATAATCTTTTTTTCCCTTTTCCTTTCTTCTTCCTTTCTTATTCTTCCTTTCTTCTTCCCTTCTTCCTTTCTTCTACCTTTCTTCTTCCTTTCTTCTTCTTCCTTTCTTCTTCTTCCTTTCTTCTTATTATTCCCTTCTTCTTCCTTTCTTCTTCTTCCTTTCTTCTTCTTCCTTTCTTCTTCTTCCTTTCTTCTTCTTCCTTTCTTCTTCTTCCTTTCTTCTTCTTCCTTTCTTTTCTTAGTTCCTTTTTCTTCCTTTCTTTTCTTAGTTCCTTCTTCTTCCTTTCTTTTCTTATTCCCTTGTTCTTCCTCTCTTCTTATTCCCTTCTTGTTCTTCTTCTTCCTTTCTTCTTCTTTTCTCGCTGCCCTCTTCCTTTCTTTGTTAGTCCTCCGGTAAAGATATGTGTAATCTCGTGGTTGAAAGATTTCTTGAACGAGTGAAATGCAAAATGGATGTTTTAAAGTCTCGTTAAAATGAAAAAAACTGTGAAAAGGGTTCATTCATCTTTATTGTAAAGCCTTGTGCAAGCGGGTCTCCACGACTGAAGAGCGGAAGCAATTTGCATCCACAGGGCGCGCGTCGTGAGATCTTCTATGCGTTCGAGCTCAAGGGTCAAGTCCTCCTCCTCGTTCCAAAAGAGGATGGATTTGGCGAGATCGCCCCCAGACCCAAAAAAATATTGTTTCGGTTCAGCAGGAGCACCTTCAATGGCAACGTCACTCACGTGGAAAATGATTTCGCCCGCAACCTCGTGGTGAAATCCAAATGTACCCACTCTTTGCAACCTTGCAAGATCTTCCAAAGAGGACTCAATGCGTTGACGAATTTGGCTCAGCCGCGTTTGCCCTTGCTCTCTTTTTCCTTCCTTTGTCTCTTTTTCTTGGGTGTCTTCTTGTTCTCCTTCTTTTCCATTTTCTTGGGTTTCTGGCGTTTGAACTTTCGCCCGGATGGTTCGATCACTTACAAAAAGCTCGAGCTTGGCCTCAAATTCTGACTGATTCATATGTTGGTTGTCTTTTTTTTGTAATCTCTTTTATTGCAGATGTCTGAGGAGCACTGAAAAAAGGAAAACAAGACCGAAGCAAAAGGGGAGAAAAAGGACAAAGAACGGTGGAGACGAAAAGAGTCAAAAGGATCATTGAACGAGAGCGTCCAAGGTAAGAAAAAATCTAATGTTTAACAAAAGCCCAAAGCCCAACGTGTAGGAGTGAACAAGAGTGATGATCCTGCCAACATCCGCACGCGTTAGAGCTAACGTTCCGAAACAATCATTTTCTTTGCAGGCGGTGATGCTAGTGAAATGGTCGTCGCCGGGCTGTGTCGTTTGTGGGAAAAAAGCACTCCTGTAAAGAATCCGCTGATAAATATCAGGGTAGCGTGCATGGCCCTGACTCGCCCATATGAAACCATGGATTCCAACAATGTGAAACGCGCCATATGCGACGCCACCCACATTACAATATTTTTCTGGTTGCGCGAATTCGGGCAGCAAATAAAATCTAAACCACGAATGGCCGCACAGCTACATTATTACCTTCATCTCTTTCCTTTTTTTATCGCACTTGTACAATATGATAATCATCGACAAAAGACCTGGAGAACAGACGGACTTGGTGCTGCACATTTTTTGTTTGTGGTCCTGGTTGGTTGCGGCAGATTCGATGCTTTAAACTTTTTGGTATGCCACGAAGAAAACGAAGCAAGCTTGCATGGAAAAATATCGAGGCGGAACAAGAGACAGTGGACAATGTGACGCAGAATCTTCCGAGCGTTCTCCTCTGCATCGTGTTCGACCATGCCCGCATGAGCCCTGAAGAGCTCAAGGAGTTTCTCTTCCGCTTCACAGAGATTCTTCCGTTGCCGGCGTATCATTATCTGGGACAAGATTGGATTTTCTCCCGTCTACTGAGAAGCGAAAACCCTCTGGAGGAATAGAAAGTAGGTTGGCGTCGACCTTCGAGAGGTGGATGGTCAGAGATGTGGGGCTGGTTCCCAAAAGACCAATGGCCCGAGCTCGAAAATGCGGTCTTCAAAGAAGCGGTTTTGGCGGTGCAGCCATTTGTCCTCGATATATGTCTTGCACCAGCGCACCCATGTGATGACCTTGAAGTTTCAGCTTCCGAGGCTCCTTTTGTCTGTATTGAAACTCAAAACATTACTATGCGAAGGCGTGTGAACCCCACACACAACATTTTGTTCTCTTCCTCTAATGTCTTTAGCGTCTCCAGCAACTTTCCTAGCAGATGAAGATTTTGTACGTCGACATGCTCCAAACAATTTTATGTCGGAACAAAATCTCTCTCGAGTTGTAATATCCTCCTCGTAATCACACTCTTATAAATCTCTTGAGTTGTAATCTCCTCGTAATCACTCACACTCTTGTGCTGCGGTACCTTTTATGTCTTGGCTGGGCATCACCGAATGATGCAGGCTCGAATATTTGGATATGGGGAAATATGGTGGCGTTGCACAGAATGCCCGTTCTTTTCA
>Ga0207158_1128_pt3 | contig 14704 bp, 12 predicted proteins | sample Alteio_BWMinHeat_22_FD_153512 | JGI IMG/M metagenome (GOLD analysis project Ga0207158, IMG submission 153512) | Enriched cells from forest soil in Barre Woods Harvard Forest LTER site, Petersham, Massachusetts, United States -... | ecosystem: Environmental > Terrestrial > Soil > Temperate forest >... | reverse complement strand
TCCATGAGCCGTTCGAAGTCATTCCTTGTGATCGCAGCAGATACCAGCGACCTCAACGCAGTAGAACAGCTCTTCAAGACCATTGCAGAGCGATACAAAAAAATCGATGCGCTCTTCGTCAACGCGGGCGTCGCGAAGTTCGCACCTCTCGCGCAATCCTCGCCTGAATTCTTTGACGAGCAGTTCAACGTCAACGTGCGAGGAGCCTACTTCACAGTCCAGCACGCCGTTCCACTCATCGCTGACGGCGGAGCCATTCTATTCACCGCGTCGATGGTGACCAGCATCGCGGAGCCCATGTCGAGCGTCTACTCGTCCACGAAAGCGGCGCTCCGCTCCTTTGGACGCAGCCTCGCGGCAGAGCTGGCTCCAAAGATCAGGGTCAATACCGTCAGCCCCGGCCCAATCGAAACCCCAATCTTCGGCAAACTCGGTCTACCTGCCGAAGTAGTCCAATCGTTTGCCGCGGACATGCTGCAAAGGAACCCCTTGAAGCGGATCGGACAAGGCCATGACGTGGCCAAAGCTGCACTGTTTCTGCTTTCAGATCAGTCCGCCTACACAACAGGAATCGAGTTGTTCGTAGACGGCGGTATGGCAAGCCTTTAGTCACCCGCCGTACTTCATGAGGGACACTTTGCTGCTCAACAGCAGCAAAGTGTCCCTCAGTATTTCAACAACAAAATAGAAAGAGGCACGCGCATGGACCGCTTTGGAATTCTGGCAACACTTGAGGCAAAACCAGGAAAGGAGCAAGAAGTTGCAGCGTTTCTGAAATCCGCTCGAACGCTTGTCCTGCAAGAAGTTGGCACATCAGCCTGGTTCGCATTTCAGACTGGCCCAACAAGCTTCGGCATCTTCGATACCTTCGCCGATGAGGAAGGCCGGAATGCTCACCTGACAGGCGAAGTTGCAAAGGCCCTCTTCGCTAGAGCAGAGGAACTCTTCGCAGGCAAACCGCAGATCAGCATGGCCGATCTCCTCGCAACGAAATAGCGTGTACCAGTAGCTATGTGGGGACACGATACCCCAGGGCCTGACGAACTCCCTGTGTATTAAGTATCGTGTTCCCTATTTACCTTCGATCTGCCCCTTCGCGCTGTGATTGTCGTCCCCGCACCGGGCCTTGGCGTGCTTGCTCGTTGGGGTGAGAAGGGAATCTGCGTTTACAAAATTCAAGCGCTGGGCCACGTGCAAACCACTACTGCGTCGGCGCAACGGCTCTTGGAGCGTTCGCATCAGGCACGACGACTGTGACGCCGCTCACGTCAGCTTCTTCAACGACGACCGCAACCGAACCCTGCCCGTATCGATGCGTGTTCTGCTGCAATGTGCGTGTCGATCCATCGGCGGTTTTGGTGGTGTTGGTCTCGATGATTGAGGCACCTGAGGCGACCAGATTGTAGGTCCCATCCGGGATGCCATCGAGTTGAAAGCTGCCATCCGCATTGATGTTTGTGTACGGATGAAAGCTCGGGTCGTCCTTGGTGGCAATCGAAATGGTTCCCTGATTAGGGTTGCGGCCATCCGACTTGGCGACGACACTGCCGCGGATACTGCGGATCTTGTTGAGCGGCACGGTGATGCTGATGTCGCTGCGGGTGGCTCCGGCGGTGAGAGCGTAGGTCGTGGCATCACCCATGTGAAAGGTGTCGCCACTGTAGAGCGTCATGCTGAGCATTCTGCCCTGGCGTCCGTTGGCAGTCATCGTGAAGGGAGCGTTGAAGACAGCGCGCACTCCGTACGAACCTGGAGCGAGGCCCGTGATGCGAAAGTTGCCGAGGTCATCCGTCTGCGGTGGCTGAGTCTGGGAGCCGAGGTTCAGCATGGCGGGCACTGTGCCGGGGCTGCTGTGCAGGCTCGACTCCGGTAGTGCAGAGACCGTCCAGCCTGCGGCGGGCGCTCCATCGTCGAAGAGAATACGGCCGGTGAGAATGGCTCCGCGTTCGAGGCGCACGTCGGCACGCTGCTCCTCTGCACCGATGATGACGATGCGCGGTGCGGACAGAGTGAGGCGCTTGATCGTCTCTGCGTCAGTGCTGGTGATCTGGTCGAAGCTGAACTGGTCGAGCGCATCGGCGTAGCCTGCATACTTGACGCGCACATAGTAGGCGCCCGGAGCGACTCCGGTAATGGTGTAGCGGCCATTGAGGTCAGCGATGGAGGAGTTCGACTGCTGCGCGGAAGAGTTGATCTGCTGTGCGAGGGAAGCGCGCTGCATTGCAAGCTGCTGATCAGTGAGCGGAGGCAGCTTGGAATCGCCGGTGCTCGAACGGGCCTGCTCCCGCTGCTTCTGCATGGCATCGACGCGGCTCTGGATCGCGGCGTCATCGGTAGCTGCAGGAGTGAGGGAGACACGCGCAAAACGAGCCGGACGACTGTTGTCTCCGCAGAGAATAGTGCCAGTCACGATAGCGGAGCCGGTAGTTGCAGCGGGTGCCGGAAAGAAACCGCCGACAACCTGTGCCCCAACCATCTGGGCCCGCACACAGGGCGTGATGACAGCGAAGAGCAGAAGCAGAGACGCAAGACGCATGAACGTTGCCTCCGGATGCTGATGAGATGAGCCTGCAACAGTATTTCAAGGAATAGACGCAGCAGAACTAGTATTGTGTTTTTCTTTGGTTGTCATTCCGCCATCGGGGGCCGACGGTACAGACTACATGCCGTCACGAATATCCCAACTATATCTACGCAAAGCGGAGATATTCTCGCGCGAAGCGCGTAGGCGGAGTAGGAGGCTTTAGCCTCCGGTAAAGGGATTGAAAGAACAAGGGTTTTAGCCCTGGTGCGTAGATGAATCAACCAGGGCTAAAGCCCTTTCATTATGCGCCGATTTTCCGCAGGCTAAAGCCTGCTACTCCGCCCAATTACCAGCAAAGACAATGCCCACTAAACCACGCCCTTCGGAGCACCAAACCGCTTCACACTCCGAGCCTTAAGCCGAGCAGCTTCCTCTTCTCTGTTCTTAGGCGGCGAATTCGCTTCAAGCGAACTCAGAAGCTTCGCAGAGACACTGTTGATGGCAGCGATCGCAGACAAGAACGCCTCTTCGTTGGCCTTGGAAGGCTTATTAAAACCGCTGATCTTGCGAACAAACTGCAGCGACGCGGCCTGAATCTCCTCCGGAGTAACGGGCGGATCGAAGTTGAACAGCATCTTGATATTTCGGCACATCGTCCCAAGACCTCCATCTACTATGCAACGATCACGCTCTCTTCCACAGCAAAACGATAACAACGCGCCACAAGTTGGACGACACGAGCGCCGCTGCGGTCGCTCGCAGGGTTCACAGGAACGTAGATCGAATTCCCCTCGCGCCTGCAAAGCACATTGCTCGCCACCATCACCCGCATCATCCACACGGCAGGCCGAACATCCCGACAGTCGATACCCAGCCAGCCATGGCGCTCGCGGCCCGTCGCGTGAAGACCGGTTTTAGAATGAATCTCCTTCGCGATCTTGTCACGCAACTTTTCAAACCCAATCGTCCTCGTATCGCGATTTGAAAACGGAGCCTGGATCAAAGGCGACTCAGTCTCCATCACCTTAAAAAGATCCGCGATAGCTCGATGCTGGGCGACAGACGTGTGACCCAGCCAGTAGTGACAGGTCTTCGCGATGGATACAACGACGTTCTTGATCTCTTTCTCCAGCTGAAAGCTAGGGCCTGCCGGCAGATGGAGCACCATACCGTCGGCATGAGCCGAGACATTCTCCATGTTGATGGCCCGAACCAGCCACCCCGCCATACTATTGCTCGGGCAGTCCACATGGATCCATCCGGAGACGGAGGAGCGCTCGGCAGCAAGTCCCGTCACCATCTCGACGCCGCGGCAAAGTTCGTCCACGACTTCCGCATAGCCCGCGGGGTCCAGCGCAATCTCAGCCTTCGTAGCGGGCGCAAGCAAGGTGCCGCGATGCGGAGGCCCGCCCGCCATCGCCAGATCGCAGAACGAACCCCAGATCTTGTCCCACGCCACGCGACCATCTTTGTCATACTTCAAGCCGGCAGAGCCCATCGACACGGGCTTCACCTCTTCATAGCGATCCTGATACTCCTCAGGAAGCAAGGTCTTCAACCTCGCTTCGAGTAGCTTGTAATCGTCGCTGCTGTGAAGTGTGGGAGCCATCGATTCCTTCTAGCTACTAGGTTAGCGCGCATCCAATTGTTCTCAGCGGTTCTCGTTTTGGGATTAGCCTTTTTGGTTTGTCATTCCCGAAGGGAATTTGCTGTTAAAAATTCCTATGAGACCACCTATTCTTGCTTTCATGCAAATCCTGAACAAGCGAACTCCTACAAACGCGAAGCGCAGAGGGCCAACGGCCCGGCTCTATACCAGCATAGGGCAGAATAAGTTCCATCGAGCTTTTCGATGGAACGATGCAGCCCTATGAAAGAGGGCAACGCGAAACACTTCCTTGCTGCCGCAGGCAGGAGTGAAAGCGAAGCTGAAACGACGGAATTGCCTTTCACCATCTTCCTCGCCACAGAAATATCCGTTACGTCGTTTCGCCTACGGCTACACTCCGGCCCACGCCACCCCAACGAGCGAGACCCCGATTCGGCAGAGCGGAATGCTCCTAACGGCGCGGTTTTTCATAGGGCGCCACTGTTTACCGAGCGAACTCGGTAGATGCGCTCTGCCCTATGCTGGTATAGAGCCGCACCACTTCACCCCAGCAAGCAAGCTTGCCGGGGCCCCGTGTTGGTGCTCTGCGCTTCGCGTTATAAAAACGCTCTTTTGGAATAAACTCCTGCACAGACACCATGGCATACACTCAGACCAAATGCTCAACCGGGGCTATGCCTACACCACCATCATCGGCAGCGAGCATCACGGACGAACTCTCCTCTCGCACCTGGCAAGCCTCTACCCACACTCCACCGCACAGGAGTGGCAGCAAAAACTAGACAACCGTGAAGTCACCGTCGACGGCGTCGCTGCTAACGGAGAAGAATCGCTCAACGCAGGACAAACGCTTGTCTGGAACCGTCCGCCATGGATTGAGCCGGATGCGCCTCAGCACTTCGAGGTTCTGTTTGAGGACGAGCACCTGTTGGCGGTCAACAAACCGAGCGGGCTGCCCACGCTCCCAGGCGGAGGCTTCATGCAGAACACGCTCCTGCACCTGGTGCAGCTGCAAACGCCTGAGGCAAATCCCGTCCACCGACTGGGCCGAGCCACGAGCGGCATCGTCCTCTTCGCCAAAACACCACAGACGGCCGCCCAACTCACGGCCAACTGGAACACACCCAAAGTTCAAAAGATCTACCGTGCGTTATCTCAAGGCGTTGCCGAGCAAGACGTCTACGAGATACTCACACCGATCGGCCTCGTGCCGCACGCGCTCATCGGCTCGGTGTGGGCGGCCAGCGCAGGTGGCAAACCGTCGAAGTCAGTGGCGAAGGTGATCGCGCGCACGACCAACAGCACAACATTTGCGGTAAGCCTCTATTCAGGGCGTCCACATCAGATCAGAATTCATCTGGCGTCGATCGACTATCCGCTACTGGGTGACCCTCTCTACGGAGTAGGTGGCCAGCCTCTAGAAGATCATCGAGCTCTACCGGGCGACGGCGGATATCTCCTACACGCCCAGTTTCTAAGATTCCAACATCCCATCACCGAAGAACAAATCAATCTTGAAGCAGCTTTGCCGCCTGAGTTCTCAGTCCCATGAGTAGCGTTGTGATACGACAGGGTTAGACCTTTTTGTTTGTCATTCTCAACTAGGGGCACAGTTAACAAATCGCGCGCAGCGGGCGGAGCAGGGGGGGTGTGTGTATGAACTAACCAGGGCTAAAGCCCTTTTATTGTGATCGCTTTTCCGCGGGCTAAAGCCCGCTGCTCCGCCCAACTACCGGTAGTAACGAACACTAGAAGCGGAAATCAGGGTTCCTCTCGCCGGGCTTCAAGGGCACCAACAGCACATCATCCAGCACGACGTCCTGATCGGAGACTACGGCGGACAGCTCGACCGTTTTGTATTCCACCGGCTTCGCGGCGGAGTTGGCCGGATCTGGAATGTCGTGAGAGGTGATCTGAAGCGTGTAGCTGCCGGACGGCAGGTAGTTCACCTGGAAGCTACCGTCGTCTTCGATCTCGACGAATCGAGGGACGTCCTTCGCTTCCTTTTCTTTCAAAAGGATGATGGTCGTCGGCGCATGGTGATCGCCTGCGGTGAGCACCCTGCCTCTGAGGGTATGCACGCCGTTCGGATCGATGGTCACATCGGCGTCCGCAATCACCTCGTCTCCGCGAACTTCGAATACCTTCGCATCCTTGCGGCGAAAGCTCTTCGGTGCATACACCGCCATCATCTCGGGAAACATGTGTTCCCGTCCGGCGGAGTGGACGTTGCTACCGTCGTTCATGGCGACGTGCCCCGGGCTATGGTCCAGTACCATCGCTGTGTTCACGAGGTACTTCCCAGGGGACAGTCCAAAGATGCGGTATCGGCCCTCATCATCGGTTGTCGATTTCCCCGCGGAGTTTTGCGACGCGGCCAAATATTGCAGTGCTTCATTGCGCGGTGAGACGCGCCTGCCTCTGTTCTCTGGACGCTTCGCGTCTTCGAGACGCTGCAAGCTGTCGATCGCCTCATACCCCACCATCGCACCAATCGCCGGACTGCCGTCCGCGAACTGAACCCGGCCGGCGATCACAGCTCCACGGTGCAGGGTCAGGGTCACGCTTGAGGTCCGTCCTGCCGCTACATGCACCTGCGGCAGCGAAGCGATGATGTCCTTAAGCTGATCTTCTGAGAGACAGAAGTCCATGGCCGCGGCCGCGCCGGGAGTGATGTATCCGGGCTTGACCGCAGCCACAAGGTAGTCGCCTTCCGGAACGCCGTTCAGGCTGAAGCTGCCATCCATTCCGGTGCTCCCAAAGACGCGTTGAACGCGCCGATCCGGCGCTGGTGATGTGCCGGGCGGGACGTACTGGTTGGCCCGCGCTACGTCCTGATCAGATGGAACCGGGACGATATTGATCTCCGCAAAGCGCACGAGCAACTGCGTCTCGCCATAGTAGACAGACCCTGTAACGGAGCCAGTGAGTGCAGAAGGGCGTTCGGGCACCGTAGCCGGCTGCTGTGAACGCGCCAGACTCAAGGGAAGCACTGCAAGAAAGGCGAGCACAAGGAATGACTTCGAACGGCTCATGGAATAAGAGTGTACGCCCGGATTTTCTAAGTGCAATTTTTATCGAATCACAGATTTTTAAAAATAATGATTGACACCATAAATAACTCACAATAAAGTTCTCTGCACTGATAGCACTGGAATATTTTTTGAACTAGATTTATCTGCGGCAATTCCTCCTAGTCTGAACGCACCACCGGCCCTATGCCGGAACGGAGAGGTTTGCCATGTCAAAGCTACGCCTTATATCAGGTGCTTTCGTTTCAGTCTTATTTGTTTGCAACCTGCAACTCTCCGGTCAATTGGCAAATGGAGGGACGGCCTCTAGCGCCCTACAAGCGAATTCATCCGATCCCGCACGGGCGGCTATTGAAAAGTCGATTACATCTATGGGCGGGGAAGCCTGGGCATCGGTAGGCGCGGCATCCACGCAGGTAACTACTACCTATCCTTCGGAGAATGCAAAGCCGGTTTACCGAAAGCAAAGCGACGATTGGAGCCGGGATGGCCTTTCTCGTAGAGACGAGGTCGTTATTGCCTCCACGGACCCGAATAAGCCGACGAGTCAGGGCGCAGTGATTGTCGCTCAAGGAGGTGCGCGATTACGAAAGAGCGTCTCTGGAAAGCTCTCGATCACGTCAAGAGGGTACGATCTGTCGGACTTGGCTGTTGCTTACCCTGCAGTGGCATTGCGTTTTGCACTACAGCGGAAAGAATGCAGCGCTGATATCGTCACGGTCGACTCATCGGGCACTACGATCATTCGCCAAACTTGCATTGCCAAGGGAATACCCGGAAATCAGGTGCATTTCATCTGGTCAATCGATAAGTCGGGACTCCCGATACAAGTCGAGTTTCCAAACTTGAGCGGCGACGGTAAGAACGTGCTGTACACGACGGCAGTGTTTCGCGAGTTTCAGCATGTCCAGGCCTTGACCGTCCCTACAGCTGTCGACATTCGGCTGGGCAATACCGTTCTCCATACGATGACCTTCGCTGCGCCGACCTTCAGCGCCAACCTTCCAGATTCGCTCTTCTCGCTTCGCTAAGTAAAGAAATCGAGGATCAAATCATGCGCCTGTGTTCGCTCATAATTGCTACCATTCTGTCCGTTGCCCCGTTCGCCAATTCATTCGCGCAGATATCGGGACTGGGAGTGTATCCACAAGGCATCTTCCAGCATGGAGACGTCGATAACGTCAATCTTGAGAGTGGAAATGTTGCCATCAGCATTCCGCTGGTCTCTTACCCGCGTCAGCTTGGTGAGGTACAACCAGCCGCATTCCGAGTAATTGCAAATACAAATGTTTGGGCGCCTTACTTCGGCCCAGACGGCGTCACGCCGGTGACAGGTTTTTATACTGCATACACTCCGAACGTTCCAATGTCATTAGGGCCAATGGTCATCGATTCTTACACGACATACAGTTGGTATAGTGATGAGTACTATCTGGATGGATACGGCAATCAGCACTTGACGGAGCATCTAGAGGCCCAAGATGCTGATGGTGCTACGCATCCTCTGGTTGTGGATGCTGCCAGCGTGGCCCTTCCACATACAGTTAGTGATTCTTACTATCGATCGGTAGATGGGACGGGATACGCTCTCCCGCCAACCGACTATATGCGAGATCCTAGAGGGGCATACTTTGGGTCGGATCTAGAAGGGAACACTCCCATCAATCCCGCTGGCACGCCTCCGCCCCCAAGCCTCCGCTACTACTCAGACTTTAGCTCGTATTCGACACCGTCCAGCCGGTGTCCTACGACGCTTCAGGACGGAACTGGAGCTTACGATACCCAGCCTCTCATCACCAGCCAAGATTGGACTCTCCCCAATGCAAGCGGTGGCTCAAAGACTTACACATTTTGTTATGCAGCGGTCTATGTTCGAACCGATATGTGGGGAAATTCCGGGTCTGGCGAAGAGACAACTTACTGTGACGACGATGATGAAGGTGGTGGCTGTAGCGGGGTCTCATGGGTCGAGAATTCCTCCCCTTGGGTTCTTATCCAAAGCATCGTAATGCCCGACGGAACATACTGGGGCTTTCGCTACGACTCAGCAAGTCGAAACCAAGTGGATTACCTCTATCCGGGCTATTCCCCCATCGCATGTCCCAACGGTTCGGCTTTGGGCGTGGTGACTAGCGGAGTTCATGCATGTGGATGGGGTGTAATCACGAAGATTCTGGAGCCGACCGGCGGCTCTATCTCCTACACCTATGAACTGCAGACCGTCCGCAACTACAGCGCCGACGGCGCGGCTCCGGGGCTTCCCGTCTTGATAAAGCGCACGTTGAGCACGGACCAAAATGGTCAGGATGCTTACGGAAATGACCGAGCTGGTATCACGTCCACGTGGACATACGATCTGAACGAAGACCTGTTCCCGCCGCATCCGGGAGTTTCGGTGGTCGATCCCGAAGGGCACTGCATGAATCTCAAAACCTCCTACGTCGTTGGGCCTCCGTTCGTCTCTACCAAATCCCAAGTCTGGTACGACAATACCTCTGGCACGTGCAGCGGGACGGCGAAGAAAAGAATTGATACGGACTATACAGATGTCTATGGGCCGGAACCAAACATGTATCCAGGCTCCCCGTCGATCATTGGTGAGCAGATCAACTCGGTGGTGACCACTGTGGATGGGGTGGCTGTCAGTCGTCAAGATCCTCTCTACTATGGATACTTCGGAGGCACCCAAACTCAGGGACAATTGAATACGACGACCGGCCTCTACACCTGGGACAACGGGTACGGTTCCGTCACATTGCATCTTGCGATGCCTTCAGGAACCATCACCCGCGATCCCGCCACAGGGAGCGTTATCTCGTGGAACAACACGACCTACGAATCCGATATCAACTCAAGCTATTGGAACAGCAACATGCTCACCTATCCGGCCTACACGACCAGTACTCCAGATGGGTCGACCGTCCTCGCTGAGACTGACTATGGCTATGACAGCTCTCATCCGTGGCGGATGACATCCAAGACTGACAAATACATCGGGGATGCAACCCAGGATGCAACCACGACTATGACGTGGAACAGCAACGGGACGTTAGCGTCAACCACTGACCCTGGCGGCCACACTACCAGCTATATTTACGATTCAAGCCATCCTGAATTGCTCACCGAAGTTGATCACCCGACAACAAGTACCTCTTTTGCATCGTCGAACCCCGCCGTCGCCCACAAGGAGTATTTCCAGTTTGACCCGAACTCACAGTTAATTCAGTACACCGTCAATATGAATGGGACGGGCATATCAGATTCGACCCATCGCACGCACTACATCTATAACAGCGCGGATGAGTTAACGGAGATTACCTCGCCCGCTGGCGGAGATGTCCAATACGGTTACACCTACGCAACCTCAAGTACCTCTAGCACAGTGGTTAATGGCAGACTGACTACCACGGTAAGCGCATACCCTGATCCAAGTCGCGTCACTACCGCTGAGTTTGATGGTCTAGGGAGGGCAGTACGCTCCTTCATGGTCAATGGACAAACCGGATCCACAGCCTATGACCAGTCAGATACCTGTTATGACCCAATGGGACAAGTTGCTTTTGCAACGTACACCTATCAGGGCGGCGGGCCCACCGGAACAGGCCGTGTGTGCTCCGGAACTGGCCTTTTGGCCGGTGATTCCTACGCTTATGATTCGATCGGGAGAACCACCCAGGTTACGCATTCTGACAGCACATATGCGACAACCGAGTATGCAGGGTTCGATACCAGAACAACCAGCGAAGGGCATCCCAACGCCAGCGGTACGACGATCTACCCTCAAAAAGTTACAGAGGTGGACGCTGCTGGACGATTAGCTAAGGTTTGTGAGGTGTCGGGCAGCACGCTCAATGGGGTGAGTGCTTCAAGTTGTGGTCTGTCAGGATTTTCGGAGACCGGGTTCCTCACGACGTACGACTACGACACATTGAACAACCTTACTGCGGTCCACCAAAGCGGACTTCAGGACAGAACGTTCAGCTATGACAGCATGTCGCGCGTGACGAGCGCGTTCAATCCCGAAGCTGGCACCATCGGCTATACCTACAACAAAGACGGCCTAGTCACTGCTCGCGTTACGCCCAAGGCAAACCTGACGAGTGGAACGTCAACTACAACCACTAATTACTATTACGACCAGCTACATCGATTATTTGAGACGACTTATGACGATGGTGTTACACCCATGACCGCAAGCATTTATGACACGATGTCTGGCTGGACGGGCATGTCGAATACGAATGGGCAAAAAGTCGGAGACTATATCATTCCATCGTGGAGTGATGGTTGGGAAAATCTGTATCTCTTCTATACAGGTTTCGACGCAGCGGGTCGCAGCACAACGGCTTGGCGATGCGACATATTGAGCTGCTCAAATAGCTATACGGACCAGCCGACGACATATAGCTTTGACCAATATAGCTATGCCTATAATGGTGCCGGAGATCTTTCCTCTGCTGGCGACAGCTTAGGCGGCCACTCCGTGGCTTGGACGCGCAATAGCGGCGGCAAAGTGTCAACTGGAGTGATCGACAGCTCATATACATATTTTAGTAGCCCAAATTATTCTCCTGGCGGGTTGGCAGATGCTGCTTTAGGAAACGGAAAACACTTGTGCAGCTCATACGACTCCAGAGATAGGTTGTCTTCGAATAGTGCCGGAACAGGATCCTCGTGCACGTCATCTCAGTTCACGCTTGGATTGTCGTATGCCCCGGATGGAAGCGTATCGAGCGCGACAGATTCGATTTTAGGAGGCGGCTGGAGCTATGGATACGATGAATTCAATCGCGTCACTAAAGCATCGCAGACGTCGGGCGCTACCTTGACGTGGAGCTACGATCGATATGGTAATCGTCTCACACAAGGAGCATCAGGTTCAGGGCTTTCCGTTACTACTAGCAGTTATACCTTCTCAACCTCTTCAGGAAGCAATAGAAATAGCAATTTTTGCTACGATCCTGCCGGCAATATATTGGACTTGAGCACCTGTCCCTCTTCCGACGTACATCAATTTAGCTACGACGCCGATCATCGGATCATATCGCCAGACTATGGCAACACGATCTATCTCTACGACGTAGATGGGAGAAGAATTGAGAAGACCGATACGTCATTCGACCTTAACAATGCATATATTTATGACCCAGAAGGCCATAAATGGCTGGGAATCGACAATTCCGCATGGATTGTTGATGGGTATGTAGGAGGTGAAATTGTCGCAACATATCGATCAAGCAGCAATGTCTATTACCCATATACAGACCATCTCGGCACCAAAAGAGTTCAGACCGATGGCTCGGGAGCTGTAGATGGAAGCTGGACTAGTTTGCCGTTCGGTGACGCGCTGCACTGCACGCTAATGTCCTGCAATGATGCTGAAGGAAACCATTTTACTAGCCAGTTCAATGACACGGAATCGGGTCTCGACTACTTCAATGCCAGATATTACTACTCCACCTCAGGGCGGTTCCTCAGCCCTGACCCATCAGGCTTGGTGTTTGGCGATCCCAGCAATCCACAGAGTCTGAATCTCTATTCGTACGTGTTGAATAACCCCCTATCTGCAACCGATCCGAGTGGCATGGAGCGGTGCGTCGCCAGCACAGGCCAAGACATAAATGTGGTTCCAGAACTATGTGCGAATGCTGGGGGGAGTTTGTATGAGTACGGACTTTCAAATCCAGAGCCGGATGGATACGACGAAAAAGGGAACGCCAAATACAAGAGTAAAGGTTACTGGTATCCCGTTGGTGATGATTCGAACGCCGTGTCCGCAAGCTTTCAGGCTGGCGCACCCAAGAAGCCGACACCATGGTACAAAAACTCTTGCATCGTCCGAGCTCTCGGTACAGGGGTGTTGAATATCAGTATCGATTCAATAGGGCTAATTCCAGAAGCCGAGGGTGTTACTAAGGTTTTCGAAAATACCGTCGGCTATCAGATTGCCAGGCGTGCTGGTAATGCCGCAGGGTATCGCGGGATCGTAGCTACCCGATATGGTGCTAAAGCGGTGGCACAAGGCAAGGGAGCTTTAGGGGCGATAGGTGGAGCTTTCGGCCTAAGTGATGCATCTCCTCAAGGTCGGATCTCGACCGCCTTGACCGTCGTTGGGTTTGTACCTGGGCTTGGAACCCTTGCTGCCGGAGCTTCGATAGTGAATGATCTTATTCACACGGGGAGGGACATCGCGGAATGTCGCTAATTCAAGACATCAAGAACGATTTAAGAGACGCAAAGAAGATACGAATACCGTGGTGGGGTCTGTTGTGTTGGATGGCTATATGCGGGCTCATCGAGTGGCTTCTTATCGAACTAGGGAGATTTGACCTAGGGCTGCCCGTACTTAATAGCGTTGCAGTGGTTGGTTTTGCGATTGTTTTGAAACGAAAGCAAGCTAATCACGCATGGTTTTGGATCACGATGCTTTTTCTAGCGGCGCTTCACATTCCGTTGGTTCTGTTCACTCCTTGGACGAGCAAATGGGTGCCCTCACTCGCAATTGCTGCCATTGATACAGCAGATTTGATCGTAATTCTGGCGATCCTCAATATGATTAAAGGTTTCTCGGTCGATCCCGAAACAAATCAAAAATAAGTGTGCGGCAATGAAAACGAGAAACCCGGGAGAAACCCGGGACAGACGGGACGTTCCCGCAAGACTTTCGACCTCTGCGCGGCTGGCTTCTTCGTCGATCGCCTTGATGCTGTGTCCCACCTTCTTCTCTTCGAACGCTCTAGCTCATTGTTCTCATGATGAGTTGATCCATCATCCGATCGGGAAGAAGCCACTTCAAAAACAAGATCGGACCTGCCATAAAGCCACCGTGATAACGCGCGCGTGGCTTCTTGCTCTTCAGAGCCTTCAGCAGCAGATCGGTGATCACGCTAGGTGGCGGCAGCTTGCGTTTCAGCATCGGCGAATTCATCATCACCTTTACCAGCGGGCCATAGGCGCCCTGCGCTGAATACTCTTCCGCTGAACCGAACGCGATTGGGCCCCACTCCGTCTCGATGCCTCCCGGCTCAATGACGACCACATCGATGCCGAACTGCCGCACCTCGAGGCGGAGACTATCGGAATAGCCTTCAAGCGCGTGCTTTGAGGCGTAGTACCAACCGCCCAGCGGACCTGCAAACTTGCCACCAATCGTTGAGATGTTGACGATCCTGCCAGACTTCTGAGTGCGCATGTGCGGCAGCACGAGCTGCGTGAGGCGCGCCACACCGATCAAATTCACTTCCAACTGACGCCGCGCCACATCCATGGGCACGTCTTCCAGTGCTCCCATCTGCCCATAGCCCGCATTGTTGACGAGCACGTCGATGCGTCCCTGATCGCGGACGATGCGGTCGATCGCAGTGATCATCTCCGCGTCGTTGGTGACGTCCATCTGCAACGCGAAGCCGCCGGCGGCTTCGATCTCGGCCATCCGCTCGACTCGCCGGGCCGCTCCGTAGACCGTGTAGCCTGCCTGCAGCAGTCGCAAGGCGAAGTCTTTACCAATTCCTGAGGACGCACCTGTGATGAGAACTACAC
>Ga0207158_1021_pt2 | contig 14742 bp, 13 predicted proteins | sample Alteio_BWMinHeat_22_FD_153512 | JGI IMG/M metagenome (GOLD analysis project Ga0207158, IMG submission 153512) | Enriched cells from forest soil in Barre Woods Harvard Forest LTER site, Petersham, Massachusetts, United States -... | ecosystem: Environmental > Terrestrial > Soil > Temperate forest >... | reverse complement strand
CCGGCTTGCGAAAACCGGAAAATGTTGTCCACGAAGAGCAGGGTGTCGGCCCCGGTGGAGTCGCGGAACCACTCGGCCATGGTCAGGGCCGAGAGTGCCACGCGAAGGCGCGCGCCCGGCGGCTCATTCATTTGGCCGAACACCATGGCGGTTTGCGTGATCACCGCCCGCCCGGTATTGCCGATCTGCATCTCCTGCATTTCCAGCCAGAGATCGTTGCCCTCGCGGGTGCGTTCGCCGACGCCGGCGAATACCGAATAGCCGCCGTGCTGGCTGGCGATGCGGGCGATCAACTCGGTGAGGATGACGGTCTTGCCCAATCCGGCCCCGCCGAACAGCCCGGCTTTGCCGCCGCGGACCAGCGGCGTGAGGAGGTCGATGACCTTGATGCCGGTTTCAAAGACCTCGGTTTTCGCGGATAGTTCGGCCAACGGCGGTGGATCGCGGTGGATGGGCCGCCATTCGGTGGCGGTGATCGTGCCGCGGCCGTCGATCGGTTCCCCGAGCAGGTTAAAGACGCGGCCGAGCGTCTCTTTGCCCACGGGCACCTGCACCGGAGCGCCGGTATCGACCACTTTCATTCCGCGAACCAAGCCGTCGGTCGATCCCAGGGCCACGCAGCGCACGCGGTTGCCGCCGAGGTGCTGCTGGACCTCGCCCGTGAGGTGGATCGAGACGCCCTTGAATTCGGAGTCGACTTTCACCGCGTTGTAGATTACCGGGAGATGCTCCTCGGCGAACTCGGCGTCGAACGTCGAGCCAATGACTTGGACGATGCGGCCGGTTTGTTGGCCGTTGGCTGTTGCTGCTACCATTTTTGATTTCCTCGGCTCATACTTGAATGGGACGCCCGGCGAGGATGTCCTTTACGAGTTTGACGATCTCTTTTTCGCCGCCAGAGTACACTTGGTTTGCCAACTTGACGAGCTTGGCCATGTTGACGTTCGCCTGATTGTGCGTGAGGATGTCAGCGAAATCGGCGGCATCTTGAATCTTCCTTGGCCCCTGGCGATGCGGCGAAACCATCGCGGAGAATTTTGAGATCAGCGCCATTTCCAAGTCAGGTACGCGGTGCGAATCGCCGATCATGCGCGTGTGCCGGAAGGCCATTTGGTAGACCTTTTGCAACGGCTTCATGAGATCAATACGGGTTTCCTTGGTGATCGGGTCCTTGAATCGGGTCACGATGACGCCATCCTCGACGATAAACTTCGGAAAAGCGCTCCGAAGAACGCGCACGGCCTTGGCGTGGTCCTTCTTGGCGACCAAGACGTCAACATCTTCAGTCGACCGGGCTTTCCGGCGCCAACCACCTACACCGTGCGCGCCCATCAAAACAAAGCTGACCTTCGCTTCATTGAGCAGCCGAATGATCTTCTTGGGGCTAGCCATGGTGGCTGAGGGACGATACATGTCCCGAAAGAAGCCGGCCAGAGTGCTGCTCGTGGCCAATGCTCGCAAATGGACTCGTGACTGCGCCGTGGTTGCGGCAACCATTACTTCATCGCCTCCGCCCCGCCGATGATTTCCGCGATCTCTTTCGTAATCTGAGCTTGCCGCGCCCGGTTGTACAAGCGGGATAGATTCTTGATTATGTCGTCGGCGTTCTCCGTGGCGGCCTTCATGGCCACCCGGCGGGCGATTTGTTCGCTGACGGCCGCGTCGAGGAAGCACTTGAAGAGCCGCACCTTAAACGACACGGGCAGGATCTCTTCCAGAATGCCCTTGGCGTCCGGCAGAAACTCGTACTCGACTGCCGACGCGACGGGCTGCGTGGCCCCGCGCCGGGACGACGTTTCCGGCGCCGTCGATGAAAGGGGGAGAAGCGTCTCAACCACGGGCGCCTGCCGGGCCGCGTTCTGGAATTTCATGTACGCCACATCGACGCGATCGATCTTGCCCGCGATGTATTCGGTCAGATAGCGGTTGGCCAGGACCTCCACTTCATCAAAGCTGGGTTTATCCTCGAAATGCGTGTAAGTCGCCGCGGCCTTCGCGCCCTGGAAGCGGAAGAAGGTGATCGCGCGTTTACCGGACAGTTCCAGGTGAATGTTGACGTTTTCCGCGTTCATCCGCCGGATGGCCGCCGTGGCCTCGCGCAAGATGCTGCCGTTGTATCCGCCGCACAGTCCCCGGTTGGAACAGATGACCAAGAGCACGCTGTTCTTGACCTGCTCACGCTTCTGCAACAGGGGATGGGTCAGATTCGCCGCGCTCGCACTCAAATCAGCAGCCAATTCGGCGATCTTGCGCGTGTACGCCTCCGCCTTGACGGCCCGATCGAGGGTCTTCCGGAAACGCGCGGTCGCAATTAGCTCCATTGTCCGCGTGATCTTGCGGATGTTGCGGATAGCTTTGCGGCGTTTGAAGATCGCGCGAATCTTGGCCATGATTCAAACCCAATGTGCTCTAAAACCGTCCGGCGGCCGGCGGCTTGAACTGGTGCTGGAATGCCTCGATGGCCGCCTTTAATTGTTCCTCCAGTGCCGGCGAGAGTTTGCGTTCCTTCCGCAGCGCGTTCCGCACCTCGGCCCTCTGTTCGCGCATGAAGTGGAGGAACTGCTCCTCCCACGCCGCCGCTTGGTTGCGCGGCACTTTGTCCAGGTAGCCGCGCGTGCCCGCGTAGATGATCATCACCTGGTCCGACACGTGCATGGGCTTGAACTGCTTTTGCTTCAGGATTTCGACCATGCGGTAGCCGCGATCGAGTTCGGACTGCGTCGCTTTGTCGAGTTCCGTGCCGAGCTGTGCGAAGGCTTCCAAAGCGCGGAATGCGGCAAGATCGAGCCGCAACCGGCCGGCGACCTGCTTCATGGCGGGCGTCTGCGCCTTGCCGCCCACGCGCGACACGCTGATGCCCACGTCCACCGCTGGTTGCACTCCGGCCAGAAACAGGTCGGGCTGAAGGTAAATCTGCCCGTCGGTGATCGAGATAACGTTCGTCGGAATGTACGCCGACACTTCGCCTTCGAGCGTCTCGATAATCGGCAGGGCCGTCAGTGAACCGCCGGAGCCGGGAACCTTCACGAGCTTGTGACCGGGGAATTTCGGCAGCTCTTCCTTTTGGGCGTGTTCCTTCTCCAGCGGGCCGGAGTAGACAACGCCCTTGCCGTCGGGCCCGCGGTTGACGGCCCAATCCTCCGTCACCTTGGCCGGGCCGGCATCGCCGGGCACGATGACCCAGCGCTCGGCAACCTTGGCGGAGCGTTCGAGCAAGCGCGAGTGTGCGTAAAAAATGTCGCCGGGGTATGCCTCGCGTCCCGGAGGCCGCCGCATGAGCAGCGACAACTGGCGATACGCGGCGGCCTGTTTGGTCAAGTCGTCGTAAATGCAAAGCGTGTCGCGGCCGTGCTCATACATGAAGTACTCGGCCATGGCCGCGCCAGCGTACGGCGCGATATATTGCAGCGGCGCGGGATCGGACGCGCCGGCGACCACCACGATGGTATAGTCCATCGCTCCTGCGGCCCGAAGTGCCTCAATGACCCCGGCCACGCCCGATTCCTTTTGGCCGATGGCTACGTAGACGCAGATGACGTTCTCTTCCTTCTGGTTGATGATGGTGTCGAGCGCAATCGCCGTCTTGCCGGTCTTGCGGTCGCCGATGATAAGTTCGCGCTGGCCCCGGCCGATGGGCGTCATCGCATCAATAGCCTTGATGCCGGTCTGAAGCGGTACGTCCACGGGCTGCCTGCCGGCCACACCCGGCGCCGTGGCCTCCACGGGTCGCGTATTCGTTGTGACGATCGGCCCTTTGCCGTCGCGCGGGTTGCCCAGCGGACCGACGACGCGACCGATGACCGCGTCGCCGACGGGAACACGCAACAGTTGGTCGGTGCTGCGGACTTCGTCGCCCTCGGCGATTGCGAGGTAGTCGCCAAGGATGATCACGCCGACGGAATTCTCTTCGAGGTTGAAGGCCAGTCCGCGAACCTCCGTGCGCGTGAATTCGACCATCTCGCCGGCCATGACCCCCGAGAGGCCGTAAACCTGCGCGATGCCGTCGCCCACCTCCAGAACCCGGCCCACTTCCTTGGCTTCGAGCTTGGCGCGGTACTGGCTAATTTCCGTCTGCAGAACAGAAACGATCTCGTCCGCTTTGAATTTCATGGCTGCTTTTCTCGCTCATCTGCTTGCTTAGTTCGTTCAGTTTGCTCCGGACGGAGCCGTCGAAAACCCAGTCGGCCACCCGCAGGACCACGCCGCCGAGCAAGTCCGGGTCGATCCTCGTTTCCATGATCGGTTCAAGTTGTAGATTCCGCCGAACGGCCTCGCGGACGCGCTCCAGCTGGTCCTCGCCCAACGGCACGGCGGAGGAAACGGAAACCGGCAATCGGCGGGCCCTGCGATCGCGGAGCTGGTTGGCCTGAAAAACGATCATTCCAATTAACGGCAACCGGTCGTGGTCGTTGACCACCATGAGGAAATCGACCACCAGCGGATGTGCCCGGTCGTCGAAGACCTTCCGGATAACTTCGCCGCGGGTGATGCGGTTGATAACGCCGCTTGCGAAAAACGGCCGCAACGGCGACCCCGATTTGACGGTGGTGTTCAGCAACTCTTCGAGTTCGCCCAGCACTTCGTCCACCTGTCCCGCCTTCTCGGCCGCGTTAAGCAAGGCTTCGCCATACACCTGGGCCACCTGCAACGACTTAATGTCGCCGGTGCCCCGGGCCATCTGCTCCTCGCTCTCGGTGGCCGTCAGCAAGTAAGGGAACATGTATCCGAGTCCCGCACCACGAGGCAAGGTTCCGTTCGACACCCTTAAATTCGCGTCCGCTCTTTCCAATTAACGTTTGACGCCGCCAAATCCGCCATAGCCTCCTCGACAAGGCGGCGATGGTCGTCGCCGGTCAACTCGCGGCGGATCACCTTGGCGGAGATCAGCGTCGCCAAGTGCCCGGCCTGGTTCATGATGCTTTGCAAGGCTTGATCCCGCGCCGTCTCGATCTCGCGCCGCAGGCGCTCGCGTTCCGCCTGAATTTCGGCCCGCGTCTTGTTCATCATGTCTTCCTGAAGCTGCTGGGCTTCGCGACGCCCCTTGTCCAACAGGTCGCGGACCTCGCCCGCGGCGCCGTCCAGCTTTCGTTGCACTTCCTCGCGCACCCGCTGGGCTTCCTCGCGGTCGCGTTTCGCCTCCTCCTGGGCCGCGTGGATGTTGTGTTCCCGCTGCTGCAAGCCCGCGAGCATCGGCTTCCACGCATAGCGCGCCAGCACGAAAAACAGAATCACAAAGACCAGGATCGTCCAGATCGCGAGGTCGAGCGCCGGCTCGAAGATATTGGTTTTCTTTTCAGCGCCGGCGCTATGATCCCCCTGGGAATCTTGGCCCGTGGGTTTCTCCGCGAAAGCAGCGGGCGTAAGCGGGAACAAGCACGCCAGCAACGCAAACATCAGCCAAACGCGATGCATGACAACCTCGCCAACGATAATGCCGCCGGAAGGAGTGCGGGTGTTTCCCCGTCGATCTAAAACCTGGCCGAACCCTGAAGGATGATGCAGACGATCAGGGCAAAGAAGGTAGCACCTTCGAGGAGGGCCGCGATGACGATCATTGCCGTCTGGATGCGTGGCGCGACCTCCGGTTGCCTCGCCATGCTTTCCAAAGCTGCCGAGCCGATACGGCCGAAGCCGTAACCCGCGCCCACGATGGCAATGCCCGCGCCGAGGCCTGCGCCGACCGCTGCACCGCTGAACGAAACACTGCCGGGAAAATCCTCCGCCATTGCCGGACTTACGAGGACAAACATGAGGACCAGAACCAGGCCGATCAAGTGAACCGTTTTCTTCAGCGACATCGAAAACTCCTACCAAAATGATGCTTGCGAGTGTGAAACCAACGAAATCTCAATGCTCCGGATTGAGCGCCATGCCCATGAACAGAGCGGTCAAGAACGTAAAGACATACGCTTGCAAAAAGCCAACAAAGAGTTCGAGCAAACTCAAGGCGACGACCCCGAGGACACTGGAGAAAGTCACCGTGCCCCACAACAGGTAGCCGCCCGTCACGCCGGCCGCATAGATGAACCCCAGGATAATCGCCAGGACGAGATGGCCGGCGAACATGTTGGCGAACAACCGAACCGCCAGAATGATGGCCTTAATCACGGTTCCGAACAGTTCGATCACGAAAATCATCAGGCTCAGGACGAATCCGAACGAAGCCCCGAAAACCCAGGTGAGTATCTGTCCGACGGAAGGCGCCGGCGTATCCTCTGCCGCAGAAGAAGCGTGAGCCGAAGCGTGATCATGGCTACCGTGCGCGTCGTGGGGGCCGTGAGCATCCCCCGGCCCTCTCCACGGATTCGGCACGATTTCAATGTGCGGCCACAAGGCCAGGAAGTAATGCAGCGGTCCCATCTTCGCCATTGCCGGAACGTGCATCATTATGAAACTGCACACGGCTAGCGCGGCGGTCATGTAAATGCTCGCCGTCGGCGACCCAAGAAACGGAATCATGCCAAGGAGGTTGCAGAACAGGACAAACACAAATACCGTCCACAGATAAGGGAGGTACTTGTCCGCCTCCGCCTCACCGATGGCTGGCTTGGCCACGTCGTTGCGGATAAAAGTCAGAAGGGATTCGAATGCGTTCCACCACGCCCCTTTGGGCAACTCGCCCCGGCCGGCGCGGCGGCAAATGGGAATGAAGATGGCCAGAATTAGAGCCGCCGCGAGCAGCTCCAGGATCATGAATTTGGTGATGTAGACGTCGCGGCCGAAGATCGTACCAACGTAAGGCAGCTTCAATTCCACCACATCGCCAAAAAGACGGTCGAAGAACTCCCAATGGTGGGTGTCCATCACGTGGTGGAACGCGTTTGGTTCGTGATGGTCCGCCATTTCAATTCCCAGAACCGCCGGCAAAGGAGAGGAGGCGGAAACGGCAGCCCCCGTGTTTCAATTCATTGCATTCCGGCCGTCGTCGGCCGAATGGTCAGCACGAGGCCCATTTCCAGGGCGAGCGTGAACAAATAAACAACCAGCAACCAAATCCAGAAGCTGGTCTGTTCTTCGTAATAGGGAACGCACTTCGATATTACCAACCCGGTGCACAGGACAAAGAACATGCGCAGGCCGGTGCCGCCCAGGATCGTCGTGAGCTGTTGTTCGGGATGCGCTTTCAATCCCCAGGCTGCCCAAATCAAAGTCCCAACGGCCGGGACCAGACAAAGCAAGAGGGCCGTGCCGCTGAAGATGATCGCTTTGTCTCCGCCGCCCAGCATTCGGGCCGGCAGGGCGAGGAGCAGCCAGAAGGCGAGCGAACCGGCGATCAACAACAAAACCCGTCTCATCACGTCGAGCCTTTGCGCGGTTTCTGCGAATCGTCGCGCGCGTCCTTGTTGAGCATGGACACCAGATGAATCAAGCCGCCCGCGAACCCGATGACCGCGCCTGCGACCGTTGCCCACGGCTTCCATCCGAGCCAGTAGTCGAGAGCGATCCCCAAGCCAATGGGGACAACCATCTCGATCCCGACCTGAGCCATGGCATAGGCGCGGCCCATGTCCTTGGGATTGGGGAGACGCTGGCTCATGGGACCCGGTCCCCTATGCAGCCCCGCACGGCTGTCGGCCGGCACACGATGCCTATCTTCTATCCGCCATGACCGGGGTATTCTCAGACTCGCTCGGGGAAAGTCAACGACAAATTCGGGAAACTTTTCACGAAGTCTTTCGGCTTGTTCGGTGCGTATGGAAGGGGCCTTCCTCGCGCGGGGGCAGGGTTGATGGCCGCCCGATTTTCCCTACATCAAATGGCCCGCCGGCTCGTCATTCTAATGGATGTTCATCAATGGGCGAATCGAGGTTCGATCACCTCCAAAACAGGCGAAAAACGCGAAGGAATGAATTTATGGTTGACAATGGGACCGAAAGTGATTAATATTTTGCGAGTTTTTGCGGCCGCAAATGGCCGATCATTCTGCGCTCGAATAAAGGGCCGGCACGTTCGGCCCGGTCGCCCTCACACCCCATGGGCATCGGTCGACCTCTCATCGGTTATCGGTGCCGTCGAGTTTGCCGAAACTCTCCCAGGAAATGGAAGTCCTGGCGCTCTGATAAGCCAACACGGATGTGGTGCGCGCTTCGATGTTTCCTAATCCTACTGGGTCCTCACGGGCCTTGGAGTTGTTTCGTATGACCATTGATCAGTTGATGGCGTTGTCGAAAAAAGAGTTGGCCGATCGGGCTAAACGCAAGGGAGTCGCCGGTTGGGAAGCGATGCGTAAGGAAGAACTTGTGCAGGCCCTCGTGGCTCAGGCCAAGCGCGCGAAACGCTCCACCCCCAAAGTCACTGCCGCGAAACCCAAAGCCGTGAAGTCGGCGGCCGCCAAACCGAAGATCGTGAAATCGACGTCCGGCAAGCCCGCGGCTCTCAAGACCAAACAACCCAAGACCCTCGTCCGTGCCAAAACGCAGACCGCGGCGGCCCGCGACACCTCCGCCACGCCTTCCGTCGAGGAACAGGTCGAAAGCAGCAAGTACGACGTCGGCGTTCCCACGAAAGACCTCTCCGCCAAGGTTCCCAAGGACTTGCCTGCCGGCTACGGCAAGGATCGCATCGTTGTCATGGTGCGCGATCCCTACTGGCTCCACTGCTACTGGGAACTCACCCGCCACGCCATTCAGCGCGCCGAGGCCGCCTTGGGTCAAGAATGGCACGGCGCCCGGCCCATTCTTCGCCTCCTCGACGTCAGCAGCCACGATACCACCAGCACGTCCGAAAGCACGATTCGCGACATCGACATCCACGGCGGCTGCAACAATTGGTATCTCGACGTCTACAACCCGCCGCGCTCCTACCGTGTGGATGTCGGCTACCTGGCGAAAACCGGCCGCTTCTACGTCCTGGCTCGCTCCAATGTCGTCTCCACGCCGCGCGCCGGGGTCAGCGACATCATCGACGAAAACTGGGCCGACATCGACTCGAAGAAGGCCGACCGCATTTACGCCATGTCGGGTGGCTTCGACCCCACCGCCAGCAGCCTGGAACTCAAACAGTTGTTCGAGGAACGCCTGCGCCGCCCGCTCGGCTCCCCCGCCGTCACCAGCTTCGGCTCCGGCGGCTTCAGCTTCGGCAAGAGCCGCAAGTTCTGGTTCCAGCTTGACGCCGAACTTATCGTCTACGGCGCCACCGAGCCGAACGCCCGCGTCACCCTCCAGGGCGAACCGGTCAAGCTCCGACCCGACGGCACCTTCACCATGCGCTTCAGCCTCCCCGACAGCCGCCAGATCATCCCCGCCGTCGCCACCTCACCCGATGGCGTCGAGGAACGCACCATCGTCCTCGCCGTCGAACGCAACACCAAACACCTGGAGCCCATGATCCACGACGGCAACGAATAGCCCTGGCGAGCTGCACTGAAGTAGTAGGCACACTCCGTGTGCCGTCGGGCGCGGCATCACGGCACACGGAGTGTGCCTACAACGGCAAACGGACTTGGGAACTCACGGGGTCAGGAAGCCAATCACCGCTTCCTGACCTCATGTTTTTTCATTATGCTATTCTCTGCCCCCTAACCCTCCCCCTTTCCGTCTCACGCCATGCTCAACCGCCGCGACTTCCTCTCGTCACGCCCCTTGGCCAACGCCGCCGGCCAAGTCCTCGGCGCGCTCGACGATCTGACGGAATTGGCGGAATCCCTCTCGGATGAAGCGCCCCCGCCGCCGGAAACTTTGCTTTTTCGTGCCTCGCGGCGCGCGATGGCGGCCACCTTCGAAGTAGCCCTCCCTTTTGCCACTCCGGATGCCCTGCTCGCGGCCGAGGCCGCCCTAGACGTGGTCGACCGCCTCGAAGCCCAGCTCACCGTCTACCGCGACGATAGTGACGTTAGCCACCTGAACCGCTTGGCTGGATCCCAACCTGTCCACGTTGAGAAGGATCTTTTCGAACTTCTGCGGCTGGCGGCGCGGTTGACCGCGGAAACCCAAGGCGCATTCGACGTCACCGCCGGGACGCTCGTCAAATCATGGGGCTTCTTCCGCGGACCGCGACGCGTTCCGCGGGCCGAAGAGCGCGCCGCCGCCCTGCGAACCGTCGGCATGCGCAATGTCCTCCTCGACGCCGATCACCGGACTGTCCGCTTTCTGCTTCCGGGGCTGGAGATCAACCTCGGCAGCATCGGCAAGGGCTATGCCCTGGACTGTGCCGCGCGATTGCTGCGTGACCAATGGAATGTCCGCGCCGGCCTCTTGCACGCCGGCCACAGCAGCGTATACGCTATGGGGAAAGAACCGGCGACCGCTGAGGGGTGGCGCGTGGCGTTGCGGCACCCTTGGGATGAAGGCCGGCGGCTCGGCGTCCTGACCTTGAAGGATCGGGCGCTGGCGACCTCGGCCGCCACGTTTCAATACCTCGAATACTTTGGTCGAAAGCTTGGCCACATCCTCGACCCCCGGACCGGCTGGCCCGCCCAGGGAATCGCAAGCGCTTCCGTGACGGCGCCCACGGCCGCGGAAGCAGACGCCCTCGCGACGGCCTTCTTCATCCTCGGCGTCGCATCCGCCCGAGAATATTGTCACCGGAATCCTGAAATCGGCGCGGTGTTGGTGCCGGAAGGCGAACAGGCCACGCCGGTCGTGCTTGGACAGGCTGTCTCCGAACTGGAGCCGGAAACGGTTGGAACTTCCGGCAAGAAAGATTGACCACATGAGACTCAGCTTCCTCTCCCGGGTCATTCTGGTCGCGCTGCAAATCGCGATCGGCTGGCACCTCTTTTACGAAGGCGTGTGGAAATTTCGCAACCCATCGTGGACGAGCAAGGGATACATCCGCAACGCTAGCGGTGCTTTCGCGCTGCCGATTCGCTGGACGGCGGGCGATCCCGACGTGGACCGCCAGGGTCTCCGATTCACCGAGGCCGATCCCACGCCGGCGCTCTTGGATCGCTTCACGCCGTTGGAACCCGAAAGCGGAGAGGATGTGGATGCCGGCCATCTGCATCGCTATCTTCCGGAAGCGCTTAAGAAGCACTGGAAAGATTATCACGACCTGTTCATCGAGCATTACGAGCTTGACAAACCACAAAACCGCGCTCAAGCGGTCCAGGTGGATCGCAAGCTTACCGAATTCGAGAACGAGACCGTGCGATGGCTCAAGGAAGGCGAGAAGAAGGTCAAACGGAAGGGTGTAGAAGGGGAAATCACGCTGACGACGCCCATGCGTGTGCGGGAATACCAGGACGCGGTCGAGGAGCTTCGCCGCATTCGGGACGAGGAGCAAGGATTCTTTTCGCTCGGCGCCTCGGCACGGCTCCGGAAAGCGAAGGAGACCGAAGCGACGCTACGGAACGAGTTGCAAAACGATCTCGACGTCAACTACGCCGAATTGAAGAAAGCCCTGCGCGAGCCGTTGACGTATGAACAACGGCGGATGGCCCCGCCTGCCGAGCCGCCGGCGCCACAGGCCGGGTGGGGCCAAGTCACGCGGATCGACGCGGCGGTGCGCTGGGGGCTGACGATTGTCGGCGCCTGCCTGATCATCGGCTTCCTCACCCGGCTGGCGAGCGTGGCGGGTTCGCTTTACCTCTTCGCGTTTTACCTGGCGATGCCGGCGCTGCCGGGGATGGTGGAACCGGGTTCGCCCAGTCACTTCCTGTTCATCAATAACAACATCATCGAGATTCTGGCGCTTCTGGCGATTGCGAGCAGCCAGCCGGGACGTAGATACGGGCTGGATGTTTGGCTACGCGCGTTGTGGCCTTTTGGGAGAAAAGCGGCGGCGGAACGGGACGAATTCGCTCCCGTGCGTGTTTCGGCGTCCAATCCGACGCATCCGCAAGGGGAAACGGCCGGCTACAGGACAGGTGGCGGTAGGTAGAGACAATCGAAGCAACCAACATTCCTCGGGAAGGATTGAGTCATGGCACTCGACATGAGCCCCCAGCAAAAAGAGTTGGGCAAACAGAACTTCCGGCAGGCGACCAAAGAATTGAGCCGACGCGGGTTCTTGAAGGGGCTGCTGGCCGGATCGGCAGCGCTTCCGGTCGCGGCCGCGGCGTACTACGGCTACCAATACGAGAAACTGCAAGGCAAGCCGGTGCGGACGGCGCTAATTGGCGCCGGCGACGAAGGCGGCGTCCTGGTCGGCGAGCATAATCCGAAGTACCTGGAGTTCGTCGCGTACAGCGACATTCGGCCGTACAACCAAAAACGCATTTTCGAGGGCGAGAAGGTGCCGTCGCCGCGCAGGGGATTCAACTTCCATTACGGCAACGACGCCGAGAAGAAGATCAAAAAGTTCGACGACTACAAGCAGTTGTTGGCGGACACCTCCCTGGGGATCGAGGCCGTGGTCATCGCGCTGCCGTTGCACCTGCATGCGCCCGTCGCGATTGAAGCACTGGAGGCCGGCAAGCACGTCCTGTGCGAAAAACTGATGGCGTGGAACATCAAGCAGTGCAAAGACATGATCGCAACGGCCGACCGCACTGGGAAGATTCTAACCATCGGCCACCAGCGGCATTACAGCTTGCTTTATGCTCAGGCGTCGGAAGCCATCAAGTCGGCGATTCTCGGCGACATCAAGCACATCCGCGCACTGTGGCATCGCAACAACTCTTGGCCAAAAGTGGACAAGGACGGCAAGGTCATCGCGGGTTCCCTTCGCGACGGCTGGAAACCAGACATCCAGCCCCAGGACCGCGAGGCGCTGGAAGCGGACATCCGCAAGCGGGGCTACAAGAGCATGGAGGAGTTGGTCCGCTGGCGGCTCTTTAACCGGACCGGCGGCGGGCTCATGGCGGAATTGGGTAGCCATCAACTCGATGCGTGCAGCATCTTCCTGGGCAAGGCGCATCCCTTGGCCGTCTCCGGCGTCGGCGGCAAGTTCTTCTACACCGACGACCGTGAGGTGGACGATCACGTCTTCGTCACCTTCGAGTTTCCCGGCCCGAATTATTACCACAAGGACAAGGAAGGGAAGCCGACCAAGGACATCGACAACAAGAACGACATTGTCGTCGTGACCTACTCGTCGGTGAACACGAATTCGTTCGAAAAGTACGGCGAGTGCGTGATGGGCTCGCGCGGCACGATGGTGGTGGAACAGGAACAGAGCGTGATGCTCTTCGGCGAGCCGGATCCGAACCTGAAAGAGCCCGCCGCGCCGCGCGCGACGGCGGTGGGCGTGACCAGCGGCCCGGCCGGACAGCCGGTGCTCGAATCGACTGCCAGCTACGGCGGGTCGTCGGGACCACCAGGAACGAAGCCCGCTGGGGCGCCGGCTGACACTTCGGAGCCGGTGAGCCGTGGCTACCGCGAGGAAATGGAGCACTTCGCCTACTGCATCCGTATGGAGCAAGAAGCGCCGTCCGACGAGAAACGCCGCTGGCAGCTCGAACCCCACTGCCACGGCCGCGTCGCGATGGCCGATGCGATTATCGCCCTCACGTCCAACCAGGCGATGCGCAAGCACGAGCGCATCGTCTTTAAGGACGAATGGTTCGACCCCGCGAAATCCGCTGAAGTGCCTGACCCCGACATGATTCCGGAGGTAATCAAGGGGTAAACAATTCACACTTCCACCGCGTAGCGGTGGCGGGCTTTAGACTTCCACCGCGTCGCGGTGGCCTGATGGTAGCCGGGCTTTAGACTTCCACCGCGTAGCGGTGGCCTGATGGTAGCCGGGCTTTAGACTTCCACCGCGTAGCGGTGGCCTGATGGTAGCCGGGCGTTTCAACGCCCGGATTGAGGACGCAGACGGATTTATGCGTCGCGTTAGCGACGCCTGAAACGGCGACTCTTCAAACCGGACACGTCACCATGGCCAACACCTACACGAGCTTGCACTACCACCTGATTTTCAGCACCAAGAACCGCGAACTCTGGATTGGCCACGACATCGAACAACGCATCTGGGAATACCTTGGCGGCATCGCCCGCCAGAATGACATGAAGGCCCTGCAAGTCGGCGGCATCGAGGATCATGTTCACCTTGTCGTCGGCATACCGGCGACTATTGCAGTCAGCAAAGCCCTGCAACTGCTCAAGGGCGGGTCGTGCAAATGGATTCATGACACATTTCCGAACCTGGCTCATTTCGGTTGGCAAGACGGCTACGCAGCATTCACGGTGAGCAGGTCGAACTTGCCCGAGGTCATAAACTATGTCGCACACCAGCGCGAACATCATGGGACGCGCCCGTTTCAGGAAGAGTACAGATCGTTCTTGGAAAAACACGGTGTCGAATACGACGAACGCTACCTATGGGGATGGCGCCTCAAGCGTCGCTACGCGACGCGAGGAAACTTGCCGTATGCCATTCCGGGCGTCGAAACGCCCGGCTACCATCAGCCGCCGCTACGCGATAAGAATCCAAATCGGGAGGCCATTTTTCCACCGCGTAGCGGTGTTCTGATGGTAGCCGGGCGTTTCAACGCCCGGATTGGGAACGCATGCGGCTTCATGCGTCGCGCTAGCGACGCTTGAGACTCGCCCTATGCCATTCCGGGCGTTGAAACGCCCGGCTACCATTAGCCGACCGCTACGCGATAAGAATCCAAATCGGGATGCCATTTTTCCACCGCGTAGCGGTGTTCTGATGGTAGCCGGGCGTTTCAACGCCCGGATTGAGGACGCATGCGGCTTCATGCGTCGCGCTAGCGACGCTTGAGACTCGCCCTATGCCATTCCGGGCGTTGAAACGTCCGGCTACCATTAGCCGACCGCTACGCGATAAGAATCCAAATCGGGATGCCATTTTTCCACCGCGTAGCGGTGTTCTGATGGTAGCCGGGCGTTT
>Ga0207158_1173_pt1 | contig 14767 bp, 5 predicted proteins | sample Alteio_BWMinHeat_22_FD_153512 | JGI IMG/M metagenome (GOLD analysis project Ga0207158, IMG submission 153512) | Enriched cells from forest soil in Barre Woods Harvard Forest LTER site, Petersham, Massachusetts, United States -... | ecosystem: Environmental > Terrestrial > Soil > Temperate forest >... | reverse complement strand
AGCTTCTTGGTCGCCTCGGTCTCGGCGTTGACATTGAACGCTTCGGGGGCTTCGCGCTGCATGCGGAAAGCGAGCTCGAACGATTCGATTCGGGCACTCAACTGGCTATCTTCTTGGCGCGTCTTGCGGTGGAGTTCGTTAAGTTCCTTGAGAACGTCAAGTTGTTCGCGTTGCTGGTCGGTCGAGAACCGCGCGTTCTTCAGATTGGCAATGGGGTCCTTCAGATTCGCGACGAGCGTGCCCTGGTACGCGGCGGGGAGGAAGCTGGAACTCCAGAGCGGCGCGCCCTGGGCCGGCTGCGACGGGCTGATGACGACGTAGCCGGGCAGGTCCTGGTTTTCACTTCCGAGGCCGTAGAGCAGCCAGGAGCCGAGGCTGGGCCGGGAGAACGCCTGCTCGCCGGTGTTCATCTGAAGGCAGGCGCCGTTGTGGTTGATGTTGTCGGCGACCATGCCGCGAAGGACGCAGATGTCGTCGATGCAGGTGGCGACGTTGGGGAAGAGATCGCTGACCTCGATGCCGGCTTGCCCATATTTCTTGAACTTGAACGGCGATTGCAGCAGGTTGCCGGTTTTGGTGCGCACGAGCTTCGGCATCTCGAACGGCAGCGGTTTGCCGTTGTCGCTGGCCAGCCGCGGCTTCGGGTCGAAGAGATCGACGTGCGACGGACCGCCGGACATGAACAGGAAAATGAGACGTTTCGCCTTGGCGGCGAACATGGGCGGCTTGACGGCGAGTGGGTTCGTGGCGGCAGAGTTGGTTTCGGCGCCTTTGGCTTCATCGGCGAGGAGGCCGGCGAGGGCGACCATGCCGAAGCCGTTGGCGAAACGGCGGAGGGCGTCACGGCGGGTCAACATGTGGTTTACGAACATCGAATCCATGTACATCGCTCCCCGTCGGCAACAAGCCTCACTTTTCCATGGAAGGTTTCGCGGGCAACCAACCGTGCGCGGCCAGAATACCGTCGTATTTGCAGCGAATCACATCGTCCTCGACGGGCAATTCGTGATCTGCAATGTCGCAGGCCACGTAGAAGGGTTCGTTGTGATAAAAGAGATCGTCGGTGACACCCTTGTTTGTTCGTTCCATTTTCTTACGCAAAGACGCGCCCTTCTTTCGGGCGTCCGAACGATTCAGTCCATGGATGGCGACGAGGCAGTCTTCAACTATGGACCAATAGCCATCTTTGTATGCCGGTTCAATCATGGCGAGATTCCAGGGTTGGCCTTCTCCAGAAGATTGACCGCCCGATCTGTATGGAAGCTGATCTGATCCATGTCGGGAAAAGCTTCACGGAATGCCCACTTGGAGGTTACCGGACCAATCACTAGGTCGTACCAGCCGGACCCAATTGGCCGAGCGTGTGAAGCCTTGCCTGAGCGGCAATGGACCACCAAGTTCCAATAATCGGTGGCATCCGGTTGACCTCTTACAAACCAAATCGATTCTAGCTGGGCCAAAGCGTCCCGGTCTACTTCAAAGACCAATACAGCAGGTGAACTTCGAGGCTTGCGCTCGGAAAGCTGGCATGCCCAAACGAATGCCTGGCGAAGCACAGTGGTCGTGTAGATGCCCCGTCCGAAATCGGTCCGGGCGTGGCAACGCGCCAGGTTGATGCCACTTTTCATGATCGCATCCGCGTAGGTTTTCAAGGTTCCATGGTAGAGCCGAAGCTTCTGATTACTCCAGGCCGGCAGCGGGGTTGGCGTGGGGGTTCTCGCGCGCCTGCGGGCCATGGTTCCAATCTCACGCTTCGAGAAACGCGCACGAGTAAGTAGAAGATAACGCTATTCGGGCAGCGCTTCGGCCCAATTCAATCCACGTAGATGAACTCATTCGCACATAGCAGCACCTGGCAATACGCCTCCCACGCCGCGTCCGCCTTCTGGCCGCGGTCGGCGAAGCGTTGCAAGAGCTTTTCGCCGATAGTTCGCTCCGAGTCGGTAGGGTGCCGGCCGTAGAGCAGGACGTAGGCTTTTTCGATGCGCTCGCCATCGTTCGCCGCCTTCTCCGCGAGCAATCGCTTCGTCAGCGCCTTGGTCTGTTCCAGCACGAACGGATCGTTCAGCAGGAACAGCGCTTGGGGAGCGACGGTGGAGATGGTGCGGCGATCGACGCTTGACTCGGGGTCGGCGGCATCGAAAAGGGGGCCGAAGCCGCTTTTGTCGGAGCGGATCGTCATGAGATACAGGGTGCGGCGCGGGCCGGCGAAGTCGCGGGTGGCGGGGCCGCCCATGGTCAGATCGATGCGGCCGGAGACGGCGAGGAGGTTGTCGCGAACGGCTTCGGCCTCTAGTCGCTTGCGGTTCATGCGGCTGAAGAGGCGGTTGTCGGCGTCGAGGCGGAGAGTTTCGTCGCTGACCGCGCTGGATTGCTGATACGTCGCTGAGAGCAGGATTTCACGGTGCATCTGCTTGATCGACCAACCGTTTTTCACGAAGCGGTCGGCGAGGTAGTCCAGCAATTCGGGATGTGTCGGCTTTTCACCTTGCTTGCCGAAGTTGCTGGGAGTGCGGACGATGCCCTGGCCGAAATGGTACTCCCAGATGCGGTTGACCATGACGCGGGCGGTGAGCGGGTTCTTGTCCGAGGCGATCCACTGGGCCAGCTCCATGCGGCCGCTGCCCTTGATGATGGGCGTCTGCTTTTCGCCGGCGAGGATGACCGGGAAGCGGCGCTGCACGACGTTGCCCAGGCGCTCGTAGCTGCCACGGATTTGAATGCGGGCGTCGTGGAAGCCCTCATACACGCTCTGGGGCACGCCGCCTTCCTGGGCGGCGAGCGCGATCGGCACCGGCGGCAGCGGGTTTTTCTTGAGCGTGTCGAGATCCTGGCGCAGCTTTGACAGACTCTCGCGGTGGGAGGCGGGAAGTGCCTTTTCGTCCTCGGGCCGGTTGATCCAGAATGGGCTGCGCGCATCCGCCAGCTTGAACGTCTTGCTAAACTCCTGGGACGCCTGTTCGATTTCCTCGCGTTTGCCGCCGGTGGCGGCGCGCTGCCAGGCCGTTAGTGCGGCGTCGGCGTTGCCTTGTTTCGCGCGGTTGCTGTTGGCCATGTCGAGGAAGTGCCAGACGCCCTTGTGGCCCAGGCGGTCGTCGTGCGGGTTGGCTTGGTGGGGGTTGTCGAGCAGGTCCTTCGTCAAATCCCACGTTGCCGAGCCGTCGATCGTGGCGATGACCCACTCCACCGTGGTGGTATCGCAGATGTAATTCTCTTTGGGCAGGACGAGCAGTTCGAGGCGGTCGCCGGGTTTGACCTCGATGGACGTGAGCCGGTCGGCGTTCTTGCCTTTGGCCATGTCCTGTGCGCCGCCGTTGGGAAAATCGCCGGACGCCAGTTCGCGCCGGCCGCCCGCCTGGCGATGGTCGATGATCCAGGCGATGCCGTCGCCGCCGGCCGGGTCGGCGTCGGTCAACTTGCCGGAGATGCGCACGGCGCCGGTGATCGGGCTTTGCCAGGCGACGGCAACGCCGTTGTTCGGGCCAGGATGCACGGAAACCGATTTCGGCGGCAGCTTGAAGGTCAGAATCGCTTCCTCGCGATCGTTGGTGTTGACGGTGAGCGACGGACAATCCGGTTCGCCTTTCCAGGCGTGCACGCCCTTGCGCCCAGCGACATCGGTCACCGGCTTGGTCATGAGCTTGTAATCGCCCATGCCGAGGTTGTCGATCCACTGGCGCAGGGCGAAGGCGTGAAGTTCGCGATTGGCGGCGAACTCGGCAAGGGGAAGCTTGGCCTGATCGGAAGGCCGGTGCTCGAAGTCCCATGCGGCGACAAGGTACCTCGCGGTTTGCGGAAGCAACTCCTTCGCGAAGGCGGTGCGTTGCTCATCGCCGAGTTTCTTGATCTCTTTTTCCAGCTCGGCGATGCGGTCCGTGTGCTGCTTCCGTTTGGCGAATTCCGCCGGAGGCAGCAGCGGCGTGCGCAGCATGGGCGAACCGTCGGTCTTGCGGCCGGGATCGGGCAGGATGCGCGTGCTGAAGAAGATGCCGGCGAGCGCGTAGTAGTCCTCGTTGCTGATCGGGTCGAATTTGTGGTCATGGCAGCGGGCGCACGCCGTGGTCAGTCCGAGGAATGATCTGCAAGTGACGTCGATTTGATCGGCGACGATGTCGGTGAGCATTTTCTCTTTGTCCGCGTCGCCGGTGCCCCATTCGCCGAGAGTCAGCAGGCCGGTGGCGACGAGGCCGTCGATGTTCACGCCGCCTGGCTCCTTTGGCGGCAGCATGTCGCCCGCGATCTGGTGAGTGATGAATTGGTCGTAAGGCAAATCCTCGTTAAGCGCTTTTACCACCCAGTCGCGGTAGCGGAAGCCCTCGGTGATGTCGGTGTCGCTGCCGATGCCGCGGGAATCGCGCGAATCGGCGAAGCGTACCACGTCGAGCCAGTGGCGGCCCCAGCGCTGGCCGTATTGCGGCGAGGCGAGGAGACGGTCCACGACGCGCGCGTAGGCCTCCGGCGTCTGGTCTTTCAAGAATGCCTCGATCTCCTCCGGCGTGGGCGGCAGGCCGGTGAGATCGAACGTGACGCGGCGGAGCAGGGTGCGCCGGTCGGCGGGGGGCGCGGGCTTGACGCCCTTTGCCTCCATCGCGCCGAGAATGTAGCGATCGATCTCGGATTTCGGCCACACCCTGTCCTTCACGTCGGGCGGCGGGATGACTTTGACCGGCTGGAAGGACCAGAACTTGCGCTGTTCCTCGGTGATCTCGAACTTCTTGACGATGATCGGTTTGTCGTTTTCCGAGTTCGGCCAGGGGAGGCCCATCTCGACCCACTTGGTAAGGACGGCGATTTCGGCGTCCTTGAGCTTGCCGTCGCGGGGCATTTTGAGTTTGTCGATCTTGTGTTCAATCGCCTTGATGAACAGGCTCTCTGCGGGTTTGCCGGGGACGGCGGCGGGTCCGCTGTCGCCGCCGCGCAGGATGGCGGCGCGGGAATCGACGCGGAGTTTGCCCTTCGGTTTGTCTTTCGCGGCGCTGTGGCAGCGGTAGCAGTTGTCGATGAGGACGGGGCGGACTTGCTTTTCGAAGAACTCAAAGGCCGCGGCATCCGGCCCGTCGGCGCGGACCGACGCGGGCGCCGCCAGCAGCATGAGAAGGGCAGGGCAGAGAATTCGAGCCATCGTCATGAATTAGTCCTTGCTCACGTCGAGACAGATCAGATTCTTCTCATCGCGGACATAGAGCCGTTTCTTCGCCAGCGCCGGGGCGGCCCAGGTTTTGTACGTCAACAGGTCCTCCATTTCGCCTTTGACGACATACTTCTTCGGGTTCGCTTCCAGAAGCCATAGCGTGCCGTTCTCTCCCATGCAGAAGAGCCGGCCCTCGGCGGCGATCAGGGAGCATTTGCCCGGCTTGGACTCCTCCCACGCGATCTCGCCGGTCTTGAGATCAAGGCAGCGTAGGGTACATCGGCCGAGGTCGCCGTTGCACCCGTAAATGTAGCCCTCGTAAACCACGCTGGTGGCGAACTGGGCGCCGAGGTTCTTGTTGCGCCATTTCTCTTTCACAGTTACCTTGTCGCCGTCCTTGACAATCTCCAGGGCGACCGCGCCGGCGCCGTAGGCCGCCGAGTAGAAGAGCAAGTTGTCTACCCAGACCGGCGATGCGCAGTTGCACTTCACGCGATTGCCGAATTCATGGCTCCAAAGCTCCGTGCCTTTCTTTGGATCCAGGCCGATCAGCGTCGAGCCGGTCGCGGTGACGATCATGCGCCGCCCCACAGTGTCGATGGCGATCGGCGAGCCGTAATAACCGCCCGAAGCGCTTCCCGCGCTCCAGGCCGGCTTGCCGTTCTCCTTGTTGAGGGCGAGCACGGCGTTGTCCTTGTCGCCGCCGGGTTGAACGATGACGAGATCGCCCTCGATTAACGGCGACGCAGCCAGCCCCCAGTAGAACGTGGCCCCGACAGGATTCTTCGCCTTGCTCTCGTCAAAGATGTTGACCTTCCAGACCTCGCTGCCGTCTTTTGCATTCAAACAGAACAGGTCGCCCATCGGGTGCAGGCAGTAGACCCGGCCGTTGTCGTAGGTCGGCGTGGCGCGCGGCCCGGGTCCCTGGCCCTGCTTGTCGCGATACACCGGGTCCAAATCGACGGCCCAAACATCTTTGCCGTTGGCGGCGTCGAGGCAGACGGCCCAGTCGCGCTTGTCGCGGTTGACCATGGTGAAAAGGCGGTCGCCGACGCAAGCGATGGAGGAGAACCCCGCGCCAATGGGCGCCTTCCAGACCTCCTTCGGCTTTTTCTCCTTCCAATCGAGGTTCAGGCCTTTCGCCGTGCTGATGGCGTTGCGGTTGGAACCGAGAAATTGGTCCCACTCGCCCGGTTCGGCGGCATGCAACACGAAGGCCGGAAGGATGTTGGCGCTCAGGATCAACGATGCTGACAGGGCCAGGCTGGTGAGGGAAGGCAGTCGCATGGGGTGGTACTCACGGCGGAGCGGTCTGGGCACACAAGGGCGGGTCGGACTAGGAGGAGTCTATGATACCAACGCAAGCGGCCTGGTTGCCAGTAAATGCCGGGTCAGGTGGTCGTGCACTTTGGCGATGGAGTCCCGGCTTCAACCGTCTGAAGCCGGGACTCCATCGCCAAACAAAAGAATGCGGCGTTTCCCGCGCCGGGTCTGATCGCGCGTCAAAAGTGGAAAAGGCGGAAAACCCGACGCCGCCCACCCACACTTCCCCGGCTATGGCGATTTTTTGTTTTTTGTGCTTGCGGGAGCGCGCAAAGCTTGATAGCCTCAGATTCTCCATTGCCTCTGGGTTACCGGGACATGTGAATATCAAGAGGAACTCGTATCACTCATTACGCTTGATTGTCCTCGCTGCCGAAACCCTTCGACCCCGTGGTTATTCCAGCAATTGCAATGGATCGGTTTCGGACCCTCTTGCCTCGGATGGCCCCGTTAGTCCTTGCCGTCGAACGACGGCAGATTTCCTCGCCGGCGCGCCACTTGAGCGCAGGGGGAGGTAAGCAACGCAGGAAGCGCCGGCGAAATGTTAAGTCGACCTGTGCCGCGGCTGCTCGGTACATCCGCGCGCACTCGGTGGTGCCAGAACGCTACACGTCCGGAACTTAACAGGGAAGATTCCGTTCGACGTCTCCTCTGGCGGTGGATGGTTTTGTTTTTTTGTCGGTTTGTACTCGTTGCCGCGCACTGAGGAGATGCGGGACGCCGGTTTTGCGCGTCCCACCCATCACACGGTGCCTACACAAGCTCTCTCGTTTCAAGCCGCGCTGGCTCCGCGCCCGGCTTCAGGCTGCTTGGCGACTCGCACTTTTCAACACGGAACTCAACACATGAAACGTAGCTTATTTCTCCGGTGGTTTGGGGAATCATGGCGGGAAAACCTTTTCGGCGACAAACGCAGGGGTCCGCTAGTCGGCCGACGCAGGGCACGGCCGGCGATCCGCTTAGGCGTTGAACAGTTGGAGGACCGGACGCTCTTGTCCGTCTTGCCGGCGATCACACCACTTGGCGTGACCAACTTACCGCTCGCGGGGTCGAGCGCCAGTCCCAGCAACACCCCGTCCATCGCGTACGACCCCCTGAATCCGCAGCACATGGTCGCGGCCTTTAGCACGAAGGTCGTAAACGAGCCGGTGAATTTCGTGCAGGGTGTGGAGTTAGCCTTTTCGGTCAACGGCGGCCAGAATTGGCTGGTTTCCGGGATTATGCCGGAGAACATTGACTTCAGCATTCCTCCGCCGAAGAACATGCCGCCCCCTCTATTCGCCGACGCAACGGACCCGAGTGTCGCCTTCGACCGCAACGGCAATTTCTATGTCGTTTACGCAGAAGAGAACGCTCCGACCCTAGCGGGGCGAACAACCGCGGGGCAGATCGTCCTTCAAAAGTACAGTTTCAGCGGTGGCGCACCCGTAAACATTATTTCGGACAAGATTCTTTACCAATGGGCCGCCCAAGATCCCGCGTTGAACCCGATGGTGGCGGTGGATAATAACCTGAGGACCTTCCAGGACCCGCAAACGCTGGCGACCCAGACCGACCCGTTCGTCGATCCCGTCACCGGGATCGGCCCGGTTTACGTCGCCTGGAACATGAACGATACCGCCCCGACCGGTGCGGATCTCACGAAGTTCAACCCAAACAAAATACAGATCATCGCCTCGTCGGACGGGGGCAACACGTTCAGTACGCAAATCCCCGTAAACGACGGGATCAATGTTGGCCTGGATCGAGATGCCTTCCCGCGCCTAGTTGTGTCGCAGGGCACGGTCAGCGGCCGGCCTTCCGCGGGAGTTTCGGGTGGCGAGGTGAACATCGTATGGAACAACTTTGCCAACAGCAGCCTCGTGTCCAGCACGATCCAAAATGGGGGTGTGGGCGCATTGGCCAATGGGAGCACCGGGGGAATCACGAACGCCCTTGGTACGGCCCGGCTGTACCTCAACGCGCAAAACTACGCCGTCGGCACGGCTCCCATCGTCGTCGCGACGGGCGACTTCAATGGTGACGGCCATCAAGACGTTGCCACGCTCGACCAGTCGAGCAAAACCATTACGGTACTGCGTGGAACCGGCGACGGCTTTTTCTATCGACCCAAGGTCACCACGACGCTCAGCAGCACGCCTCTGTTCATGGCGGCCGGAGATTTCAATGGCGACGGCAGGACCGACCTGGCTCTTCTCAGCCAGAATAGCAGCGTGGTCACGATACTGACGGGCAACACGGACGGCACGTTCACGGCCACGGCGACCTACGACTTGGGCACCAACGCGAAGACGTTGGTGGTCACCGACCTTCGCAAGCCCGGAAACAGCACGCTTGATCTGGCGGTAGTCACCACGGATGACAAGGTTCATGTCTTGCTGGGCAACGGCGATGGAACTTTCAACGTACAGGCAACCACGTACACCGTCGGGACTGGCGTGGCAGCCATTGCGGCCGGGGACTTCAACAAAGACGGCAAGGTCGACCTGATCACGGGCAATAGCGGCAGCAATGACGTGACCGTTCTCGTGGGCAACGGCAACGGGACATTCGCTACGACCGCCGTCTCGAGCCCGGCCGGCGGGTCTGTCACGGCCCTGGCCGTGGCCGACTTCAACAAGGACGGCTACGACGACGTGGCCGTTCTCATCTCCGGCTCGAGCAACATCGGGATCTTGATTAATGCCGCCGCGGGTAATTCGAAGTTCAAAGCTGCCGCGACGATCGCCGGCAACCTAACCTCGACCGCGATTCTTGCGGGCGACTTCAACGGCGACGGCAATCCGGACATTGCCACCGCCGACGGGACCGTCAACACCGTGACCGTGTTTACCGGCAAGGGCGATGGGACGTTTAACGCCAGTGTCTCGTTCAGTGTGGATCAAAACGCGGTCTCGTTGGCGGCAGGCGACTTCAACGGCGACAACCGTCTCGATCTCGCCGTGGCCAACCAGGACAGCAATGACGTCAGCATCTTGATCGGCAACAAGGGGACGGGGAACACGGCGCAGATCACCTCGTTCACCGCGAACGTCAACATCACCGACCCCAACTTCACCACGGTCTCCGATTTTGACGTCACCCTCAATGTCGTTCACCCGCACCTAAGAGAGATCAAGGTCATTCTGTTCGCGCCGGATGGCAATTCCATCACACTTTTGCAGAATGGGGTAGACTCCGCGGGCGCCGCCACCGGTAACGGTGTTGCGGACGCCGCAAACTTGGGCGTGCTCAACACCTACGACGTGGGAACGACCTTCGACGACCAGGCGGCCCGCAGCATTACCGACACAAACGCCAAGGCCCCCTACACGGCGCATTTCCAGGCCGAGGGGGGAAGCCTGGCCTCCCTGGCCGTCGGCCGAGATAAGGCCGGGATCAATGGCACCTGGAAGCTAGTCATCATCGACTTCCGCAGCCATGCCAATCAGGTCGAATCGGTGGACAACTGGTCGCTCAATTTCACCTCGAAGCTAACTCCGAATCAGAACCGCCTCACAGTTAAAGGAGGATCGGTCATCGGCGGGGCCGTCATTGGTCCGTACCCCGATAAAGCTGCCGTGGCGCCCGACCGAGGCGTTGGTCCGGGCCTATCTCTGGCGGTGGACAACACGCTGGGGTCCTTTAGCCCATTCCAGGGGCGGCTCTACGCCGCCTACACGGGAGGCGGCGGCAGCGACCCCAACGTGTTCCTTGTGACCTCCGATGACGGTGGGGGTACTTGGAGTCAGCCAGTCAAGATCAACGATGACTTCCCGGGCGACGGTTTCTCCGAGGGTGACCGCGCCCAGTTTGAACCGAATGTTGCGGTCGATCCGCTCACCGGGACGCTGGTCATTTCCTTCTACGACGCGCGCCATGACGCCTCCAACGCGCGCGTGGCGACTTACGTGGCCACGAGCATCGACGGTGGGGAGACCTTTAGCCCGCAGACCTTCCTTAATCCCACGCGCAATGCCCTGGACGCCGTTACGGGCAACACCGTCCAACTGGAGCCCATCCCCGACAACTCGTCGTCCGGCAACCCAAGCCGGGATAAAACTTTCGGATTCGGCGACCGGCAAGGAGTGGTGGCCTTCGGCGGCCAGGTCACCGCGGTCTGGGCGGGCGACCAAAACGCTGGGTCGGAGTCAATCCAGGTGGGCCGCGGTGTCATTGCCGCCGGACCGCGCATCGTCAGCAGCACCATGGGTCCGGTCAGCGACACCGGCATCAACAACACGTTCGCCTCCGACGGCACCCTGTTGGCCGACCGGTTCCGGGTCCAGTTCGACCGCCCCGTAGACCCGGCCACGTTCACGACTGGCCAGGTCCAGGTCATGTTCCGCAACCCCACCACGCCCGCCAGTATGCCCGGCATTCTTCTCGACAACGTGTCGGTCACGCCTGTGGACCTGGGTTTGTTTGGGCCGGCTCAGATCGCCGGGGCCACGCTGTTCGAAGTAGTTTTCGACCCAACCAAGGCGAAGACGCTCGGCGGCACCTATACGGGCACCTACAGTTATGCCGTCGGACCGGCTATCGCCGACCGCATCCGGCAACCCGGGGTCACCGTGGTAAACGGAACGCCGATCGGACTTCAGACGGCGACAGATACGCCGATCCCCATTCCCCCCGACTCCGGTCCCGGCCAGCCCGACACGGGCGGGACCAACAGCCCCCATACCTTGTCCCACATCACCATCACCGGCATTGACCCCACTCTGCTGATCACCCATATCGCCGTCCAGGTGCGGATTGATCACACCTACGACTCCGACCTACAGATTCAATTGATCGGGCCGGACGGGACGACGAAAGTCACCCTGTCCCAGAACGAGGGATCCTCCGGACACAACTTCGGCAGCGGAACGACTTCGAGTCCGCCCATTACACCGACCATCTTTGACGACAACGGCGCCACGCCAATCAGTGCAGGTAGCGCGCCGTTTGTCGGAACCTTTACGCCCGAGACGCCGTTGGCCGCACTGAATGGGATATCGCCAAACGGGACGTGGACCCTGGACATTCAGGACCAATTCGAACTCGACGTCGGCACCTTGCTCACGTGGAGCCTCGACATTAGCGCCGGGACCGCCACGACGATCGTCAACGGCGGCAACAAGATGGATCAAGATGCCAGCGGCAAGTTCGGTGCAGTGACCGACGTGTACGCCACCCCCCGGCCGTTGAGCGGCATCCCCTTCCAGTTGCCTTACGACCAGAACACGCTGCCGCTGATCGTTCCCGGTCCGCACGTCGTCAGCACCGATGTTCCCGGCAACCCCACAACCCCCGACAACTTGGTGCTCAACGGCACCACAAATTCCCTCGACGTGGTCTTCGACCGCGACATGAACGCGTCGACATTTACCCCGGCTTCGATCGTGCGCATGTTCGGACCCGCGGGACAGATCAATGGGCCGTTCACTATTACCGCCGACCCGCCGGGGACGGCGGCCGCCTTGGCCGCACGCACCTTCCGGATTGGCTTCCCCATGCAGCAACTAAGCGGCACCTACACTGTCGTCTTCGGGCCGAACATTCTGTCCGCGGCCGGTGAAGCGATGGACACCAACATGAACGCGGGCCTGGACACGCTGCGCGGGGGAAACCTGGCCGGCTCCCCCACGTTCCTGATTGGCAGCATTATCAGCTCGGGCGGCATCGCGACGGCCACAACCACGACGGCGAACTCGTTCGTCACCGGCGACCAGGTCACCATCTCGGGCGCCAACGAATCGGCCTACAACGGCACCTTCGCTATCGTCGTCACCTCGCCCAGCACGTTTACGTACGGCGTTCCGGGCAACCCGCCTTCTCCGGCGAGCGGCAACGGCATCACCGTCAGCAAGAGCACGATTGGGATCACGGCCGCGTACACCGGCGCGGCGGTTGCCCTGCCCGCGGGAAAAACCACCACCATCCCGATCACGGTCAACAGCAACTTCCTCGTCCAGGGCGCGAGCATCCTTCTGAATATCATCGATTCCCACGACCCGGACCTGGAGGCCACGCTCGTTGCTCCGGACGGCACCCAGATTAAGCTTTTCACGAACGTGGGCGATAGCGGCACCCGGGCGAATTTCACCAACACGGTGCTTTCCGATCTGGCCCTGACGCCGATCCAGAACGGGCAGCCTCCGTTCAACGGCGCGTTCGATCCGCAACAGCCCTTGAGCATGTTGGTCGGCAAAGCGTCCGCCGGGGTGTACAAACTCGTAATCAAGAATGATTCGACCACTACGGCTGGCACCTTGAAGAACTGGTCCTTGTCGCTGTTGCAATCCCTCCCCGGCACCGGCCTGGGCGAGGCCGTCGCCGATCAGGCGACCGCCACGTTCCGCATTTTCACGATGGATCCGAGCAACCCGATTTCGCATAATACGTGGACGGCGGTCGGCCCAGCATCGATCAACAGCAATGGGAATTCGGGACGCATCGGTGGCCTGGCCGTGGACCCGTCGGACCCCTCGGGCAACACCGTCTACGTCGGCGGCGCCAGCGGCGGCGTGTGGAAGACCACCGACTTCCTCACCACGGACTCACGAGGACCGACCTACACGCCCTTGACCGACTTCGGTCCCACCTTCGGCATCAATATCGGCAGCATTGCCGTTTTCGCCCGGAATAACGATCCCAATCAGTCGATCCTCGTGGCCGGCACCGGCGAAGCAGACACTGCTTCCATGGGCGTGGGATTCCTGCGCTCGACGAACGGCGGCGCCACCTGGACGCTGCTGGATAGCTCGACCAACGTCGACGCCAACGGCAATGAGTTGCCGATCAACTCGCCTCAGCGCGACCATATTTTTGTCGGCACATCGACGTTCAAGGTCATCATCGACCCCGTGGCCGCGCCTAGTGGCGAGCGAATCATCTTTGCGGCCCTGATCGGCGCCAACGGCGGCATCTGGCGCAGCGTCGACACCGGCAAGCATTGGACAAAAGTGCGCGGCGGGACTGCCACCGACGTCCTGTTCGCCCCCGCCAGCGCCAGCGTCTCGACGGGGAACCTACAAATCCTCTACGGCGCCTTTCAGGGTGAGGGCGTCTTCATCAGCCAGGACCAAGGAAGCTCGTGGAATCCCATGGCCGGCGGGGTCGGCAATCCTCTGATCCGCAACCCAGACACCAGCGGCATCTCGGTCGCCGCGCCCTCGGATACGCCCAACGGCGCGAAAGGACGCATCGTTTTGGCGACCCCCTTCCTGACCGGCAATCGCGTTCAGGACTTAGGGTACGAGGGATGGCTCTACGCCGCCGTCGTCACGAAGAGTGGCGGTGGTTCTTTCGACGGTGTCTATTTGACCAAGGATTTTGGCCAGAACTGGACCAAGATTGCGCTGCCGGTCGTCCCGAACCCCATTCCCGAGAAGCAATTCCCGACCAACAACGAGACCCGGCCGAGTTTCAACGTGACCGGCGACACGCTGTTTACGCAGGGCAACTACGACTTGAGCCTAGGGATTGACCCCAACAACCCCAACGTGGTTTACGTCGGCGGCACGGCTGACGGCAACCTCTCCGGTTTCGTCCGCGTGGACACGACGGGTGTCATCGACCCCAAGAACGTCACCTCCCACGACAACAGCAACAGCGACGGCGGTCAGACTCAGACCGCAACGACTGGCTCGATCAGCGGTGGTGCCTTTGACGGCTTGGTGCTGACGGACCCGAACACGGGCAAGACCATTATCCAACCGACAATTAACGCGCTGCGCGACCCGTTCCAGCCGTTTCTGGCGAACGCTACGCTGGTGGCCGGTTCGCCCGGGCCCTCTGATGTGGGCGGTTCCTTCACCAACTCGGGGCAGGACATTAGATGGAGTCCATTCGATAAACTGTGGAATCCCTTAAAGGGAGCGTTCGACATTCCCAACGACATGCTCACTGGCACAACGGACCAACACCGGATCATCACCATGCGTGATCCGTTGACCGGGCAGACCCGATTGATTTTGGGCGACGACCAGGGCGTGTTCACAGGCGTGGATCAAGGCAACGGCCAGCTGTTCGAGAGCCTGGGTAGCGTGACCGACCTGAGCAGCACCAACGGCGACGTCCCGGTTGTCACCGGAAGCCGCAACGGCAACTTGCAAATCACCCAGTTCTATTACGGCGCCACTCAGCCCAGCATCCTGGCCGCGCAGATCGGCCAGGCGCTCTTCTACGGCAACGCCCAGGACGACGGCTTCCCGGTTTCCACGCCCGATATCCTCGCCACCGGCAACATTCAGTGGACCGGGCCGACGGGGGACGGCTCGGGCATCGCAACGGACCAAACGGGGACCGGAACGATGTACACTTACCAATGGCCGGGAACGGGATTGC
>Ga0207158_1172_pt1 | contig 14859 bp, 12 predicted proteins | sample Alteio_BWMinHeat_22_FD_153512 | JGI IMG/M metagenome (GOLD analysis project Ga0207158, IMG submission 153512) | Enriched cells from forest soil in Barre Woods Harvard Forest LTER site, Petersham, Massachusetts, United States -... | ecosystem: Environmental > Terrestrial > Soil > Temperate forest >... | reverse complement strand
GCGTGGCAGCAACGCGTCTCAGTCTGAATGGTCATATGCCGGATGCCGTGGCGTTGAGACACCTGGGAACGGGCTTCCCGAAGCAGGACATCCATTCGCGGCATATTTTTTTCATCGATCAAGGCGTGGCACGTCAGTATAGGCAACCCGGGTTTGACCGACCAGAGATGCAAGTCGTGCACCTCTTGGATGCCTTGGATACTTTGAATGGTTTCCTTGATTTGGCCGGCATCCAGATTGGAAGGAGCCGAATCCAGAAGGACTCCAATTGATTCTTTAAGGATCGGCCAGGCGCTGACCAAAATCGCGCCGACCACGACCAGGCTGATCAAGGGGTCCAGGATGTACCAGTGTGTTTTCAGGATTATCAATCCGCTGCAGACCACGCTGAGGCACACCCAGGCGTCGCCCAGCATATGGAAGAAGGCGGACCGGATATTGAGATCATGCTTGGCGGCGCGCTGAAGTAGAACCGCGATGCTGAGGTTGGCCGCAAAGCTGAATAACGCAACGCCCATGACCGCGCCGCCCGGCACAAAAACTGGCGAACGAAGTCGCCGGAATGCCAGCGCCGAAAGCCCTGCCGCTACGGCTAAAAGAATCACGGCGTTGATAAAGGCGGTCAGCACCCCTACCCGGTGATAGCCAAACGTACGCCGTCCAGTCGCCGGTCGTGCGGCCAAAATATGGGCATAGAGCGTAAGAAAGAGCGATCCTTGATCGATGAGGTTATGCCAGGCGTCGCTGATTAAACCGATGCTGTGGATCAATATTCCGCCTGTGAACTCGCCCACTATAATCGTGGCATTGAGAACCAGCGCGATGTACAACCTTTTCTGAAGTTGTTGGAGTTCTTCGTTCATGAATAACAGAGGGCGGGAGGCGAAAAGGGGGAACGCCTCCCGCCCGAAATCGATTGTTATTGTTCCAGCTTGAACCGGATGGCCTGGCGCATTTTGACGGCAACTCGCTGACTTCCGAGGAAAGCAGGCGTAAAGCGGAGGAGTTTGGCCACGCGCTGGGCGGCGGCATCAAAGTCGGCGCCGCCGGAGGCCGCGACGTCTACGGAACTTACATGCCCTTCGGTGTCGATATGTAAATCAAGGACGACCGTTCCTTCACGGCCCTGCGCCCGCGCTTCTTCGGGATAAAATCGTTTCAAAATCGCGCCCAGATCGGAAAGATTCAACAGTTGAGGCAGACGCGAGAGCACGTTTTCGCTACCGGTTCCAATGTTGTATTCGGCGGGAGGGGGAGGTTCTTCCGCGGGTGGAGCGGGAACAGGCTGGGTAGGGACCGGAGCGGGAGCGACTTTTTGACCGGACTTGGGTTGGATCCACTCTTTAGGTTTCGCCGCCGGCTTATGAGGAGCGGGGGCCGCCGCGCGCTTTGGAACAGCCATCCCCATCCGCCCCATGTTGGTGATGTCGATTTCAACGGCATGCTTCTGTTTAAACTGAAGCGTAAACTGTCCCGCGTGCAACAAGAGAAAATGCAACCCGAAGGAAAGCAGCAATGCCTCCCAAAGGATGTAGTCATCGTTAAAGAAGGATCGAGTGTTCATATCTCCTTTACTCCCGCTCCCCTTCCCATGGGGAGAGGCGCTTAGCTAAAAACGGAACGGCGGGAATCCCGTTACGGCGGCATGACCGTTACGGCGGCGATAGGTAGTTATGTTTCAATTAAAGAATCCACTCCCTGCCGTTATGGACATCCCGCTGTTACGGCTCACCCGTCGTTGCGGACGCCCCGCCGCTCTTGGTATTCCCTTTCGGCAGTACTTCCGTCGCGATGTGGGTGATACCCGCGCCGCGGATCGCGTCCAGAATGCCAGCCACATCGCCCCAAGACACGCGCTCATCCGCCGAGAGGGACACCTTCAGACCGGGATCGAGATGCGCCATCTGCGCCAGATTGACGGACAGGTCCTGAAGCGTCGCCGGCTGGCCGTTTAGTTTCAAGGATTTATCCGCTTCCAACTGGACTTGAATACTCTGTGTGGGAACCGTCTGGGAGTTGGCGACTTTGGGAAGATTCAGGGTCATCGAACGATGCACAATCAAATGGGCTGTGGCCATAAAGATGATCAACAGCACCAGCGTGATATCCACCAGCGGCGTGACGTTAATTCCGAAGATCGCGTCGTCGATTTCCTGCTGACTACTGGCCATGGTCGTCCTCCCGCCTCCGCGACATCTTTTTCGATTCCAGAACGGCGATCAGCTCCTTACCGAAGCGATCGGCGTCGATCAACGTGTCTTTCACGCGTTTCTGAAAAAAGTTGTAGAAGGCCACGCAGGGCAGCGCGACCATAATCCCCACGGCGGTCGCCACCAGAGCCTCGGAGATCCCCTGCATCACCACTTCCGGACCCTGACCCGCGGAAGCGCCCAAATCATGGAAGGCGCGAATGACGCCCAGGACGGTCCCGAGCAGCCCGATGAACGGGGCGTTGTTTCCGAGCGTGCCGAGGATCACCAAACGCTTGTCCAGGTAGCGCTTTTCCAACGACATCCGCGATTCGAAGTGTCTTTCCAGCGACAAGTTTCCTTTCGAAACGTTGTCGACCAGATCGTGGGCCACCCGGTAGAGAACCGTATCGGGCCGGAGTGATTTCAGGAGCGCTTCGGGCGAGCTCTCTTCAAGCTTGTCCGCGAGCGAAGGAAGGATCTTCGACTGGTAGGTAAATTGGCGGCTGATGATCACCGCGCGCTCGATGATCACGGCCAGCGCCAGGATGGACAGAGCGAACAGCAGGTAGATGACCCAGGTGCCGCCCGTACTGGTCAGTAGTTGGATGAAGGGGATGTTTTGCATAGGGGCTCACGTTTTCTCCCCGCCAGACGTCAGGCGGGGCTGGGATGGGGGGACCCCCCACCTCACTCCTCCCCCTCAAGGAGGGAGGAGGTTTTTTTTGAGATTACTTCTTAGCTTCCAAACGGCACAGACAGTTTGACGTAAACATTCCGTCCCGGGTTCCCGATGTTGAATTCCTTCAAGATGCTGTTGTAGTCGATGTAGTTTTTGTTGAACAAATTATCGACGCCTGCATCCAGCGTCACGCGGTTGTTCATGACAACGACTTCGCAGCCGGTCCGCAGCCCCATTAAGGCATAGCTGGGGGTTGGGATCTCGAGCGCATTGGTGCGGGCTTGCGCCGCCGTCAATCTTTCGTCAACGCCGAAGTAAGGATGCGATACAGGGCCAAGCGACTTCACATGGAAGTCCGCTCCCACCAATAGATTATCCGCCGGGACATGCGGAATGTAGTTGGTATTGACCATCGGATCCCCCGAGTCGTTATAGCCACGGACCATGTTGTAGACGGTGTTGAGCGTCATCCAATCCGTCGCGGCAACCGTCACCGCGCCGTCCACGCCTTTGACCGTCGCATTGGCCTGCTGTTCCTGGACCACCGGAATAGTCTGATCATTGAAATCAGCCGGCGGCGGCGTCCCTGTGAACGCACTGTAGATGTAATTATGGATGTAGTTGCGGAACACCCCCACCTCGGCTTTCACCCGCGGGGAAGCCCAGCGCAGCGACGCTTCCGTATCAAACGATGTCTCGGGCTGCAGGTTGCGGTTTCCAATAGAGAATTCGCCCGTTCCTTCGTGCTTCCCGAAGGCAAAAAGTTCGAACGGGACGGGGTTGCGATAGCCACGGCCGACATTCACCGCGAAGGCGAAAGGATCAGTGATGTGGTAGACGCCGCCCACGGCCCCGGTCAGCGCTCCGTAATGCAATGTTTGTCTGGCGACCGGCTGCGGGTCGTTCATCGTATGACTGAAGTCAATGCCGATCTTATTATTGGCCTGGATGTGGTATTCCGTCTGATCGCCCCGAATGCCAAACGTGAAGTCGAATTTCCCTACGGGCACGTCTTCCACCACGAATTCCCCCGCGCTGTTTTCATTGTACGAGGGAGTTAGATCGACAACACCCAGGGATTGCTCCACTCGTCGCAAACCGTAAACACCCACCGTTCCCTGGAAGGGGCCCATCGGAGCCAAATGCGCTTTGGCATCCAAGGTATAGGAGCCCTCAATCCAGTTCAGATGAGGGGCTGGCGGAGGAACCGTCGGAGCGGGGGGCGTCTGCGTCGTATCCAGATCAGGAGAGTCCACTTCCTGGCGGTTGACCCAATCGTATCCGGCCGTTATGTCTAGGCGCGCCGGAGCAGTGTTGATATCCGCATGTATTTTTCCGTGCTCGTGACGGAGGACCTGGTATTCCGAATCCGTTAAAGGGGCCGGAAAGATGTTCCCATTTTGAAGTTCCACACGCTTATTGAACTTACTGAACCCTGCGCTTAGCCCGCCCCAATCTTTCCGGAATCCCACCTCTCCCGAGCCATGCACCTCGCTGTCGCCTGTATTGGGAACAACGCCGATCTCCGGCGTGCGGAAGTTCCCAGCCTGCAGCTGGCTCAAGTTCGCGCGATAGCCCCAATCCCCCGAAGCTCCCGAAACATCAAAGTTCTCTCCTGCCGAATTGTTGTTGGAATTGACGATGGATGTAAATAATCCGCGCAACGGACCATCTCCGAGATGAGCGTTGGGAAGTTCCGGGTGGCTGATCGATATGACTCCGCCAATGGCGTCCGATCCATACAAGAGACTGTTAGGACCGCGCATCACTTCGATGCGATTGGTCCCCAGGGAATCAATTTCCGGGGCATGTTCATTGCCCCATTGTTCGGCTTCACTCCGAACGCCGTCTTCCACGATGACGATCTCCTGAGAATTGAGTCCGCGGATTACGGGCTTGGCTACGGTTGAGCCCTCTCCGATCATGCTGACGCCCGGCTCGTTCTGAATCGCAGCTGCGACGGACTCGCCGCGTTTTCGATCCATCTTGCGGCCTTCCACCACCGAGACGCTGGCGGGCGTGTCCAACGTACTTTTCGCCTGCGGCGCGGCGGTAATGGTGATCGGCGCTAACGTGAGCGGCGAACCGCTAAAGGCCACAGGGAGGCTTACATCCCCTTTCGATACGTCGACGGTTCGCGTTTCAGGCGCATAACCAATACGACGGAATTCCGCCACATAAGTGCCGGGGGGCAGTCCTTCAAGCTTATAAGCTCCGGTGCTGTCTGTTTTTGTACCCTTCTGTAAGGCAGGCAGGATGACTTGGACATCGCCCGCGGGAGCGTTCTTTTCATCTGTAACTTGACCGGACAGCGTCGCCGCCAAAGATGGCACGGCCGCAATTAGCAGCGTCAGACTGGATAACGATAGTATTTTCCAAAATGAAGGATGAATCCTCATAAATGACTCCTAGTTCTAGTAGGTCGATTTGAAACATAAGCCTGGGAACCCCCCACGAGGCACCGAAAAGCGGTCTAACGATAGACCCGTAGCGTGGCCGTGGGTATGACTTAGGTTAGGAGTTAGAGGACAGGAGGAGAGAGACCGTGGGCAACGGATACGAATTCTACATTAAGCGGAAACGTGATGGGCAAACGAGCCCATGTGCTGATCAAGGAGGGACCCGCGGCAGGCGCGGTGCTTACGAGGGCAGGGGTTTGGTTCGCAATTTGGCAGACTGGGCAACTGGCGGTTGTCTGAGACGCTTGGTGACTGTGGAACGTCTCCACGGCGGAAAGCCCGAGAAAGGCTGCCAATGTAGCAAGTGCCGTAAACCGCTGGAGTTTCTTCATTGCCTTAATTTATACGTCTCCTCCTGCCCGCCTGTCAACAAGAATAAACGCTCCACGTCACTTAAGTCGGCCGTAATGCCGACGGAATATGCTCTAATCATGCATCCGAATATTTGACTTACCCGCCACTACATCGTGGGCGGGTCCGCCAAGGAATTAGTGGCGGAAAGGAGTTTTTATGGGGAGCACCTTACCGAAGTGGAGAGTGAAACAGAAACGTCAGAGAGTCAACGATGCTCGCCGGGCTCTCCGCGGCCAAAAGACACAACCTGCCCAGGGCGTTAAACGAGTCGCCCACCACTAAACACCAGCGCCGCGGCCCGAGTTCCGAGGCCGAGTATATCTCGGGCTCGGCGCTCGTACCTCGGCGCTGAGAGTCTTTCTTTCCTAACTACTATTTACAGATGCGTCCCGTTCGGCTCCATCTTGTTCGGCTCTAGCCGGTAGATCGTGGCGATGACGCGCCGGTTCTTCGTTCGTCCCGCTACGGTCTGATTGGTAGCGGCCGGTTTCGTTTCGCCAAAACCTACGGCCTGGATGCGGTCAGCGGCGATCCCGTTGCTTTTCATGAAATGCTGACGGACCGCCTCGGCTCGCTCTTCCGAGAGCTTCTGATTCGCGACCTCCGCCCCGGTGGAATCGGTGTAACCCTGAATCTCCACCTTGGAATACGGATAGTTGTTTAATTCCTGCGTCAGTTTCTTGAATTCATCTTCATTATGCTTGCCTGGCTTGATCAACGCTTTGTCCGTATCAAACTTGATATCCAGCGGAAAAACGACGGGTTTGATCCTTGCGCCCGGGTTCGTTGCAACAACCGCATTTGACATCGGCCCTGCATAGACGCCCCCAGATACAATGATGAGCAACCCGCCCAGAATGCTCGTCTTGAGCCAAGTCTTCTTATTCATAAGTCTCCTTAGTTCCTTCGAATTTTGATGTCCAAAGCGTGTAATCTACCGCTGAGCGATAGGAAACGGAATAAAAAACACGGCAGATACGACACTCCTAAAATTGCAAACAGCCCTATGCTCATTTATTCTCCTCGAATTCAAAATTCGTCAGCCCTCCCTGAGTGTCACCGATCCCCATGCATCCTATTTCTTTGTCCGCTGGACGCCGGGCGGGGTCCTTTGATTCTCGTTTCCTCTATGATGAGCGGGATCGTTGTTCAAATTCTGACCATTATTCTTGGGTATATCTTCCTTGTCAGGGATCTCTCCCCGGGCATCGTTGTACCCTTGCCCGACTTTTAAATCCTCCACAGCCGTGCTCGGAGCGCGAACGTAAGAAGTCTTTTTTGATCTCATAGAAGGTTCCTTTAAGTGAACGAGTTGACGTCCAGCGTTAGTTCCTAATTACATGCTAGATGAAAGGAGCGTCGAGCGAATATAGGGAGGGGGCCTATTTTTATCGTCTGTCAAACTACCCGGAGGGGACTACACGTAACACCTATGGCCGGCCCAGCCTTTCAGTAACTCTAGACCCGAGGGAGGTGTCTATATATAGGATATCGTCTTTTAGAGGTAGTAGTGATGGGAACCGCACACTATTTTGTTATTGATAGCGTCGCCAACTTCCTAAACCATCTGGAGGCTCGTCGCTATTCGCACGAGGACGATCGGAACTGGACGGTCTATTCCAAAGTCCTATCCGATGTCCTGGTCAAATATTATAGTTTCTGGCTGACACCCGGGGCCGAAACACCCCTCCGTATTCGTGTCACGTATAATCTTATTAATGACGCCAAACCCCTCCGCAAGCTCTCAGACAAGCTTAAAGCGTTGAATTGGGACTATCTGCGATCACTCCCGATATGGAAAACAAAGCGCCAGTCGCGGCCCCAAGTTCGGGAACGGCGATGGAAGAAGGTCCAGAACTTTCTTAAGAAATACGGGGAATTGATCAGCTGCTTCAAATACCAAGCCGATGATCGCTTGACCGAAGGGAATCACTCCTTCAATTTAGAAATGGCTTCCAACACTCGCGAACAGGCCGTCTGTTTTGATTTCATCAAAGCGATCGCGGAGGCTCATGGGCCGCAAGGCATTGTGCGTGGCCACCGGCAAATCGACAGGCCCTCGCAGCAGCGCAACGGATGGATCAAGCGTTATGCAGGTGAACACAGGAAACGGGGATGGACGTCCCAAGAAATAGCCCGGGAGATCCAAAAGGAACTCAGGGAAGGCACTTGGAACGAACGGTCCAAGCTGCAGTACAACCTCGCCGACAACACCATTTGCAAGATCGCCGGAATTAAGCTCGCGCCCACCCATCTGACAAACTAAGCGTTTTTTCTCTTTCAAACTCCTCCCCCCTTGTGGGGGAGGATTGAGGTGGGGGGCCAACTCTCGACGCAGAATTCGTCCCCCCATCCCAACCTCGCCAAGACTTCCGGCGAGTCGCCGGACCTCTGGCGACTTCCCCCGCAAGGGGGGAAGGGGAATAATCAGTGTAAGCGGGAATCCATGGATCCCCAATAGAGACACTCGGGGATGACGACGTAAAGAGATTTATGCAGGTGGAAGGGAGGCGGCTAGTTGAGGTGGTTGCTTTCGACCCAATGGACGGCGTGCTGGGTGAGTTCATGGGCATTCTTAAGATCCAATTTCAATTTGATATGGGCTCGATACGACTCCACCGTTTTGGCGCTGATATGCAGTTCCTCGGCGATTTGGCGCGTTCCGTGCCCCTGACCAATAAACTGAAACACTTGTAATTCGCGGTTGCTCAATTGTCCTACGGAAAGGGTGCTGGTCCCGGGTTGGTTATCGGCTATCCGATGGAGCATCTTCGCCCCCATCTTTTCGCTCAGGTAAATTTCTCCTTCTAAGATCCGGCGGATGGCCCTTAAGACTTCTTTTAAAGGTTCCTGCTTCATGATATAACCCTTGGCCCCCGCCTGCAGCGCGCGTTCCGCATACAACGATTCCTCATGCATTGAAAGGACCAGGATACAGGATTTGCTGGAGCGCAAACTCAAATCCTTGATGAGATCCATGCCGCTGTCTGATTTCAGTGTAATATCGACAATGACCACATCGGGCTTGCTTTCGATAATGGCCTTCAACGCGGTATGTCTGGACATCGCCTGCCCACAGGCGGCGAGATCGGGTTGTTGATTGATATAGCGCGTCAACCCTTCGCAGATAAGAGGATGATCGTCCACGATAAAGACCCTGGACTTCTTTATGATAGGCGGCGCGGTCAGGAGTTTCTGCATAGCTATCCCTATAATATTTATACAACTTTAGACCCACGCGGGGATATAATTTTTTGATTTAAAAAGGGATTGATTATTCGTAGCGTAAGGCCTCAATGGGCGAGAGCAAAGAGGCTTTATGGGCGGGCCAGATGCCGAAAACGATCCCTACGCCGGCGGAAAATACAAAGGCCAGAAGTACATATTGGGGCATCACAATGGCCGTCCATCCCGCTGCCTTCGAGAGCACCAGAGCGACCCCCAGTGCCAAAGCAATCCCGATCAACCCTCCCAGGAGCGAGAGCATCGTGGATTCCAGCAGGAACTGAATCAGGATCGCCCGCCGGGTCGCGCCGATCGCCTTGCGCAGGCCGATTTCGCGGGTCCGCTCGTTAACCGAGACCAGCATAATATTCATCACGCCGACGCCTCCCACCAGAAGCGAAATCGCCGCCACCATACCGAGAAGCATGGAAAATGTCTGCGTGGTGTCGCTGAGGGTCGACTGAAGCTCCGCGTTATTGCGCAAGGTAAAATCGTCTTCCTTGAAAGCCGACAGCCGGTGGCGCTTGCGCATGAGCCGCTGGACGGTGCTCATCATCTGGGGGATCGTTTCGACCGAATCGGCCTGAATTCCCATCTCATGCAGATAGATGGTCCCGAACACACGGTTCATCCCCGTGAGGACCGGGATCACCGCCATATCATCCTGATCACTGAAGCCGCCCGCGCCTTTGAGCGGAAGGATCCCGATGACTTTAAAATCCTCGTGGTTCATTTTGACGTACTTGCCGACGGGATTTTCCAGCCCGAATAATTTTTGAACGACGGTTTGCCCGAGCAGCGTCACCCGGGCCAGTTCCACGTTTTCCTTCTCTGTGAAGAAGCGTCCATAATAAGGATCGGCGTTGCGGATGGAGGCGTAACTGGGGGGAACTCCCTGGACTTCCGAGATACTGTTCTGGTCTTTGTAGACGATCCGCACGTTTCCTTCTACCTCCGGGTAGATGTCGGCGACGTGGGGGACCCTCTTTATGGCGCGGGCATCGTCCAGCGTGAGGCGGGTGTAATTTCCCACGGCCCCGCGGACGCCGCGTGTGGAAGGAGCGCCGGCGAACATCATTACCAGATTGGAGCCCAGCCCGCGGAGACGAGCCTGAATGGCTTCCTGAGCCCCTTTTCCGATCGCGAGCATCGTAATGACCGAGGCGACACCAATCAGGATTCCCAACACGGAGAGTCCCGTGCGCACTTTATTCGCTCCCATCGCCCGCAGCGCCGACCGCAGATGCTCCAGAAGCTCCGCCAACGTAAAATGCGCCGTATCAATTCCCTTCCCCCCTGGAGGGGGAAGTCGCCAGAGGTCCGGCGACTCGCCGGAAGTCTTGGCGAGGTGTGGATGGGGGGGCTCACTCCGGATTGAAGTACCCCCCACCTCTATCCTCCCCCTCAAGGGGGGAGGAGGTGTTTGTTTCCGTTCATCCCCCACAATCAGCCCGTCTTTGATTCGAATGACGCGTTTCGCAAAGGCGGCGATTTCCGGTTCATGCGTGACCATGATGATGGTCGTGCCCTGTCGGTTCAAGTCCGTAAGCTTGGCGAGGATCTCCTCGGCCTGGTCGGACGCCAGGTTGCCGGTGGGTTCGTCTGCAAAAATCAGCCGCGGATGATTGGCCAGCGACCGCGCGATGGCGACCCGCTGCTGCTGGCCGCCCGACAGCTGGTTGGGTTTATGATCGGCGCGATCCTGCAAACCGACGACTGTCAGCAGCTCCATCGCGTGTTCTACGCGATGCGTCTGACCCGCGTAGATCATCGGCAGCGCCACATTGTCCAACGCGCTGGTCCGTGCGAGCAGGTTGAACATCTGAAATATAAAACCGATTTCTTTGGAGCGCAGGGCGGCCCTTTCGCTCTCTGAAAGGAGGGACACATCGCGGCCGACTAACCGGTAACGTCCCGACGTTTGAGGATCGAGCAGCCCCATGATCTGCATCAGCGTCGACTTTCCCGAGCCCGAAGCGCCCATGATCGCGACGAACTCTCCTTCCTCAATGGTTACGGTAATCCCCTTGAGGACGATCAGTTCATCGTCCCCTACTAGGTAAGAGCGGGTTATATTTTCCATCTCGATCAAAGCCATTTGAAAACTCTTATAAGCTGCCTTTTATCTGAAGTACTGATTCACTACGTGCTGATAGGACTTCTTTAGGCGGACGAGCAAGGCATCTTCTTCCTTGCGGAGTTGTTTCCAACCTTTGGCGGGGGCTATGCGGATAGCTTCCAATCGCACACGAGCCAGCCGTTGCTTTCGCCGGATCTGGCGAAGCGTCTTCTGACAATCAGCGCGCACGGTGGCATCCAGACGCTCGGCTTTCGATTCTAATTTGCCCACCTGATCGGCCAGGGAATCGATCTGAGCGTGCGCCCTTCGGACATACTCCTTCTGGGAGACGGGCGCCGGATCGCCAAAAATAAGTTTGGGCATGGCCAGGAGAGTTACTGCGGTGATCCGGAAAGCGCTTTTAAATTTCAATGTGAACCCTTTTGCTTTATAATCTTAGCCTGAGATGTATTGTACGGTATGCTAGGGTGCGGGACAAACGCAGAGAGCAGAACGCAGAACGACGTCACTCTACATCCTGCATTCTGCACTCTGCATTCTACCTCAAGGCTTTTGGGACCTCGCCAGAAGGGCAGGCAGCAATGTGAGCGTAAAGACCAGCGAGGAGGTCAGCCCTCCCAAAATCATTACAGCAAAGGGCCGGGCTATCTCCGAGCCGATTCCGTGCGAAAGAGCGGCGGGGATCAGACCCACGATGGCAACTCCGCTGGAAAGTAGAATCCCTTTTCCTTCACTTTCCATAGCCAGCCAGGGCGATTGATGATGAATCCAACCGGAGATCAACATCATTCCTGTGAGAAACGTAACACCGATCAAAACAATACCACCGGCGGCGGCTGAAATACTCAGATAGAGTCCCATCACACGCAGCGCCGCAAGCCCCCCGGACAGTGCGAAAGGAACTTCCCACAGGAGCAGTCCCACCGTCTTCCACCGTCCGAACCAGCTGTACAGAATAATGATCATCGCGATGAGGCAGAGGGGCACCAAGAGCGCCAACTGCTGACTGGCTCGTTTGGCGTTTTCAAAAGATCCGGACCATTGCGCCCGATACGGCGGCCGGAGATCCACCTGTTTTTTAATCTGCGAGGAGGCTTCCCGCACAAAGTCCACCACACTACGACCCCGCACCGACATCTTGATGGCGCTGCGACGTTCGCCGGACTCCCGGTAAACACGCGCGACCCCCTCGACCAGCGTCGGGGTAGAAACGTCACCCAGAGGAATCTTTGCGCCGCTCGGCGTCAGGACTGGGAGGGCCGCCAGTATGGATTGATTGGGGGGATCCGGCAGATCGGGTTTGACGCGAATATCAATATAGCGCCCGTTTTGATCGATCATCTTTGACGAAAGCTTTCCCAGCAAGGCGGTTTCCAGCACATCTTCCGCGTCGCTCGCGCGCAGCCCATACCGCGCCAGAAGAGGATGATTCATGGTAAAGCGGAGTTCGGGTTGTCCAAAAAGCTGCTCCGGGAAAACATCCTGTGCCCCGGGGACCTTTTTGATGACGTCGGCCACCTGGATCGAATATTTCTGCAGCTGTTCGAGCTGGGGACCATAGATTTTTACCACCAGTTCGCCTTTGACGCCGCTGATCGCCTCATCCACGTTATCTTTGATCGGCTGAGAATAACCAAAGTCCACACCCTGGATCGAGGAGAGAAGGTCCTGGGCTTTCTTGATGAACCCATCGATCGTCCGGGCGGTGCGCCACTGGGCGGGATCGGTCAGCTGGACAAACGTCTCATCGTTATCGAACCCGTTCACGTCGGTCCCGTCATCGGGCCGGCCAATCTGCGAAATAGTGCTTGTCACTTCAGGGATTTTTCTCAGCTGAGCGCGGATACGATGCCCCAGCGCGACCGCTTCTTCCCGGGAAATAGTCGGCGGCGCGACCGCGCGAATCCAAAGCGCCCCTTCATTGAGTTGCGGGAGAAACTCGCGGCCGAGACCGGCCAGCAATAAGAGGATCGCCAGCACAAAGAACCCCCCGTAGTAGATTGACAGATGGGGGATCTGACTCAACCGTTCGCCGAGGCGGCGGGACCGATACAAAATAAGATCAAAGAGCCTGTGCAAAGGCGCGGGCTTCTGACGCCCGGCTGGCGCCATGAAGGCGAAAAATGGGAGAAACACCAGTGTTCCGATCTGACCGCCCACAAGCGCTGAAATCAGCGTAATACCCAGCGGCCGAAAAATGCGCCCTTCGACACGCTGGAGACTCAGGATCGGAATGAAAGCGATGATCAGAAGAAATGCGCATAGAAAAGCCGGCGCGAGAACGTCTTCCATTCCTTCAATAATCGTGGCTTCATCCCGCTCATTCTTCTGGCGGAGGTAAAAGATCAGTGATTCCACGCTAAAGACCGCTGTCTCTACCATGATTCCGAAATCCACGGCCCCCAGAGAAATCAGATTGGGCGAATATCCCAGTCCCTTCATCCCGACAAACGCCATCAAAAGGGAAAACGGGATAATCAGCGCGACCGCGACGGTGAGCGGCCAGTAGGAGACTCCCAGCGCCAAGGTTAATAAAAGGCAGACGAGAAAGACGCCGAAGAGTATATTGTGAAATACCGTGCGGCTGCTGCGCTTGATGAGATCCGTCCGGTCATAGGCCGGCACAATACGGGCGCCTTGCGGGAGCGCCGACCGATTCAACTCGGCAATTTTTTCCCGGATGGCCCGGCATGTTTCGACCGTGTCAGATCCTTTGCGCAGCAAAATAATGCCTTGAACGATGTCATCGTTGTCGTCCATGCCGACCTGGCCTAGGCGGATGTCATGGCTGATGCGCACGCGCCCGATATCGCGCACCTGAATCGGCACCGTGCCGTTCTGGCTCACCACGGCGTATTCCAGATCCTCGGGATTTTCATACAGGCCGATGGACCGGATGAGGTAGGCTTCCTCCCCATGGGTAATGACGCTGCCGCCGGCGTTGGCGTGATTCTGGCCCAGAGCCTGAGCCACGGCGCTGACCGTTAATCCGAGCGCCGTCATGCGCGGAACATTCAGCCGGATTTCAATCGTCCGGCGGGGGCCGCCAAAACTGACCACGTCCGCCACGCCGGGAATACTTTTGAATTCCCGCTCGAGCGTCCAGTCTTCAATTAAGCGCAGCTCGTCGACGGGAAGATCCCCTTGAAGCGTGTAGCGAAACACTTCGCCGATCGGAGTGCTTTCAGGCGAGAGGTTGGGCTTGGCTCCCTCCGGGAGGGCCGCGTCTCCCAGTCGCTGTGAAACACCGAGGCGAGCGTCCTTCAGCGCCACATTGTCGTCGAAGGTTAACGTAATGACGCTCAAACCAAATAGAGAAATGGATCGCTGATTGATTAGTCCCGCGATGCCGTTGGTGGCCACCTCCAGGGGAATGGTAATCTGGCGCTCGACCTCTTCCGGGGCCTTGCCGGCATATTGCGTAATCACCTGCACTTGAACGTTGGTGAGTTCCGGGAAGGCCTCAATCTCGCTATGCAGCGCGAGGGTCCCGGCCCCTACGACGGCGGCCAGCAGCAAGGTGAGAAAGAGAATCTTCTGCCGTTTCTGAAAATCGATCCATCGTTGGAGGAACTGCTTCATGAAGGCTATTCGTTTCCGAGAAGTTGACTGAGCAGAAAAATGGCTCCCTTGACGGCGACCTCATCATGCGGACCTAGGTCGCCGGAATGAAGCGTGCGGATGGAGCAAATCTGGTCCGTTTCGTTCACCACCTCGATTGGAACGGCCTTCGTCTTGAGAGAGCCCTTCTTCACTACATATTGCTGGTTATGACTGAATACGATGGCGGTGGGGGGAACTTCAAAAACGCTCTGATTATTTTTAATATCAATTTCGGCGAACACCAGCGCGTCGAGCGTGGTGCCTACC
>Ga0207158_1171_pt1 | contig 14953 bp, 6 predicted proteins | sample Alteio_BWMinHeat_22_FD_153512 | JGI IMG/M metagenome (GOLD analysis project Ga0207158, IMG submission 153512) | Enriched cells from forest soil in Barre Woods Harvard Forest LTER site, Petersham, Massachusetts, United States -... | ecosystem: Environmental > Terrestrial > Soil > Temperate forest >... | reverse complement strand
GAGGGGGAACGTTTGACGCAGAGGCTTATCCGAGAGCGGCAAGGTAACGCTGGCGATTATTAAACCAGCCGCCACTAAAATTCTGGCCCAGAAATTCTTGATCAAATGTTTCGGCGCGGTATGGAGCATCCGGATAGCCAGGAGGAAGCCGAACAGGCTGATACCCGCTTTCAGTAATAAATCGTCCGTGATCGGCTGTTGCAACGTGCGTAACACCAAAAATGGCGCCAGGATAGAACTTCCTGCGAACAAAGTCGTGACCACGGCTGGCCTGAGGTCGTCCAAGCGATTGAGCATCCATTCCGCAAAGTATTTATACTTTTCGATGAAGGCTTTCGGAAATGCCGCCTGCCCTTCTTTCCGCTGCAGCACACGACCCAACTGATATTCCGCCACGGTGGTCGCAATGCCGGCCAAAAGCATGCCGATGGCCACCAACTGTCTGGCAATACGGACCATCACTTCCTGATGTGAAAGAAGCGTGAACGGGCCAAGAACCGGGTGAAAGAACGTGTACAGGGAATAGCCAATCCCACCCCCCAGCGCCATCCCCATGATGATCAGATAACCAGCAAGCGGAGTTAGATTTAGGGTATCCGATGAAAAGGAATTGTCCCTTAGAATCCGCAGATAGAAAGGCAGCATGAAAAATGCTTGAAATAGATGTGGCCTAAATTCATCCCGGTACCCACGCCGATGCAATCTTTCTTGATATCGAAGGCTTGTTTTGACATAGCGATTCTTTAGTCGCGAAAAAGCCTCATGGGTTGCAGAGGGCGTGGCGATGGGCGTTGTCAGGAGTATCCAAAGGTGGACCTTCACGTTCTGGTGATCATAATGGGCGGCCAGGGCGAACATAATCCGTAAACCAATCGACACGTAACTGATGATGATCGGTACTCCGATGATTGCCGTCGTCATGATTCCGCCGAAAGCGAGCCATCCGTCGGCGATCGCATCCATGGTCGAGAACCCTGAGATGACGATGGAGCTACTTAGCAAGGTGAAAAGGGCGGCGAGGAAAGCCTCCATCGCATTGGCGGCCGGAGGGTCCAGCTCCTCAAGCCTGTTGCGTACGGGAATCAAGGCGGCATCCCTCTGGGAGAACGTGTTCAAGATTTGCCGTATCACGGCCCGGATGACAGGCCTGTTGATGTCGTTCAGCGGCGCTTCCAACACTAGAGTCAAAATGTCATTGATCTCCGAAAGAGGCCGTCCGGAAATCTGAAGCCGGCTGAGGTGATGTATCAAATTCAGCAGATCAGGATTTTCTTCATGCACCATCCGCTTGAGCTCGGCAAAGTCATCCTTCTCCGGCGGCTGGGAGGCCATGCCGAAGATCGCGCCGGCCAAGCCAGCCAGCAGCATCACAGGGGTCACACCCATTGGAAGAATGTAGGCCATCTGTTGGGACACAGCCGGTGCGAGCTGTGTCCCAAATAACGCTGTCAAATCGCCGAAAGGGTGTGACCCCATAGCAAGGGCCTTGGCGGCGCGCCGCAGGCCGTCAAAACGTGGAGCCAAATTAGCCGAGCGCTTGCGCAATTGGTCCAGAGCGTCTTGGATATTCATGAGGCGCTTCAGAAGTACAGGTTGATCGGCCTGGGGCAAAGCGGGTGCGGCTTCTTCAAGGCGTACCTGGGCCTTCTTCAGATTCGGTTCGGCCACATAGCGGGGTGCAAATCCCAGGTCAAAGATACAATCGTCCGCAATAGTTCCTTGAGACAAGAGTGAGAAAGTCATGATTTCCGCCAGGGACCGGCCGGTATCGGGACTGAGGATCCCGGCGGGGCGCGTTTTGATGGACTGCGTCAGGAAAGTGACCGCCATGCCCGTCATGCGCGGCTCCTGCTGGCGCATGGCTTTGTTCAGAATCGCGCTCAAAACGTCGCGTGCGTGGAGTCCCCCGCAAAGGAAAATGGCCACACGATACATCTGCACATGTTTCGACGATTCCTTAATGGGTAGTTCGGCTGTCGCCAATAGTTGAGCGTCCATTACTTTACGCAGACTTTCGGTTGGGAATGTGCTGGCTATTCGCGCTGCGTTCTCTCCGGCCTTCGGGTCTTGATCGGCATTCCGAAGAAAACCGATGAGGGTTTGAAGGACGGCGGCATTGCTATAGAGAGTGCTGAGAAAATCAGGCTCTTGGTTGGGGTCTTGTGCAATGGAGCTAACGACATCCCCAACGAGACGTTCGAGTGCGGCCTTGTCTCCGACGCTGAGTGCGTTAACGTCTCGCTCGATCGCTAGCGGCGAGCGCGTTTCGAGAGTCAATTGCGCAGGGGCGGGCCATAGCGAAATCGCGCCAACTGCCGTTCCCCTGAAAAACCCGCGTCGGGTGAGGCCGGTCTTGTAAAAAAGCCCAACGAGAGAAATAAAAACAAGACTCACCGGCCCGAGTCCTTCCACCCCGAGGAGATTCATGCCTGCGCTGTGCCCTTTGAGGGCGAGCACGACCAGAGCAATACCGCCCGCGATACGACCGAGCGTCTTTAATCCCAACAGGCTGGCTGTCAATGCGAGCAGACCGCGACGCGTGACGTCATTATTTTTTGAGGACTTTGGCCGGGCAATCCGCCACGGAGCTGTCAGATGGTGACGGGTCATATAGTTAGTGAGGCTTCCAATTGTGAGTTTCCACCCGAGGGTCTTCTTCAACATTTTGACGGCATGTTCACGGGTTTGTGTGTTTTTAATAAGCCGTTGGACTTCCTGGGGATTTTGGCGCGGGCCTGATTCTACCTGCCACGGCGCTGTCAGATCATGCCGGGTCATATAGTCACTGAGGTTTTGAAATGAGGGTTCCCATCCGAGGTGGTTCTTTAAGATTTCGATAGCTTCCGTCTCGGATTGTGTATTCTGGACAAGCCGCTGGACTTCCCGGGGATTTTGGCGCGGTCCTGAATCAATCTGCCACGGAGCTGTCAGATCGTGACGGGACATATAGTTACTGAGACCTGCAGGGGTGGGTACCCATCCAAGGATCTTTTTCAACATTTTGACGGCATGTTCACGGGTTTGTGTGTTTTTAATAAGCCGTTGGACTTCCCGGGGATTTTGGCGCGGGCCTAATTCTACCTGCCACCGAGCCGTCAGATGATGGCGGGTCATATAGGCACTAAGGCTGTCGGGAGCAGGTTCCCAACCGAAATACTCTTTCAACATTTTGATGGCGTGCTCCCGGGTTTGTGTGTTTTTAACAAGCCGCTGGACTTCCTGAGGATTTTGGCGTGGACCTGAATCTATCTGCCACGGAGCCGTCAGTCCGTGGCGAGTCATGTAGACACTGAGGTTTTGAGACGAGGGTTCCCAGCCGAGATTCTTCTTTAAAGTTTTGATTGCTTCCTTCTGAGATTGTGTTTCCCGAATAAGCCGCTGGATTTCCTGGGGACTAAGGCGGAATTGCCCAGAACCCGAACTGATGACCGCGGCTACAATCCCCGGAACGGCCGCCGGTTTGGGATGCGCTTGCGGAGTCCGCGGTTCCTTCGTGCCCAGTCCAAGGAACGATGCACTGACGGCGGCCCCCCTGAATAACCCACGCCGGCTGAAATCGCCGAGCCTTTTTCGTACCGACCCGGGATCAGGGGTATTCATCAACGATTCGTGCATTGCGGATTCGGGTTCTTCCGCAAGTGCTTGTCGAGTAAACAGAGTGGAGCTAGAACGAAAATGAGCTGAAGCAGCTGGCGAGAACCCATTGGCCACAAGGGGGTCGGCCACCAGGCAAGGGATCAGCAAAAGGGGGACAAGTTTTCGGATCATGGGAATTGTGTAATTTTAGAGGGTTTCTGTCGGTGGTTGAATGAGGCAGTTGGGCAAAAATCACGGACCGAAAGGCCCATGCTTTTTAAGAGTCTTTCTATATTGTTTACCTTTGCTATAGTTTGAATCTCTTATGACTTCCTACGTCGAAGTGGCGTTTCCTATCCCCCTGAATCGGACCTTTCACTACCACGTTAGCGGCGGGACGGTCCAAACGGAGCAATCTAACGCTCCGTTTGGACCGTCCCCAATCGGCCAGCGGGTTTTGGCGCCTTTCGGGAAAAAAGGGTCGCTGGTCGGGTATGTTATCGGACTGACGAATGAGAAGCCGTCGTTTGCGACGAAATCGATCCAGGCTTTCCTGGATCCGGAACCGTTTATCGATGAGAAGCTGTTGGAGCTGGCGCGCTGGCTGGCGGATCGCTATCTCTGCTCATTGGGCGAGGCGCTCGCCTGCATCGCCCCGCCGGCGCTGACGGCACCGAAACGGCAGCGAGTAAGTGAGGAAGAGAGTAGGAGAGTAAGTGAAAGTGCCTCCGTCACCCACTCACCTACTCGCTCACTCGCTTACTCACTCAAGTTAAGTGTCGAGCAGAAGCACGTTCTTGAAAAGCTCCTCGCAGCCGTGGATGCAAAACGCTTCGAACCTTTCCTGTTACGCGGGATCACCGATTCAGGGAAGACCGAACTGTATCTGCGGTGCATCGATCATGTGCTGGCGAAGAGCCGGCAGGCGATTTTCTTGCTCCCCGAGATCGCGCTGACGCCTCCGTTCATTCAGAAACTCACAGCTCGCTATTCATCGGAACGTGTCGGGTTGTGGCACAGCGGCGTCACGCCGAACGAACGATATCGCACCTGGAGGGGGGTCCGGGATGGAACGATCCGGGTTCTTCTCGGCGCACGCTCGGCGGTTTTTGCACCTTTCCCCGACCTGGGTTTGATTGTGCTGGACGAGGAGCACGAACCCTCTTACAAGCAGGAGGATCGGCCGCGCTATCACACTCGCGAAGTGGCTTTGAAACGGGCCGAGCAAACGAAAGCCGTCCTTATTATGGGCAGTGCGACGCCGAGCCTGGAATCCTATTGGAAAGCGAAGCAGGGGATGTATACGCTGCTCGAACTCACATCACGGGTGGAGCAGAAGAGCCTTCCGCCTGTGACATTGATTGACCGGAGGCCGAAACAACTGGGGTCAGACCCCAAACGGCGGGGGTCAGACCCCTTTACCGTCTTTTCCGAGCCGCTCAGGCTGGCGATCGAGCAGCGGCTGGCACGCCGCGAACAGATGATGCTTTTCGTTAACCGCCGAGGTTTTACGCCGTTCCTCCGGTGTTCGAAATGCGGCTGGGTGGCCCGTTGTCCCCGTTGTAGCACGACACTCGCGCTGCATCTGGGGTCAGACCCGAGCGCCAACAAGGGCTCTGACCCCGGACGTTATCTCCAATGTCACGCCTGCCTTTACCGCGAAAAGGTGACGATTCAATGCCCTGCGTGCAAAAGCATGCGGCTGCACCAATTCGGTATTGGAACCCAGCGGGTGGAGGAGGAAATGAGAAAACTCTTTCCCTTCGTGAAGCTGGCTCGCCTCGACCAGGATGCCGCCTCCTCCCGAAAGGTTTTTGAAAAAATCTATAACGCTTTTGCGGGCGGAGAGCTCGATGTTTTGGTGGGCACTCAGATGATCGCGAAGGGTTTTGATTTCCCCAAGGTGACTCTCGTCGGCGTCGTGGATGCCGACGTGTCGCTTCATCTTCCTGATTTCCGGTCGGCCGAGAGGACGTTCCAATTGATCGCGCAAGTAGCTGGCCGGACGGGCCGCGGCGAATCACGCGGACAGGTTCTGGTGCAGACCCATCATCCGGATCATTACGCTCCGCAAGCCGCTCAATTGCATGATTATCTGCGGTTCTATGAGGAGGAAATCGGGTATCGTGAAAAACTCGGTTACCCGCCGTTTTTGAGCCTGATTCACGTGCTGGTGCGCGGCAACAAGGAAACGGTTGTCCAGAATTCCGCCGAACTGCTGGCGGATAAGCTGACCGTCCTGGGCAGCGATGTTTCGATCCTCGGGCCTGCGCCCGCTCCTTATAGCCGGCTGCGAAAACAATATCGCTACCAGATTGTGCTCAAAGGAACCGAAAAAGCGCTGGCCCCCTTCCGGCAATTTCTGCATCACTATCGCCTGCCCAAAGCCTTCATGAGCGTGGATGTGGATCCCATGGATCTTCTCTGAAGGACGATTTTAGAAACTAATTTCCTATTGCTTTTTCGGCCTGTATAGGATAAACGTTACAGGAATGAAAGCAGGCATGAAGCGTCGATACGGGGTGCTTATTGTTTTAGGATCCGCTCTGGCGATGTGTGTGGCGCCAAGCTGGCTGGTGGAAGCCGCTCAAAGAGCGATCGGCGCTTCCTTCCAGGACATCATGAGCGCGATGGGGCCGGACGCGCTCGGTCTTGATATTTCTCCGGATACTCTTCCCGATATATCCAATCTGGCCCTCAGCCGTATGAATGATGATCAGGACAAATTTATCGTCGAGAATCCCTATACCGGCGGACGCTGGAAAGGCGGCAAGGCCGTGATCGAATACGCGCGGGACCTCTCTTACGCGATGATCAGCATCTATGATAAGAGCGGCCATCGGCAGCGCATTTATTCCGTAACGGCGCGCCCTCCCGAGCCGTCGTCCGAACAGGCGCCTCCGGAAGAGACCTTGGCGCAGCGGGAAGCCGAACAAATATCGCCTGATGACCATCACGTTTTGGTCTATTCCTCCAATGAATCGGAATACAGCCCGGGTTCGGGCGAAGTCGCCCGCCCTCCGCAACGATCCCGTCCTTCGACCGTCGGCGTGGTCGCGGCCCGGTCGACGGCCGAACCCTCATCGGTTACTCCACCCGCCCGAGCGGCGGTTTCACAAAAACCGGTGATTGTGGCAAAGGCGGAGCCGGAATCAGGGGGCACGCAGGCCAGCGGATTTGTCTGGGATGACGATAAACAAGCCTATGTTCCGGCCGGCGGTGCCGTCACTACAGGCCATCATCGCCGTCATAAACATCCCTCTGCGTCAGCGGAACAAACATCGACGCCGGAGCAACCCACTTCTACGGAGGCGACGCAAGTCGCCATGACCCCAACACCGGCAGCGGGTGGGGTGGTCTGGGATGACAGCAAACAAGCCTATGTCCCGGCTGGGGGCGCCTCTTCTTCTGCGGCAGCTTCCGACGAATCTTCTTCCACAGGGACGCATCACCGGCGCCGCCATAAGAAGTCATCCGGTGCTTCGGAACAAACACCTTCACAGCCACCAGCAGCTCCCGCTGGGGCGATGGTCGTTGCTATGGCCCCGCAGCCTTCAGCGGGTGCAGTGGCTCCACCCTCCGTGGTCCACAACGAAAGCAGCGTGTGGATACCGAAGGCCAATCCTACGCCGCCCGCCGCGCCCCCTTCTGCCGCACCGCCCGCGACCGGGAAAGGAGAAAACGTTCCCAGTACGGAAGAATTGCTCGGAACCGCTTCACCGTCCTCCAGCGGCCAGGCTGTTCAGGCCTCGCAGCCCGCACAAGCCGTGCAGACTCCGGTGGAAAGCGGATCAAAGAAGAAGAAAAGGAAGCATGAGGAGGCGCCCCCGGAGCAAACCATTTCCGCCGCCGATCAAGCGTTGATCGCGCAGGCGACAAAAGCGGCGAAGGAGGAAGCCCCGAGTGTCGCTGAAAGCGCTGTTCCATCAACGGAAGAACTCGTGGCCTCTCCGGGGAAAAACACGGGGCCCGACACCTCGGAGAGTGACCAATGGGTTCCGAAAGCCGTGAAATCGCCCAAGGTCAAGGAAGAGCCCGTTCAAGTCGCTATGGTCCCGACCCCCTCGCCCGCGGCCAAACCCTACGATTCGACCGTAGCGAAAGTAACACCACTCAGCCCCCAGGCGGCTGCGGCGGAGAGCGACGCCTGGGTTCCACGGAAAACGGCGCTGCCTCAAGCCGATGCCGATATCAAGAAGGCATTGGCCCAAATAAGGACCGAAACCCCCGTTCAGAGCAAGCCCGCGGTGAAGATCAGCCATGACATCAATAACCCGGAAGCGGGTGTTCTGCCGGTCAACTCGTTTGAAAAGTTCTCCGGGCCCCGCTACGGACGCCACCGCGAGTATGAACGCCGGCTCTACTTCGGGAAAAAACCGAAATCAACTGTACAGGGGTATGATTTTTACGTCGACGAAGTCGATCGGAAGAAGGAAATTCACAACGTGTACTACTATCGCAAGGGTAAAGTGCCCAAGCTGGTCGCCGTGGAAAAACACGACCGCGTCACGTTTATGGGCAATTACGACGTCGACAAAGAAGACAAGGGCAAAATTTCCGAAGAGTAACCATTCCTTCCTAATCGGAAAAAAATCCTAGAATTGGCCGAATGGCAAAAAAGAATCATCGAGTATTGCAGAACCTGACGCCCGCCACAGTGAATGTAAACGTGTCTCACGCTTATAAGCGTATTCTGGCTTCAGCCATTCTGATCCTATGCACAGTATTGGTTTACTACCCTTCATTAAAAGTCCCGTTTCTTTTGGATGATTACGGCAAAATTATCGTCAATCCCGACATCAAAAATCTGGACAATATTCCTTCCCGGCTCATTTACCCTTATGAATCGCCTCCTAACTTTCACCGGAATGATCCCTCTCGGCCGCTCACTTACCTGACTCTCACGGTAAATTATTATTTCAGTCAACTGAAACCCGACGGATACCATATCGTTAATATAGCCATCCATGGTCTGGTCGTTCTACTTATCTTTGCCCTCGCGTCGCTTGTATTTCCTATGGCTGGAGTCAACGGGATAGTACTCCCATTCTTATCAGCGCTTTTTTTCGCCGTCCATCCGGTAAACGTAAACGTCGTGACCTATGTGATTGGCAGGGCGGCTAGTCTAGCAACTCTGTTTTATGTGTCAGCCGTCATCTTGTTTATTCAGGCCCGACGCGGTGTTAAATGGGGAATATTCGCCTCAGCAATTTGTTTCGTTCTGGCTTTGGCATCCAATCAAGTAGCGCTCACCCTGCCCGCTGTAATTTTAGTAACGGATTTCTGTTTTTTTAGTGAGGGCGACCCACGGCGGGTTACGCGGAACTGGAATCAGCATGGAGTCTACTGGGGGCTCCTGGCGATTTACCTCGGTATGCGCCTCGCCTATTTTGGGAAGCTTGGGGACGTAGAAGCCTCCATTCCAGTCGCCAATCAAATGGACTATATTCTGACGCAATGGGTCGTCCTGTGGAAATATGCCTCCATGACCATATTGCCAACAGGGTTGTCGTTTGAATACCTGTATGGCCCACTGAACCATTTGAATGATCCTCGTGTTCTAGTCGCTACTGTGCTCTATGGAATTCTATGCGTGGGGATTATGCGAGGATTAAAATCTGCCTGGCTAAGCATGAGCTTCGGACTCTTCAGCGTCTTATGGTTTCTCATTACGCTTTCACCCACCTCCAGTGTGTTTCCCACAACCGCTACAATGGCTGAGAACCGTGTCTATCTTCCGTTGGTCGGCCTTTGTCTTATCATTCCATTTGTGGCGAACGCTGCCATTCGACGGATCGCAGCGGAAGGTTATCGAAACGTTGTTCTGTTGACGGTCTTTGGCGCCTACGTCGTAGCTCTGGGTTATATAACGCTGCGCCGCAACATCCTGTATCAAGATCCCATCGGTCTATGGACGGATGTGATCCAGCGATACCCAAACCATGAACGCGCGCACAAAAATCTCGCGCTAGCGTTTCGCGCGCAGGGACAATTCAACCAGGCGGCGGACGAATGTGAAAAAGCCCTGGTTCTTGACCCCGGCGATTTTGATGCGCGCAACAACTTGGCGGCGTTTTATTACGAGATGGGGCGCTACAAAGACTCGTTGGCGGCTTACCGGGAGATAGTAAAGGAAAAACCCGATTATGCCGCAGCGTATAGCAATATGGGAATGGCTTATGAGCAACTAAAGAACGTAGACGCGGCCATGAATGCGTATCAAAATGCAATCCGATTAAACCCGATGCTGATCGAACCCCTCAATAATCTAGGAGGTCTTTATCTCGCAAAAGGCCGTTTGCGAGAGGCTGCAGCACTTTATCAAGCCGCGCTTGAGATTGATCCTCATAATGCAGTCATACTCAAAAACTACAAAAAAGTTTCCGCTAATAAATAAGTCTGTAGAACAGGCCCATAGCCCACTCTGAAAATATTCGCTTGCAATAAAATACTTGGATCGGCTGGTGCCCGACCCAATAAGGCGTCAAGTTTTATAGGATGATATGAATGAAATTTTCAAAAACTCTGCCGCTGCTATTCGAAGAATTCGGACGAGAAAGAATTGATTTCGCGCTGGTGGGCGGTCTCGCTCTGTACGCGCTTGGGACCTCTCGAACGACCTTTGATGCTGATTTCATGATCCTCCTAAATCAGGCCGACATCGCTGCGCAGGTCATGGAACGTCTGGGCTATAAACCTCTGCATCGGACGGACGATATAGCGAATTACGTATCCGAAGATGCCGACAAAGGACAGGTGGATTTCGTTTTCGCGCACCGGCGTTACGCGTTATCGATGCTTCGACGCGCGACGACGGCCCAGCTGCTGAATCATCCGGTGAAAGTCCTGTTGCCGGAAGATTTGATCGGTCTTAAGGTCCAATCCAGTTCGAACGATCCGAACCGCGCACTTCAGGACATGGCCGACATTGAAGCGCTGATGCAGCGGCACCGCAAAAGCCTTGACTGGTCCATGGTGGAGAGCTATTTTAAATTGTTCGGACGCGAAACAGAATATAAGGATCTGCGGAGCCGGTTGAAATGAAATTATCGAACCAGGAAAAACAAGAACTGCTCAAAGATGGGAAAGATTCGAAACGCCGCCGGCGGTTTCGAATGGGCCGTCGTGCGCAGGCCCCGGAATCCTTCGAAGATTATCTATTGGCATTGGATGATTTGCAGGCCCTGCAACCGGCGCCTCCGTCTCGCCCCTACGTTTCTTATACCCAAGTTAAACTCTGATCTCCCCGCCGGATCCGTGAAAAAATCCTAGAATTGGCCGAATGGCTGTTTTTCTTTTTTTAATCTTTTTTTGCTTTTATCTATCCGGCCTCTGCGGAACCATTCCTTCCTATCGTGATTCGGGCGATCTGATCGCCACGGCGGCGACGCTCGGGATCGCGCACCCCCCGGGATATCCCGGCTATATAATTGCGGCGCATCTCTTTGGCCGATTACTGCCCTGGGCGACCTGGGCTTACCGCGTGAACATGTTCAGCGCGCTGTGTGCTGCCGCTTCGGTCGCTGTCCTGTACGCTGCCCTACGATGCTTATTTAGACCTGGTCTAACGGAGCAACGTAGCGAGTTTTATGAAATTGTCGCTCTAACGGCCGCCATTTTTTATGGCCTCACGCCTGCGGTTGTCACGCTCGCGCGGGTCGCCGAGATGTACAGCTTAAGCGCGCTGATCGCGGCTGCCATTCTTCTGGTTTTGTTTTCCGATCTGCCCAACCGCTTCTCCCTGGCTTGTTTCCTCCTGGGATTCGGTTTAGGAGTCCACCCCACGCTGATTTTTCTGACACCGCTATTCGTATTGGAGTATCTAAGCGGCAGAGAATCGAAGGAGTCCCTCCCTTTGAAAAAGGGAGGTCAGGAGGGATTTTCGGCAAATCCCCCTCAGTCCCCCTTTTCCAAAGGGGGAAGTCCCCTCCTTGTCACGCCCATGCTCTTTTTCCTGTTGGGTCTATCCGTCTATCTCTTTCTGCCGATCCGGGCTGCTCAAGCGCCCGCGCAGAATTGGGGCAATCCGAGTCACTGGCGCAATTTCTGGCGCGTGGTGACGCGGGCCGATTATGGAGGATTAAAGCTGCACCCCGAGCAAAGCCAACTTGCCTGGAGTTTTGAGGATCTGCAATCGCAATTAAGTCTGTTTTTCGAGAGTCTTAAACAGGAATGGACGCTCGCCGGAGTCCTTGCGGGTGCCTTCGGGTGTATTGGATTTCTGAGAAAGGGCCGACCCGGCGCCGTGCGCTGGGGAATTCCCGTCGTTCTACTGCTCCTGGGCCCCGGTTTTTTTGTTCTATCAAATCTGCCAAGGACTGAGGCGACTACACCCGCCATACTGCAGCCCTACCTGGTGATGGTGAATATTTTTTGGGCCCTGGCCGTGGCGATGGCGTTGGCAGAACTTTGGAAGATGCCCTGGGGTCCTTCTTTAAAAGGAGGACTGACGGCGGCACTGGTTGGTTTTATGATTTTTCAGTATGGCCTGCCGCCATCGCAGCGTCACGACTTCTATACCTATGATTACGGGCGGAATTTGATGCGTTCGCTTCCTCGGCGAGCCGTCCTCTATGATCCCGATGATCCGACCGCTTTCACGCTGCGGTCGCTGCAGCTGACCGAAGGGCGCCGAACGGACATCCTGCTTCTCAATTTCTTCCGGACCCGCTGGGGCTACGAACAGCTGCTCCGAGACGCGCCCGACCTTCTGCCGCCCCGCCCGATGTCCAGCGCCCAGGAGCTCGAGCAGCAGCTTTGGAGTTATTCCGTTCGAGTTCGACCCTTCTACGTCGAACTACCTCAGAAACTGGGGCCCATTCCCTACCATGCCGAAGGACTGGTCTATGCGGCCGATGCGCTGTCGAAGAAGACCAGCACGGAGGAGACACGCTTGCGGTCCGAGCATTTGTTCGCGCTGTATCCGGAACGCGGAGACTTCGTCACCACGGTGCACCCCGACTTTTTCACATCGCACCTGATCGGGTACTATGCGGCGGCGCACAGCAATCTCGGAATCGAATATGCGGCTCAGGGACAATGGGATCAGGCGGTGAACCAGTACAAGGAAGCGCTCGTGATCGATCCTTTGCTGGCGGCCGCTTACAACAACTGGGCGATCGTGGAATTTAATCACAGGAAATACGCGGATGCGGTTCGTCTCTACCGGAAGGCTATTGACCTCAGCCCGCAAAACGAGGCACTCCGGCAAAATCTCAAATTGGCCCAAAATATGCTCCAAAATTGACTTTTCAGTCAGAAAACTCTTTAATGTCCCGTCTATGAACCCCGCCCTGATCGCGCGTAACACTGAAAACGCAGAAATCTTCACCTGGCCATACCATCCGACGATAGCGCAATTCGCTATGGAAAGCAGGGCGGGGTGAACGAAGCCGATATCGTTTTGCCCGCTCTCACGGCCCTGGAGTGGAAAATCCTCTGGGGCGTCCTCGGATCAGCGTTTGTGGCGCTCGCCTACGGGCTCTTCATGGTGTGGAGCGTTCTCTCCTGCGATCCCGGCCCGATGTCGATGCGCAAAGTCGCCAAAGCCATTCAGGATGGCGCGATGGCCTATCTCAGCCGCCAGATCAAGGTGATGGTCTGGTTCATCCTCATCATTTTTGTCGGTCTTTACCTGATGTATTCGCATCTCTATGAAGGCGGCCCCGGGCTTTCGCGCTGGCTGCCGATCGGGGTGTCGCTCGCATTTCTGGCTGGCGTGATGGCGTCCTATGGCGCGGGCTATGTGGGCATGTGGCTCGCGGTCAAAGGCAATGTGCGGACGGCAGCGGCGGCCATGGAGAGTTTTCCAAAAGCGATGAAGGTGGCCTTTAACGCGGGCACGGTGTCCGGCATGTTTACTGTCGGGTTCGGTTTGATGGGTGCGACACTGATCTTCATTATTTTCCGGGAACAGGCCATGCGCGTGCTGATCGGGTTCGGTTTTGGCGGTTCATTGGCGGCGCTTTTCCTGCGCGTGGGAGGCGGTATTTACACGAAAGCGGCCGACATTGGAGCCGACCTGGTGGGTAAAATTGAGGCGGGCATTCCGGAGGATGATCCACGCAACGCGGCCGTGATCGCTGATAATGTCGGTGACAATGTTGGCGACTGTGCCGGAATGGCAGCCGACGTTTTCGAATCCTACGAAGTGACTCTGGTGGCCGCGATCATTCTGGCGGCCGCAACGCTGGCCACGCCGCAGTTTCGCGCCGCATACGGCGTCTATGCCTCCGAATTCGCGCTCAAGTTAATTCTTTTTCCCCTGCTCGTCCGCGCCGTGGGTGTGTTTGCATCGATTCTCGGCACATTGAGCGTTCGCATGAAGCCGGGAGAGCAGGACCCAATGAAGCCCATCACGTGGGGATATTGGGTCTCCTCTGTTTCCGCCTTGGCCGGGATTGCGGCGGCCAACGCCTGGTACATGCGTGATCCCCGCACCGGCGACATTGACTGGCGCTTCACGATAGTCAGCGGCATCGGTATCGCGCTGGCGATCGGGACGCTCTGGCTCACCAACTATTACACGCACCCGAACGGGCGGCCGGTCAGTGAGACGGCGGTGGCTTCCAAGACCGGGCCGGCGACGCTGCTTTTGTCCGGCATGGCGGAGGGCAATGAATCCACGGCGGCCGCTGTTGTTCTAATCGGAGTGACGATTTTGAGTTCCTTCTGGGTTTTCCGCGGCGATCCGACGATGGCTTCTTACGGCATCGCGCTGGCCGGTCTGGGCCTGTTGACGACGACGGGGTTCATTCTGGCGATGGATACGTACGGTCCGATCACGGACAACGCGCACGGCATTTTTGAAATGGCGGAAGTCAATGATGAACGGGCCAGCCGGTCGCTGTCCTGGATGGATGCGATTGGAAATACGACCAAAGCGTTGACCAAGGGACTGGCGATTGCAACGGCGGTGCTGGCGGCGATTTCGCTTTTCACATCATTCATTAACGAAGGTCATCTGACTGAATTGGGCATTCAGGTCAATCTGCCGCTTGTTTTCGTCGGGCTCCTGATTGGCGGTGCGGTTCCTTTCCTGTTTTCAGCCTTTGCCTTAAAAGCGGTTGGTCGGGCCGCCTTTTTTGTCGTGGAGGAAGTGCGCCGCCAGTTTCGCGAAGAGCCGGGGATCATGACGCGCAAAGTCCAGCCGGATTACGCGCGCTGCGTCGACATTGTGACCGCGGCGGCGCAGAAAGAACTTTTGGGGCCGGGCATGGTCGCCATCGCCACACCGGTTCTGGTCGCCTTCGGGCTGGGCGCCGCGGCCTGCGGTGGGTATCTATGCGGAGCCATTTTGACGGGGCAGCTGCTCGCGGTCTATATGGCCAATACAGGCGGCTTGTGGGATAACGCGAAGAAAAAAATTGAGGATGGT
>Ga0207158_1138_pt2 | contig 14976 bp, 8 predicted proteins | sample Alteio_BWMinHeat_22_FD_153512 | JGI IMG/M metagenome (GOLD analysis project Ga0207158, IMG submission 153512) | Enriched cells from forest soil in Barre Woods Harvard Forest LTER site, Petersham, Massachusetts, United States -... | ecosystem: Environmental > Terrestrial > Soil > Temperate forest >... | reverse complement strand
GCTGGGCGGTGTTGCCGGCGCTGGCGAAACAGAGCAAGTCGCCGGCGTCGTTGCCTTTGCCGAGCAGGCGCGAGAGTTCCTTGTGGACGGGGCCATTGCCCTCGCCGTCGCTCCAGCTGGGCATGATGAGGGAGCAAGAGAGGACACGCACGCCTTCCTTCTTGGCCCAACGAACAGCGGCGAGGAACTGATCGGGGCGTTCGGGGTCCCAGTTGGCGAGGAGCAATTCGGCGTCGGGGGCGAGGGCGTGGAGGACTTCGCCGCAGAGGATGCCGTGTTGGCTGTCGCGGGATTCCAAGTCGCCGTCGACGCGGAAGGAGTGGACCGTGACGTGCTCGGGAAGGGCCTTGCCGAGGTAATTCTTGTAGCCGCGGAAGCCGGAATCGAGGATGGCGATCTTAATGCCCTTGCCGGATTGGGCGTGTTTATGCCACTGGTCGACGCCGAGGGCGGTGAGGTGCTTGCTCCGTTCCCGTGCGGGGAATTGCAGCGGCTCGGGGACACCGTTGTCGGGAGTGGCGCATTCTGAGGATGGCGCGGGTGAGGGCGGCTCGACCGATGGGTCGGCGGCGCCGGCGGTGAAGCTTAACGCCAGCAGGACGGCGTTGGAAAGAACAAGGGAATAAATGAGGAAGAGTGCACGGAAGGAACAACGGCGCGAAGCGGGGTGCGAATCCACGGTGTGCATGTCGAGCGTCCCCGGAACGGGCCACGTTCGGATGATCGGGCGAAAAGCGATGTAGTTTATCCTCGCCAAAAGAATCGGTTCGCGAATGGAGGGAGGATTTCCGTTTCCGCGGGGATGCGCGATTTAATCTGTAGGCTGAGTAGGGGATTTAACGAATGGGGCGCTCGCCGGAGCGCAAAGAATCGGCCGGCGTCTGGAAATGAATCCGGATGCCGGCCGATTCGCTGCGATCGTTCGCGTTTGCCTATTTGTTAAACGCGAACTCCTTGGTGTTGATGAGGGCCCAGAGGATGTCCTCGTAGGCGCGCTTCTTGTTCTGGGCGTGCTTGGTGAGAATGGTTTGGGCGATTTTCATCTGGTCGTCCGTGGGTTTGTGGCCCCAGGCCCACATGCACAGTTCATCGACCTTTTCGACATCGGTGCGCGGGTCCTTGGCCATGGTTTCGGCGCGGCCGCCGGCGCGGGCCAGCTTGCCTTGCACTTCTTCGGAATTGAGCAGGTGCAGCGCCTGGGCCAGGTTCGCTTCGCTGACGCGTTCGCACTCGCAGGCGCTAATGCGCTGCGGGCGGCCGAACACGTCGAGGAAGTAGGATGCGAACGACTCGTCGGGCAGCATGATGGCCCGCTTGGGAGCGTGCTTGTCCTGCGGCAACCCGGCGAAAGGCGTCGGGCTGTCGGTCACTTGGCAGACGGCGTCGAAGAACACCTCGGCGGCCATGTGGCGGGGGTAGTAACGGGCGTAGTTTTGTTTGTCGTGCTTGTTGAAGTCATTGGGCGTGGCGCTAAGCTGGTACGTTCGGCTCTTGCAGATCGTCCCGATCAAGTGCTTGAGGCTGTACTTGTTGTCGGTCAGGTCCTTAGCAAGCGCGTCGAGCAGCTCAGGGTTGGAGGGCGGATTGGTGACGCGCATGTCGTCGAGCGGATCGACGATGCCGCGACCCATGAAGTGCGCCCAATAGCGGTTGGCGACGGCGCGCGCGAAGAACGGGTTCTTCACGTCCACCATCCAATCGACGAGTTTTTGGCGCGGGTCTTCGTCGGAGGTGAGGTCCTTCATCGGCTCGGCGTCGAGCGGCTTGATGAGAGCCGCCTGACCGGTGCGCTTGTTGGTGACGTTGCCGGTCGCCTTTACGAATAGCGCCTGGTCGGTATAGACCTGGTTCTGGAAGCCGCCGGGGACGGGAATGTTCTTGCGACCGATGCGGCCGAAGAACGCGGCAATGCCCCAGTAATCGTCCTGGCTCCACTTCTCATAGGGATGGTGGTGGCATTGCGCGCAGGCGAGGCGCTGGCCGAGGAACACCTGGGCGGTGTCGTCAACGAATTGCTCGGCGGTCGTGATTTCCTTGTACCAGACGGTGGGCGGGCTGGTTTCTTCGTCGCCGGTGGCGGTCAGGATGTCGCGCGTGAATTCGTCGTAGGGCTTGTCGGCGATGATGGCTTCGCGAATCCACTGGTGGAAGGCAAAGGTGCCGAGAGCGCGGCGCGCGTCCTGACGGCGCTTGACGCGAAGGATATCGGCCCACTTATTGGCGAATAGATAGGAGTATTCCGGCGTGTCGAGCAGGGCATCGACCAGCTTGTCGCGCTTTTTGGCATCCGTATCGGCGATGAACGCTTTCACCTTTTCGGGCGTCGGCAGCGTGCCGGTGAGGTCGATGCTGACACGGCGAATGAAATCGGCATCGGAGCAGATTTCGGAGGGAACGAGGCCGAGTTCTTGCCACTTCTTGTGGGTGAACTGATCGACCAGAGTTTGCTGCTCGAACTTGTATTCGGGGATGGGCACGCCGAGCGGCACGGTGGCGCGGAAGACGGCGACCTTGCCTTGGTAGCGGGCCATGATGCCGGCTTCGCCGCTGAGCGCCAATGTGCGGACCAGGCCCGACGGATCGACAACGGCGATTTCGGTGTCGTTGCTGTCGTACTGGGCGCGGCGGGTAATGTCCTCGACGCTGTTGTCGCTGTAGTGGGCGTAGACGGCAAACTGCTGGTGATTGTTGCGCGTCAGGATGCGTTGCTCGGGAACCATGCTGATCTTGGTGACGACGGGATCTGTAGGCTTGCCGAAGGGCATGCCGGCGGCGATCCAACGGCGGATCAGTTTGTATTCATCGGAATCGGCTTCCATCTTCTTGCCGCCGCCGTGGGCCATCTTACCGCTGGCCTTGAGCAGGAGCAGGCTGTAATCGGGAGCGGCGGGCAGCAAGCGCCGGCCGCGGCCTTCCTTGACGAGCGCGTTGTAATCCACTTCCGGCTCGAAGCCGAGCAGCGAGAGCTTGAAGCCGTTCTGGCCGCTGGCCTTGCCGTGGCAGCCTCCGGAGTTGCAGCCGAGCTTGGTGAAGATGGGGACGATCTGGTTGCCGAAGTTGATGGGCAGGTTCTCATCGCAGTGTTCAGTGACGACGGCGACCTTGATGGTCTTGTCGCCGTATTTCGCGGTGATCTCGGTCGAGCCGTTGGCCTTGGGCAGAATGCGGCCCGTGGTAGTGACAGTAATGAGTTTGGGATCGGCGACTTCATAGGTGACGTCGCCGCTCAGGTCTTGGAATTTTCCGCCCGCGAGATTGGCGGTGATGAGTAGCTGCGCGGCATCATCGCCGCCCTTGAGCGTAATCTTGGCGGGATAGGAGACGAGCGATTGGACCTCGGCAGGCTTGGGCAGCACGGTTTGGTCGGTTTTGGCCGGGCCTTTGTCATAAAGGTCGCCGGCGCATAGGAGGCCGCCTGAGCACAAGAGGGCCGCGAGGGCCGTCAGGATAGGCCAGCGAGTGAACTTCATGAAACACCCCCCTAGTTTTCGATCTGGCAGGAAAAGGCAGGTAGGCTTACTGGCAGCATTGATATTGTCGTATGATCGCGGGGGAAATGCAACCGTGTCTTGGGATTTAAGGCGTGAAACTTTCTTGAATTGACATGGAACAGCTGCGTGGCAACCCGTATAAACGAGGACTCGCGAGGCCTCATTCGATGGAGGAACCATCATGAATCGTGTGGGAATGGCAACTTTGGCGCTGCTGCTGGCGGCGACCGCGGCGCAGGCGAAGCTCGAGATTCAGAACATCAAGGCGGCGTACGGTCCGCTTGGACCGGAACGCAAATCACTTGAGGTGCAGCCGTTCGACGACCTTCTGTTGCGCTTCACGGTATCGGGCCTCAAGTGTGACGACGAGGGGAAGATGGACCTCACGGAAGTCTTGAAACTGACCGACGCCGACGGCAAAGTGCTTCTGGAAAACAAACTGCCGATCAAGGACGTGCTGCCTCTGGGCGGAAATCGGATGAACTTGGACGCGCGCTTGAACCTCGGTGACAAGATCCCGGAAGGCGCGTACACCTTTTCAATAACGGTCAAGGACAACCTGGCCGACGAAAGCGTGAGCTTTGAACGGAAGGTGACGGCGAAGGCACCGTCGTTCAGCATTGTCTCGCCGGAGTTCTTCTATGATGCGGAGAACAAGGTGTTCGCGCCGGCCGGCGGAGTCGTGGGTCAGAAGCTTTTCTTTCGCATGAAGGGCGTCGGCATCGACAAATCGCCGGGCAAGGTGGACGTCGAAATGACGATCCAGGTTCTGGACGCCAAGGGCAAGGAAGTGATGCCCAAGCCGATTAGCGTGAAAATCGCCAACGAAGACCCCGAGGTGGTGAAGAAGGCGAACTTCCTGACGCTCAACGGGCAGGTGGCACTGAACCGTGCGGGGGACTTCACGTTGGTTGTGAGGGTGACGGACAAATTGGCAAAGAAGACCGCGGAGTTGGCGCTGCCGATGAAAGTGACGGAGCCGTAGGGCGTCTGCTTGGGTCAGGATCGGAATCCTGACCTGCACAATGCAGAATAGGCGAGGCCAGTGGTTGCAACCGCCGGCCTCGCGTTGTTGCTGGATGTGACCGTTGGCTTAACTAAACTTCGTGATCCCCGGTCGCGGTACTTCAGGAAACGGCAGCGAGCCCCACTCGTACTTGGGCGGCGACAAGTCTTCCTTCGAGTTCATCGCCATATCCCAGGTGATTACCTTGCCCGTATACGTCGCCATGCGGCCCAAAATGGCCATTAGGGTGCTCTTGGCCATGCGTTCGCCGTCGTTGATCGGCTTGCCGGAGCGGATCGACGCGAAGAGCTCGTTGTGCTCGTTCTGATACATGTCGTCGGGGTCTTTCTTGTTGGGCCGATGCCGCCAGGGGTTGGCGCCGGTGATGCTGTGGCCCATCACGTCGCACACGCCTTTGGTTCCGAACAGGAAGTCCTTGATCTCGTTGTCGGTGTTCTCCTGCTGCCGGCACATGCTGAACGCTTTGACGCCGTTCTTGAACTCGAAGACGACCGCGTGGTGGTCGAAGATGTTGCCGTAGACCTCCTCAGTGCGGACTTGGCGGCCGCCGACGCCGAACGCCTTTTCGGGGAAATCATCTTTCATTGCCCAGGCCATCTTGTCTAGGCTGTGTATGTGTTGCTCGACATAGTGGTCGCCCGATAGCCAGGTGTAATAGAGCCAATTGCGCAGCTGGTACTCCATGTCGCTCCAGTCCTTCTCGCGTTTGAAGCACCGGAGATAGCCCGTGTTGTACGTGCATTGCATGGCGACGATGTCGCCGATGGCGCCCTCGTGAACCCTGGCGAACGTGTCGCGTTTGCCGTGGTGATAGCGCCAGCAGAGACCGGAAACGACGGCGAGGTTTTTCTCCTTGGCCTTTTTCACCGTTTCCAGAACGGAACGAACTCCGGGAGCATCGACGGCGATGGGTTTCTCGACAAACGTGTGTTTACCCGCTTCGACCGCGGCTTGAAAGTGGAGGGGGCGGAAGTGCGGCGGGGTCGTCAGAAGTACGACATCGACGCCCGAGCCGATGACTTCCTTGTAGGCGTCGAAACCGGTGAAGCAGTTCTTTTCGGGGACCGCGTATCTGTCCCCGAGATCTTTCTTGAGGGTGCGCTGAGCCGACGCGAGATGATCCGGAAACACGTCGCCGATCGCGGTGAGCTGGATATTTGGCCCGGCTTTGACGGCTTGGTCTGCCGCGCCGCAGCCGCGCCCGCCGCAACCGATTAGGCCGACCTTGATCAAGTCGTCGCCGGCGGCGTGCACGCTAGAAGGAAGCGCCAGGTGCGTTGCCGCGGCAGCGCCGGCAAGCACTGCGGAGGTCTTGAGGAAGTCACGGCGGGACGTGGGTAGGTTCATGGTGGGTTGTTCCATGTGCGTGGGCGTGGGTGGGAGGTTGTGCGACGCCATCAAGGCTACGAACCTGAGCAGGTTCTGTCAATTCGTTTCGCCAGACCTTGGATGATGGCGAATCCGTGATTCGTGTGTAGACAGCGCCCAAGATTCGCGGTTGGATCGGTTACCGTGGCCTTGATTCTAGAGCGAGCCGTAGTCCTTCCTTGCCGGCTTGCAGGAGTTGATAAAAGACCTTGCGCACCTTTTGCGCGTTTATTTCGGCGCGCAGGCAGCGGAGAAAGGCGACCGCGTGGACTTCGTCCAAAATGCCGGCAAGCGCGGGTAGGAAATCCTCTTCCACGCCAAGGATCTTGCCGGGCAGGGTGCACACGGGCACGATGCCAGTCAAAAAGTCGCCCAGTTGCTCCTGGACGGCGGCGACCGCCTGGGCGATGTTCTGCTCCTTCGGGCGTTGCGGCTGCCGCCAGTTGTAGGGGGGCGACCATTCCATGGACGGTGACAGAAGATCGATGTGCGTGAGAACCGCGACGATGGGTGGCATTTTGAGGTCGGGATTGGAGAGATACCAGGCCCGTAAGGCCTTGAGCATTACGAGGTCGGCTTCCCGCGCCGGATTGCGCGCGTGCAAGACGAGCACGAGCATATCGGACTGTTTGGCGGCGGCCTGCGTGGCCCAAAGCTGGTCTGCCTTGGGGCCATCACGTCCGTAGCCGACGGTGTCGAGCACTTGCAGCGTGGTGGGGATGTCCTTCGCGCGCAGTTCGTATTTGGTGATTTCATCGGTGGCGGGCAACACGTCAACCTTGGCGCGCTGCTCACCAAGGAGTGCGTTGATAAAACTCGATTTGCCGGCTTTCACCTGGCCCAGGAGCGTCAGGGTGATTTGCCGAACCTGGTCAACGGGGTCGGGGCCGGGATGGTCCGCGCCGGCTGCGGCTTCCTCGGAGGGGCGCATCAATTCCCGGTAGCGCTGTGCGCCAAGGCGAAGTCGGCCGCTGTTCAAATCGACGAGGTAGGTGCCAAGACGATGCACATAAGCGGTGTAGAACCAGATGAGCAGGTTGTTCTGAAGCATCTGGAACGGCCCCGAAAGACCGACCTTCGAGGCGGTGAAGCGCGCGGCGGTGTCGAAGGGCGAGAAGAGCGCGGAAACGATCCAGTAGAGGTTGCTGACAGTGGGATACCAGTCGACGATCTGCCGGGCGCGGCGCCAGTCGCGAATGGTGAGCAGGTGGCCGCCGGGGAGGTACTGGTCGACCATCTCGGCCAGGTCGTGGGAGGCCAGTTCGACGACGGCGAGGATTTCGGGGATGGTTAACGCGGCGACGGGATCGTTGGCCTTGGGATGATAGAAGTGGGCCAACTCCACAGCCATCGCCTTGCCGACGTCCACGTAGAAGTTGAGTTCAGCCATTTTGGCGGGTGGGATTTCCGCTGCCGATTTGGCGCGGGCTTCCACCAGCCGCCAAGCCTGCTGGTCGCGTTCGGTCCAGTGCATTGGTTCGGCAAAGTCGGGCGGCCGGAGCAACAGTTTCTTATGCTGCCAATACCAGCCGAGACCATAGCCGAGGGCCATGCAGGCAGCCATTGGCCACCATACGCGCAACGCCCAGCCTTCAACCCACAAATAATAGGAGCCAACGCCGGCCAGAAACAAAATCGGGGCCACCGTCAGCGTTACAATCAAGACGATTCGCCAGCGGCTCATGAAGATCGCTCGTTCTCGTGGTGATCTTTTTTTCCTTCAACTCCCGCCTCCGGCAGCGGCTCCATCTCCTTGTTATTCGATCCGGCCCGCCAAGCCTTCTCGGCCTTCGTCAATTGTTCGCGATAGTAACCGCGCAGTTCTTCGGGATCGGGAATGTGCCCCTCGCGCACGCCGCGGAAGTAGTAGCAGAACGCCTTGCCGAGGGCGTAAGTGGACGCCCCCGCCCAGGCGCCACATACCACCTGGCCGACCACCGGAATAAACTTCGCCACTTCCCGAACGGCCATGCGGCGAAGAATGGGCCGCAACCCGATCGCCTCGGCCATTTGGTCAAAGCGATCGGCGTCGAGGGGTTGTCCGAAATGACTGGCGAGATGATAGATCATGCTTTTCTGAATGCGCGGCAGGACCAGCAAATCGACGAACGGAACCGAGATCGCCCCCGCCGTGGCAGCGAGGGTGCTGTAGCCAAGGATGTGCGGAAGGGCCGGGCGCGCGTACAGGTCTTGCAGATCCTTGACGGCCTCCTCGAGCGTGGCCAGGGTTTGGCGGTACGCGGCCGGCAAGGCTTCGAGAAGAACGGCGTTCAAACGCGGACCGCCGTAATTTGGATCGTGGAACCCTTCCTCGGCGGGCGTCAGGTCGAGCGGAACGACGGCGTCCACGAGACCGGTGAATTGGCGTGCTTGCTCATCCACGCTGCGGCGCAGCGCGTCTGGAATACGGTCAGCAGAATCAGGTTGGTCAAAAGGATAAGGTTCTGGATGTTGCTGTTGGGGGTATGCCTCATGCAGGCAGGTGAGCGCCAGCACCACCGGGCGGCTCGGCTGCGCGGCGCGGATGGCGCGCAAATGGGTGCGAACATTCTCCTGGGCGTGATCGAGCGCCTTGACGGTTACGACCACCGCGTGGGCCTCTGTGTTAAAGCGAGCGAGGTCCTCCGCGCTGTCGTAGCCGGGTTCGTCGAGGCCGCGCGTATCGAGGAACGAAACAAGCGGGGCGTCGGGCGTCGGAAACTGATAGATGCGTGAAAAGCGCGTGCAGGGCTTGAAGCCCTGGCCGATCTCCGCGGCGTCGGCCCCGGTCAGGAATTTGATAATCGAGGTTTTGCCGCTCTGCGTCTTGCCGAAAAGCCAGAAAACGGGGGCGGGCACACGCTTGCGCAGTTGTTCCAGCCGTTGCTGCACGTCGGCCTTGCGCTGGTCCCTGGAAAACAGGTGCGAGAGCTTTTCCAACATGAGGCCAATCCTGTTTCCGATTTCCTCTGTTCCCCGTGCTTCCCTATCTTATGGGACCGCATCTTTCGCCGTTCTGCTCCTCGCACAAGACCACCGGAGTCTCCAAGAGTTCGGAAGTCTCGGTTTCGATGTTTGCGCCATTTCGCGAGCTTCTCTGGTCCGGAACTGCAATTGACCCCTCCGCGCGAATCGGCTAATCCCCCATCATCATACCGGCGTTGCGCCGCGGCGTCGATTCCGCCGTTTTCGCCTTGATCGCCGGGACCGGGGAAGATGGCATGGATGACTTCTATCCCAACACACTGAAAGTGTGGGACGGCTGGAGCCCGGCGGGCGTCCAACCGACGCGGAACCCTACGTCCATGTCCATCTTGGCCGGCCCGCACTATCCTGCCGACTTCGCGCATCGACTGTACGTCCGCGAAGCGCTGCATTCGGCGCTCGCGATTGCCGACGAGGCGGAGACCACGCCACCTTACACATTGCAGTGGTTCCTGGAAATCGAGACCAAACGGCATCAGCGGCACGGCCGCTGGATCCCACGTCTGCTTGAATTCGCCCGGCACCCTGGCGAAACCCTGTTGGGTCTGGGTGACGGCCTGGGGACCGACTGGCTCCAGTATGCGCGCCACGGCGCCAACGTTGTCGTTTGTTGCCCGGCGGCGGAACAGTTGAAACTGATTCAGCGCAATTTCGAGTTGCGCGGGCTGCCTGGCCGGTTTCTGCACGTTGCCGCTCCTTCCCTGCCCTTGTCCAATTGCTCGATCGATGTGGCGTGCATTGGCGGCCTACTCGACCGGGACGCCGACCCGAGAACGATGGTCGAGGAGGTGTATCGCGTTCTCAAGCCGGGCGGCAAGGTGCTGGCCGTGGCGCCGGCCTATTACGACGTCGATTTCTGGTCGCGTCTGTGCATGCCATGGGAACGCTGGTTTACCGCGCGCGCGGCGCAGGCGACGGCGTCGCCGGTTGCCTATTCGCGTCGCCGCCTGCGCCTGTTGTTCCAGCGTTTCAGCGAGCATCGCGTGCACAAAAGGCAGTTGCGGCGGAGGGAAACGCCGCACCTCTGGCGGTGGGTGCCATCCTCCTTGCTCGAGCGCGTCATGGGCCGGATGTTGATCCTGAAGGCGTTCAAACCATTGAGCGCCGCCGCACACCTGCAATTGGCCGCTTAGTGCATACTCTCCGCACGCTCGGTTTCCACTCCACACCTATCCCGAATCGCCTCACTTTTTCTATTGCCCCATTTGCCGCCTGAGTGTGGTACGATGTTCGGCGCACGATGTCGGAAGCCGGCATTTCCGTGTACTCTTCGCCGACCACGCAACGACGTGGAATGGGGCCACCCATGCAGAGAATTCTCAGCCTGATTCTGGGCGGCGGCCGCGGCAGCCGGCTCTATCCGCTTACCAAACTCCGCAGCAAGCCGGCCGTCCCCGTCGCCGGCAAGTACCGCCTGATCGACATTCCGATCAGCAACTGCATCAACAGTGGCTGCAACCGCATCTACGTCCTTACCCAGTTCCTAAGCGTCAGCCTGCACCGGCATATCTCCAACACCTACAAGTTTGACCCGTTCAGCCAGGGCTTCGTTGAGGTACTCGCCGCGCAACAGACTAACGAAAGTGCCGACTGGTATCAGGGAACCGCCGACGCCGTTCGCCAGCAAATTCGCCACGTCCTTGAGGACGGCGCGGAGGATATCCTGATCCTCTCGGGCGATCAGTTATACCGCATGGATTTCGGCACTCTCCTCGGCACGCACCGCAGCTACCACGCGGACGTGACCATTGCCGCGCTGCCAGTGACGGCCGACCACGCTCCGAGTTGCGGCATCCTTCAGGTGGACCAGCGCGGCCGGGTAGTTGGGTTCGTCGAAAAACCGCAAACGCCGGCCCAGATTGAGCCGCTACGGACCGACCCGGAATGGCTCGAGCATCATGGCATTCAGCACCGCGGCCGGCATTTCCTGGCCAGCATGGGCATCTACGTGTTTAGCCGTAAGGTCTTGGTCGAACTGCTCAATGCGCCGCCCCTGGCCACCGACTTCGGCAAAGAAATCTTCCCGCGCAGCATCCGCACCCATCGCGTCCAGGCCCATCTATTTGACGGCTATTGGGAAGACCTGGGGACGATCAAAGCCTATCATGAAGCCAACATCGCGCTGGCGGGCGAAGAGGCGCCGTTCCACTTCTACACGCCCGATGGCGTTATTTACACGCGCATGCGCAACCTGCCCACCGCGCGTGTCGGCGGCGCAACCCTCCGGCATTGTCTCATTAGCGACGGCGCGTACGTGCACTCCGGCACGAACATCGAACGCAGCGTGATCGGCGTCCGCAGCCGGGTCGGACACAACGTCACCATTCGCGACACGGTCATCATCGGCGCGGATCGCTTCGAGACCGACGCCGAGCGCCAGGCCAATCGTGTTCGCGGCCTCCCCGACCTTGGCGTCGGCGACGGCGCCATGATTCAGCACGCGATCCTCGACAAGGAGTGTCGCGTCGGCCGGAACGTGCGCATCGTGAACGAGCGCGGCGTCAAGGAGGAGGAAGGGGCCAACTATGTCATTCGCGAGGGGATCGTCGTCGTACCGCGCGGGGCGGTGATTCCGGACGGAACGGTGATCTGAGTTTGGCGCTAAGCGTCGATAGCGAGAAGCCCACGGGTCGCGGCCAGCGGCCCGTGGGCTCTTTCGATTCATGCGCCGTTCTAAACCTGGGCCGTGACCGCCTGTCGCGGCTGCTCGCTTCGCGGCTTGGCGGGTACGCCTTCGCCGAAGATGAGCAACAGCGGGCTGGCGATATAGATCGAGCTGTAGGTGCCGACCACGACGCCAACCACCATGACGAACGCGAACAGGTGGACGCCCTCGCCGCCGAATACAAACAGGACGAAGACCACCAGCCAGACGGAGAACGCCGTCAACAAGGTCCGGCTCAACGTTTGGTTAACGCCGTCGTTGATCATTTGCGAAGTAAGCAGCGGGTTTTTGCCGCGCACTTCGCGGATTCGGTCGAAGACCACGATCGTATCGTTGACCGAATAACCGACAAGTGTGAGCAAGGCTGCCACGGTGGGCAAGTCGATCTTGAAATCGTGCAACCCGAGCAGAGTCGCGAAGCCCGGCGCCCACACGTGGATATAGTGGCAAAAGGCGATGATGCCGAGCGTGAAGAACAAGTCGTGAATCAGGCACAGCACCGTCGCCGCACCCCAGGTCCAGTTGCCGAACCGGAACCATAGATATAGCATGATCGCCAACCAGCTCGCCCCGATGGCGACCATGGCCCGGCGTTGTATGTCGGCGGCCAACTGGCTGTCGAAGTTCTCCAGGCGCTCCGGCTGCGGATGCTTGGAGAATTCCGCCGCCATGTCGTTCTTCGCTTTCTCCAGCTGAGACGGATCGATGCCCGCGGGAAGAAGGACCACCACGCTTTGGAACAGCCCCTCTTCCTCCTTCGAGTCCTCTTGTTTCACGACATCGATCTGGTCCACAATCGCCTTGAGTCCTTCGGCCTTGAGCACTCGCTGAAGCAACATTTTCACCTGCGACGGCGAAGCGTAGGCGTCCTCATGGGTTTTCTTGTCCTGAAACTCCAACTCAATCCTGGCGCCCTTGTCGTCCGAGGTGATCTTGGAGTTCCGAACCTCAATGATCCTCAATTCATCCTTTAGTAACTGATTGACGATGAGCTGGACCAGTTCGGACGCTTTCTCGGATGTGCGCACGGTGATGATCTTGCTCTTGTTGCCTTCGCTGAATTTCTTGGACGCCATGAAAATCTGCTCAACCGAATAGTCAGGCAACTGCGAGGCACGCGCACTTACGGCGCCCTCATCCTTGGTCGGTTCGGGAAGAACGATTTGGTGCTTCTCCGGCTCGTCCTCGTACCAGATTTCCCACTGGTAACCGTCCTCGTCAACTTTTCTCGCCTTGGCGCCCTTTAGCTCCTTGCGCTGCGCATTCTCGTCCAGCCGGTCGCGCACTTCACTGATCGTTCGCATGTCGCTCAATTGGTAGCCGATGGCAGTGCCGCCCGTGAAATCGACATTCAACCCCTGATAGCCGCGCATCAGGAACACGGTAATGCCGAACACCGTGAGCAGGATCGTCGCCGTGAACCAGTAGTACCGGATGCGCATGAAGTCGATGTGCCGGCCGAGGATCAAGTTGAAGATCGGCAAGTTCTTGAGATCCATCATCTTCAGTTCGTGGATCCAGCCCCGCGACAGGCAGATGTCGAAAATCAGCCGCGTCATGTACAGCGAGGTAAACAGGCTGATAATGAGGCCGACCGTCAAACTGATGCCGAAACCCTTCAGCTGGTCGTTGCCCACCACGTAAAGGACGATGGCAGTGAAAATGCTGCTCAAGTGCGTATCGATAATAGTCGGAAAGGCCCGGTCGTAGCCGTTGCGAATGGCCAGGCCGATGCTGGCGCCGCGCTCGCGCTCTTCGCGCAAGCGCTCGTAAATCAGCACGTTGGCGTCAACCGCCATGCCCAGCATGAGCACTAGGCCGGCCAAGCCGGGCAGCGTGAACGTGGCTTGCACCAGCACCATGAATGCGACGGTGAGAAGCAGATTCGCCAACAGCGCGATGCAGGCGACCAAACCGGACAACCGGTAGTAAACCAGCATGAAAACGAGGATGGCGGCGAAGGCGATCAAGACCGCGAGGGTCCCGGAGTAAATCGTGTCCAGCCCCAGCGTGGGGCCCATCGTGTTTTCGCTGACCGGCACGGGTTTGAGCGAGGCGGGCAGCGCCCCCGAGCGGAGGATCGTCACCAACCGAACAACCTGCTCCGTCGTAAAACGACCCGTGATTTGCCCGCTGGTCGTGATCTTGTCGTTAATGTTGGCCACGGACATGACCAAGCCGTCGAGCACGATGGCCATCGGCCTGCCGATGTTCGCGCCCGTCATGGCCCCCATCAAGTCGCCGCCCTGCGTTTTCAGGCCGAAGGTCACGTTGAGGTTGGCGTCTTGGCCAGCCTGATCCACGTACTTGCCGGGATTGTCTGTTCCCGCCGCTGTATCGCGGGCTAGGACGAAGTACTCGAGCTTCTTTTTCTTCCTTTCCTCTTCCGGCATTCCGACGCGGTCGTCCGGGATGGCCCGGCTGTAATAAAGCGGGCCGCCTCGTCCGCCGAGCTGAAAGGCTTCATCATTCTTGCGCGCCCTGGCTGCCTCTTCCCATGCGCCTTTCCTGTCATCTTGGGGGGCATTATTAAACCCGAGATCGTAGCGGTAGTTCTTGCCGCATTCGAGCCACGAATAGGTGAACTGGCCCTTCTCGGTGACGAAGCCGGCCTTGTCCGAGGCGACCGGTGGGGGAGGTGGTTTCCCTTCCTTGTTCAGCCGGTTCAGTTCAGCTTGGACCTTTTCATTGCCCTTTGCGGACACGAAGTATTGACGTGCCGCCTCGATGACGTTCGCTTCGTCTTGCTCGTTGGCCAGGATGCGAAACTCGAGGCTACCGACCTCCTCGATCAGTTTCTTTACGTCTTCGACCCGTTGCGGAGTGACCTTCTGCCCGCCTTCTTGCGTCTTGTTCGCCTCGCCCGTCGGCATGATGATCTCGACGCGCGTTTCGCTGATTGGGCGGATCGTGATGTTGTAAAGGTCGGCCGGGTCGATGCGGCGCTTCAGCGCCGCGATAAGCTGCTCCGGCTTGTAGTCGGCGGGCACCTTGCCGTCCCTGAACTTGCTCACGTCCACTTCGTAGACGAGAATCGTTCCGCCTACTAGGTCGACGCCCGGCTTGAACGTGAGGCCCTGGGAGGCAGTTTTCGCCTGCTGGGCTTGCGCATAATTCCACGCCGCTACGCTGGTGACGATGAGCGCCACGACCACGGGGGCAATACACCAGAACAACCGCCAGCGAAATGCTTTCATGTCTAATTCAACGCCTTCCGAGTGACGTAGGAGGTCAAAACGCTTCCTGGCTCTTTCGCTTTCATCGGCGCCCGCAGCTGGCGAGCGTCGCGGCGTAAGCCCGACGTGGAACCCAAACAGGTCGGGCTTACGCCGCGACGCTCGCCAGCCGCGCGCACGTCATCCGTCTCACGTCGCCACGGAAGAATCGATGCGCGAGGCGGTCCGCCGCACACTGCACTGGGCGGAGCGCTGCCGCTCAGCCCATCGTCGCGGCGACCAAGC
>Ga0207158_1170_pt1 | contig 15004 bp, 10 predicted proteins | sample Alteio_BWMinHeat_22_FD_153512 | JGI IMG/M metagenome (GOLD analysis project Ga0207158, IMG submission 153512) | Enriched cells from forest soil in Barre Woods Harvard Forest LTER site, Petersham, Massachusetts, United States -... | ecosystem: Environmental > Terrestrial > Soil > Temperate forest >... | reverse complement strand
AGCCGCCGCCTCCTCGCCGCGCGGGGCGCCAAGCAGAAGCGGCGCCCCCCTTCCGGCGCCGCCGACCGCGCCCTCGGAACCGACGCCGCGGACGATCAGGGTTCCCAGTGAGTTCGAGGGTGTGGTACTGGGCATCTTCACGGAAATCAAACCGAACGAAAAGGTCGCGGACAAGGACGTCATTGTCGTGGGCAAGCAAAAATACCGCCGGCTGCGCGTGGGGGACGAGGTGATGGAAGGACAGCTGGTGGCACGCGTCAACGACGCCGCGGCCGCGGATGAGGTAGCGATTCGGGAGGCGAAACTCCAGGCGGCCCAGGCCGAACTCGTCACCGCCGCAAAGACCAAAGAGGAAGCGAAATCGCGCTATGACCGTATGGTGCAAACCAACATGCGCGCGCCCGGCACGTACTCCAATGAAGAGATCAGCGCCGCCAAGTTGACCTGGGAACGCTACGTCCAAGAAGAGATGGTCAAGAAGGCGAACGTGATTTTGGAGGAGCGCCAGTTACTCGCGGCGAAGAGGATTCAGCAGCAATACGAGATTCGCAGCCCTGTTCACGGCGTGCTCAAGGTGATCCACGTCCAGAAAGGCGAGGCGGTCAAGAAGTTGGAAACGGTGGTGGAAATTCTGCCGCAGGACGAGAACCAATAGGACAACGCCAAGGGCCGCTCCCAAGGAGGAGCGGCCCTGATCGTTTTGGCCGGCGGGCGGCGATTAATTGCCGCGTTGCAAGCGAATGTCCAGCGTGCCGGTGATCTGAACCGTATCGCTGCGCGAGCGGGCGACCAGCGTCGTGTCCGTCAGAGCTTTCGCCTGGACGACCACGCCCGTGTCCGGATCGACCAGGACCGTCCCGGTGACTTGTCCGGTCAACGTGATGGTCAGGCCGCGCCGGCCGCGGATGTTCTCCTTCAGGGTGGCGCGCAGGTCCACCACGGCGACCGAGCGTCCCTTGTGCTGGCGCACGCCGCGGAACGTGTAGTTCATGTCGATCGGTACGGAATTCAGGATGTCATCCAGAAGCAGCGGCGTTGGCAGTTCACGCTTGGCTTGCCATGTCTGTCCCGGCTGCATGAGGTTGCCGGGCTGCGGAAGCGCCACGATGTCGAACGATTGGTTCAGCTGCTTGCCGAGCGGCTCCAGGTAGAGGCGCGACTCAACCGGCACCTGTTTGACGAAAGTGACGCGCTTCGTTTTGAGGTTGCCCTTGTCGTCGGCGTCGTGATCGAGGGCGAGCTGGCCGATGTCCTGGCTGGTGGCCTTCTGCCATTCGGGTGTGGTAGCAACCTGCTGGTTGTTTTTGCTGATACCCGTGGCGAACTTGCGGACGGTCAGCTGCATCTGGGCGCCGCCGGTGGGCGGCAGCATCTTGGTCTGTTCGTTCAGGTCCGTGTCGAGGTTTTGCAACAGGGAGAAGGGTTCGTCATCGCCGGTCACCTTGAACCGCGCCGTGGTGGTCAGGTGGACGGGGACGGTTCCCTGCCGAAACTGCGCCTTGAGCGTGGCCGGCTTGGCGTCCACCGGCGGGTCCACCTCGTAGGCAATACCACTCAGCCAGGCCGTCTTGCCGCTGCCGTTGGTCGCCACCGTCTGAATCCACAGCCGATTGTTCGAGTCGGGCAGCATGTCCAGAACCAACTCCGCCCGTGCCACCTGCTGCACCGGGTCGTAATCCGCTTCTACCGTCCGGCGGGGAGAGGTGGTGTTCCCCAAGTTGGGCTGTTGGTCCGATGGCGGGGGAGCCGGCTGGTTCGAGGGGGCGACCCAGTAGTCGAAGGCGATCCGGGTGATCCGCTGGCGCGGGTCGAGCGTCGTCACCGTGACGGGCAGATAGAGCCGTCCGGTGCGGGAGACGGCTTCGTTATTGACGCTGATCCCGCTCACCCGGCCTTGAAGGAGGGCATGGACCGACTCGCCGGGAATGGCGAACTTGAGCGAGGTATTTTCAAAGCCGCTAAAGGAGACGCCGACGACGTTGCCTTGGGGGTCGATAACCGGGCCGCCCGAATTGCCGTGATCCATGCCGCCGTTGACCTGGACCTTGTTGACGATGCCGTCGTTCCCGCGATGCAAGCTGGAAACGTTGGTGGGATTGATCGTGAGGTTTTTGTTGGCTTGCTCGCCCAGCGGGAAGCCACACACGTAGACGCGTTGCGTCACTTTGAGGTCCTTGGCCGGTGTAACCTTCAATTTCGCCTGAGCAGGCGCTGTCGGAACCTCCAAGAGTGCCAGGTCCGAGGTGCTATCGACGACGATAAGTTTGGCGGGCAGAGTCGTCGCGTTCGGCGTGCCGCTGTTCAGCACGACGTCGATCCGTCGCGGCTTCGCTTTGCTTGCGGGGTCGAGCAGGCCGACGACGTGGGCGTTGGTGACGATCAAGCCGCTGGATTCCTCGAAGAAACCGGAGCCGCTGCCTTCCTGCCCATTGTCCATCTGGACCTTGATCAAGAGGGTCGCCTGTTGGGTCCGTTGGAGTACGTCGGCGGCGAGCGAGCCGTCGCCGGGATTGCCGAGTGGGGGATTGGGCTGGGGGTCTTTCGGCGCCTCCTTCGACGGCGCGGGCGAATCGGCGACTTTCGCGGCCTGCTGGTCGCTTGTGTCAGGGGAACTCTTGTTCAACTTCCAAACCAGCAGACCGATGATGCCGCCCAGGAGCATCAGCGCGAAGAAGCCGGCCACCAGTACGCTGCCGCCGCCCAGCAGGAGCAGCAGGAGGCCGTTGCCTTTCTTGGCCGGCTCGGCGGGCAGCACGGACACGGCGTCCGAGTCGTCTTTCACCGGACGAGTCAGAGCGGCTTTGGGCATCGGCGTTTTCTGGAGCGCCGGCGACGCTGCCTTTGTGAGAGCGGGCTTGGCTTCGGGAAGAGCCGCGGCATCGGTGGCGAATGTGGTGCCGCACTTGGGACATTTGCAGCGTCCGCCCGCAGGCGCCGTCTTGAGGCTCAGGGCCGTGTCACACTTGGGGCAGGTCAAACGTAAGATGTTGGCGCTCATGATACGGTCCTGAGATCCGAGGTTGAGCGAGGGGTTCGCGGTAGGAAGAGGATGGTCGGAGTATAGGGGACGTTACGGCGATTAGCAAGGATATTTGCGACGAAACCGCATCGACGGCGGCGCGGCGGTTCTGGCATCTTCGGCAGCGCGAGCGTAAACTGCCACAGCAACCGCATGCAACCGCAAAGCTGTACCTCGGCACGACACATGAATAGGCGGCGCGATGTCGATTGGGCAAATCTGGGATCGTCTGCGACACGTGGGTTCGCTGCGGTTTACCGCAACGAGTACGACGGCCAGTGGCTGGAACGGGCGCGGTGAGGGGACCGTCGCCGTAGAAGTTCTGGGCGACACGGTGCTTCTCTTTCATGAATCCGGCGTCTGGTGGCCGGACGGCGGACACGCATTGCGGTTCCAAAACGTCTACCGCTGGACACGGCTGGACTCCGGCCTCCTGCGTCTCGAGCATCTTCGTTTTGGCGCCGATCACGCGGTGCATCTGTTCGATCTGACACAGGCGGCGAACGGCGTGTGGGAGCCGGCAACGCCGCATCTTTGCCGCGAGGATTGTTACAGCGCATCGATGCGCGTCGAGGAATCGAACCTGTACCTGTGCTGGTCGATCAACGGGCCGCGCAAGCACGAGACGATTGAGTACACATATTGGTGAGGACGGCGGTCTTGTGGGACGGTTTTGCAAACCGTCCGGTCTCACAGATGGTTTGCAAAACCGTCCCACAACAGATACCCGCGCCGGAGTCACCGCCACGCCGCGTACAGCGTCATGCCCTGGTAATCGCGCACGAAGCCCGCCGCTTCCAGCAGTTCGCGGCCCTCGGTCGTCGTCACCGGGCGGCCGTTCCACTCGTCCACCGTCAGCTTGTGCCGTGTCGCCGAACCGCGGCTGGCGTCGAACATGCTCGGCAGTATCTTCACCGCGTCCACGATCTCGTCGCGGCTGGCGCTCGGCAGCGCTGTCAGCTTCTTGCCCTGCTGCTCCACCAGTAGCAGCGGACGCCCCGCGCGCAGTACCAGCCAGTTGCCGGCGCGACGCAGCAAGGGACGCGTGCCTCCGTCGAGCAGCGCGATGTCGAACGGGGCGCCGGAGCCGTACAGGTTCGACGGGTCCATGCTGTGCAGGAGGATCAACGGCGCGCTCGCCGTTGACGGCATGTGCAAATCTTGTAGCAGCTGCGCCGCTTCGGGCAGGGCGAACTGCGCTCCCGACAAACCTTCGACGAAATAACCGCGGCGCACGTCGCCGGCCAGTTCCATGCGCGACAGCACCTCGTACAGCACTCGCCACGGCAGCAGCCACGGATCGAGCAGCGCCAGTTCGCGTGCCACGATGCCGTAGCGCTGTAACAGGAGCGCCGCCTGGGTCAGTGCGTGCAATTCCGGTTCGGTTCGGCCCCACGCCGTCAGCGACCAGCGACCCTCTGGGCGGCCCGTCATGCGTCGCCGCAGGTCACGCAGCGATGGTAACGGCGACCGGTTGTTCGACACCGGTTCCGGCGTGATTTCGTCGCCGCGGCGAATCACGTCGAAGTGATCGTTGGTCGCCAGACTACGGCGCATCAGCGTTCCGAGAGCAGCGCGAATGACGCTCGGTGACAGCTCGGTGTCAGCGGCGAGGTCCGTTAGGAACGAGGCGCCGCGGTTACGCAGGCAGTCCAGTACGCGCGACGTTGTGTCGTCCAGTGCCGGCGCGTCGGCGGGCGACGGCGATGGCAGTTGGCGCAGCGTTTCGCGATGAAAGAAGGCGAGCAGGTCTCCCTGACATACCCACACGCCGGAGCCGCCGGAAATCCACTCGTCGAGCCAGCGCGGTTGATAGCCCGGCACACGCGCCGGCAGCACCGTCTGTTCCCATACCTCCGCCGGCAGCGGCAATCCCTGTAAGCGGTCGAGTGCCTCGGTGAGTCCCGCCGCCTCGCCGTGGCGCGTCTCCGGATGGACGCCCTGCCAGCGCAGCAGGAATTCGGCGAACTGCGGCGGCGCACACGTCACGACCTCGCGGCGCAGCAGCGCCAGACTGCCACGCTGTACCTGATCCAGGTTCGCCGGCGCCGACCACTGCACCGGCTCCAACTCGCCGCGCTGCACCGGCACCACACGTCCTGAACGCGCCCATTCCTCCAGTTGCCGCCGCGCCCAATCCTCCTCGAATGGATAGCGGTCGAGCAGTTCCGCCAGGCCGACGAGCGCATGCGTCGCCAGGAAGCGCTCGAAGATGTGTGTACCCGCGTCGTGCGCGTCTCCCCCGCCCGTTGTGGCACGGTCTCCTGACCGTGCCACCGGCTCTGACCGAAGGTCTCCAGGAGCTTCTGGAGACCTTCGGTCGGCATCCGTGGCACGGTCAGGAGACCATGCCACAACCTCGGCCGCCGCTTGCAGCTTAGCAGCAAAGGCGTCTCGATAAAGCGTCTCATCCTCGGCGGCGATCCAGCGCCGCGGCTCACGACAGCGCGGCAGTTCGATCACCAGCGCGCGGCCGTCGGCTTGCAATTCCTCCAGAAACGCCGCCATCGGCCCTTCGAGTTCCGCCGGCGTCAGGTCACCCAAGCGTCGCAGCCATTCCGCCATCTCCGTCGCGGTGCGCGGCGGTTGACCGAGGCCGCGCAACCGTCGCTCCACATTGTGTACGGCACGCGGGTCGAGCAAATGCTCCTGTTTCTCCGGCGAAACGAGTTGCTGCAACAACTGCTGATCCAGTCCCGCGCCGCGGCCGCGCTCCGGTTCGACATCGTCATAGTTGTACATTTGCGCCGCCGTGAACGAGAACAGCAGCGCCGACGCGAACGGCGACGGCGTCTCGGCGCGGCGCGTTTTCACCTCGACGCGGCCTTCGCGCACGTCCGTCAGCAATTGCTGCAACCGCGGCACGTCGAGATGATCGTGCAGACATTCGCGGAACGTCTCGACGACAATGGGAAAATCGGGATGCTTTCGACATACCTGCAATAGATCACGGCCGCGCAGCCGCTGAAGCCACAGGGGTGCTCGCTTCCCCGGCTGGCCGCGCGGCAGGAGCAGCGACCGCGCCGCGTTCTGTCGGAAACGCAGGGCGAACAACGCGCTGTCCGCCAGTTCATCGAGAATCAGCCCCTCCACCGCCTCCGGTGATATGCCCGTAAACAGATCGAGAATCGGCTCATCCGTATCGGTGAGGCGAATCAGGATGCCGTCGTTGTGGTGCAGACACTGCGGATGATAACCCAGCCGCTGCCGTAGTTTCGCTTCCAGCACGAGCCGTAGCGAGAAATGCAGCTTGCCGCCGAGCGGACTGAGCAGAATCACTTGCCAGTCGCCGAGTTGATCGCGCGCCGCCTCGATGAAGAGCGTCTGATCTGTCGGCAGACAGCCTGTCGCCAGTAGTTGCTTACTGACGTGATGCACCAGATTGCGGGCCGAGTTGGCATCGACGAAGAACTCGCGCTGCAACCAGTCGAGGGCATGGTCAGGAGACCATGCCCCAGCGCGGGAGGCGTCGAGGCGTGTGCGCAGTTCGCGCAGAAATTCGCCGATGGCGCGGCCGAGATCGTAAGTACGGCCGCTCTTCTCGCCGCGCCAGAACGGCACCATCGCCGGCGCTCCCTCCGCCGGACTGACGCGCACCCGATCCGCCTCGATCTTGTCTAGTCGCCACGCATTCGTGCCCAGCAGAAACACGTCGCCGACGCGGCGTTCGTAGATGAACTCCTCGTCAAGTTCGCCGATGCGGACACCGTTGCCGGCATAGGCGGCGTACTGGCCGGTGTCGGGAATGGTGCCGCCGTTGACGAGGGCCATCTGCTGGCTGCCGGGCAGCGCGAGCAAACGATTGTGAACGCGATCCCAGCTGACGCGCGGCTGGAGCGCTTCGAGCGTCGCCGGTCGTCCCGATCCGTCCGGCTCCGGCGCACTGAGGCGATACCGCCCACTAACCATCTCCAATGTAGTCTCGAATGCCTGCGGCGACAGATCGCGGTACGGATACGCGCGCCTCACCAGCGCGTACAGTTCCGGCACGTTCCACGTCTCCATCGCCGTCATCGCCACGAGCTGTTGCGCCAGCACGTCGAGACAGTTGATCGGCACGCGGATTTCCTCGACGCGTCCCGCCGCCATCTCGCGCGCCAGCACGGCCTGTTCGAGCAGGTCGGCCGGTGTCTTCGGAATGAGCCGCCCCTTGCTGCGCTGGCCGACGAGATGTCCCGCGCGCCCGACGCGCTGGAGCGCTCGCGCCACGTTGCCCGGCGACTCGACCTGACAGACGAGATCGACGGCGCCCATGTCGATGCCGAGTTCGAGCGACGCGGTGGCGACCACGGCAGGCAGTCGGCCCTCCTTCAGCGCCGTCTCGGTCTGCTGCCGCATCTCCAGCGACACGCTGCCGTGATGAGCGCGGGCGATCTCGCCGTCGCCCTCTTCGTTGAGGAACGACGTGATGCGTTCGACGGACCGGCGATCGTTGGCGAAGACGATGGTGGAGCGATGCTCGCGGATGAGATCGCCGAGCAGTCGATAGATCGACGGCCACACCGATTTCTCCGGCAACGGCCCGAACATCTCGACGGGATGGACGACCCGCAGATCGAGGTCTTTGCGCAGTCCTGCGTCAACGATAGTGACCGGCCGCGCCGTGAGCTGGCCGTGTTCATCGAGATCGGAGCCGCCGAGATAGCGGGCGACCTCGTCGAGTGGCCGCTGCGTCGCCGACAAACCGATACGCACGAAGTCGCGCTGCGTCAGCGCTTGCAGACGCTCCAAGAGCAGGGCGAGAAAGACGCCGCGTTTGTTGGCGCAGAGGGCGTGAATCTCATCGACAATGACGTGCGTCACGGAGCGCAGCGTTTCGCGGGCACAGGAGGTAAGCAGCAGGTGCAGCGATTCCGGCGTGGTGATGAGGACGTGCGGCGGCCGGCGGACAAGGCGCTGGCGTTCGCTGGTTGGCGTGTCGCCGGTGCGGACGGCGGCTTCGAGGGTGGGTAGCGGCTGGCCCATCCGTCGAGCCATTTCCGCGACGCCGTCGAGCGGCATTTGCAGATTGCGATGGATGTCGTTGTTGAGCGCCTTGAGCGGCGAGACATAGAGGACGCGGACGCCGCGTGACAGCGGTTGTTCGAGGCTTTGCCGCCAGAGGGTATCGAGGCAGGCGAGGAAGGCGGCAAGCGTTTTGCCGGAGCCGGTCGGCGCCAGAATGAGCGTGTGCCGTCCGGCGGCGATAGCGGGCCAACCGAGGCGCTGCGGGGGCGTCGGTTCACCCAGCGCAGCCCGAAACCATTCGCGCACCGGCGGCAGGAACAAGTCGAGGGGATCGGAAGCATTCATGCAGATATTGTACGGATGTGCGCTGTTTGGCAAAGAGCCTTTTCGGTCTGCGGCTCCGTGCCTTTTCCCGGCCCCTTGACTCAATCAACGTATCGTTTGACGACCGCCAACTTGTGACCTAGTCTCGTACTGTTGAACGATCCCCAGTAGGACAAGCGATGCGTCCGACGTTCGTGATACTTCTGGTCGTACTTTGCGTGCTGACGAGCAGCCAGGTTTCGGCGGCTGGCTATCGGTCGCCCTCGGAGCCTGATCGTCCTACCCTTCGGAGAGTTGTCCCGATCTCTCTGCGTTACCGGCAACAGATCAATCAACAGATCCATCTCCTCACCCAGCATCCAAGCGGCGCGCTTTCGGCTGGAACCTCGGCTTCAGACACACGCGGCGCGTGTGTCGAAGAGAGTGCTTTTATCTCCACCGACGACAATCTCTTCTATCTTCTTGTCCCTCTGCGATTGTGAGATTGGCTCACAGTCCGCTCAATTGCAGTCCACACCGCTGCCGTCATGGGAACAGGTCAAAGCGTTGATCTGGTTCCGCGATGGAAGCGCCTGTCTTGCTTGCGGACCGCCCGCGTGGGCGTCCGGGTTTGTCTTGGGTTCTTTTGTCTAAGGAGCGAAACATGTTGTCTCGAATGACTTCTCACGTAGTGAATTTCCTGAAAAATGAAGACGGCCCGACCGCGGTCGAGTACGCCGTCATGCTGGCGTTGATTATCGTGGTGTGCATCACGGCGATCACGGCGCTGGGCAGCAACGCCAACAACACCTTCAGCTATGTCGCCAGCGACATCGGCAACACCGGCTCGTAACACGACTCTCTTGTGTTGAGTGAGACCGGCTCCCTGTCGCGGATGACAGCGAGCCGGTTTTTTGTTCTCCTCTCGCGCACCGCATTTCCACGTTGGGTTCGGACTTCAGGCGGTCGGAGAAGTCTGCGGAATGTCCCGTTTGTGCGAAGCCGCCGGGCCGACCAAGGGCAGCGAGACCAAACCGGGCCGCGACTCCACCAGCAGGGCTGACAGTCCGTCGATCTCGATGGCCGTCACATCGGGGGCGGCTGTCCAAATCGCCTCTTCGAGAGCGGCACGCAGCACCTCGGCGGACGATGAATAGCTCTCCCAATTGCCACGCAAGCGTAAGCGAACCGTGCCGCCGGCCACGGCGAGCAACTCGACCTCGCCGCCGTGGAAACGCATCTTCGCCAACGCTTGCCGCACGCGCGTTTCCATATCCACCGGATGAAGCCCATGCAGCAGCAGCAGACTGCCGACCAGTTCATCGTCCGCGAACGCCCGCAGCAACACGCGGTCGGTTTCGCCGGTCTCGGCCAGCAGCGCCAGCATTTTCGACAGGCCGGCGCCGTGCAGGTCCAGCAGGGTGCGCACCAATTCCTTGGCGTCGGCCCGCACTTGCGCGTCGGCACACTGCTCCAGGCGCTGAATCAGCGACTCGACCTGGCCGAGACGTTGGCGAAACGCGTTCTCGTCGGCTCCGTTCACGCGCTTCCTCCCGGCGGCGTGTAGCCGGTCGTCAGTTCCGGACGCGGATGACGCCAATCCGGTTCCCGGTTCAGCGACGACTGCGTGAATTGCCGCAGCGCCCGAATCGTCCGGCCATAAAGGACCACGGCGGTCGTCGATAGTTTCGCGCCGGGCGGCTCGTCGAGAAACGGCATGAACTTGTCCGGAAAGCCCGGCATTGTGCAGCCGATGCACACGCCGCCGACGTTCGGACAGCCGCCAATGCCCGCCATCCAGCCGCGCTTGCCGACGTTGCACTGCACCACCGGTCCCCAACAGCCGAGCTTGACGATGCACTTCGGCGAACCGAACTCCGTCGTGAAATCGGCCTGCTCGTAGTAGCCGGCGCGATCGCAGCCTTCGTGAACCGTCTGGCCAAACAGCCACGTCGGACGCAGCAGGTCGTCCAGCGGAATCATCGGCGCGTGGCCCGCGAACTGATTCAACAGGTACAGCAGCGTCTCCATGAAGTTGTCCGGCTGCACCGGACAGCCGGGCACGCACACGATCGGCAGTCCCGCCGTCGAACGCCACGACCAGCCGAGATAGTCCGGCAAACCCATGCAGCCCGTCGGATTGCCGGACATCGCGTGGATGCCGCCGTATGCGGAGCACGTCCCCGCGGTGACCACCGCCCACGCTTTCGGAGCCAGGCGGTCGATCCACTCGCACGTCGTGATCGGTTGGCCTGTCGTCTTGTCCGTGCCGAACGCGGCCCAGTAGCCTTCTTGCTTGATCTTCTCGTTGGGGATCGAACCTTCCACGACCAGAATGAAGGGACCGAGTTGGCCCTCGACGGCCCGATACCAGTCTTTCAGGAAGTCGTCGGCGTTCTCATACGCCAGCACTGGATTGTGCAGGTGGACCTTGGGTACGCCGGGGATAGCGCCTAAAAGGAGATCTTCAATGGAGGGTTGCGTGGCGGCGGTGATGGCGATGGTGTCGCCGTCACAGCCGAGACCGGCAGTGATCCAGAGAATATGGATTTCAGAGTCACGCATGGCGTCGTTAATTCGCTCACAACATCTTCTGACGAGCCGGCACGTCGAGCCGCCGAATCACCAGACGGTCCTTCGCCGCGGTCAACGCGATCAGCCGCGCGGACGCCGGGTAATAAAAAACGCGCTTCTCCCAGTGCAGGTCGTTGCCCGCCATGATTTCCGGGCAGCCGCGCAAGCTGAAGTACGGCTTGCCGTCCTCCGTGTAGACCGTCGCGTCGGTGACCTCTCCCAGGCGCAGATCCTTTTTTTCAAACGCAGCGCTTGGCAAATTCTGCATCTTGAGCGAGAGGAAATAACCGGCTTCCTGAGCCGGAACCAGATAGGCGTTGTCGAACGCCGCGTTTTTCAGCGGCATGCCGATCAGCGGGTTGATGCCCCACGGGGTATAGATCAGACGGCCGTTCGGGCTGGGCAACGCATAAAGTCCATTGCTGAACTCGTATTTGTCATTGGAGCCGGTCTGGCGGCCGTTCTGGAACGACGCCACCTCCATCCCGGCCCAGCCGCCGGTCCAGCCCACCAGCAAACCGCCGTCCGGCGACGCGCGCATGTGCATCGGACCATACGCATTGTTCGGCGCCCAGTGCTTCCATTGCACCTGCGCTACGGCCATATTCGTCAGGTTCACCGCCAACGTCAGCTTCTTCTTCGGATGGTAGACGAACAACGGACCGTTCGACGCCGACCCCATGCACACCTGACGAATGTCGTCCTCTTTCATCACCGGCGGGTACGGAGCGCTTCCCTGCTTGTCGCCGGTCGCCAGGGTGAAGGCGTCGATGATCTTGGCCTGCGGGTACAGCACCACCAGCTGCGTCTGATTGGCCGCGAAGTGGATCTCGTTCTCTTTGACCGGCAGTTCCTTGATAACCTTGCCCTCATTGGTGTCGAACACGGCCAGCTTGTTCACGGTCGGTAGATGCAGCACGAGGTAGCGGCCGCCGCCGCCAACCGCCACCTCCTCGGCTGCCCCCGATAGGGCGACTTCCTGCGTCGGTTCGTTCAGCATCGGGCCGGGGTTCGGTTTGGGGTCTTTTGGCGGATTCGGATCGCGTGGCGGCGGGTTCGGATCTTGCGGCGGCTGGGGATCTTTCTTTTGGACGGGGGGTGGCTTGATGTCGTTGTTTTGACTCGGGCCGCCGTCCAATTTGGGCGTGACGCTCGCCGAAGGCTCGTTGCGGGTGGGGATCAGAAAGAGCGCGGCGCCGCCGCCTACGACGCCGACGCAGCCGAGCAATAGCACGACGGCCGCCGCACCGACGCCGAGGACGATGAAGAGCATCGCGTGCGACCTTTTCGGCGGCGGCGCTGCGATGACATCCCGATCATCGTCCGGCGCGGCGGTCACTACCGGCAGCGGCGCCGCGGGACCGTCGCGATCCTGGTCGCGCACCATGCCGCTCGGCGTGGGCGGCTCGGTCGAGGCCGTGAACGTCTTCTGACAGGCGACGCAGCGAATGCGTTTGCCGAGGATCGTGTCGGGCATTTTCAGTTCGTTACGACAGTAGGGACAGAGGGACGTATGCATCGTCGGCATGGAGCGACCTCCGCGAATCACGAAAGAAAAATGGAGTGTAGAGGAACACGACGCAAAATGCAATCGTGTGGCTGGTTCAAATGCGCCGCCATTTGACAAGCGGTTTTCCTGTCCTACATTCCTTTTGTCTTGATTTACGTTTCCGCGCGCCCGAGTTGGCGAAGAGGAGGTGCTTCCGCCATGAGCAACGAGCAACGCACCAAGGTGTGGGTCGATAGCTTCCAGACGAAACTCACCCTGCGCATCGCCGGCTACCTCGTGTTATTCCTGTTCGTCCTGTTCAACTTCCTCTTCGGCTGGCGGATGTGGCAAGAAGGCCCCGGCAATCCCGCCGAACAATTCGTCCGCCTGCTACGCGATTACTTGCCCGTGTGGATTTGTTTGCTGACCCTCGTGCCGGTGATCGGCTGGGACGCCATTCGCTTCACGCATCGACTCGTCGGACCGATGGCGCGCTTCCGGCAAACCATCCAGGACGTCGCCAACGGTGAACCGGTGCGTCCCATCAAACTGCGGCCGGATGATTATCTGACCGATCTCCGCGATGAGGTCAATCAAATGCTGGAGAGCCTCCAGCGCCGCGGGTTGCACGTGCTCAAGCCCGTCGATCCGTCGAGCGAAGAAGACAGCCAACGGACGTCCGCTTGATTGGTCTGCGAAGAACCGGAAAGGAACTTGCATGTTGTTCTCCCCCTTCGGGAAGTGGCTGTCCGGCCCGGACGTGCCCGCGCCTCAGTCCGCTGTACCCGCACCGACGAACGGCCGTCGTCGCCGTCGCGGCGCCACGGCGATGGAATATCTGTTCGTGATTTCGCTCATCGTCGTCGTCGCCATCACGGGCGTCAACTACTTCGCCCAGACGGTCAAAGAGAGCCTGCAAAACTCCAACGACGCCATTCAGAAAGGCAAGGACGGCAGCAAGTCGAACGCCCCCTGAGGTCGTCGTCGATCACCTGTCCCCTTTCGTCAGCATGCCGGTGCTGTCGCGCACGCGCAGCCCCTGTTCGTCGTCCTGTGCCCACCAACTCTTCTCGTTTTCCTCCCACGTCGGAAATTTAAGCTATACTTCCAAACCAACATTCCTCATTCCTGCTCAGCCCAGGTGTCCCATGCGTTTCGTCAAAGCCAATCCCAACGAATATCTCGTCGTCGGCCGCGGCGGCCGGATCAGCAACCGCGGCGTCGCGGCCAGCGCCTTTTTGTGGCCCGGCTCCACCCACGTGCTCATTCCCAGCACGCAGCAGGAGGCGACGTTCGAGATGACGCAGGAAAGCAAGGACAGCATTCCGTTGCGCTTCAAGGGCATCATCATCTATCGCATCGTCGATGCGGCGGCCGCGGCGCGGCGCTTCAACTTCACCAGCGGCAAGGGCCACGAGCAGATCAACGATCTCCTGAGCCATGTCTGCCTCGGCGAACTGCGCGCCGTCGTCGCGCACCTGACGATGGACGAGTGCATTACCCAGCGCAAGACCACGCTCACCGATGCCGTCGCCACAGCGCTGCGCCAGGTGATCCAGGGGCGCGAGGGGGACGAAGGCTGGGGCATCGCCCTGGAAGTGGTGCAGGTGGCCCAGGTGTTCATCGTCGATCAGGCGCTGCGCCGCCAGTTGGAGGCGGAGGTGCGCAACGCGATCCGCGTCAAAAGCGAGTTGTCAGAAATTCACACGGGCGAGGGAATCAAATTGGCCCAGACCGCGTCCGAGCGCCGCTTGCAGCAAGAGAACCTCGAAACAGAACGCGAGAAAATCCGCACCAGCGAGGCGATCAAACTGGCTCAGGCTGCCTCAGAGCGCCGCTTGCAGCAAGAGAATCTGGAAACAGAGCGCGACAAGGTACGCATCTCTGGCGAGACGTTCCGTCTGCGGCAAGACCTGGAACGCGAGCAGATCGAAGCGCAAACACCGATCCAGCTGTATCGCATCGAACAGGAACGGGAGGTCCTGAAGCAGCAGTTGGAGAAGTTGCCGCTGGAACTGCGCGTCAAGGAACTACTCGCCCAGGTGAACCTTGCCGCGGACAAGGCAAAGCAGGATTTGCGCAAGGAGATTCTGCCGCTGGAACAGTCGCCGGCGGTTGCTCAGGCGTTGGCAGGCATCCTGCGCGGCGTGCAGCTGTCGGTGGTCGGCCCGGAGACGCCGTTGCTGGCGGCGCTGACGCCGCTGCTCAACAGCCTCGTCCGCGTCGTGCAACAGGGACAGCCGGATGCGACCGCCGTAGGAAAGGAGCCGTGAGCGAGGACAATCTCAACTGTGCGTGTACGCTGCAATTCAACGAAAAGCAGACCAAACCGAGATTCTCGATCCGTGTGCGGTCAGCCCGAAGCAATCGCGCTTCGATGCATAGGTCAGTTCCACATCCGTTCCATCTTGCCGGAAAACTTTTCTAATTGTTGTCGGAAAAGAACGTCGGGATCGCATTAACTCGACAGGACCGCTCTGAGAAATCGAGATTAATGCCTGAACAGATCCCCTAAGGGGACTACTGTTCGCGCTCGTGTACTCTTGCATCGAGAGGAACCTTCACCAATGTCCCGGACACGCAAGCAACCCCTGCGATCGCGACTGAACGTGGAACAACTCGAAGCGCGCGAGGTTCCCGCGGCCGGCCTCGGCGGTTTCGACAAGCTCGGG
>Ga0207158_1169_pt1 | contig 15023 bp, 9 predicted proteins | sample Alteio_BWMinHeat_22_FD_153512 | JGI IMG/M metagenome (GOLD analysis project Ga0207158, IMG submission 153512) | Enriched cells from forest soil in Barre Woods Harvard Forest LTER site, Petersham, Massachusetts, United States -... | ecosystem: Environmental > Terrestrial > Soil > Temperate forest >... | reverse complement strand
GGACGCCGACATCCCCGACCAAATGCATGCGCAGGGAGGGGATGGATGAATAGACCTGCTTCGTCGGTTCCACCTGCAGCGTGACAGTCGGCGCCTGCGGGCAGGTTACCTTGATCGTTGCATCCACGATCTCCGACCAGTCGCTGATGTGGTTCACGTGCCGGCCCCGGAACCGCACTCCCCCCCTCGCCCGCACGCGATAAGAATAGGTCCCGAACGCCAGGTCAAAGTCGCTGAAGGGTGCCTCGGAGATAACCGTCGTCTTCCCATCGTTACGCTGAACTTCAAAGCCGAAGTCCTCAAAGGCGGGGCTGTTTTCCGGAGGCTGCCATTGCCAGGTGATGGTGACTTCTTTGTTCAAGACGACCGCCTGAATGTTGAACGGAGCCGACAGATCGTTTTCCGGCGTGCCCTGAATGGGACCTTTTGGAAGCTTGGGAGATGCTCCTCCGTCAACGGCCATGGCGAAAATGGAGAATAGACAATAGCAGGCCCCTATTTTCCATTTTCTATTCTCGCCGTTTGCCATAAGCCTCAGGGGGTCAGTGTAGAAACATCCGGGTACTGCTCGCGCAGGCTGGGGTCGAGGGTGACGCCGCGCTCAAAGGTCGCGGTCGCCTTCTGCTTAAGTCCCTGCTTCAGATAGACTCTGGCGAGATTGATCAAAACCTGCCCGTCCGTCGTATCCTTTTCTTTGGCGGACGTGTAATCCGACTCGGCCGAGGTCAGGTCCCCGCGAATAAACGCGAGATTGCCGAGATTATTGTAGGCCGCGGCCGCCGTGGCCTGATCGTCGCGCGCTTTCATGAAGTACTCCTTGGCATCATCATACTTCCTGAACTCGACCGCGAGAAAGCCCAGATGAAGCCACGGTTCACCGGCCGCGGGCGCTGCGGCGGCCGCCTGCTTGCCGGCTTCCAGGCCCGTCTGCCAGCGCAAATTGACCAGCGCCTTCCAATCGGGCAGAAACTTCTCTTCAATTTGTTCGCGCGTGGGAGGCTTGGCGCCGGAAGCAATCTCTGGAAGGGTGGCCGGTTCAAAGGTTCGCCAGGCCAGATGGATATCGATCGGCGTGACTTTCCCCCCGGACCCTGTGTTCCTGGAACGGGGGTCATCCTCCACTAACGCACTGGAGGGATGGCCCTGCTGGGACCAGCGACGGTATTCCTCGGCACCCTGTTTCCAAGCTTCCAGGAACGGCGACCCCAGCATCGTCGCTTCGACCGGGATCCAGTAGGTCCCTGCGTAAGGGACCACCCAATCCTCGGGGAAACTCAGGGCCGCTTTGTCGCTTTCCCCCGTATCAAACATCAAAAAGAGATGGCCGGGAGCGTCCAGCGCGCAGGTCGTGACGGTCAGGCTCTCCAGAGCCGAAGCCAGCAGAGCGACGACATCGGCGCAGTCGCCGCTCTTGCGGGACAGCGTCTCGCGGGCGAACTGCAGGGAATCGACCGTGGTGGAGTCCAGGGAGACCCGGTCATAGGGATTATTCGGCCGCGGTAGATAGGTGATGCCGTAGGTTCCCAGTCCCTCAAAAACCGCCCAGGCCGTTTCCAGGGATGAAGGCACGGGAGCGCCCTGGTGCGCCTCGGCAAAGGACGTTGCGACGCCGCGTGCGAAATCGATGACCGGCGGGTCGTTCGGCGTGACAAAAGCGGCGAAGCGATCCTTTTTATCCCAGCGGGTCGTGTTCCGCGAATAAAGCTTGAACGGCAGATTGCGCACGACCTCGGAGGCCTGGTCCCCGTTGTAGAACGTGAGCTTCACCTGCGCCTGGATGGGGGTCGTCTCGGTCACTTCCAGGATGCGGTTGTTGAACGTCGCCAGGAGAGGAATGTCGCGTTCTTCCATCGAATGGAGCTCCGGAATGGGGGTTTCGGACGGATAGTCCATATACCCCTGGATGGCGAAGCTCACTTTAATTTTCTGAACCGGCGGCAGGCCGTTATTGCGGATGATGACGTGGCCCAACGGGACCCGGCCATAGTATTTGTAATGAGCGGAGAAGACATCGTCAATCTGGGCGTTGACGATCTCCAGACGCGGGCCGCTCGCGAGGGCCCGGGCCGCCACGGACACCGGCGCGGATGGAACGCTGGTCGCCCCCTGAACGGACTGGGACAGAATCATATAGGTATACGTCGTATTGGAGCTCAGCGTGTCATCGGTTGTGGCGGTATCCACTGTATCCTTCAAGCGCTGGGCTTCCGCGGCGGGTGTGCTGCGATAGACAATGTAACGCACCGGGTAGCGCGCGGGCACGGCGTCCCATTTGAGGCTGACATAGCCTTCGCCCGGGGTGGCGACCACATTCAGCGGCGGAGGCGGCAGCAGCACGACGTGAAAGGCCTTAATGCGGCCTTCTTCCGCCACAAAGAGATCGCCGTTATCATTCAGCGCAAACCCACGCGGATGGTTGAGAAAACCTTCACCTCTGCCGGTGCTGCCGAATCCGCCCAGGTAGATGCCCTGCGGGTCGTAGGCCACCACGCGGCCGCGCGCCGCATCCAGTACAAATAGATTTCCTTCGCGGTCCACCGCGACCTGCCGCGGGTCCACCAGCGTTTCGGGACCGACAATGCCGGTTTCATGCAGGAAGCGTCCGGTTCCGTTGAACGTCACGACTTTGCGGTTGCCGGGATCGGCCACGTAAAGGCGATCCTTATCCCAGGCCACGCTGACCGGGCTTCTCAGCTGTCCGTGATCCGACCCTTTCTCGCCGGAAGAAAACTGGAACATCCCCTGATGGTTGAACGCCTGGATGTTATCGCTGCCGGAATCCGCGACGAACAGAACCCCCTGCGGCGAACAGGCGATGCCCTGGGGTTTGGATAACTCGCCCTGTCCGCTCTTGAACATGGACGTGCTCTTGCCGAATTCCAGAACGACCTTGCCGGTTTTCTTATCAATCTTGACCACCCGGTCATCCCCCGCATCGGCAATGAACAGCGCGCCCGATGAGGGGGCTGTGGTGATGCCCGAGGGGTTCCGGATGCCCAGATCATTTTTCAGATCGATGCGCGCGACGGTGCTGCCCGAAATGTCAAAGGTGACCACCTCGCCCCGGCTGAAGGACAGCGCATGCAATGAACCGTCCGAATTCCAGGCGAGCCGGTCAACGTCGATCGGCAGTGCGGGTTTCCGGCTCACCTGCAGACGGGCCGCAGCCACGGGAGTCAGGGGCGGCAGGGCGCTTGGGCGGGACAGCGAAAATAACGCAATGCGATGGTTCCGGCTGTCGCAGACATACACCGTCTCATCCTTGACCGCGATCCCTTCCATCCCCTTGAACTGGCCGTCCCCCGTTCCCGAGCGACCGAAGACGCCGAGTGTGTGACCGGCTGGATCGAGTTCGCGAAAGCGGCTGGCTCCCGGCTCTGTCACGTAAACAAGACCGGCTGCGCTGACGGCCAAATTCAGCGGTTTATCGAAGGGTTTGACGCCGGGTTCACCGCCCGTGAAAGTCTTGAGGAGCTGCCCCGCCGGAGACCAGATCTCGACCTGGCGCAGCTTTACATGCGAGGTATAGATACGCCCCGCGGGATCGATGGCCAGGCCGTCCACCGGGGCGCCGACATCCAGGGTATGCAGGAAAACGCCGTCTTTGGAGAAAAGCTGAACGTGGTCGGCCTCTTTGTCGGCGACCACCACGACACCGTCCCGGCTGACCGCGATCGTCCACGGCGTCTTGAACTGCCCGGGGTCGGACCCGCGCTCACCGAAGGCGGTGACGAACTTGGCGTCCGGAGAAAACACCTGAATCCGGCCATTGCCGCTGTCGGCCACATAGGCGTTGCCGTCCGCGTCCACCGCCACACCCTCGGGTTGCTGAAATTGGCCGGCCCCGCTGCCGCGTTCCCCCACCGCCTGCAGAAAATCGCCGGCCGCGGTGAAAAGGAGGAGGCGATTATTCTGGGGATCCGTGACCCAGGTCCGGCCGCTGTCGTCGACTGCGATGCAGGTGGGCGAGAAAGATTTGGAAGAAGCCGGAGCGTAAAGCGTTTTTTTCAGCTGGACGGAATCGAAGCAGTACGCCGGTTGAGCGAACAGAAGAACGAGTCCAAAAATATAGCGCTTTTGCAACATAACGCTTTAGGATTTAACATGCTTTTTCGCCAATTGCAACGTATTAAATAGGAGCATCGCGATGGTCATGGGACCCACGCCGCCGGGCACCGGAGTAATAGCCGATGCCTTCGGCTCCACAGCCTCAAAGTCGACATCACCGCAGAGTTTGCCCGCCGCATCCCTATTGATTCCTACATCAATCACAACCGCTCCCTCGCGCACCATCGACGCCTTCACAAAACGCGGCTGGCCGATCGCGGCGACGAGGATATCCGCTTCGCGGCAGACGGCATCGAGATCGCGCGTGCGGGAGTGACACATTGTGACCGTCGCGTCCAGCGCCTGCAGCATCATCGCGACCGGCTTGCCCACGAGCTTGGACCGGCCCACGACGACGGCGCGCCGGCCGGCGATGGGGATTTTAGAACGCAGAAGAATTTGAATCACGCCGTGAGGCGTGCAGGATAGCGGCGATTTGCCGGAGGACATTTCCGCCCAGCTCTTGTACTCAAATAGTTGGCCCAGGTTATAAGGATGCAGCCCGTCCGCGTCTTTTCCAGGGTCCATGATCTCCAGCACCGGCGTGGAATCGGCGTTGCCGGGCAGAGGCAGCTGCAGCAGGATGCCGTGAACTTTCGCGTCGGCGTTCAGTTCGCGGATTTTTTTCTTCAGTTCTTCGATCGGCGTCGAGGCCGGCATCGGAAAATGCAGCGAGAGCATACCCACTTCCTGGCAGGCTTTGATCTTGTTGGCTACATACGTGTGAGAAGCGGGGTTGTCGCCCACCAGGATCGTCGCCAGGCCCGGCGCAGAACCGGTCTGCTGCTTGAAAGCGTCGACGTCCTTTTTGATCTCGCCGCGGAGGACCGCCGAGATCTGTTTTCCGTCCAATATGCGCGCGGTGGTGTTCATGGATTTTCCTTTGATGACTTACACATCCCTTAACAGCGGGTGCTTGGGATTTCTCAGTCCCTTGAGATGCTCGAGAATCTCGCGGGAGGATCGGGACTTATTGAGTGTATAAAAATGGATCCCGGGCGCGCCTTTCTGGAGCAGCTCCCGGCACTGCGCAGCCGCATGCCGGACGCCGATGCGCGTGACCGCTTCCAAGTCGCTTTGCGCCGCCTCCAGTTCCGCTTTCAGCGCGGACGGGATGCTGGCGCCGCAGAGCGTGGCGAAGCGCTGGATCTGCGTGTAGTTCGTGATGGGCATGATCCCCGGAAAAATCGGAACCGCGATGCCGATCGCCCGCGCCCGCGAAACGAAACTGAAATAATACTCATTCTGGAAAAACAATTGCGTCGTCACAAACGAAGCGCCGGCATCCACCTTGCGCTTCAGATTCTGAAGATCCACCTCCAGGCTGGGCGCTTCAATATGTTTTTCAGGATAACCCGCCACCCCGAAGCAAAACCGTCCGGCGCGCGCGATTTCCTCCGCCAGTTCGTTGGCATAACGGAATCCGTCGGGATGGGGCTTGAATGTCGTTTCCCCTTTGGGGGGATCGCCGCGCAGCGCCAGGATATTTTCGATACCCCGGTCCGACAATTCACCGAGAATGGCGCGGATTTCCGTCTTGGAATGTCCGACGCAGGTGAGATGCGCCATGGCTTCCAGATGGACATCGCGCTTGATCCGCGCGACCAGCTCGAGCGTCTTGGCGCGCGTGCTGCCCCCGGCACCGTAAGTCACCGATACGAAGTCCGGATGAAGCTCCTGCAGGTTCCGAACCACGTCCATCAAAGCGGCCGCCGACGCGTCATCTTTCGGTGGAAAAAATTCGAAAGAGAAGAGCGGACGCTTTTCCATGATCAACTGCGAGATTTTCATGCGTTTATCCCCATAATGAAATCGTTTTCGAATGCGACGGGGCGATGATCATCGCTTTCTCCGGCGCGACCTCAAATGAAATGCGCCGGACTGCCCCGGCGGGGGGTTCGCCGTCGGCCTGCGGCCAGAGGTCGCCGTCGGACTCGATGTTCAGCGCATGAACTTTCAGCATCACCATATGCCGCGAGCGGACGGGGCGGCCCAGCCGGCCCATCAACAGCAGCGGCAGCAATTTCCATTTGGCCATCGTCGGCAGCAGAAAAATATCCAGAAGTCCGTCGTTCACGCGCGGGTTCTTCGAAAAATAATACCCGCGGGAAAAAAACGGCGCGTTGCAGGCCATGGCCATGAAAAACGTGCCCTCGATGGATCCCTTTTCCCATGTGGCGCGCAAGGTGACTGGAGAAAAACTGCGCAGGGTCTTCAGCGGCTTCGCGCGCTTGGCCGCGTTGGTGATGCGGCGGCCGAATCCCGCGTTATTGATAAAAAGTTCGCCGTCAATCCGGCCCAGATCGGTCTCGCACGGGTGATCCACGCAGGCCGATTCGAAAGCCTCTTCTAAATGCGTGGGGAACAGGCCCAGAGCGCGCGCGAAATCGTTGCAGGTACCTGCCGGCACGACCGCCACTTCCAAGGAAGGCAGTTTTTTCAGGTGATGCAGGCCGTTGATGGCGCGGTGCAGTGTTCCATCACCCCCCACCACGACCAACCGGGAACAATCTTCCTCGAGAGCCTGACGCAGCAAGCGCTCGGAGGACTGGGGACGATCGCGTTCCACCTGGCCGAAACGCGCCGTCCAGCCGCGGCGGTGCGCCGTCTGCGCCGCCAGTTCCCGGAGATCCCACTGGCGTTTCGGCTGCGACGGGTTCAGGAGAAAAAAAATCTTCGACACGTCGAAAAGTTTACCAAAGAAGGACGGGGTTTACGAGCGCGGCGAAAGAAGCGGCCACCACGCCGGCTTGTAGAAAACGGTCATGGAACTGACAGGCCCGAGCCACCCGAACTGGGTTTGAATTCTCGCGGACAAGGTATTCATTCCGGGGCGAAGCATCCAGAGCACTTCGCGCGTGCCGATGGTCTGCCAATCGGCGTCATTAATCTTAATCTGATATTTATCAAAGGTCGGGGACCCTTCGGCCAGAAGCACAAGTTTCATGTTGCCTTTGTCAGGGTTCCGACGCGCGCGGAAAATCAGCGTTTGATTCAGATGGTAGCGAAAATCATCTGGATCGTCGCTTTTGGGCCTTCCTTCCATGAATTCTTTGGCATGGGGATTCTTCCAGGACAGAAAAACAGAGCCAATCCCGAGGTCATCGCGCCCCACATACGGATACTGATGGTAATCCGCCTGGTGTCGAAGCGGCTCCAATTTTCCCTTCAGCTCGATTACAACGGGATGACTGAGCTGATCCGCCTTCTCCACGATGGAGACCATCCGGTAGTCCGACAGGTCATCGACTTTGAGTGGCGTACGTTGACCATCGAAACCGATTTTGGATATTCCTTGAACGTTCTTCGTCCAGTAGGCATCGCACAATTGCCCCATCCGCAGGGGGTCACCCTCCTTCTCGTAGTAAAGATCGAGAGTCGGATCCATGATCATCCAATGGTTGTAATCATCCGACCAAACGGAAACGGTAAAGTGACCGGGTAAATCCACATAACGCGCATGAATTCCCAGCGATTGACAGGCCTGCAGGAAAACGACGGCGTACTGGGCGCAGAATCCGCGATTATTGTATCGGCGCGCCAGATCAAGAATTTCCACCGCGTCCCATGGAGGATAATAGAAATGATCGCTGCTCTTCCATTGGGTATGCGCCCAGTGTCGCAGGAGAATGATTTTTTCAAACTGCGTTTTGCCGGGCGCTACCACCTCATCGAGATGTTCCCGTTGACGCAGCAGCTTTAAACGCGGATCGGCGAAATCATCTTCCTGAAAGATATAGCTGGAGGCGATGAATTCGCCGTTGTGACGGGATATACGGATGATTCGGGGCGTCCACAAAACATATCCGATAAGCCCGAGACAGATAATGCCGCCTGCGAACAGCCGCCAGCGCCTGACAGACCAGGAATGAGGGAGAGGGACGTCCGGTGGATGACCCGATGGGTTCTTATTTTTCATCGCAAAGAAAAAGACGGCGCACGCCTAGCGCGCCGCTTCCTCCTTGCCGGACATACATATACCAAATTTTTGCATCCGCAAGGTTTATTTCACCCAGATAGGGTTCGAATAGATCCATGGTCTCCAGGCCCCTGCGGCACTTTGTTCGACCTCGATGCGATAGACGCCGGGCAGGTCGAGATCGCGTTCCATATGGGAGCGCGTACGTTCCTCCCAGATCAGCTGGCCGTTTCGAATCAGGCGGATGCGGCCGGGCGCGGGGATTTTTGTTTCCAACAACGCCGGGCCCTGCCGGTGGAATTCGCCCCCCATATAAGCGCGCCGACCATCATCAAACACTTCAAAGGAAAATCCCGTCGGATCCTGCCAGAGATCGAGTGAAACATAAGACTGCCCCCGGCGGATCGCCTCCAGTATTCGCGGGCGGTCCGCGGCGGCGTCCCGCTTCAACGGCTCCTCGAGCAGGACATGCGTGCGTACGGCACGGAAGGCGAACTCAAATGGGAAAATCCGTTTGGAGAACCCCATGTAGCGGCGCAGATGGCCGTGGTTGTCTGTCTCCCCGATCGCCACACAATGTCGCGTCTGCACGATCTGATCCCAGCGGGCCAGCGTCTGCGACCGAGGACCGCGCAGAACATTCCCCGGGCGCCAGCAGGCATACAGAATGGCCAATCGTGAGGATAAAGCCGAGGTCCAGTCGCCCATGAGATCCCAGATGCTCAAGCCGGCGTATCCGGTCACATTCCAATCCAGCCACGGATAGGCGCGTGCGCCGACCAGCGGTGCCCCTTCGTGATCCGGATGGGCTATAAAACCGAATCCGCCCTGGGCATTGACTGCGTCGATCACCGGCTGCGGATTCGCATCGGTTTTCCAGACCACAACCGGTTTGCGAACATTAAACGCCAGATAATGATTGTAACGCGGCGACACTTCCTCGCCGACGAGCAGGAGCATATTCTCGTGATACCCTTCCCAGTTCTCCTGCAGGGCGTCGAGCCGGAAATGGTCCGTGAGAATCGCGTAGTGCAGACCGCTCCGGATCCCGGCGTCGACGATGGTTTTCAGGGGAACCTGGGCGTCGTAGGAGTAGGCGGAGTGAAAATGAATGCAGCCGGCGCAGTCAAACACCGGTGTCGATGAGGGGATGTGTGAGCCAGCGGCGCGCGAGATCGGCCAGGCGCTGCCAGGATGCTTCCATCGAAGGACGATATCCTGTTTTAACGCGGCGCACGGGAACGCGCGGGCTGGGTCGAGAGTAGAGCCGTTGATCGTCGAGGCGCATCATGCGTTGATGGAGTTCCACCTCGGGCCGGATTAATAAAGGCGGCAGCGTCATGGACGGCGCGATCTGCCTTTGGCATCCGATTCATTCAGGTAGGTCCAAAATCTGGAGAAAATGCTCCCCGTGGCGGGAGACACCGTGGCGCTCAAAGATTGTCGGAGTTTTTCAAGTTCGGCATTGGCCGTCTTTTTGGGAATTTCCCGCGGAACAGGCGCTTGGGCAGGGACTGAGATCGCGGTCACCGGCAACTTCTCGCAGGCGCTGAGGCGTTCCTCTAAGGCTTGGACCGTCTTCTTCAGCGCATCGATCGAGGTCCCGCTCTGCTCGCGACATTCGTTGACCTCCTTTTTCAGGGTCTGAAGTGCATCGCGCAGCAGTTGAATGTCCGGAATAACAGAAGCCTGCGCGACAGTTTCCACGACCTTCTGCGGGGCGTTCGGCGATCCTGCTGGGAAGAGAATCTTCACCCCGCCCTGCTTTCCATGGCGGGTCTCGCCATCATTCGATGTTTATACCAGGTCATACTCGCTACCGTTTCAAAGTGTATCGTCAGCAGGGCGGGGTTCATCAGGCCGCCTTGCTGAACGGTTTCTGCGTCGGCTTCAGCCAGGTCAGCAGGGTCTGCATTTCCTGCATCTGCTGACGGATCGCCGTCAGGGCTTTGGTCGCTTCCGGAGTGACCGCCACGCTCGCCGGAGCCGCTGCGGCCGCGGGGGCGCTCTTCGCAGCCTTCTCCAATTCCGCTCGCTTGGTTTCCCATTCAGCTTTCTGGCTGTCCCATTGGGTTTTCTGATTTTCCATTTCCGTTTTCAATCGATTGATTTCTGTCGTCTGGCTCGTCCAGTCGGCTTCGCGGGCTTTCCATTCGTCTTCGCGCTTGGAGCGGTCGTTTTGCACCTGCACCAGTTCCGTCTTGGCGGCATTGAAAGCCTCGCGCAGGTTATCCTGGGTGACTTCCATCTGCTGCGTTTCCTTTTTCCACTCCATCTGAAGCGCGTGGAATTCCCGGATCATATTCCGCGCATTTTCCAGATCGGCTTCCTGGCCTTGCAGCGCCAGTTTCAAATCGTCCGCTTCTTTCGCCTTCGCACTCCACTCCGCCTGACGGGCGTCCCATTCCTTCATTTTGACGTCCATCTCTTCGCGAAGAGCCCGCTCGCTGAGCTGGGCTTCGGCAATATGACGCATAAACTCCTTCGTCTGTTTTTCGGACTGGGCGCGCTCCGCGGCCGTTTCTTCCGCCCAGCGGGCTTTTTCCTGTTCAAACGATTCCTGCAGACCCTGGATTTGAGCCGACAGAGTGACCCGCGCTTCTTCCAGCACCTGGTTGGCCGCTGCGAGTTCTTTGACCTCTGACTGGTGTTCCGATTCCTTCTGATCCGCATGCTGCCGTTCGATACCCAGCTTCGTGTTCAGAACGCGCAGGCTTTCCTGGGCCTGATTGAGCTGCGTCCGTAGCTGCTGCGTCGCCGCGTGATGCTGCTGTTCGGCCTGTTTGCGTTCCGATTCCAATTGCTGACGCAGGGTTTCCTGCTGGATGCGGAAGGCTTCGGGCATTTCGCGGAGACCCTCTTCCTTCGCGGCCCGGCGGATTTTTTCCGCTTCGGTCTGCCAGTTCGTGCGATCCACTTCCATCTCGCGCTTCAGTTCCGATAAATTCATTTGAGCGCGCGCCAGTTCTTCTTCGCGATGCATCAGCTGACCGCGCAGGGATTCTTTTTCCGTGCGGATCTGCCCGACGACGCCCTCCCAATATTGGGCGCGTTCCTGATCGCGCCGGGAGAACTCCCGCTTAAGCTCCTCTTCCCGGTTGGCGGTCTGAAGCTCCAGACGCTTCCGCGTTTCGGCCTGATCATGCTCGAGCCGTTCCGTCTGGCCCTGCCAGTGCGTCCGTTCCTGCTGGTACTGAGTTTCAACCTGATGCAGCTGCGACTGCAGAAGAGCGAGCTGCGCTTTCCAGTTGCTCGTTTCGCGTATCTGGGATTCCAGCTGGGTCTGGACCGCGCGCTGCTCCGCCTGAAATTGCTGCTCCAGCGACCGGCGCTCCTGAGTCAACGCCTCTTTGGCTTCGACTGCTTGATCGTCCTTTTCCCCCAGCAGATCACGGAGCTTTTCGATCTCCATCTGTAGCTGGCGCCGCGTCTGATTAAAATCATCGTCCTTCTGGCGCAGGGCGAGTGCCCATTCGTTTTTCTCCTTCTGAAAACGCAATTCGACATCGTGAAGCCGCCGGGTGAGGCTCTCCTCCACCTCCTGCTCCACGGTCTCGCGCTCCTTCATCTGATTCTTGAGCGCGGCCATCCATGTTTCGCGCTCTTCAAGAATCCGCCGCTCCAGCTCCTTCAATTGGTTTTCCGCCTTGCCGCGGGAATCATGGAGCTCCTGTTCATATTTCTCGCGCCGCAGTTTATCCTGCATTTCACGAAGCTGCTGCTCGACTTTCATCGACAGCGATTCTTCTTCCTTGGCCTTCAAGGACTGTAGAACGAGTTTTTCGTGCTCTTCTTTCAGTCGTTGTTCCAGGTCGTGAACGTGACCTTCCAGCGTTTTCTTCGATTCTTCCTGGTCGCGAAAACGACGTTCCATGTCCTGCAGCCGCTGTTCAACACCGGAGACCGGGGGCATCCCTCCGGGCATCGGCGGCATTCCCGCCGGCATAGACGCCATCGGCGGAACAGGGGAAGGCATGGAGCCAGCCGGTGGAGACATCGGCCGGGTGCCAGGGGCCGCCGGGGCGACCCGCGCGGCTCCCGGAGGAGGCGGCGGCACCGGAGTCCGCGATGGAGGCGGAGGTGGAACCGGTCGCGAATTTTGACCTCCGGGCGGAGGCGGTGGCGGCACAGGGTAATTATCGGCCATAAGAGTCTCCTTTAACTGGCTTTTTTCTGCTTCAAATCGATCGATGCGTGCAGTCGGTCAACCCAGGCTCCCAGCTGCGGGTTGGCCGGATCGTATTCCAGCGCCTGCCGGGCGACAAGGATGGCCTGCTCGTCCTGGCCCTGCGCATGATGGGACAAAGCCAGATATTGATAAGCGGCGCCCCAGCGCGGATCCTTGCGGATGCAGTCCTCAAACGCCTGCACCGCCTCCGGCAACCGCTGCGCCTGATAAAAGTTGACGCCCGATTCAAATGCGGCCCATGCCCCGGCGTTCTTCGGTCCCGTCTGGGCCTTCGTTCGCCGCGATGCACCGCGCAGCAGTTCAAGTTTCTTGCGCAACTCGTCCGCTTCCGCCCGGGCCGCCTGTCGAACCGCCTCGAGCTCCGCGTCCTTGCTTTTTAAAACGGCCTGCACATCATTTAAATCGTTGTCGCGCGCATTCAAAAGGGTTTGATAATGCTGAATCAGTTCTTCACGTTGTGACAGAAGCTGACGCAGACTTTCCTCGGCGTCACGACGCTGCTGCTCGATAACACTCCGGGCCGTGGCCTGCTCCTTCGTCGCCGTCTCCGACAACGCGCTTTCCTTCTTCTGAAGCGCCATCAGCACGGCCCGGCGATCCTGAACGAGCTGCTCGAGCTGTTTGCGTTCCGCTTCATAATCGGCGCGAACCTTCTGCAGCTCCGTGTCCACCTGCACACGCAGCTGATTCAGTTCCTTTTCTCTCCGCTGCATTTCGTTCTGAAGCCGTTTTTCCCGCCACGCCAGGCGGGCCTTATTCATCTTGATTTCTTCATCCTTCGCGCTGAGGCGCGATTCCCAGCTGGCTCGTTCCTGTTCCTCTTTGGCGGTCAGCTGATCGAGACGCTCGCGCAAAGGCTCTAATTCTTTCTGATTCTCCGACTGCCGGCGACCCCGCTGGCTTTCCAGCTGGTTTTCTTTAAAAGTGATTTCCAGGCGCAGCCGCGCGGCCGCTTCCTCGTTTTCACGCAATTCCTGTTCGGAGCGCCGCTGGAGCTGGGCCAGGTCCTGGTCCAGACGCAGTTTTTCCGCCTGAAGCGCCTGCTTATCGGTTTGCCACTGTTCCAGAGTGGCCTGCCACTGCGTCTCGGACGCCGTCTCTTTCTGCTCGATGTTATCGGTCGCCTGCGCGATCTCCGTTTCTTTGTCCGCCATGCGGCGCTGGAAGGCCGTCGTGGCCTCTTCCGCATCCTTTTCCTTCCGGCGAATCTGGCCCAGGAGCGCTTCCTGATCCTGTTCCTGAACGCGCTGCAGCTCCTTCAATTCATTCTGGAGACGCTGTTCCCACTCCGCCGCCTCCTGCCTCAGATGCGCGATTTCCTGAGCCTTCTCCTTGCGCAACGCTTCCCAATGGTCCTGCGCCTGCGCCAGATGCGATTTGAACTGCTCGATTTGTCCCCGCAGCGCCTCATTGGTCGCGCGCCAGGAATTGACCTTCTGCGTAAATTCATCGCCCAGGACGGTCAGTCGATGTTTGGACTGGGCCAGCAGCAGCTGGAGATCTTTCTCCCGGGCGGCCAGCGTGGATTCCTGGGACTGCCGCTCATCGTCGGCCTGCTTCTGGAGCCCGGAGAGGGACACCTGCCATTTTTTCTTCTCCGTCTCAAAGGCCGCGGTCTTTTGAGCGATCTGCTCATCCCGCTGGGCGCGCAGGCGGTTGATTTCATTCTGCAGGAATTGAACTTCCTTCTGCCGTCCGGTCAGTTGACGTTCCGAAACTTCCTTGTGATCTTTGAGTTTCCACTCCAGTTCGTCCTTGCTTTTTTCCAGAACGAATCGTTCTTCCGCAAATTGTTTGGCGAGCCGGTCTAGTTCGCCCTGTCGTTCGCTTTCCTTCGCTAACAGGTCCGCCTGCAGCGCGGCGAGTTCGGCTTCGCGCGAAGCGAGCTTTTTCGTCCATTCCTCTTTGACGCTGGCGAGCGCAGCGCGCAGGCCGTCTTCCTTTTGTTTCCCGCGCCGGATGAGCGTGGTCATTGCCCGTTCAAACCGCGCCAGCATCTGCTGATGACGCGCCTGCTCGCTCGCCAGCTGCTGGGTCAACTGGACGATCTGGCTCTCGCGGCTGGCCAGCTCTTTCGGGAACAGGTCGCGGGCGGATTTAAGTTCTTCTTCCAGCTGTTGGACCATATCCTGCAGCGTCCGCGATTTGAGCGTCGCCTGATGAATCGCTTCGCGCCGGCGCCCTTCGTACGATACGGCTTGCTGCCGGAGCTGCTCTTCCAGCTGTTCGACTTGCAGGTTCTTTTGCGCCAGCGCCTCCCGAGCCGCCACGACGGCGCCTTCCTGTTCGGTACGCAGGCTTTCGAGTTTGGCTTTCCACTGGGCGCGTTCCTGACGATATCGGCTCTCTTGTTCCGTTCGATCGGTCTTTTCTTTTTCCGTCAGAGCCTGCGTCTCGGCCTGACAGGCCTGAATCTGCTTCTCCAGCAAATCGATATGATGATCGTGCTCCTGCTGTTCATTTTGCAGCGCGGTCTGAAGCGCTTCGCGCTGGGCGTCCAGAGGCATCCGCTGTTCCTCAAAGGTTTTCTGCTGCTGCTCGAGGGTCTGGCGGTGAGCGATATCCTGATGACGTATCTGCTCCTGCAGGGCCTGGACATCCTGCTCCTTCTTGTCGATCTCCGCCTGCCAATGTGCCCGGATACGGTCGATCTCCGCCTGACCGGCCGTCATCTGCTTTTCGATGCCGGCCCGTTCCGATTCCAGAATCTGTTCGCGCGTCCGGAAAGCCGACGCGGCTTCTTTGTGCTTCAATTCGAGAGTTTGACGCAGCGCGCTGATCTGATTGGCCTTGGCCTGGATCGCCGAT
>Ga0207158_1166_pt1 | contig 15152 bp, 13 predicted proteins | sample Alteio_BWMinHeat_22_FD_153512 | JGI IMG/M metagenome (GOLD analysis project Ga0207158, IMG submission 153512) | Enriched cells from forest soil in Barre Woods Harvard Forest LTER site, Petersham, Massachusetts, United States -... | ecosystem: Environmental > Terrestrial > Soil > Temperate forest >... | reverse complement strand
CATAGCCGCGCTTGCTGTAAGCATGAATTGCGTTGCCGCGCAGCACGTCGGCGTAGGCCACGCCCTCGCTGCCGTACACCTCGGCCCGGTCGTCCATGCCGCCGGGTTTGGCCCAGCTCTCCTCGGCGATGGCCGTCACACCGCCGTCCAGCTTGAAAACCAGCATGCTGCAATCGTCGCCGTTGGTCTTGTCGCCGTGGACGTACGTCCCCATGTCGGCGTACACGCTGCGTACGTTCGCCTTGCCGCCGTTGGGCCCACCCAGCAGCCAGCGGAAAAACTCGATGGCGTGGCAGCCCATGTCCATCGCCACCCCGCCGCCACTTCGCTTCGTGTCCCAGAACCACGCCGCATGGGGTCCATCGTGCTTCTCCGCCTGCTTTAAGAGATGAATCGTGCCGAGCGCTCCCTCATCGACAAGCTGCTTTAGTCTCACGTATTTCGGCGTGAAACAGAGTTCCTCCGCGTACATCAGCTTAACCTTGGCGTTCTGGCAGGCTTCGATCATCCGATCCGCTTCTTCCAGATTCAGGCACAACGGCTTCTCGCAAATCACGTGCTTCCCGGCGCCCGCGGCCGCTACGGTCGCCTCACAGTGCAAATCGTTCGGCAAACCAAGCACGACCACGTCGAGACCGGGCATTTCGAACATCTTCCGGAAATCGGTGAACCAGCGCGCAATGCCATGCCGCAGTGCAAATGCCTTCGCATGGGCCTCCGTCGCCGATGTCACTGCAACCACTTCCGCGCCCGGCACGGAACGCAGCGATTCGCAATGGATGGAAGTGATGAATTGCGAGCCGATGAGGCCGACGCGAATGGGGTTCATGGGGAGAATCTCGTGATATTCAAATCCGTCCAGAGCATTCCGGACGCGTCGTGCTATGGTCGTAGAAGTAGAAACGGCCGGGCGTTGTGTCAAGAACCGCGGCATTTTCAGGAATCACGCCAAATGTCCGCGCGAGGCGCACACACGACTAGTAGTATCAGCAACGGCCCTGGACTTGACTCGGTGGAAATCGCACGCGAAGACCTCATTTCAATCCCCGTCCCGAATTCTTGTGGCGTCATTTGTTTGATGCTGCCAGACTGTCTCCGGGTGAACTTCCCAAGTCTCCGAGACTTCGGAACTTCTTTTGAGAGAGTCATTGTCCGGGGCAAGGATTTGCCTGCACCCATTGAAAGAGCCACGCCATGTCAGTCATCACCATTGCCTGTCCAAAGTGTGCCGCCGCGCTCAAGACCTCCGTCCCGGCTACCTCCGGCAAGAAAATCAAGTGCCCCAAGTGTGCCACAATCTTCGCAATCCCCGCCCTACCGGCCCAATCCGAGGCTCCACCGATGAAGGCGCGGCCAGAGCCGACGCTGGAATCCAGCCAGCCCACGGAAATCCAAACGCCCGCTTCGTTCCCCAAACCCCCCGCGCCTGCGCCTGAAGCAGCGCCGCCAATGGTCAAGGCCCCGCCCAGCAACCAAATCATCTTGATTGACGACGACGACACCGAGGTCCTCTCTGTCCGCCCGGTTCGCGATGACCCGGACGACACGGATCGACGCAGCGATCGGCCCCCGTCGCGCAAGTCCGCGGAGAGAAAATCCCCAAAGAAGAAAAGCAAGGCGCCGCTCGTTCTGGGCGTCCTGGGCGGCGGCGCCCTCGTGGCGCTTGCACTCTGCTGTGGCGGCGGCTACTGGGCATGGAATTCGTTGACTACCAAGACTTGGAGCGAGTTTGCGTCCACGGATGGCGGATTTTCCGCCTCCTTTCCCGGCAAACCAAAGGAAACCACGGACAGCTCGGCAGGAGACAACACCACACACACCTTTATTGTCGAAACGAACTTCGGCAAAGAGGCCTATGCGGTCATCTACTTGGACACGAAGGGCATCGCCGATGAGAGCTTCCTCGAGCTGCTGGCCGGATTTGAAGGAACCGTCAAGAGCAAGAAACCGATCACGCTCAACGGCCATTCCGGATTTGAATTCGACATTGAAACCTCCGCCGGCGCGACGCATTTGCTGATCAGAAATCGCATGTTCTTGGTAAAGCAACGCGTCTTCCAGGTCATGGTGACCGCCGTTAAGGACAAGGTCGATTCGGACGACTCCAGGAAGTTCCTCGATTCGTTTAAGTTCATCGGCGCCTACGCCGCGCCGGCCAACCCCATCGATGGCAAGAAACCGCCCAAGGAGGATCCAGGCAAGCCGAAGAGCGGTTACACCACCCCCGACGCCTCCCTCGACGCCATTATCAAGGCCATGCGTGATCAGGATGTAGAGGCCTACAAAGCCTGTGTCATCAAGGACGACGCGACCCGCGACGCCGATTCCACCAAAGTAGACGCTCAAATCAAAGCCGGGCAGGCCGTCAACGCGGAGGCCGCTTACAAGAAGCTCATGCAAAATGAGCTGGAACGCACCTGGCGCGAAGGACACTACAAACGCTATCCCATGGAAAATCGGTCGCCCGAGAGCGCCTTCGTCGTCGTCATGTGGGAAGACACCATCCACGGCATCCACGCCAAGCAGTACGAATTCAAACGGATCGACGGCGAATGGTATCTCGTCCGCCAGGAAGAGCCCGACGTGAAGAACCTCGACGCGAAATACGCCTGGAAAAAGGACACCACTCCGCCCAAAGCCGACGAAGCCGCGAAGAAGATCGTCGCCCAGCTTCAGGAAATGAAAGTCACCGCCTCGTTGGAAGATGGCGGCTGGAACATCGATCTGCATTCCACCGAAGACGTCGCGGCGGCTCTGACTCTGGCGGGCGAACTGGCGCCCATCACCGAAATCTTGTTCGGCCAGAACGCCACCGACGCCGACCTTGCGGCGGTCGCCGGCTGGAAGGACCTCCGCGTCCTCACCGCCACGTTTAACAAAAACATCACCGATGCCGGCGTCGCAAAGCTCGAGGGCCTGACCAAGCTCAGTCGTCTCGACCTCACGTACGACCAGAAGGTCACCGCCGAGGGCGTCGCTCACCTGGCCGGTTTAACGCAACTCCGATACCTCGATCTGAGGAACGCGAAACTGACCGATAAGGGCGCCGCCCACCTCGCAAAACTAACCAATCTTGAGGAATTGTATCTGCGCGCCTGCCAATTAACCGACGACGCCTTGCAGCCCCTCGCGGGCCTGAGCCGTCTCGTACGTCTAGACCTTAACGAGAATCAGATCACGGGGCCGGGCCTTCAGCATCTCGCCGGACTTAAGGGCCTAAAGGAGCTGCACTGCAGCGAAAACAAGCTCACCGATCCCAGTCTCCAACTTCTCGCCGGCATGACGAGTCTCGTTCGACTGGACCTCGATTCCAACAGCATCACGGACGAGGGCCTTGCCCATCTCGCCGGCTTGACCAATCTCAGGCACCTCGGCCTGAACCGAACCAAGGTAACCGGCTCGGGCTTCAAGCGCCTGGCGAAATGGACGCAGTTGCAGTCGTTGGACTTGACCACGCTGCCCGATCTTACCGGCGTCGGTCTGGAAAACTTCGCAAATTGCAAAGACCTGACCAATCTGAACCTGTCGTGGACCGGCGTCACGGATGAGGGTTTGGCCCACATCAAGCAGCTCAAGCAATTGCGCTCGCTCGACCTCCCCCCGTATGGCATGGCGTCCAGACTTCCATCGGAAGCCTTTTGGCGCGATCCGCACCCGGAGCGCTTCTCCGACGAGGGCCTGAAACACATCGGCGAAATGAAGAACCTCGAATGGCTCTGGTTCGCCGGCTCGGGCGTCACCGATGCGGGCCTGGCCCACCTGACCGGCCTGAAGAAGCTCGAACACCTCGGCTTCGGGTACTTGCCCAATGTGAAAGGCCCCGGCTTGGCCAACCTCAAGGAATTGCCCCTGGTCACCAGTCTTTATTTGGCCCTAACCGGCGTGGACGACGCGGGCCTCAAATACGTCGCGGACCTCAAACAGCTCCAATACCTGGACCTGTCCAAGAAAATCACCGATGCCGGCCTGGAACACGTCAAAGGATTGACCCAGTTGAGGACCCTCGGCTTGCCCGAAGGCATCAGTGACGCGGCCGTGGACTCACTGAAGAAATCCTTGGCCAAAACCCAAATCATTAACCCCACCGTCAAGGACCCGAACGCCGCCGCCAAGAATACGATCGAGGCCCTAAACAAACTCGAAGCCTACGCCTACGCCGATCAGGACGGCAACTGGACGGTCGGCTTCGGCGGGGAAACCGACCTCGCCGCGGCCTTTCCCCTTGCCGACAAGCTGGGCCGCATCACCAACGTCTCGCTCGGCGCTAACGCCACCGATGCTCACCTCGCCCGCGTGGCACAGTGGAAAGACGTCGCGCAACTCAGCCTCTTCGGTCCCCACCTGACGAACGATGGCTTGAAGGCTCTGAAGGACATGAAAAAGCTGACCAACCTCTACCTGAATGAAGCCGACAAGCTAACCGAGGACTGCCTTGTCCACCTCGACACCTTGGACGGGTTGACCCACTTCTCCATCTTCCAAATGAAAATCACCGACGCCGGCGCGAAGCATGTCGCAGGCCGCACCAAGCTGACCACGCTGGTTCTCAGGAACTGCCAGCTCAATGATTCCGCCATGGCCGCCCTGGCGCCACTTACCAAACTCGAAGAATTGCACCTTAGCGGCAACGAGATCACCGGGACTGGACTCGGCAAACTCTCCGGCATGAAGAAACTGAAAACCTTGATCCTGTCCAACAACAAGATCACCGACGATGGCCTGAAATCCATCGCCGGTTTGACCTCGCTCAATTTTCTCGACCTTAGCTCGAACGAGATCAGTGACGCCGGTCTCGCCTACCTGGCAACACTCAAGGAACTCACGTTCCTCGGACTCTCCAGCACGAAAGTGAAAGGCCCGGGCTTCCAGCACCTGGCCAAGCTGTCGAAACTCAGCGGTCTGGCCCTCTATGACCTGCCGGAACTGACCGGCGTCGGCTTGGAACATCTCGCCGCCTGCACGGATTTGATGAACTTGAACTTGGGCAGGACCGGCATCACGGACGAAGGGTTGGCTCATATCAAACAAATCAAGCACCTCACCGGCCTGGACCTGCCGGTCTATGGTCAGGACGCCGAGGGTTTCTGGAAAGACCCCCATCCCGAGCGCTTTTCGGACGCCGGGTTGAAGCACATCGCCGAAATGAAGGACCTGGAAGCGCTATCCTTCTCCGGCGGCGGCGTGACCGATGCCGGTATCGCGAACCTGGCCGGCATGACGAAGCTCAAGTACATCGGCCTCGGGACGTTGCCCAACGTAAAGGGACCGGGCCTGGCTCACCTAAAGAGCCTGCCCGAACTGCGCGAACTGAATCTCAATGACACGGGTTTGGACGACGCCGGGCTAAAGAACGTATCGGAATTGAAACAGCTCACGTCCATACAGCTCCCCAAGAAAGCCACCGACGCCGGCCTGGAGCATATCAAAGGACTGACCCAACTGACCGCAATCGGCGTCCCCAAGGGCGTAACGGACAAGGGCATGGAAGCGCTTAAGAAGGCGCTCCCCAAGGCGGAAGTATATAGGCAGGATGAGTGATGGGTTTGCCCGCCCACTCGGTGGGCGCGCGGTCGAGCAACGCCCTTTGCAAAAGGATGTGTAATTCATGAGAACTTTTTTCTGGGTGCGACTGATGTTGGGCGGCTTCGGACTGATCCTGCTCGGCATCTGCGTTGGCATCGGCGGCATCATCAAGGGACGCAACGACGCCTCGGCTTCGGCTGAACCCGAGTCCATCGACCTCGCCCGCCTCGAAGCCGGCGACGCGGTGACCAATCCGCACGTCAAGCTCGGCCCCCACGTTGCTTGTTACTACTCCGTGATCTATTCCTACCGTGCGCCGAAAGGGAAGAAGAGCACCGAAGTCAAGGACAACACCAAGCTCGACTATTGTTTCTATCCGATCCTGTCGCCGTCGCATCCGTTCAGCCAAGAATTGGAGAAACTAGAGAAAGCGGCGGGCGGCAAGATCGAGGATCTCGACGCGGAAGAGTTGCCGCCCGTGGAGAAATTCACGGTTTTGGTGAAGACGACGCGCTTCAAGAAGTTTTCCGAGCTTCCGGACGAACCGTTTCGCCGCGAGCAGGCCGTATCGGGTCTCGTTCGCAGCGGCAAGTATAAGCTCGATTCGCAGGAAAAGAAGCTTATCGAGGAGGAATTCCCCGGCATCGATTGGAACAAAGTGCTCGTCATCGAGGACGGAAAGACACCGACCTCGGCGTTGATGGCCACGCTCATTTCCTTTTGCGGCGTGCTCCTGTGCGTGGCGGGCATCGGGGTAGCGGCCTTCTCCGTTTTCATGATGGTGCGAAGATAAAGACGGGAGATTGGGCGCTGGCGCCGAAGCTCCAAAGACGAAAATGGGGGTCGCGGGTCTTTTCTGATCCATATCGTCGGCCAATACTCCCGACCCCCGTTTCTTCTCCGCCTCTCTTCCTCTTGACGTCACATCCCTCCGTGCAGTAGCTGGTGCGGCCTGTTCCCGTTGGCGCTCGGCGTCGCCTGAACCGCGCGGTGCAGTCGGTCCTGTCTCCACTCTCGGGCCGACATCACCTCGCCGAAGAAATCCAGATACTGTCGGCCGACATTCGGCCAGAACATCGGCTTGGCGTATTCATAAGCGCGCCGCTGCGTTTCCACTCGGAACGCCGGGTCCTTGAGGAATCGTAGCGTCGCATCGGCCAGGGCGGCGCTGTCGGCGAACGGCACGAGCTGGCCCCGCCCTTCGCCCAACACTTCCTCCGCGTAGAGATAGGGGGTGCTGACCACGGCTCCAGCCGCCGCCATGGCGTACGCCAAAGTGCCGCTTGCGATTTGATCCATTCCTGGATAGGGCGTGACGTACACGTCGCAAGCCTGCAAGTACCCCATGAGGTCGGCGAGGCTGAGATACCTGTTCACGAAACGCACATGCGCGCCAACGCCCAATGCTTGGGCCTTCGCGGCCAGGCTTTCTCGATAGACTTCGCCCTCCTGGCGTTTGACCAGCGGATGAGTGACCCCGACGATCAGGTAAATGACATCCGGGAAGGCGGCGACGATTCGAGGCATCGCCTCGATCATGTATTCCAGCCCTTTGCCGCGATTGATCAGCCCAAAAGTGCATAGTACCGGCCGGCCCGCGAGCCCCAGCCGTGCCTTGTGCACGCCGTCCACGTCCAGATCGACCTCTGGCACGCCATGGGGAACGACGCGGACGGGGGCCCCCTTCACCTGGTAGACTCTTGTCAGAAGTCGCGCCGCGACTTCCGTCATGACCACGATGCCCTGGCTATAGCCCGCCACCAGCCGAATCAATTGCCACGATATCGGATCCGGCTGAGTCATCAGCGTGTGGAACGTCGTGACGACGGGCTTACGGCAGGCAGTCAGAAAGTCCAACACATCGTCGCCCCATCGACCGGGATACAGGCCGAACTCGTGTTGCAAGCTGACCACGTCGCAGGACCCTTCGTTGGCCGCCTCGGCCGCGACATGGTACGCGTTGGGCCGGCTGTTGTCGATGACGTGGACCACGCGCGGATCGTCATAGTGGAGGGCGCGTGTCTTTTGGATCGCGGCCAACGAGGACACCGGCTCCCCCGCGGCCAGATCGACTGCATCGGCGGAGTCCCTGGTAAATGTCGCCAGGCCACACTCCTCCGGCGGATAGGTCGATACAAAAAGCGGTCGAACGTTTACCATACGTCACCTCCAGAAGTGGTTCCTGGCCCGAGGGAAGGCTGGCATCGTTCGCGGTCTGCGCGGGCTCTCCGCCAAGCACTCTCGGTCTTCATGAGTTGATCCAGACCGGTAAATCGCTGCCGCGCGTTCACCGTCCGGACGGACTCAACCTAGCCTTGCTGGCCGTTTCAAAAAGGATTTCCGTAACATCCGCCAGACGAAATGGCTTGGGAATCACCGTCTCCGCGCCCAGGTCCAAGAGCCAGCGCTCGGTGTAATCGCCGAGGTTTCCGGTCATGAAACAGCAGCGAACGCGCGGGTTGAGTTCTTGAAGCGCGGCCAGCGTTCGGGGTCCATCCGCGCCTGGCATTTGCACGTCCAGCAGGACCACATCGATGGTCTCGCGATAGCACCGGTACATATCGAGTGCTTCCTGCCCGTCGGACGCCAACCACACGGCGAAGCCTCGTTGTCGCATCCCCAGGTTCAGCACGCTGCGCACGCACCCTTCATCATCGACGATGAGAACCCCGTACTGTCGAGGCGTTGCGCGGGGAGTTGCCTGCAACTCCGCCGACCAGCTTTGCTCCTGCTTTTGAGGAGAAAGGTTCATCGGTTCCCGTTCACTCATGGCCATACCCTCCCGTTCATCAGCTGGTGATCAGGTCCATGGAAATCCTTTCGTTGGAAAGACCAGTTTCGCCCCAGGAAAAACGCTTCGTGGAGGCGGAGGTCGCGGTGTATTCCCAATGAATTCCGCGGTAAAATAGGCCGGCGCCCGGCGCTGCGCTCGAGCTCACTACACCGTTGGCCGTTTCACAATCAAAGGCCGCGCGTTATTGCAGCTAAGATCTCGAATTCCTTTCCGGTCGCTGTTCTGGTCCGTTCTCAGTCACATTGGGGACATCCACCCCCAGGGCGGTCGCCAGTGCGATCTGGTGGTCCTGTTCCTGCACCAGGATGTCCCGAATATGCTCAGCAATGGCGTATTCGCCCAACGCTTCGCACTGACCCACGCGCTGGCGGTAGTTACGGATCGTCTCATTCTCGTTTTCCAGGTCGAACCGCAGCATCTCCTCCGCCTTCTCCGAGGTCCGAACCGGCTTCGGAGCGACCTTGGGCATGCCCCCCAGATAGTCAATTTGGGCGGCGATAATAAGGGCGTGCTTCAGTTCTTCTCCGGCGTGTATTTCCAACTCCGCCGCAATGTTCATGTTCTGAGCGCCTTTTAGGACCTGCGAATAGACCACGTAGGAAATGATCGCTTGATATTCCCCTGCGAGGTCGTCGTTGAGCAGATCAACCAGGTCTTCGCGCGTCACGGTTGGTTTGTGTGCGGCAACCGCCAAATGATTCGTGGCCATGTCCTTCTCCTGTCTTGCCGTTTCCGCGGAGGAACCCGTCATGAAACACCTACTTTCCAACTGGCAACACCTTGCCCAAACGAAGAATCCTGCCGGATCCCCGGCTGATCCGCTCGACCGCAAACGCTGGCTCCCTGGCGACCACTTGCCGCTATTCCCAGAAAGACCGTCTCCTGAAGCCGTGCCCAAGGAAGGACAGCACCGCGAGAATGAGGAAGATCACAAAGCAGATCTTCGCCGCATACATGAATTCGCTTGCAACCCCCCAGCCCAACAGGCCGGCGATCAAAGCGATGACGAGCAGAACGACCGCTAAACGCAACATGGTCATGGTCCCCTTCATAAAGGCTGGGTTTCGGTCGGCGAATTGCCGACAGGGCCCCGCGCCTACCGTCTCAAGAGCGCAACATGGTTTCAACCGGCGGCAACAACCGACCACCAACCGATTCGCCGCCGCGCGGGCGGTTTCAGGGCTGGTGTTCCTTTACCTTGACCTTGTCGGTCGTTTCACTGCTTTTGTCCTTTAGCTTGTTCCCAAAGTCGCGCACCTTGCCCTCGTCCTCCTTGATTTTGTCCTTATCAACCGTGATCGTTCCACTCGCATCGGAGTTCGTGGTGTCCGTTGAATAACGGAACCACCCTTCGTAGAATCCGAAGCCGACAACGGCCGCCAGAATGATCGCAAGCACAATAAGCAATTGCTTCATGACTAAATCCTCCACGACTGTTCCATGAGGCGATAACGTGACTCAGAGCGTCTTCACGCAAAACGCCCCTCCGCGCGTCCCGCCGTTCCATTGGGCGGCACGCCGGACTGGATGCGCTCCCACACTTCCGAACGATGGACCGGTACATCGGCGTCGGCCTCGAAGCCCAGCCGGACTTTCCCGCCCTTGATCTCGAGCACCGTGACTTTGAGCATGCGCTCAAAGCGGTCAGACCCTCCGACCACTACCGATTCCTGGGTTTTCCTTGACAAGACCAACATGAAACGCCCTCCGTTGTCATGACAGATCGCCTGGATCACTCCCGCTCCACGTCTCTGTAGCCGCACTTCCGGCAAGTAGGAACACCTGGACCACCGTGCCGGTTGTAAACGCCTGTACCACGGCGCCGGTTTTGGGCTCGACTTCCGCGGTCGCCTCGCGCACTTCCATTCCCGTGATTCGTTGAATCTCCTTCCGTAGTGATTCGGAAGAGCCGGCAAACAGCTGTCGGTGAAAGTCCTGGATTTTTGCGGCCCCTGCCGGACTTTGGGCCATCTTCCTCTCGGCCGGCGACAAGGCCTCGTGCAGCGTGATGACCAGGGTGCCTTCGCTCAAGACCACCGTCACCGACTTGGGCACGTGGTTGCCCGTTCGCCGCTGCTCGAATGCGATGGCCGCCTTCGCGATCTGTTTGGCCATGGTCGCCTTGGATTGGCTCATCGGAATCGTTCCTGGCGGCGGCAATCGATCCGCGCCGCCGAAGGCAAAAAAAAAGCCGACGTGGCCGAACACTCCATTGGAGTGTTCAACCACGTCGGCTTACTCGTCAACGGGCCCCCCGGCACGGCCGGGTTGCCCTTTAGCTAGTCATCCGACAACATGGATTCGAGTTTTCATGCGCACTCGGATTTTAGGACTATTCCGAATCCGCAGAATCGCATTGTACCGTTTGTACCAGGGAATGCAAATGGAATTCTACATTTGCGCGTGGAATCTTGATATCATGTTCCTTGGATGATCAAGAAAATGCTGACACAGGTTGTTCCATTGCTGCAAGGAGGCGCTCTCCCGCGCCGCATTCCCGCAAACGAACGGCGCCGCGTTCGAGGTCGCCATGAAAACCCAAGGAGAAATCGAAGCCGCCATCTGTGAAGGCATCAGCCGTCTTGAGCGGGACTACATGGGCCGGGGATGCGAAGACATTCGCGCCCACGTGATTGGCGACCTTCTCGTGGTCCGCCTCAAAGGTGATTTGACCGCGGCTGAACGGCAGCTGGTCAAGTCGCTCTCGGCCGAGAAAGGGAGGGACCTGCTAAAACAAGTGCGGACGCACCTGCTCGAAACCGCACGGCCGGTGATGGAATCGATGGTGCAGGAGATCACCGGCGTCAAGCCGGTGAGTTTGCACCACGACATCAGCACCGCCACCGGCGAAGAGGTCGTTCTCTTCAGTCTGGCCGAGTCACCCTTATTTTGCGAAGTGAAGAAAAAATAGGGAATGTGTTACGTCCTGGCCGCGGCGGATACGTCAATAGGATTCCCGGTCAAGCGCGCCGGCAGTCTCCATGGACCGCATTCCGCGTGGGGTTTTATCGGCAGTCGGCCGACCGAGCGGCACCGGCTGCACTTCGCGTCACGGCCCGCCCTGTCCGCGACGTAACGCAGCTTTTGGCCGCAATTCGGACAACGAAAGTGGTAGATACTCGGTTCAGCTCTCGACCGGAATCGGATGAGCGCATAACTGCCCGCCGCCAAGGCGGCGGCCGTTGCGATACCGGCCACGACGATGGTAACGCTCATGACGATCCTCCCAACTCTGTCACATCCTCTTCAGGTTCTCCTGCGGGTCCTTCTCCGTCCTTACTATTACCCGGTGGAGTCCGGTTTCATGCGCTTCTTGGGCAGAGCGCCGGTTCCCCCGGGCGCACCTTGTTTCCTCATTTCCGCGTGCCTCCCCGTTGTGGCGCTGCCGACCCATCGCTTAACCCGGAGCCGACGGCGTTTCTGTGCCGCACCATCGCCGCCGATGCCTCCGCGTGAAACGACCGCGGAAATAGGGCCGCCGCGATAACGACGATGCCCTACCAAGCACCACTTGCATTTCCCCTCCCTTGGGATAAAATGTTCGGTGATGAGAAGTCCATCGATTTGGCGGGCTTCATAGAGCGGTTGTCGATAATTGCAGTCGGATGACTAGACAAAGAGCACCTCGGCCGAGTCCGGGGGGCTCGTTGACGAGTAAGCCGGCGTGGTCCGATCCCTTAACGGGTTGGGCCACGGCGGCTTTTTTTATGCCACGGCCCGGATGATCCTGCCGTCCGATTTGAGGCCAAGCGGCCAAAGTTTGCTGCCGCAAACGGAGTGCGGCGGCTACCGCTGACCTTGGGGACGGAATCTCGTGCACAGGATGAACGGGATGGTGATGATCCCACGTTCCGAACCGAGTCATTCCCATGAGTCTTGCTCTTTCCATTGCTTGCTGGTTCGTCGGGAGCTGTATTGCCATGTCTTTTATCGAGTATGGCATCCACCGCTACCTCATGCACAAGAGGATTCTTCCCCGGTTGCTCTATCGGTTCGTTCCCGGTCTGGGCACGACATTCACCAACCATAACGTTTTACACCATGGCCGGTACTACAAGGTGTTTAATCATGAAGAAGATCCCCTCGGGCGAACGACCAGCATCCGCCTGGACTTGTGGCTCGGCATCGTCGGCGGGGCGCTCGTCGGGCTGGCGCTTTACCCGCTCAGTGTGGTGGCCGGCCCCGTATTCTTCTCGGTGATTCTTCTGCATCACCTCGCCTGGAACCTGATTCATGAGGAAATGCACAATCCCCGTCCCCGCTGGTTCGCCCGCTTGCCATTCTTCAGGTTTCTCCAGCGGTACCATTGGCTGCACCACAAGTATCCGGGCAAGAACTACAACGTGATTTTCCCCGGCGCCGATTTCGTGTTTGGCAAGTATGCGAGATGCACCCCGGAAGATCGAGCGCAAATGCACGCGATTGGGCTGTAAAGGCCGAGGCGCGTGAGACCGTGGGAAAAGTGCTGTTTCGTGTGCCTGTAGGAGTCACTCATGAATATCACGGAAATCCCATTCAATCATTTCATGGGAATAAGGAAAACCGAAGGCGACAGTCCCTACTTGCTGGAGTTGGACGATCTGCCCGCGTACCGGAACCATATGAATACCATTCATGCTGCCGCACAGCTGGCCTTGGCCGAAGCGAGCAGCGCCGAATATTTGTTGCGGACATTCAAGAACGTCGACGCCGACGTGCGCGTCGTCGTAAGAAGGGTGCAGGCGAAGTTCAAGAATCTCGTCAAGGGTAAGATCTTTTCCAAGGCATTCACACCTCCGGACGAGATCGAAAGGTTCTCGGAAGTTTTCGGTTCCAAGGGAATGGCCATTATCGGCGTGCGCGTGGACATCGTGAACGGCGAGAGTGTGGTGGCCATGAGTTCTCTCATTGAGTGGTTCATTCAAAAGCCAAAGAAGACGGGAAATCAGTAGACATCGGTGACGCGTTACGCCGTCGCTCGTTCGGAGTGATATTCAGTCCGAGAGCAAACGGGGCTTGGCTGGCATGGCCAGATGACCTCGCATCAATCGCGGCTTCATTGTCACCCATTGGCCGGCATCCCGTGTCTCGCGCCTTTGTGAGACACGAACTCTCTCCAGCACTTAAATCCCATCAGCCCAAACCTTTCCGCCTAAACCCGTGCCTATGCACCTGCGTGAGACACGGCATACAGCGGCGCGTAGGCCCTCAGCCACCGCTCTGAATTGAGATAGACCCGGCCCCTGCGGTACAATGACATCGAGTTCCTATTCCTTACCCGCGAACCCTCGGCCGTCATGAACTGGCTCTTCCGTCCCTCCGTCCTCGTCATGTTCTCGCTTGCGCTGGTGGTCGGGGCGTTGGCGCTCGTGGTGCCGCCTTTGTGGGAGGAGGGCAAGGGAAACCCGCCGGCCCCGCTTCCGGTGGCGGACAACGAACGCGAGATCGTCTGGCTCTACTCGGCCACCAGTGCCGCTTCCTGGGAACGTTTCGTAACGGCGGTCGGCAAGGCCGCCCGCCATTTGCAAACCGACCACCCGGACCTGGAAGTGCACATCGACGACTCGGCGTTCCCACGTCAGACCGCCGCCGTGTCGCAGTTCTCGCTCACCCTCGGGGGCGGCGGACAGCGCCTCGTCTTCCGCTGGTACAAACTCACTAGCGAAGGCAAAACCGCGCAATGGGTCGACGCGCTCCTGCGCCGCCGGCCGGCCCCGTTGGCGATCATCGGCGGCAGCTCCAGCGACCTGGCCATCGAGCTGGTCACCAGTCTGCGCGACCAAAGCGCTAAATATCCCGGCGTCGTCCCGCCGCTGGTGCTGTTGACTGCTGCCACGGCCGACCGCGTCCGCGAACCCGACCAACCCGATGACGTCCCGCTCAACAGCATCCACGACAAACGGACCTTCCGCTTCTGCTTCACCAATCGCCAGATGGCCCAATCCGTGACCAACTTTATTTGGCAACGCGACGAACTCCGGCCCGACACGGATCCGTTCTACGTGGCCATGTGGCGCGACGACCCCTATTCGCTCGACCTGACCGGCCGATTCAGTGAAGTTTTGCGGCAGCCCCTGGCCGCGCGCTCCGCCGCCCGCGCGTGGGGAACGGCTACCGTTTTCACGGCCACGGGGACCTGGCCGCTCGATTTGCACGGCCTGTATTCGGAACCGGTCCCCGAGTACATCGACTACAGCGTCGGCCTGTACGATCAGCCCAACCGCTGGGAAGCGCCGGTGGTCCAACGCCTGATTGAGACCAAAGCCAAACTTTACCCGACACAACAGAGGCCGCTGTTGGTCTTGACCGCCGGGTCGTCGCAGGCAGCGCGGCGATTTCTGCGTGGCCTGTACGCCGTGGAGTCCAGAGACGCGCGCCGCTTCGTCGTCGCCACCGGCGACGGGGTCTCGTTCAATACCGTTTATCGCGATCGCAAGTTGACCTGGCCCTTTCAGGACATGAAGTTCAACCTCGTTTTCTTCTGTCATCGCAATCCCATTGACGAGGACGCGGGTTTCCAAGCGGAGGGCGAGGTCCAGCCCGCGCCCCCCGATCAGGGATCGCCGACCACGGGCACCGAGGACCTGCTGCTGAACATGGACATCGTCGAGGCATTGGTCCTGGCGTGCTACGAGTCCTGGCCCGCGAACGCCGACGAGCTGGCGACCCAACTTGCCCGAGCACGCTGGCAAGACGACCGGATCGCCTTCGGCGCGGGCGGCGTCCCCCTGTTCGACGACCAAGGCAATCGCATGAGCGGCACTGGCGAACATGTCGTCTGGCTACGCCCCGTGCGCCCGCGCCCGCGCAACGAGCCTCCCGCGTATATCGAAGTCTGGGTGCCCGGCCAGGAGAG
>Ga0207158_1145_pt2 | contig 15201 bp, 15 predicted proteins | sample Alteio_BWMinHeat_22_FD_153512 | JGI IMG/M metagenome (GOLD analysis project Ga0207158, IMG submission 153512) | Enriched cells from forest soil in Barre Woods Harvard Forest LTER site, Petersham, Massachusetts, United States -... | ecosystem: Environmental > Terrestrial > Soil > Temperate forest >... | reverse complement strand
CCAGCTTCCTCGAGGGCCACGAGTATGGCGGGTCGGTCGGTGGCATCGTCTGCATAGCCGTATCCAACCGGCTTGCCGCCGCCAACTACAACCGCGCCGCATATTGCACGGGCTGAGTTGCGGCCGATCCCCTTACGGGCGAGCCTGATCGCCATGTCCATGTAGTATTCTTGCGACGCCATCCTGTGCTTCATTTTAACTTACGCAGATTAGCGGCTGGAAGCAGAAAGTCCACAGCTTGCAGGATATGTGTTTGCGGGGCGTTTCGAATCGGAGATAGAATCCCAATAGAGTGATGGTCGAACTGGTCAAGGAATTCAGGTTCGAAGCCGCGCACCGCCTGCCCAGGGTACCAGTGGGTCATAAGTGTGAGTGGCTTCACGGCCATTCATTTGTCTGCGAAGTTGCTGTGCGGGGATCCGTTGACCCAGAAGCCGGCTGGTTCATGGACTATGCCGAGATCAGCGACGCGTTTGCGCCGCTGCACAAGTCTCTGGACCATTTTTACCTGAACGAGGTCGAGGCCCTCGATAATCCCACAAGCGAAAACCTGGCGCGCTGGATATGGAACCGGTTGGAAGGCCGGCTCCCGGGCCTGTTCCGCATCACAATAAAAGAAACTTGCACGGCTCGATGTGACTATTTCGGCGACTAAGGCCGGCCCAACGGAACATGCGAATCACGGAGATCTATAAGAGCATTCAGGGGGAATCCAGTTACACCGGACTGCCGTGCGTATTCGTGAGGACCACTGGATGCGACCTGCGGTGCCGATGGTGTGATTCGGAGTTCACGTTCACGGGCGGAACACCAATGACCATCGACGAGATTGTGAGTCATGTCGAGGAATACCGCTGCGACCTGATTGAACTGACCGGCGGAGAGCCGCTGTTGCAGCCGGAAATCCACGAGCTTGCAAGGCGGTTATGCGATGCAGGAAACACGGTCTTGATAGAGACCGGGGGCCATCGTGATATCTCTGGCCTCGATGCACGGGTCATCAGAATAATGGATTTGAAGTGCCCGGCATCCGGCGAATGCGAAAGGAATCTGTGGTCGAATCTTCAGCACTTGCAGCCGGCCGACGAGGTCAAGTTCGTTATCGCCGACCGAACTGACTATGAATGGGCTCGCGCCACGATCAGGCGCCATGGGCTGGAGGACCGAGTGAAGATTCTGATCTCTACAGCCTATGGACTTTCCGGGCCAAGAGATTTGGTGGAGTGGATGTTGGAAGATAGACTGCGCGCCCGTTTTCAATTGCAGGTTCACAAGTACATCTGGCCTCCCAATGCTCGTGGAGTTTGAGAGGCATTCGTCGGCTTGCGGCCTAATGGCGTCGACCTGAGTTCAAACACACGGCCTCCTTTAGTATCTGACTCGGTCTCTAAATCTTCGACAGGTGATGAGAATCCGAGATTTCGATTCCCCGAACCGGCCTCGTCCGGCTCGAAACTGCGTAGTTTGACGGGCCCAGGTTAATTATTGACAAAGGCTCTACGGCATATTAGACTCAATAGGAATTAGGTTCTAGAAAGCCCCTCTAACTACTTAATCAGGTTATCCACGCGCGGTTGACTGTCGCGACCGTCGCCCTCTTTGCTCTGTTAGCAGGAAAGCAATGAAATCTTACCTCTTTTTAGCAGTGGCGATTCTATCTCTATCGGCGGGGGCCGTAGCGCAGGATCGGGCGATTCAGCCGGATGTAGAGGCGGGGATTCCGAGCCAGCCAGATGCCCAAAAGGTGCCGATGATGGTGGTCCGAGAGGTGCCGGACAGGCCCAAGACAGACGCAATCCTTCAGTCAAAGGCTGGAGCATTGTCGGCTAAAGCTGCGGGCGTGAAGAACACAGCAAGGCCGCCAGTGGTAATCGGTGGGGCAACTCCGACGAGCTTTTCCCCGGGGGACGCTACGACAGGCAACGCGGACTACGACCAGTTGGTTCTTGAGTCGGCGACGAGACACGGCGTCGACCCGGCGCTGATGGTTGAGGTGATCAGGCAGGAGTCGGGCTTTAATTCCCATGCGCACTCCTACAAAGGCGCCTGCGGGTTGATGCAGTTGATGCCCGGGACGGCGGCTAGATTCGGAGTGACAAAGATATTCGATCCCGCCCAGAACATTGAGGCAGGCGCGAAGTATCTGCGCTTCCTGCTCGATAAGTTCGACGGCGACGTCCAGTTGGCGCTGGCGGGATATAATGCCGGAGAGGGGGCTGTAGTAGACGCGGGTTATCGTGTGCCGAGATATCGCGAGACCCAGGCTTATGTGCGCAGCATTTCATCGAGATATGGCGCGCCGGAAAAGGGCGGACGCGTAAAAGGGCAGCCGGTCCAGGCTGTGCCCAACAAACCACTGGTGATTGCGAGCGGGCCCAGCGGCACGCTCTCGAACAACTATTGAGGCGGCGGTAAAATTAGCAACTAAATCAGGTTGCGTTATTGGTTTACGGGGAGACTGCTTCCCCCAAGGTCGCGGACGGACTGAACGTCCCGGTGTATCTGTCGCGGTAATTGCCCCGCTCGCGCTTAGCTAGCAGGAAGCGCACGACTTGAGTCTACGAGACGCCCCTCTTGCGGGTTGATGTCAATGAGCAGGGCCAGACATTACAGGCTAATGGTCAACGTGGTGCTGATGGCGTTGCTTTTTGGGACCTCGCCAAGGCATACGGGCGACCCGCGCGACCACGCCTTCAACCCCAATCTATTTGGCGCAAATGAGGCGTCTGGGGAGGGGCTGGACGGTGAATTCCTGGATGCGCCGCCTTTTCAACGTGATCTCTTCCAGGCCGCAACGGAGCTCAACAGGTCGCTCCACGAGCGCTCGCAGCAGTCCAGGACCGCCACCGACTACCGGCGCACAATGGACGCCTACGACAAGGTTACGCGGATGGGCGCCGACGAAGGGCTGGCGGCGAGGTCACTGGCCCAGGGCGGGGACCTGATGCGAGAAATGGCAGACGCGGCTGGAGACTACGCGCTGTACAATAAGGCCATAGAAAACTTCCGCCGGATCGTCAAGCAGTACCCGCAAAGTAACTATGTCGGTTATTCGCTGATCAGCATCGCGCAGATTTATGAGCAGAGCCTGCAAGATCTGGATGGAGCGGCGTCCGCTTACCGCGATGTTGTAGATTATTTTCCAAACTCGGTGCTGGCTCGGGAAGCGGGAGCCATTCTAGTTCGATACGAATCAGAGCTGAGTAGTTCCAGGTACTCGCCGGACGTGTTGGTGGACGACAGGTCCCGGACACTCGCAGGCCGCGCAGAGGGGGCGCCGGGCCAGGCCTGGCTCAACAATGTTCGTAACTTCGCCGGCCCGGACTACGCAAGGGTGGTAATAGATTTATCGGACGGTACCGGCTTCAAATCCAATCGGTCAGGCGCCAACCGGATCGTGATCAACATGGCTGCGGCGGTGGCACGGACCCTCGATGGCCGGCGCTTCATAATTAGAGACAGCAGATTTCTGAAGCACATAACGGTTTCTGAGCCCGGGACGAATGGGGCGATCATAGAACTCGAGGCCAACGGGCTTGCCAGCTATACCGCATTTGAGCTGTCGAGCCCAGCTCGACTGGTAATCGATCTCCATTCGACAGCGGGAATGACTCCCGAGGTTGAGGTTGCTCGTGCGGCAGCGGCCCGTTCGGTTGCCCGGTCAGAGCCCGTGCGCGAGGCAATCAGTGCGGCGGCGCCTGAGAGACCCGCCTATCAGCCGCGATCGAGCTCCGGCGGGGGCGCTATACTGTCGCTCCCGGACGTCGACGTATCGAACCTGGACAAGATTGCCGCCTCGGAGTCCGATCATAAGCCTGGAGCAACACCAGCGGCGACGGTGACGATAGACAGCGCGTCGCGGCCCCCGGCGCCCGCTACGGCTCAGGACCAGCGCGCGCCTGTAGACCCACCAGTGAGATGCATCGTGATAGACCCGGGCCATGGCGGCCACGATACAGGCACCATAGGCGAAGGGGGGCTGAAGGAGAAAGACCTGGTCCTGGATGTTGGCCGAAAGCTGCGGGACGACATCAGGCGAAATTTCCCGGGCATCGAGGTCGTGATGACGCGGGATTCGGACCGGTTCGTGGCACTTGAAGAGCGCACTGCCATAGCCAATGCGAAGCGAGCAGACCTGTTCATTTCGATTCACGCCAACGCGGCTCCTACGCACGTGGCGTCAGGAGTGGAGACCTATTTTCTGAGCCCCGATCGCGCCAGCGCCGAGGATCTGAAGGCCGCGCAGCGCGAGAATTCAACGCTCGGCGGCGAGACGCCACACGCCGCCGGGGCCGTTAGCCGCACGCCGGGCCAGCCGACCCCGGCCGTCGACCCCGGCGATAAGCTCAGATCGGTGGTGGCGAGCGTATCAGCCGGTAATCGAATTACCGAGTCGCGAGAACTTGCGAGCTATATACAATCAGGCCTTGTAAGGGGTATAGGCTCGGCTGCGCCGCGCACTGCGGCAAACCGCGGCGTGAAGCACGCACCATTCGTCGTCTTGCTGGGAGCATCAATGCCGAGCGTATTGGCCGAGATTTCGTTCGTATCAAATCCCAGAGATGAAGACCTGCTGAGGACCGACCAGTTTCGTGGACGAATTGCTGCGTCCCTGTTTGCCGGATTGCGCGCCTACCTTAAAAAATCTCACCCGGCTCCGGCCGCCAGCGCCAACAAGAGTGCGGCGGATTCCGAGCACAAGCCTAAATAGGACGGAACGGCGATTGGACGCCAGACTGATTCCGGCGGATCCCTGACTTAGAGATTTCAATCTCCATCTGCCTGATCCAAGTTTCTGAAGTTTCTGAGTTTCTGCCCGCTTGTCAACGGGGTCGGTGATATGCTCTAAAATCGGGGGACAGATCGATGAACAATAAAGTCCGATGGGGAGTGTTGGGAGTCGCCAAGATCGCGGTGGAAAAGGTCATACCTGCAATGCAGCGTGGGGCGAATTCTGCCGTGGTGGCGATAGCTTCGCGCGACCTGCTCAAGGCTGAGAGTGCCGCCGCCCGGCTTTCGATTCCTCGAGCCTATGGGTCCTATGAAGAGATGCTTGGCGACGACGAGATTGATGCCGTTTACAATCCTCTCCCAAACCACCTGCACGTGCCCTGGTCGATCAAGGCAGCCGAGGCGGGCAAGCATGTCTTGTGCGAAAAGCCGATCGGCCTGAGTGTTGATGAAGCGAGACGCCTGGTTGAGTTGCGGGATCGAACCGGGGTGAAGATTCAGGAGGCTTTTATGGTGCGGACGCACCCCCAGTGGATCCGGGCGCGGCAGTTAGTTGTAGCGGGGCAAATCGGCGAGCTGCGGTCGATGTCGGGTCACTTCAGTTATTTTAACCGCGATCCAGGTAACATCAGGAACATACCGGAATATGGCGGCGGAGCCCTGATGGATATCGGCTGCTATCTGATCCATACCTCTCGGTTCATCTTTGGCACGAAGCCCGATCGAGTCTCTGCCGTGATCGATCGCGACCCGGATATGGGAACCGATCGGATGACCTCATTCGTTATGGAGTTCACTGGAAGCGAATTACCGGGCGCGGATGGCACAAGCGGGCATTCAATCGGGACATGCAGCACCCAAGCTGTGCCATATCAGCGAGTCCAAATCCTCGGGACGAGCGGCCGGATTGAAATCGAGATACCGTTCAACGCACCTCGGGACCGGCCTTGCCGGATGTCTGTCGATGACGGGACCAGCATAATCGGCAAAGGCATCGAAGTCGTGGAATTCCCGGCCTGCGATCAGTACACGATTCAGGGCGATCTGTTCTCGCTGGCGATCCGCGACGGCCTGGAGCAGGCGGTGCCGCTGGAGGACTCTGTCGAGAACATGTCCGTCATCGAAGCGGTCTTCAAGTCAGCCAGGTCAAACAAATCAGAGAGCGTGTCATGATGTCGTTGTCGGGGCGACAATGCGAAAGAGACCTCCTCCTTCCGATCGCGAAGTCGAGCCCGCTATTCCGGGGGCGCTATCCGCTGGATTTCAAGCGCTCGTAATATCGGCGGGCCTTGGCTCGATTTCCGCAGCCCTTCATATCGCACCACTGTCGCCGATGGCTGCGGCTGTTGTCTAGGAAGAGCCATCCACAGCCTTCCCCCGGGCACTCGCGAACCAATCTGAGATCCTGGCTCGTGAGCAGCTCAGCCGCAGACCACGATATTGGCCACAGCAGCGAGTCAACTGAGCTGGGGTTCCCTGCCCAGGTCCACCCGAATCCAGCCCGGCCGGTCGAAATGCGGGCCCTGGCCATGAGTCTCGACAAGGTCACATTGAACCGGTCCAGGTCTTGAGGGGCCGGGTTCTCGCCGTGGGCTACGGCTATAAAAACGTCGTAGATAGCGTCGCGAAGGACGAAAGCCTGCCTTAAGGCCCTGGACTCCTCAGCGCGTGAGCGTGCGGCGCTGCGCTTGAGAGCTGTGGCGCAGCGGTCATCGATAATTCCGACGTGCCGGGTCCAATCTACCAGATCGATATAGTCCCTGAGGACTTCCTCTGGCTCATCCGAGGTACGCCAATCGACGGTGTTGACGAAGTCGAGGCAGATCACGCCTCCGAAAAGACTGATGCTAGCAGCTCGCGATTCGGGCTTGGGATTCTTTTTCACTTAACCGTTAACCTTACCTTGACCGGTTAGAAACGAAAGTGTTAGCGTCTAACCGATGTAGATATTATAACAGGTTAGGAGCGATGATGGCAGCAGGTGCCTCGAGTGCCCAGGGCCGGAGAGACCGTCGATCAACCCTGGGGGCATCGCACAGATTGGCCGCGAGGCCAGGAAGGAATTGGGATGACTGAGATCGAAAGAATAAGCGATGAGATCAGGCGCGCGTATAGCGGACGAGCCTGGCACGGGCCTTCGGTGCTGGAGGTGTTAGCGGGCGTCTCCGCTGAACGGGCTGCGGCCAGACCCATCGCAAGCGCGCACAGTACATGGGAAATCGTGAACCATGTTTCAGCATGGACCTCGGTAGTATCACAGCGCCTGAAAGGCAAGTACCTAGAAGAGCCCGAGGAGGGCGACTGGCCCCCGGTCAATGACACGAGCGACGCAGCCTGGAAGGTCGCTTTGGATGCGCTCGAGAGCACCTATGCTTCGCTGTGCAAGGCGATCGCTGCTTTCGACGGGTCCCGATTGGACGAGCGCTGCGAAGGGCGGCCCGATACATATTACATTAATTTGCAAGGAGCACTTCAGCATTACCTCTACCATGCCGGACAGATTGCGTTGTTGAAGAAGCTCTGACGTGGGCAAGCAGTCACGGCATGCTTGCGAGGCGGTCTCGGCAGGCGGTAGCATTACAGTTCTGTTTTCGAGGACGAGACTTTCACGCATGAGCATGGAACCGGTATCTCACTATTACTATTCGCAAAGGCTGAAGCTTTCGTTCTGGGATTGGGGACAGGATGGCAAACCGACCATGATTCTGGTCCACGGCGGGCTCGATCATGCTCGCAACTGGGACTGGGTGGCCCGCGACCTGAGGAAGGACTATCATGTCTACGCGCTGGACCTGCGCGGACACGGCAATAGCTCCTGGGCTCTGGGCGCCCCGTATTCCGTGGGGGAGCATCTGCTGGATCTATCGGCTCTGGCCGATATAATCGATGATTTTCCCATTTATCTGGTGGGGCATTCTCTCGGGGGATTCATCGTTCTTCACTATGCGGGAGTCTACGCGGAGCGAGTTCGCAAGATAGTCGCGATCGAGGGGCTGGGCCCTCCACCGACCCATCGCATTTTTCGCCCGGCTTCTGAGCGGTTGCGAGGATGGATCGAGAGGATCAGGGAGATTGAACAGCGCGAGCCTCGGAGCTATCCAAGCCTCGAGGCCGCGGTGGCGAGGATGAAGGAAGCGAATCCGCACCTTTCGGATGAAGTAGCACGGCACTTGACCCTCCACGGGACGAATTGGAATCCCGATGGCTCGCTGATCTGGAAGTTCGACAACTACGCGCGCGCGTTTGCACCATACGGTCACAACGTAGATGATGTCCGGGAAATTCTTGGCCAGGTAAGATGCCCGGTCCTGCTCTTCTCGGGGATTGAGAGCTGGGCGGGCGACCCGGAGATCGACGGCCGTGCAAAAGCCATCAAAGACTATCGTCTGGTGCGGGTGCCTGATGCGGGCCATTGGGTCCATCACGATCAGCTCGAGGTGTTCCTGAGCGAGACCAGGCGATTTCTGGGGGAATAATTTGCTCCTGACCTGTGATTCGCCGGGTATGAGATGAAAGGCCCCGTGCTCGGGGACGCAAGCGCCACGACCCGCCAATACGACGTTCGTTAAGGATCGAATTATGAAGCGAGTTATCTTGGTATCTTTAGTAATGCTGGCGGTAATGTCAGCAACGCTGAGCCCATTGCGCGCCCAGGAAGCGGGGCTAAAACTTCCACCCTACAAGAAGGTTAAGCTTAAGAACGGCCTCACGCTGCTGCTGATGGAGCGACACGAACTGCCACTTATCAGCTTTGAGCTTATAGTGAAGACCGGATCGGTAGCAGACCCGTCCGGTAAGGAGGGACTGGCTGCAGTGACAGCCGAATTGCTCAGAAAAGGGACGCCGATGCGCAGTGCCGACAAAATCTCTGAGGAGCTGGATTTTGTTGGGGCAACCTTTGGCGCTGGGAGCAATCCCGACTACACCAGCGCATCGGCAGAGTTCGTCAAGAAAGACCTCGGATCCGGGTTGGCCCTACTAGCAGACCTGCTAGAGAACGCAAACTTTCCGCAGGAGGAAGTCGGTAAGGCTCTGGCCCGGCGAATCGACGGGATAAAGGCCGCCAAAGACCAGGCGCAGGGCGTGATTCGCACGTACTACAACTCGTACCTTTACGGCGGACATCCTTACGGCCGGCCGGGGGGCGGGGATGAGAAATCGCTTGCTTCAATAAGCCGCGAAGATATCGTTCGTTTCCACCGGGACTATTATGTGCCGGATAACTCTATACTCGCGGTGGTCGGCGATTTCAATGCGGGCGAGATGGAGCGGGCTATCACTGACAAGTTGGGAGGCTGGGTCTCCAGGCCGGTCGTTGAGGTCAAACTACCAGAGCCGGTCCCGGTCAAGGGTAAGAAACTGCTGCTGATCGACAAGCCGGATTCCGTTCAGACATTCTTCATGCTTGGTAATCTCGGAGTTAGCCGTACCAATCCCGACCGCGTATACATCAACGTAGTCAACACACTGTTTGGCGGCCGCTTCACATCGTTGATTAATACCGAGTTGCGTATAAAGTCAGGACTCACGTACGGCGCCAACTCGTTCTTTGACTTGCGCAAGGTCTCAGGCCCATTCGCTATATCCAGCTTTACCCGCAATGCAACAACAGAGCAGGCCCTGGATATGACTCTCGATGTGATAAAGCGCTTTCATGAGAACGGGGTCACCGACGAGCAATTGAAATCGGCCAAGAGTTATATAAAGGGCCAGTTCCCCCCCGTCGATCGAGACTTCAGACGATCTCGCTTCTGAGATTGCGCGGCTCGAGTACTATGGACTGGATCAGAGCGAGATAACACAGCTATTCACCAAAATCGACTCAGTGACTACGGCGGATGCCAATAGAATCATCAAGCAGTATTTCCCTCAGGACCAGTTGGTATTTGTCCTGGTAGGAAAGGCCAGCGAGATACAGGACATAGCTGCCAAACTCGCCCCGACGGTGGATCGTAAATCAATAAGCCAGCCGGGTTTTTAGAGTCCGGAGAGTCTACTTCGCCAAGCCCTCGGTCACCTGTTTGAAGTGGTTGCGGCCATGGTCAGCGTTAACGGACAGGATCCCTCCGATGGTGCCATCGGCCCAGGGCGCGCCCGGGACCTTCTCCTGAAGTTGCTGATCAGTCAACTCCGCCAAGAGCCCAAGTGTTTCAGACCGAATCTTCTGACCCAGCGCGACGACCTCGCTCAAGGTTTTTTCACGGTGTTCCTTAACCCAGGTTTCATTCATGGCATGAACACCTGGCATGATTTGTTCCCGGGGGAGCAAATTGCCGTCTGGGCCCTTGGGGAGCCGGATCGGATCCGGATCGCCCGCCAGGTAGCGCCTGATGATGCCGTTGAAGATGTGTTCGATCCCCGCAAGATGGGCCAAATGGTCTTTGGCCGACCAGTGTGCCGAGCCTTCGTGCCTGCTCTGAGTGACTCCCCTGGTCACATCTTCGGGTGGAAGCGAGGCGTAGCTCTCGAGCAGCGACGCGCGCTCGCGATTCAACTTGGCTTCGATCTCCGTCCTATTCATGCGATTGACTCCTCTAGCTCATGTTAAATGGCACCAAACCAATCCATTTCGCAGGGTCCCGGATCGCCGATCGCCTTCCCGGTCTCTACACATCGATCAGTGCTCACGACTCATACAGGTAGAGGCCATTGCCGTCGCAGTCGTCAAGCTCCTTCTGATCGGCCGGATAACCGGACAGTGCTATCAGGGTGGCTAGCCTCGTCCTGGCGGACCGGTCCCGGTCGGCTGATGGCAACGATTTCCTCACAATTGATTTTGGAAGCCGCCCCGCAACCCGTGTCCCTGAGCCGGTCTTTGGTTCCAGGTAGCCCTCTGCGTGCAGTTGCTCAAAGGCGTGCATAACACTATTGCGCGAGACGCCGAGCGCCCTGGACAGCACGCGTGTTGAAGGCAGCCGTGATCCAGCCGCGAGTTTTCCCGAAGCTATTGCATCCAAGATAGCGCCATAGATGCGACGGTGCAGTGTAGCGGCGCGACCTGGCACTATAGATATTCGGTCAATTGGTGTCTGAGCCGCTCGCTTGGCCATCCGCCTCCAGCCATCTCCAAAATGGCACCATCGAAATCGAAAATGGCACTTGCCGCCTGATGTTTCCGATGTAAACTTATCAGCGCAATCAAGTAAGTTCAACAGGCTGGTTAGGAGGAGGCTAAATGATTTCTTCAGGGGTTGTTACCGTTTTCGTGACCGATATGGACAGGGCAGTCCGGTTCTACAACGAAATTCTGGGCCTTAAGCTCGCTTACAGGTTTGGCAACGAGTGGGCGTCGATCATCGTACCGGGCGGGATGACAATCGGGCTACACCCGGCATCAGATGCATCGCCCGCCGGGCATAAGGGTTCCATCACGATCGGGCTCAATGTATCTCGGCCGATTGAGGAGGTCGTAGGCGAGCTCAAAGACAAAGGCGTACAGTTCAAAGGTGAGATTGTCGATGACGAGGCGCTCAAGGTCCAGTACCTGGAAGACCCGGACGGCAACGAGCTATATCTGGCCGAGCTTAAGCAGAAATACGCCAACTACTGAGTCTGGAGTCTCTAATCGTGAGTGTTGAGTAAGGGCTCCCAAGTCCGAGCGGGCACCCAAGCGTTTTACCACGGGTCTTCATCCTTGGGTGTGGCGTCATGAGGACGGACGCATGAGCCAGACGTTCTACGTCCGTGGAGCTAGACCTCGCGGACGGGAGGCAGTGACAAGCAGGGAGCTTGTCCTACATCCGACTCAAGGCTCCAGACTTTCGACTGATATGGCCGGGATCCGGCTAACCGACCTGTTGCGTGCCCAGTGGTCCTGGATGCGGCGGCGGAATTGCTCGGGCCGATTTTTAAGATATCGTGTCGACAGCCAGAGCCGCTTTAGGTGCCGCTTGTGCCCGGTCGCCGGATCATCAATATACGCCGTCCTGCCGTGCATGACATGGTAGTTGTTGATGAACTGGATATGGCCCGGTTCCAGGTCCATGCACACATTGAAGTCCGGGTCGGCCGCCATCTTGCTGACCACATCGATGGCCTCAATCGTCCTGGGTGAGAGACGAGGCGCTTCCGCATGGCGCTGCGAGGCGCGAATATAAGCAGGTATGAACCGTACAAACAGGCGCCCCTCGTGTTGCGTAAAGGCCGGGAACATGTAAAATGGCTTGCCACCGGGAGGCTCCTCGCCGCGAAAATCATACGGCAGCGGCTTGTACAGCTCCTCGGCCAAGTCCGGTCTGGTCCTTACCAGTTCGTTATGGATCGCAACGGCATTTGCAACTAAAGACAGCCCGCCCGACCTGGCCTTGCGAAGACACATAAGGCCGACCAGATCGGAGCCGTCAGTGTGGTGGTCAAACGCTATCGCCCCAATCTCGTTTCCCCGGGCGTGAGGATCTTCACGGGTCTTGCCCTGGTCGGTAACATCGCCCATAACGTGGCCATGTTTGTTCTGCGGCCACGGCTCGCCAAGGTGCATCCCGATCCCCCAGTAAATCATCGTTAGATCGTCGTCCGAGTAGCGGCTGCTGTCGAGCGCGCTAATCCTGACAAAACCTCGGCCATCGATTAATTCTGTTTCGACCTGCGCAAGCTTGTCGGCGAGTCCCTCCAGCGGAAAGGCCTCGCGGTCTATTTCGAGGAGGTCATTAGAGACCGACCTGGCGGATCTCAAGGCTGCATCGAGTTCCCTGTGATCGGACGGGGTGAGCTTGACTGTCCATCTTGCGGCATCAGCGACGTCCGCAGATCGCCAGTTTACGTGCGGCTCAAGGATTTTCAACTCTGACGACATCAGCTTATGCTCCTTTCCCGGACATCTCGTTCCGGGGCGGCGCTTGAGGACCGCGGAGGAGCTTCCCGGGCAGCGCGCCCGTGGGTTCGCCATCCAGGTACACGACCGTACCTGATACGACGGTAGCGGTGTAACCTCGAGCCCGCTGCAGCAGGCGTTTCCCACCGGCCGGCAGGTCAAAGGCCATGATTGGCCGTTCGACCCGTAGTTTGTCAAAGTCGATTACATTCAGATCAGCCTTCATCCCAGGTGCGATGACCCCACGATCCAAAAGCCCGACCGAGCGGGCTGTATCAGCGGTCTGGCACTTCACTAGCCAGCCAACATCAAATCGGTCACGAGGCCGGTCGCGCCCCCAGTGCGAGAGCAGATAGGTGCAAAAGTTGGCATCGGAGATCAGGCCCACATGCGCCCCGCCATCTCCGAGTCCCATAACACAATCTGGATGTTGCATCATCTCTCGAGTGACGTCCAAATTAAAATCAGCATAATTCGTAAATGGCGCGAATAAGAAAGCGCGGCCCTCATCTTGGAGCAAAAGGTCGTAAGCGACCTCAGCCGGCTGCTGTCCCTTAACCGATGCCGTTCTGGCAATTGATTGCTCGCGAGACGGCTCGTAATCCGGAGGATCGCCCAGCGGGAAGATTCTTTCGAAGGCCATCAGCCGCCGTGCAATGCCGGCCGATTTTGGGTCGGGGCCTTCGAACAGGAGGCGCCGGCGATAATCCGGATCCCGCATGGTAGCTACCTTCCTTTCGAGCGGGTAGCTGGCGATTTCTCTGTATGACGGATGGGCGGAAAACGGGCATAGGCTGCCCTGCAGACCCAAGAGAAGCGAGATGGAGCGCGGCGATACTTGAGCCCGAATCCGCAACCCAACTCCGGCGGCGCTCTGGATCATACCCAGGAGACCGCGCCAACCATCCGGGTCGCTGTGACGCTGGCCGAGAGACAGCGATAGCGGGCGGCCCGACGCTTGAACGATTCGGCGGATCATTCCAAATTCCGTCGTTTGATCGGGAGCGTCAAAGTCCGAAATCAACTCAATCACTCCCCGGCCAGCGTCCTTGAGCCCCATTGCAATGCCCATCAGCTCATCCTCGGCTGCTCGCAGAGACGGCGTAGGATCACCGTTGACGGTCTTGTGATTGACGGTGCGCGACGTGGAGAAGCCGATGGCGCCCCTCTCCATTGCCTGGCAAGCCAGCCGCCGCATCTCGTTGATGTCATTGGGAGTCGCCGGTTCGAGCCGGGCGCCCCGCTCGCCCATAACGAAAACGCGCAACGCGGCGTGAGGAAGCTGGGCGCAGATGTCGATGTCGTGCTCGCGACGGTCCAGCGCATCAAGGTAGTCGCCGAATGACTCCCAGTCCCATCTCAATCCTTCGTGCAGGGCGGTGCCCGGTATATCTTCGACTCCTTCCATCAGCTCGATCAAGCGTTCGTGATCAGAGCCTCTGACCGGGGCAAAACCGACTCCACAATTGCCCATGACCGCCGTCGTCACTCCGTGCCAGCAGGATGGAGCGAGTCGGGGATCCCAGGTTGCCTGACCGTCATAGTGCGTGTGGATGTCAACGAAGCCGGGAGTTACTAGCTGACCGCGAGCGTCGATCTCGACCAGCCCAGAACCTGTGACTTTGCCGACGTTTGCGATCAGGCGCTCGGCCACAGCGACATCAGCCTCGTAGAGGCTGCCTCCGGTGCCATCTGCGACAGTTCCGCCGCGGACGACAAGGTCGTAAGATGTGGCCATAGCTCCCTCCTTAGCAGGCTGGCTAGGTTGTCAGCAGCAGCCCCAAGCTTACTCCCTTACAGCGTTTCGCGCCATATTGAGTCCGCTTCTCGAGTCCGCTCCGGCCCGGCCGGGCCACCTCCTCGCCCGGACAGCATACATCAGATTGCCTCCCGCCTCGAAAAAAGAGGATCAATGATGGGGTTAGGCTGCCGTTCACGCCTTAATAGACGGGAGCGAGCATTGGCCGGATGAGACTTCCGGGAGCGCGCGACAATAGAAGATGAAGCTACTTGAAGGAGGGCTATTATGTTCAGGCTAATTAATCATTTGATTGTAGCGGCCGGAATCGCCGTTATAGCAGCGACGCTGATATTTGCTGAAACCCGTACTGGCCACGCTTCGGCCGTTAATAATCCAAATCCAAATCCCAGTCCGCAGCCGGCGCCCCAGCTCGTCCGTGACATAGACAACCCGGCGAGACAGCCCTTCCAGAGGCAACTGGGTTTCGAGGTCACCGAATTCGGCGGGTTTAGTTCGTTCACGGTGCCGGCCGGGAAGCGGCTTGTCATCGAATATGTCTCGGCTTCGGGGGTCGTGCCTTCGGGCGATTCTATGCAGTATCTCGTGGTTACCGGCGAGGTTCAGAACTTCATCCCGGTCGCTCAGCAGGCTTCTGCGCCCGGCGTGGTGTTTTGCGTGGCCGGCCTGCAAACGCGGCTCTATGCCGAGCCCGGCACCAGCGTGACGCTGGGCGCCCTCCGAACCGGTTCCACTGGGACCTCAAGCGCGAATATTTCGATCTCGGGCTATTTGGTCGACATCTACTAGTTCCGCAAACGGCATCGTTATAGTCGACTTCGGGCTCGACGCCTCAAGTAAAGGCCACCTCAGTTGGATCTATGGACGCTGAGGTGGCTTTGGTTGCTTAAGCGAAGTACCC
>Ga0207158_1163_pt1 | contig 15530 bp, 16 predicted proteins | sample Alteio_BWMinHeat_22_FD_153512 | JGI IMG/M metagenome (GOLD analysis project Ga0207158, IMG submission 153512) | Enriched cells from forest soil in Barre Woods Harvard Forest LTER site, Petersham, Massachusetts, United States -... | ecosystem: Environmental > Terrestrial > Soil > Temperate forest >... | reverse complement strand
CTCAGGGGCCCCGAAAGCAAGGCACCCGGCGGATCGCGCGCGGCGACTGGCAAGCCTGAATCACCATGGCCGAAGCATGGGGATCAGGCGGCGAGGAGAATCCGCCGTGCGCCGATGGCGATGGATCGATTGGGCAGTCTTGATTGTTGAGTGGCGGAGGCGTAAAGTCGGTGGCGGTTCGGCATGCTTTCGCCGGGTTGGTTCAGGGTTCAGAGAAGCGGTTGGGGATCGGCGAAAGCATGCCACGCGGCCGCAAACGCCAACGCGCGCCGTATCCTCCAACTGGTGGCGAACCCATGATCGCAGGACTCTTCGGCTTGGGCGGCCCGGAAATCATCGCGCTGCTGGTTATCGGCGCGATCATTTTCCTTCCTTTAGCAATCGTGCTCCTCGTGCTCTTCTTCGTCTTACCAAGGACCAAGAAAAAGCGTCCGCCCGAAGATGACGATTGACAAGGCCAATGCGCCAGCTATTGCGATGTTGCCGGGCGCCATTCTCTCGCGGCCTTTGGGTGACGGCGGGGTGTCATGCTTTGGCGGAGCGCTCGCGGCGACAGCGAACCCTGAACGACGACCGCCAGAGCTTGGGATCAGGCTGCGAGGAAAATCCGTCGTGGGCCTATGGCGATGGATCGATTGGGCAGTGTTGATTGTTGAGTGGCGGAGGCGTGAAGGCGTTGCCGCTTCGACACGCTCTTCGGATTGCCTCAGACCGTGCCGCCCCGCCTACGGTCTTTAGAGCCCATCAAGATCCTCCCGCCGAATCCGCCCGTCATGCAGCGCCGAAGCGAGCAGGACTGCGCTTACACCAATGCTCTTCAATCGGTACAAATCGTCGGGGCCGCGGATGCCGCCGCCGGTGGAGAATTCGATATCGGGATAGGCGGCGATTAGCTCGGTGGTGAGCAATTCCGTGCCCGTTCCGGCGTTCATGCCCACGCGCGCTAGATCGAGGAGCAATAGGCGTCGAACGCCTAAGTCGATGGCTTGCTGGGCGATGGAGCGGGCGTCGGGGTGGTTCCAGGGGATGAGGTTGCCCAAGGGGACGCCGTCGCGGAGGTCGAGGGAGAAGACGATGCGCTCGGCATGGGCGTTGCACAACTCACGCAATACGGTGGGGCCGGCGACCGTTTCCAAGCCGACCACCACCAAGTCGATGCCGGCGGTGAACAACGCGTCCGTAACCTCCGTGGCGCGCACCCCGGCATCGACCCAAAGGGTGAAGCCATGCCGGCGTAACTCGGCGTACATGCGCCAATTGGGGGGAGCGCCGGCGATGGCGTCGAGGTCGGCGACGTACAGCTCCGTGAGGTCGAACCGGTCACGGAATGCATCGGCGACGGCGACGGGGTGACAATCGGGAGTGAGCGGGCGGTATTCGTGCCGCCTGCCGCCGATGCCGCGGACCACGCAGCCGTTTTGCACATCGAGCACCGGAACCACTTTCATGCCGGTATTGAATCGACACACCCTTCAATATGCAAGTTGCGGCCAAAAACGGGCCCTTGTTACCGGCACAATCCGCAAAAGTGACCTAGAGTTGCAACGGAGACGTGATTCCCGAACAGGGAAGCTACGTTCTTCGCGGGACTCGCGGTTGAGGGACTCCTCTCATCCGCTCCAGGGGCGTTTCAGCCGAATGCCTTGACATCGCTTGCCTTACGAAAGCGAGAAGTGCCATGAACGACTTGCAATGGGAAACCTCGAAAGTGGATCGGCCGAGTCCGTTGACGTTTTTGATGCCGGCGATCCTGGCCAGCGGAGTGATCTGGCTGTGCGTGTGGCTGAGCCATTTGTCGCTTCGCTAACCATTCACCGCGGCCAGTAGGTCGGCACCGGGGCCGTCACCGTGATCGGCTCATAAAGGATGGGGTGCAGGAAGGTTAGTTGCAGAGCGTGCAGCGCGATAATGCGATCGCGCGGCAGTTCAGCGGGGGGGCCGAACGGAAGGCTTCCGCCATAGAACACGTCGCCCAATACCGGGTGGCCGCGAGACGCCGCCTGTACGCGTATTTGATGCATGCGGCCGGTTTCCAGATTCACTTCGAGCAGGGTTCGCGCGCGATCCATCCGTAACCTGCGATAGCTCAGCGTTGCCAGCTGGGCACCCGGTGTGTCCGCCGCGACAATCATCGACCGCGCTTCCTCGGGCGACTTCACCATCCAGTCTTCCCACCGTCCTTCCACTTCCGCCACTTCGCCTTCGACCAGCGCCCAGTAAAGTTTGCGGACCGTGCGTTGCGCAAACTGCTCCGCCAGTCGCCGTGCCGCCTTGGTGTTCCGCGCGAACAAGACCACGCCCGACACGGGGCGATCCAACCGGTGGGGAATGCCAAGGTAGACGTTTCCTGGTTTGTCGTGTTTCTCTCTTAGATATGCCTTGGCCATTGCCTCTAATGTAGGGATGCCGGGAGGGACTCCCTGCGTCAGCAACGGGGCGGGCTTTGCGACGGCGAGGCAGTGGTTGTCTTCGTAAAGAACTGCAAGAGATTCCGACATGGAAACAAGTGGTGAGGTGGCGAGGTGGTGAAAAAGTGGTTGTTTTCACCACCTCACCACCTCGCCATCTGGTTTAGCTAGGGACGACCTCCGGCAGAATGGGAAGTGCGCCTACTTTCTTGATTTCGCCGCGCATGTAATCCAAGGCTTTTTGCAGGACGCGATCCTCGAACGGCTTTTTCTCTTTCTTGTCGCCGTCTTTTGGTTCGTCCTTCTTTTCTTCCTTCTTTTCCTCGGACTTGGCTGGAGCGTTCTTGCCGCGAACGACGTCACGGTCGTTGCGGTAGATGAGATATTCGAGCCGTTCCTCATCCTTCATGGGGACCTCGAAACCCTCGTTGGGTTTCACGCCCCATTCGTCGGATTCCTTGCTGTCGGGGAAGCGGTGGATGTTCTTGCCGCTGGGCCGCCAGTAACTTGCTGTCGTGAGTTTCAAGGCACTTTTCCCGTGTTCGCCCTCGTCGAGCTTGATCACGTTTTGCACGCTGCCTTTGCCGTAGCTGCGTTCGCCGATGACCACCGCCCGCTTGTGGTCTTGCAGCGCGGCGGAGACAATCTCACTGGCCGAGGCGCTGAACTTGTTGACCAGCACCACCATTGGGTATTTCTCGACGGGAACAAGCATCGTGCCGGCTTCATGGGCTTCGTACACGCGCTCCTTGTCGTTGCGGCCCTTGATCGTAACGATCGGACCCTCGGTCAGGAACAGGTCGCTGATCTTCACGGCCTGTTCCAGGAGGCCGCCGGGGTTGTTCCGCAGGTCGAGGATCAGGCCGCGAACGCCGTCCTTTTCGAGTTCCGCAACCGCGTCGTGCAATTCCTGGGCGGCGTTTTCGCTGAACGCGGTCAGGCGGATGTAGCCGATTCTGTTCTCCTTGTCGAGCATGTATTCCCAGGTCTTGGGGTTGTCCGGCTTCCGTTGATCCCCCATGACGCTCTGGACCTTGATCTCGGCGCGGGTAATAGTGACGTCGATGGGCTCCTTGGCGCCTTCGTGCTGAATCGTCAGGGTGATGTCCTTGCCGATGTCGCCGGTGATCAGGTCGACCGCTTCGCCGATGCGCATGCCCTCGGTGCTCTTGCCGTCGATTTTGAGGATGGAGTCGCCCGCCAGCACGCCCTTCTCGTAGGCGGGAGTGCCGACCATGGGGCTGATGACGGTCAATTGCCCGTGGTTCTGCCGATCGGTGCCGAGCTGAATCCCGATGCCGCCGAACGACCCTTTGCTGCTCTTGTCAAATTGTTTGAGGTCGTGGGGGTTGATGTAGGCGGAGTGCGGGTCGAGCCGTTCCAGGCCGCCGTTGATCATGTCCTCGAAAAGCTTGCGTTCCTTATCGGGAGTCAGTTCCGTGACGTAGTTCTTGCGGACTTGCTCCATCACGTCCACGAGGAGTTTCATGTTGCCGTAATCGCGGCTCTTCTCCTCGGAAGGTGCGGTATACGCGACCGCAAACCCGAGGGCGAAGACTCCGAGAACGCCAAGCAGCCAACCGAGGTTCCGAAGTGGCATGGGTAAGTGATCCTTCCGCGCTGAGGCCATGAAAGGGGGCAGGGAAAATGCCGCGCGATCCCGAGCGGGTCGCACCAATCTTCACGATTATACAACGCGCGAGCGGCGGATGCGAGGCGGGAATGGCGTTCATCGGAAGGTAGGTTCGCAAGGGCGAGCCGACCGATGCCGTTGGGCTCGGCGCGCGTGTTTCCTCGTTACTCTTACGACCCCACGCTTGCATTTCACTCTTCTCCCCTACAGCCGGTACAATTGACGGCATGTTTTTCGCATATTGCCCAGATTACTTTTGACTCCCAACCCTCCATTTCCTATCGTGCTGGAAGGATGGGCAAGATTTGCGTGATGTGACAACTTCACAGGCCTGTCGGGATACTTCCCGGGCGATCACCGTGTCATTTGAACCAGCGAGGAGGTGCAACAATGTACAGTGTGGTGTTGGCAACCGTGTTGACTGCGGGTGGGGCTTCCCCGGCGTGGGGCCATCATGGCTGCCATGGCTGCTGCGGCGGCTATAACGCATTCAGCTATAGCTGCGGCGGCTGTTGCGGCGGCTACAGTTCTTGCTACGGCTGCTGCGGCGGTTGCTGTGGTGGCTGCTACGGCGGCTACAGTTCTTGCTACGGTTGTGGTGGCTACAGTGCTTGCTACGGCTGCTGCGGCGGTTGCAGTGGTGGCTGCTACGGCAACAGCACCTACTTTGTGCCGGTTCAGCCCGAGAAGAAGGAAGAGAAAAAGGGCGACAAGAAGAACGAGAAAGAATCCGGCGCCCGCGCGACTCAGGCCACCGTCGTCGTCGAACTGCCGGCCGACGCCACGATGATGATCGACAACTACGTCTCCGAACTCACCTCGGACACGCGTACGTTCGTGACTCCCGACCTGATTCCGAACAAGGATTACTATTACACCATCAAGGCGGAGGTCATGCGCGAAGGGCGCAAGGTAACGCAGAGCCAGAAGATTTTCGTTCGCGCGGGCAGGACGACGCGCGTTGAATTCGGCGAGATGGCCGAAGCCGCGGCGCGGCGCTAAACAACAAACTTCCGAAGTCTTTGAGACTTCGGAAGTTTTACCAACGATTATGCATCACAGGGCCTGCCGGTTCCCTTCCGGCAGGCTCTGGTTGTTTTGGCGTTTCTGAGTGGCGTCGCAGTGGGGCCTCGGCCCAGCCTCATACCGGAACCGAGGCCCCGGCCAGCGGACATTTGTCGAGACACGCCCGGACAAGCCCGAACCCATCTGGCAGGAACTCGCCGGTTGTCGTCCCAACAATAAATCAATGATGAAGGTCCGCGAACTTGCGCTCCTTGAATCGCAGGCGCTAACGGGAGGGTTCCGTGAAAGCAGTTGTCTTCGACCGTTTCGGCCCGCCGGAGGAAGTCTTGCAGGTGTGCGACGTTCCCGCGCCGCGGGACCCGGGTCCGGGCGAGGTGCGCGTGCGCATGCTCGCCAGCCCCATCAATCCCTCGGACATTCTTTACATCCGCGGTGTGTATGCCAAACCACCGTCTATGCCGGCCACGCCGGGTTTTGAGGGGGTCGGAATCGTCGAAGCGATTGGTTCGGGTCTCCTGGCCCGAAGGGTGCGCGGCAAACGTGTCTGCGTGCTTCACGGAGCAACCGGAAATTGGCAGGAACAGGTCATCGTTCCGGCGCGCCAGGCCATTCCAGTGCCGGCCGACTTGCCGGACGAACAGGCCGCCGCGTTCTTCGTCAATCCCGCCAGCGCTGTGGTGATGACGCAGTACATTCTTCGCGTGCCTTCCGGCGCATGGCTCCTGCAAAGCGCCGCCGGGAGCGCACTGGGACGGATGGTGATTCGCCTGGGGAAGCACAAAGGTTTTCGCACGATCAACGTGGTCCGTCGCCGCGAACAGGCCGAGGAATTGCTTCGTGCCGGGGGCGACGCCGCGATTTGCACCGCCGACGAATCGGTCGCGGACCGTGTCATGAAAATCACCGGGGGCGAGGGCGCGCCGTTCGCTATTGACGCCGTCGGCGGCGCGACTGGAACGGCGCTCCTTCAATCGTTGGCGCCGGGCGGCCGCCTTCTCCTCTATGGCACGCTCGCGGCTGAACCCATCCAGATCGACCCCCGCGTCTTGATGGTCGGCCAGAAGCGCGTCGAGGGTTTCTGGCTTTCCCAATGGGCCCCCCGTCAAGGCGTCTTGACCATGCTCGGCTTGATCCGCCGCATCGGCAAGCTCTTTCGCGAAGGCATCGTCACCTCCGAGATCGGCGCGACCTTCCCGCTCGACGAGGTACAGAGCGCCGTGAGGCAAGCCGTCCTCCCAGGCCGCCAGGGCAAGGTTCTCTTGCGCATTCAACCCAAGTGAAAGCCCGTCTGCTGCATCGCGTGGGAAGCCTGATTAGCCCTTTACACGTCTCCCTGTGAATCGTATTGTCCCGCGCCCTGGGTAAGCAAACCGAACGCCGCCAACCTTCGAGGTGCGGAATGGGTCTTCGTCTGCGCTGGTATCTCCCTCTGTTGCTCCTGTCGGCCGGTTGTCTGGATGACCAGTCCACCAGCCAGCTGGTTCCGTCCAATACGTTCGGCAATCCCACGCCCGCGCTGCCGCCGGTCGAGGTCGCCCACGCCCCGGCGACGGAAGCCGCCGCCAAGCGCGTCGTTGTCGCCGGCCGGCAATTGGTGCAGGCCAACAAGCTGGGCATCCGCCCCGCCTTCCTCACGTGGGGCGGACCGCAATTGGCCATTACCCATCAGGGCACGACTTCCGTGACCATCACTGAAGGCCTGGTCAACAAATGCGAGACCGACAACCAGTTGACGGCGGTCCTGGCGATGGAACTGGGCAAAATGATCTCGGAGCGCGAGGTGCAGGCCGGGCCTCGGTTGCGGCGGATCGAGCGCGAGCCGCCCATGGAAGTGCGCGTGGGAAGCGATGTCACGGGCGTCAACGGCCCGGCGGACATGACGCGTATGGCCGAGCTGGCCCCCTATGAGTACGACCGCCAGCGCCGCGACGAATCGCCCCTGCCGCCGCCCGATCCGAAAGGCCTCGCCCGCCTCTATCTGCTGAAGGCCAATGTGCCCGCCAGTGAACTCGATGTCGTCGAACCGCTCCTCCGCGCAGCCGGACAGAACGGATTGCTGGACCGGCATATCAACGCGCCCCCGGCGCAACCGTAATCAGCTACACCGTTCAGCCGCGACGCGGAGTCTTCGGAGCGGAGCGCGGGGCCGGGCTCGCGCTCTGCTCCGAAGACTCCGCGTCGCGGCTAAACATCTTTTCATCCGCGCCGCTAAACTCCAACCCTTCCTCGCTCGTCTAATCTTGTGAGAACTCGTTTCGCCTTCCGCACAAGGAGCTAACCATGGCCCATCGTTCCACGGCGTGGCTATCCGCCGTCGCCTGTCTCGCCTCCTTCGCAATCGCCGCGTCCGCCCGCGCCGACGATGCCAAGACAGATACCAAAAAGCCCAAGGTCGAAGTCGTGTTTTGCCTCGACACCACGTCGAGCATGACGCACCTCATCGAGGGGGCGAAGCAGAAGATCTGGGCAATCGCCAACCAGATTGCCAGCGGCAAGCCGACGCCCGATCTGAAGATCGGCCTCGTCGCCTTCCGCGACCGCGGCGACGTGTACATCACCAAGGTCATCGACCTCAACGACGACCTGGACGACATTTACGGCCACCTGCGCGGCTTCAAGGCCGAGGGCGGCGGCGACATTCCCGAAAGCGTCAACCAGGCGCTCGACGACGCCGTCAACAAGATCAAGTGGAGCAAAGATGATCAAACGCTCCGCATCATTTTCCTGGTCGGCGACGCCCCGCCGCACATGGATTACAAGGACGACGTGAAATACCCCGAAACCTGCAAGAAAGCCGTCGAGAAGGGAATCATCATCAACACCATCCAGTGTGGCAACGACCCCGAATGCACCAAACACTGGAAGGAAATCTGCCATAAGGCCGAGGGCACGTTTGTGCAGATTCCGCAGGAAGGCGGCGTCGTGGCCATTGAAACCCCCTATGACAAGCGCCTCGGTGAGATCAATAAGGAACTGGCCAAGGGAACCCTCGTCTACGGCGACGCTCGCATGCGCAGGGACGGTGAAGACAAGAAGGATATCGCCGCGACCCTGCCCGCGGCCTCGGCCGCTGACCGCGCGGGCGCTTCCGCCAAGGGCGGCAAAGCTGCCGCTTATGATTTGCTCGACGCCATCAAGGCCAAGCAAGTCAAACTGGAGGAATTGAAGGACGACCAACTGCCCGAGGAGCTCAAAAAGCTCAAGCCGGAGGAACGCAGGTCGTACCTCGACAAGCTTGAAAAGGCACGTGCCGAACTGAACAAGGAAGCCCTCGACCTCGATAAGAAGCGCGCCGACTTCATCGCCAAGGAGCAGGCGAAGAGCAAGGACAAGGGCAAGAACGCGTTTGATTCCGAGGTGCTGGAAATCCTTCGCAAACAGGCGAAGAAGCAGAAGATTGAGTATTGAGAGTCACGCCGCACTCGCCCAAGCCCACCCGCCGGAACGGGTGGGCTTTTTCATTTCCTACGCGAAGGTGGCCGGCAACTTCAGCGCCTGCCGTAAACGCCGTAGATACTCCATGCGCGGGATTTCGATCGCTCCCAGACGTTTCGTGTGGTCGGTCAGGAATTGGATGTCGAAGAGTTGAAAACCGCGGTCTCTCAGCCGCTCCACGAGATGGACGAGCGCCACTTTGGACGTATCGCGCTCCCGCGTGAACATCGATTCCCCGGCGAACAACCCGCCGACCGCCACGCCGTATATCCCTCCAGCAAGGTTCTCGTCGCGCCAAACCTCGATACTGTGCGCATGCCCCAACCGGTGTAGCGCTTCATACGCGTCCATCATGTCCGGCGTGATCCAGGTGCCTTCCTCGCGCCCTTCCGCGCACCCGCGAATCACGCCGGCGAAATCACGATTGAACGTCACTTTGAATTGCCCGGAACGAAGAGTCCGGCGCAGCCGGCGTGAGACGTGAAGACCTTCGAGTTCGAAGACGGCGCGCGGATCGGGCGACCACCACAGAATTGGATCGCCTTCGTCATACCAGGGAAACACGCCATGCCGGTACGCCGCGAGCAGCGTCTCCGGCTTGAGGTCTCCGCCGACGGCCAAAAGGCCGTAGTCATCGGCTCGTTCGGGATGCGCGAAGGGGTGAGCCATGTCCACCAGCGTAACAAAAAGCGGGCCGCGAGGAGCGTTGATACGCTTCTCGCGGCCCGCACTGACATTCGACAAACTTCCGAAATCTTAAAGATTTCGGAAGTTTGGGTCTTACTTGTTCAGCTTATCGAGCAGATCCTTCGCTTCCTTCGCGGCATTCGTCTTCGGGTAATCCTTGATAATCTCATCGCAAACGTCCATCGCCCGGTCTTTCTTGCCGTCGGCCACAAGGTTCTTTGCGGCGCGGAGTTTGGCGGCGGCGGACCGCTCGACGCGGTCTCCGTCGTCGTCCGGTTTCTTATCATCGGGCTTTTTGTCATCGGGTTTCTTGTCATCGACCTTCTTGTCGTCGGGCTTTTTTTCGTCCGGCTTTTTCTTGTCATCGGGCTTTTTGTCGTCGGGCTTTTTGTCATCCGGCTTCTTCTTGTCCGGTTCCTCGCCGGCCTTGTACCCGCGTTCCTTGCCCTTGGTGATCATGATGGCGCCGTCGTAGGTGTCTCCCTTCTTGGAGAGCACATAGTAGCCCCATTCCATTTTGCCGAGCATTTCGTCGAGCACTTCCTCCAGCGGCTTGTCTTTGGCCTTGTAGGTGACCTTGGAATTGAGCGTGACGCCGCCCTTGGTGTCTTCGCGGATGCCGAGACCTTGAACCTGGTCCTTGAGGTCGGCGCGGACTTCGCCCCAAACCGTATCTTTGTAGTTGACGCTTACCTTCGTTTGCAGCTTTTTGCGGGTCGCCGCGGCGGCGGCGGTGTCTTCGGCGTACGCGGCAGTGGCACTGACAACGAAAACGGCGCTCAAGATGAGAAAGCGGCGCATCGTTTGGTTCCTCCGGTGGGGATGCGAGTTCGGCGAGAAAGTAGAGCGGGCGGGGTATGTATCCTATCACGATCTTAGTCGGTTGCCAAAGGGAAATGGTTCCGGCCTGGGTCGGAGCCCAATCCGGCCCCGCAGTCGCGAGGGTTAGCGACCGCGAAGTTGCTGTGCAAGTTTCTGTGCAAAGTGGTGACACCCCCCCTTACAACGAAACGGCCCAGCGAAACATGGATGCGAATCGTCCATACACTTCAAGGCGCAAGTGTAATCAGAACAAGTCTTTACGACACAGAGTTTTAGGCCAGGAGACTTCGCCTAGCCCAAAGGGCGCAATCCAAAACTGTTCACTCCCAAGGCAGATAAGTGACATTGAGTGACAAAACGTTTAGTATGTCAGCATCTCCTTGATATATAACAAGTTAAGAATCATGTCGTGCGCGGCGTCGGCGGTGTGCCGAAATGCAAACCACCCGTGAGATGCCGCGGTTTTAACCCTCGGATCGAGTGGAGTAGAGGGGTCAAATTTGCTAAAATAACGGTTTGCAAATAGCCGTGTTTCGCTCAGGAGACCTCCCGTGCCGGATGCACTTCCACCCGACATTCCACCCCCGAACCTTCCCGCTGCCGCGAACGGCGACGGGAACCGATTCGATCCGCTCAACATCGCTGATGAGCTCAAAGATAGTTACCTGACCTACGCCATGAGCGTGATCATCAGCCGGGCCCTCCCCGACGTGCGTGACGGGCTGAAGCCGTCGCAGCGACGCATCCTCGTGGCGATGCACGACCTCGGTCTCGGGCCGGCCAGCGGCACCACTAAGTGCGCCGGCATCGTCGGCGAGACCATGAAACGCTATCACCCTCACGGCGAGGGGACGATCTACCCGACGCTGGTCCGCATGGCCCAGGATTGGAACATGCGGCATCGGCTGATCCACTCGCAAGGCAACTTCGGTTCCATCGCCGGTCTTCCCGCCGCCGCCATGCGGTACACCGAAGCCCGCCTCGCGGCCACTGCCGCCGAGATGTTGGAGGATCTTGAACGCGACACCGTCGACTACATCGACAACTACGACGGCAAATATCGAGAGCCGCTCGTCCTGCCCAGCAAGTTTCCCAACCTCCTCGTCAACGGCTCCGACGGCATCGCGGTCGGCATGGCCACTGACATTCCACCGCACAACCTTCGGGAGGTCTGCAACGCACTCATCCTGCTCATCGACGAACCCGAGGCATCGCTTGGCCAATTGATCGAACTCGTGCCTGGCCCCGACTTCCCGACGGGCGGCATCATCTGCGGCAGGCAGGGGATCATCGACGGATACTCGACGGGCCGCGGCAAGATCACCCTCCGCGCCCGCGCCCACATCCAGGAAGAGGGCAGCCGATCACAGGTCATCATTACCGAGGTGCCGTACCAGGTGACGCGCAATCGCCTGGCCGAGTACATCGGCGAACTGGTCAAGGACGAGCGCATTAAGGGCATCAGCGCGGTCCGCGACGAATCGAGCGCCCGCACGGGCGAACCGGTCCGCCTCGTCGTCGATGTCAAACGCGACGCCGATCCGAACCTGGTGCTGAATCAGCTTTACGAGTTTTCTCCGCTGCAAAAGACGGCGAGCATCATCATGCTGGCTTTGGTGGACGGCCGGCCGCGAACGCTCAACCTCAAGGAGATGCTCCAGGAGTTTTTGCGCCATCGCCGGCAGGTCATCCGCCGCCGAACCGAGTTCTTACTGCGGGAAGCGAAGCGGCGGTCGCACGTGCTTGAAGGTCAATTGATCGCCGTATCTTCGTTGGACGAAATCATCGCCATTTGCCGCGCCGCCCCGAGCCGGGCCGAGGCGAAAGTGCGCTTGCAAGATTTCGCCGTCGCCGCCGCCGTCCTGGAACGAGCGCTGGGCGCCGCGCACTTCACCGCCTTGCAGCGCGAGATCGGCGTTCACGACAGCTATCGCATGAGCGAGGCCCAGGCGGAGGCCGTCGTCCGCATGCAGCTCGGTCAATTGGCCGCCCTGGAACGCGACGAGATCTTTAAGGAGTACAACGATTTACGCACGAAGATCATTGGTTACGAAACGCTGCTCGACAGTGACCGCAACATCGACGACGTCATCAAGGCGGATCTCATCGAGCTGCGCGACAAATACGGCGACGAGCGACGAACCGAGATCATTGAAACATCAGGCCATGTCAACTACGAGGAACTGATCGCCGAGGAGAACCAAGCCGTCACGCTCAGCCACAATGGCTACGTCAAGCGGTTGCCGCTCAATACGTACCGCAGCCAGCACCGCGGCGGCAAAGGTGTTTCCGGCGGCCAGGCCCGCGAGGACGATTTCATCGAGCACTTTTTCGTTGCCTCGACGCACGCCTACTTGCTCTGCTTCACCAACAAGGGCCAGCTTTACTGGCTCAAGGTCTACGACATCCCGCAAATGAGCCGCACCAGCGCCGGCCGGGCCATCGCCAACGTGCTGTCACTGAAGCCCGAGGAGAAGGTATCGAGCATCATCCCGGTCCGCCATTTCGACGAAACGCGCCACCTGCTGATGGCCACGCGCCGCGGGCTGGTGAAGAAGACCGCGTTGCACGAGTACAGCCGGGTCCGCGCCGGCGGCATCATCGGCATCAACCTCGACGAGGATGATTCCCTGATTCAGGTCGTCCTGACGCAGCCGGGCGACGAGATGATTATCAGCACGAAGAATGGCATGGCCATCCGCTTCGATGTGGCCGACGCCCGCGCCATGGGACGCAACACCCGCGGCGTCAAAGGCATCAATCTCGTGGGCGATGACGACGTCGTCGGCATGGTCGTCGCCGATCCCGAGGGCTTCCTGCTGACGGTATGCGAGAACGGCTATGGCAAGCGCACCCCGTTCGGCGCCAACGTCGCCGGCATCGAAGCCGCGGAGGAAGAGACAGAAGAAACTGCCGAACCCGCCGAGCCGCCGGAGACGCCCGCCGACGGCGAACCCGAAGAAGTCGAACGCTCCGCCATGCGTTACCGCAAGCAGCGCCGCGGCGGCAAGGGCGTCCGCGACATCCGCACCAGCGACCGCAACGGCCCCGTAGTCGGCATAGCCTCGGTCCGCGCCGGCGACGACATCATGCTTATCACCACACAGGGCATGGTGAACCGGACACACGTGAGCGAGATTCGTGTGGTTGGCCGCAACACGCAGGGGGTGCGCGTAATGGGGTTGAATGAGGGGGACAAGATTGCGTCGCTGGCGAAGATTGCGCGGGAAGATGGGGAGGAAGGCGCGGAGGCACCCGTTGACCCTAGCACGCCCGAGGAGCCGACGGTCGAAAGCGCGGAGTAACCACATGGACCCGACCCTTCGAGTCGTCACCCGTATCCCGCTTGATGAATTGTGGTCCGACGCGGGAAGCCTCCCCCTGGTTCGAGGCGCTGATCTAGGTGAAGCGGAAATTGCAGACCGATTGCGCGCTGGAATCAAAGCCATCGCGGTCGCGAATTGCGGTAAGGCTTTACAATGGATTCCCGCCAGCGGATGCTATCCGTTTTGGAAGAACGAAGTAAAGGAAAGGTTGGTGGACCCAATGCGGGAAATCCCCCCTTTGGAAGATTATCCCGGGGAATACTGTTACTTGGCCTCCGAGTGGACGGGGCAGGGCAACACGGTAATTCTCGTGGAAAGGTACCATTAGCCACGGAGAGGAGACCGAAATGGCAACCGTTGCACCGATCGCCGCAACATGGACCTGGCCGCCGGACGTTGCAACACTGGCGGCTAAATTGGGCGTGACTCAGTATCTTCAACCGGTCGACGAAATGACACGGCGTGTCTATTCCGGCTCACCGGTGACCGTTCGCGTCGATGAGGATCCGGAGATCCCCGAGGATCGTCACATTTTGTTCGAAGCGGACGTGACGGGATGGGACGTGCCGCAAATGGTCGAGGCGCAAAACCGCTGGGCGGAGGGGATTTTTGATTGCTGTCCGGCAACTCACGTCTGGGTCTTTCGGGTGGGGATGGCTGACGCCTCATGAAGGGACGCGACTTCTTGACCGTGGCAGGCGGTTTGGCTTCGGACAGCACCGAAGCGGCCTGGCGTTCGGCAATTAGCCGTGCCTATTATGCGGCGTTCCACGCCGCGCGAGAACTGATGACCGATCTGGGATTCACAGTTCCGCAAGGAGACTCGACTCATGCCTATGCCTGGATTCGCCTCCAGAATTGCGGTGATCCCAAAGTGAGGAAGGCCGGCTCGAATCTCAATGTTCTTCGCGGTCAACGCAACAGGGCGGATTACGATCTTCATCTGACTATTCGGCAGTCTCATGCCGCTACTGAAGTCCAGATCGCTAATGAGGTTCTCCAAAGCCTTGACGCTGCCGCTCTGGAACCGACCCGCACGCAAATCACCGACGCAATGAAGGCATTCGAGCGCACGATTCTGAAAGTCACCACCTGGCATCCTTGATCTTCTCAGAGACACTCCGTCATGCGTGTCCTCCTCACCGGCGGTTACGGTTGCATCGGCGCCTGGATCGTACGCTACCTGCTCGAGCGCGGCGATCAGGCGTGGATTTACGACCTCAAGGAGGACCCGCGGCGCCTCCGGCTGCTCCTCCCAGAAGAAAAGGTGCAGCAGGTCGCCTTTGTCCAGGGCGATGTGACCGACCTTTCGAATCTGCGGGCCGCGATCAATAAACATGGCATCACCCACCTCGTCCACCTCGCGGGGCTTCAAGTGCCGGTGTGCCGGGCCGACCCAATGCTGGGCGCAAAGGTCAACGTCCTCGGCACCCTCGCCGTATTCGAGGCGGCGCGGCTTTCGGGCCGACAGATTCAACGGCTCGTCTACGCCAGCTCCGCCGCGGTATTCGGCCCACCGGAGGATTACCCCGCCGGACCGCTGAGCGATGAGGTGCCGCTGCGGCCAACCACGCACTACGGCTACTTCAAAGTCTGCAACGAAGGCAACGCCCGCACCTATTTTCAGGACCATGGCCTTTCCAGCATCGGCCTGCGCCCGTGGACCGTTTACGGCGTCGGCCGTGATTTCGGCATGACGAGCGAGCCAACCAAGGCGATCAAGGCCCTCGCCGTCGGCCGCCGCTACCACATCACCTACGGCGGCTGGCAGGATTTGCAATTCGTCGATGACGTTGCCAAGATCTTCGTGCGGTGCCTGGAAGCGCCGTACCAGAGTGCGAAGTCGTATAACCTGCGCGGCCACGTCGTCGACTTGGCGACGTTTCACAAGGCGCTGTGCGCCGTCGAGCCGTCCGCTTCGACCCTGATTACCTATGGCGAACGGCAGATCGCCATCGCCTACAATCTCGATGACGGTGCGTTGCAGCGCGACCTCGGGCCGATGCCGCGCGCGCCGCTTGAGGACGGCATCCGGCAAACGCTGGTGGCGTTTCGGCGGTTGCGAGAGGAAGGACGCCTGGATACTTCGGAATTGGACGGATGAAGGCGGAATCCATGGAATTGCGAATCGAATTCGCCCGACTTGAAAGCGCCATCGGAATCGCGCGCGCGCGCAAGTCCGTCAACAAATTC
>Ga0207158_1162_pt1 | contig 15533 bp, 13 predicted proteins | sample Alteio_BWMinHeat_22_FD_153512 | JGI IMG/M metagenome (GOLD analysis project Ga0207158, IMG submission 153512) | Enriched cells from forest soil in Barre Woods Harvard Forest LTER site, Petersham, Massachusetts, United States -... | ecosystem: Environmental > Terrestrial > Soil > Temperate forest >... | reverse complement strand
CGATGGGCGATATTAGCCAGGCGATTCAGCGCGACCCGCGGCCGGCGGATTTGTATTTCGAGCGTGCCGCATGGCGCAAAGCCAAAGGCGAAACCGACCTGGCGCTGGCCGACCTCAATGATGGTTTGATACGACAGCCGGACAATCTCGCTGGCTTGCTGGCGCGCGCGCAAATCAAACAGAGCAAAGGCGATGCCAGCGCGGCGATTGCCGATTATGACGCCGCGCTTAAGCGTGATTCCAACAACGCCGGCGTGTTGCGCGCCCGGGCCATGGCGCTGGCCGAAACCAAAAGCTATGCCAAGGCTGTCGACGATCTCGACCGCGCCATTCGTCTAGACCCGAAGAACGCGCAAGCCTACTACCAGCGCGGATTGGCGCGCGAACAAGACGCCAAACGCGATCAGGCGATTGCCGATTACAAGCTGGCGCTATCGTACGACCGCAATATGAACGAGGCACGCAACGCGCTAGCCCGCGTGATGTCCGATAACCGCCGCCAAAAGCCGCGCGTAGTCGAACGCAGCGAAAAGACCGAACCGCCGACCAAAAAAGCTACCAAGCAGAGCGAAAAACCCACAACTGAAAAGTCCAGTGCGCCGACGGTCATGCAAACGGCAAAGATCGACGATAAAAAATCCGAAATAAAAACTGAAAAGATTGACGACAAGAAAATCGCACTCGCCACGAAAGAAAATGAGAAGACCGCGGAGCGATCGAAGGAGACCGACAAGGTTTCGCACAATCGACGCGACCGTGATCGGGAAAAGTCCGATCGCCCCACCAAGAAGCAAGTGAAGGAGGCGCGCTCGCGTAGCGACAAGCACAAGGCCGTGCATAACGACGACAAGCGCAAGAAAATCGTCGTAGACAACAAGCCCCGCTATTACCGGGCGGGTTCCGACGAAGCTCGTCGCGTACCTGACATTCGCCGCCGCGACACCCGCTTCACCGACATTTGGGTTGAGCGACGCTAGCGCGCCGGTATCGGCTAACCGCGAAATCCTGTCGCCAATAAATAGAGTTCAGCCGAATCGGATCGGCTCGCTGACGGCTTCACGTGCTTGACGGTCGCGAAGTCGCGCTTGAGCGGCGCCAGCAACGCCGCTTCGGTGCCGCCTTGCAGCACCTTGGCTAGGAACGTGCCACCCGGCGCCAGCACTTCACGGGCAAATTCAACGGCGGCTTCCACCAGCGCAATGATCTTGATGTGATCGGTCTTGCGGTGGCCCGTTGCGTTGGCCGCCATATCGGATAGCACCACATCGGCGCCGCTACGGAGCAAAGCCTTGAGTTTTGCCGGCGCGGAAGGGTCGAGGAAATCGAGCTGCATAAATTCAACGCCCGGCACCGGATCCATCGCCAGCAGGTCGATGGCGATCACGCGGCCGAGCGTTGGCGCGCCGACACGCTTGGCCGCAACCTGGCTCCAGCCGCCGGGCGCGGCGCCGAGATCAATCACACGTGCGCCACGTTTAAAGAAACGCGCCTTGTCGTCGATCTCCGAGAGCTTATAGGCGGCGCGGGAGCGCATGCCTTCACGCTTGGCGCGCGCGACGTAAGGATCGTTTAGCTGGCGGTCGAGCCACAGCTTGGAGGACAGTTTGCGATTCTTGCCGCCTTTGACCCTGATCTTGAGCTCGCGCGAACCGCTGCCTTTGCCGGGAATAGTCACGACGACGCCGTTTGGTTTCTGCCACCCAAAGTCCCATCATCCCACACGCCGTCGTCCCGCATCATCTGCACCAGCATGCCTTCGCGCAAGCCCCTGTCGGCGACGCGCAACCGTGGACATGGGAACGCGCGGCGGATCGCTTCCAGAATGGCGCAACCGGCCAGCACCAAATCGGCGCGCTCGGCGCCGATGCACGGACTCGCAACGCGGTCTTCGTAAGTCATGGCCAATAATTTTTCGAGCACCACGTTGATTTCCTGCGCGTTCATCCAGCAGCCGTCCACGCGGTTGCGGTCGTAGCGTTTGAGATTGAGATGAACGCCAGCGATGGTCGTTACGGTGCCCGAGGTACCGAGCATATGGATGCCGCGCAAGCCTTCGCCGCCATGCTCTTGCGCGAAGGGCGCGATCAGCGCCGCCACTTCGCCTACCATAGCCTCGTAGATGTCTCGAGAGACATCGAGGCCGCCGTGCCGTTCGGCCAGCGTGACCACGCCATGCGGCAGAGAGATCCAGCCGCGGATCTGCGGCAGCGGTGGTCCGCGCCTAGTCGCGTGCGAGCGGTCAAGCCGCACCAACTCCGAGGATCCGCCGCCGATATCGAATAGCACCACGCCACTGGCCTGTGGATCCATCAGCGGCGTGCAACCGGTTGCAGCCAGCGTCGCCTCAGTCTCGCGATCGATCACCTCAAGAACAAGGCCCAGCTCTTGCGTCACGCGAGTCAGAAATTCATCGCCATTGATCGCCGTACGGCATGCTTCGGTCGCGATCAGTCGGGCGCGCGTGACGCCACGATTTTTCATCTTGTTGCGGCAGATCTCCAGCGCTTCCATTGCGCGTTCGATTGCCGCTTCACTGATACGGCCGGACGCTGACACGCCCTCTCCCAAGCGGATGATACGGGAAAACGCGTCGACTACCCGAAAGCCGTCGCCCGCAGGACGCGCCACAAGCAGACGGCAGTTATTGGTGCCAAGATCGAGCGCGGCATAAGTAGGCCCGCCCCGGTCGCTGGCAAAACCAACGTCGAGTCGTTCGGACGACCGCCGACCCCACGGGGACCGCGCCAGCGGCACCCGATCGACAATGGGGTCAAGGCCTGGGGTGTCCCCGGCCTCGCCACTCATGATGTCAAACCTTCCTGCCGCGCCCGGTGCGCCTCCCAGCGCTCCTGATCGCGACAATGTCCTCGATCACGAAAAGTGTAACAGCGCCCGTGTCTCACGCAACCCTCAGTCCCAAAAGCTAATCTTGTGAAAGCGGGCTGGCTGCTCTATCTCAAGGTTTTCCGACCCTTTGCATCCAAAAAGCCTGACATGGACGACAGAACTACCGAGACCACCTTTTCCCTGACCAAATTCGGCATCGGTCAGCCTGTTCGCCGTACCGAAGATCCTAAATTGGTGCGCGGGGAAGGCCGCTATACCGATGATATCGGGCTGGCCGGACAGGCCTATGCAGTGATGGTCCGCAGCAGCGAACCGCATGGCATGATCCGCTCCATTGATACCGCCTCCGCCAAGACGATGCCGGGCGTGCTCGCGGTCTATACCGCCGCCGATCTAACCGGCTATGGCGGGCTCAAATGCAATCTGCCGGTTAAGAGCCGCGATGGCTCACCGATCCGTTACACGCCCCGGCCCGCGCTTTCGAGCGACAAAGTGCGCTTCGTCGGCGATCCGGTCGCCTGCGTGATCGCGGAGACGATTGCGCAAGCCAAAGACGCCGCCGAAGCGGTCGCGCTCGACATCGAGCCGCTGCCCGCGGTCATCAGCGCACGCGCGGCAGCGCAAGTAGGCGCGCCGCAACTGTATGACAATGTGCCAGGCAATATCGCGCTCGACTATCACTATGGCGACAAGGACAAGGTCGCCGAGGCTTTCGCCAAAGCTACGCATGTCGTCCGCTTACCGCTGGTCAATCAGCGCCTGGTGGTGAATTCAATCGAGCCGCGTTCCGCGATCGGCGAATTCGACGGCGCAAGCGGAAAATGGACTCTGCACTCGTGCAGCCAAGGGGTCTTCGGGCTCAAGACCGAGCTATGCAGCATTCTCGGTGCGCCAGCCGACAAGGTGCGAGTGCTCACCGGCAATGTCGGCGGCTCGTTCGGGATGAAAGCGATGAGTTATCCGGAATATGTCTGCATCCTGCATGGCAGCCGCGCGCTTCAGCGGCCGGTGAAGTGGACCGATGAGCGCTCCGGTAGCTTTATGTCCGACCATCATGGACGCGATTATGACATGACCATCGAAGTCGCCTTCGATAAAGACGGCTTGATCATGGCGGTCCGACTCAGCGGCTATGGCAATCTAGGTGGTTATTGCGCGGCGTTCGGTCCGATGCTGCCGACCGTCAATGTGACGAAGAACATCATCAGCATGTACCGTACTCCTCTGCTCGAAGTCGCGACCCAATGCGTGTTCACCAACACAACGCTGGTGTCGGCCTATCGCGGCGCCGGACGGCCAGAAGGCTCTCTGAGCATGGAGCGAACGATGGATTATGCCGCCACCGAACTTGGCATCGACCGGTTCGAGCTGCGTAAGCGCAATTTCATTAAAGCCAGAGAGATGCCTTTCAAGGCAGCCTCTGGCGTAACGTATGACTGCGGAGATTTTCCGGGCCTGTTCAAAGACGCGCTCGATCGCGCCGACGTCAAAGGATTCAAAAAACGCAAGCGTGAAAGCAAGCGTGCCGGCAAGCTGCGCGGTCTCGGCGTCGCCTGCTACGTCGAAACCACGGCAGCAATGACGACCGAGATGGGCGGCATTCGCTTTAATGCCGACGGCACAGTGACGATCTTGACCGGCACACTCGATTACGGGCAGGGACATGCTTCTGCGTTTGCACAGGTGCTCACCGAAAAACTCTGCATCCCGTTCGATCGAATCCGTTTGGTGCAAGGCGATAGCGATCAACTCGTCGCCGGCGGGGGCTCCGGCGGGTCGCGTTCGGCTATGCTGAGCGGAACGGCGATCGCGCAGGCCGCCGACAAAGTCGTCGAGCAGGGAAAACAACTGGCGGCGCATGTCCTGGAGGCAGCATCAGGCGACATTGAATTCAAAAGTGGTCGCTTCGTCATTGTTGGCACCGACCGCTCGATCGAAATTATGCAACTGGCCGAGCGCGTGCGCGCCGGCGTGACTCTGCCGGAAGGCATCCCCTCCTCGCTCGATGTGACTCATGTGACAGAGCCAGTAGCCGGCACGTCTCCGAATGGGGTTCACGTCGTCGAAGTGGAGATCGACCCGGACACCGGCCTGACGCGCGCGGTAAAATACACCGCGGTTAATGATTTCGGCACCGTTATCAATCCGATGCTGGTGGAGGGCCAGATTCATGGCGGCGTGGTGCAAGGCCTCGGTCAGGTGCTGCTGGAGCAAGCGGTTTATGACTCCGACGGCCAGTTGGTCACCGGTTCTTTCATGGATTATGCCATGCCGCGCGCGCACGATGCGTTGATGTTCGACGTGACAAATCGCTCGATACCGACCAAAAGCAACCCGGTCGGCGTCAAAGGCTGCGGTGAGGCCGGGACTTCCGGCGGATTGCCGTCGGTTGCCAATGCGGTGATAGACGCGCTGTCCGAATACGGCATCCGCCATCTGGAAATGCCGATGACGTCATCACGCATTTGGCAGGCACTCCAGGACGCCAAGCGCAAGTCCGCATAGTTGATGCGGGGGACTGATCCGTAATGACTCAGGCGATCGACCTGGTGGACGTGAAGTCCACGCCCGAGAGATCTGCGTCCCATGTTCGCCTCGTTGGCGTGGTCAGCGCGGCGCATTTTGTCTCGCATTATTACATCCTGCTATTGGCGCCGCTGCTGCCGTTCGTGCGCGCGGAATACGGTGTTAGCTACACCGAAATCGGTCTGGCGCTTGCCGCGTTCAACATCGTGACCGCCACGCTGCAGACGCCGACCGGATTTCTAGTCGACTGGCTGGGCGCACGCGCTATCCTGATTGTCGGCTTGCTGATCGGCGCGGTTGCCTTTGTTGTCGTCGGCCTTGTGGATTCCTTTTGGGTTTTGGTGGCGATGTTCGGGCTGGCTGGCGTCGGCAACACGGTCTATCACCCAGCCGACTACGCACTGCTGTCGCACCACGTTCCATCTGGCCGCATCGGTCATGCATTTTCGTTTCACACCTTCGCCGGTATGCTTGGATCGGCGGTGGCGCCGGCAAGTCTCTTGATGATGCAGAATGTGTGGGGCTGGCGCGGTGCCTTCATCGGCGCCGGCGCTCTCGGTTTCGCCGTGGCGGGTATCCTGCTCGCAGTTCGCGATAACAACCCAGCGTCGCCCCCTGTAGCGCAGCCGCGAGCGGTAAATAACAAATCCCCGGTGGGATGGCGGTTGTTGCTGTCGGCACCGATCCTGCTCAATCTCATGTTCTTTGCACTGCTCGCACTGATGAGCGGCGGCATGTACAATTATTCCGTGGTCGCGCTCGGCGCGCTCTATGGCACGCCCGTGACTACAGCCAATGTGGCGCTATCATCGCATCTCCTGCTGGCAGCGATCGGCGTGCTGGTCGGTGGAGCGGCCGCCACACACACATCACGACACGGTTTGGTGGCAGCGCTGGGACTCGGCGCGATTACCCTGCTTACGTTGCTGATCGGTATTGTCGATCTTGGGTCCTTACTGCTGATCGCGGCGATGACCGTGTGTGGCTTCTTCTATGGCCTGATCATGCCGTCACGCGACATGATCGTGCGCGACATCACCCCGCCCGGCTCGTTCGGCAAGGTTTTCGGCTTCGTCACCACCGGCTTTAATATCGGCGGCATTGTTTCGCCGCTCATATTCGGCGCCATCATGGACCACGGCAGCCCGCGCCTGGTATTCATGCTGGTGGCGGCCTTCAGCCTGATTGCGATCGTTACGGTCACGACACTTCCCCGTCGGGCGACCTGACCCCGGACTTGTCAAACCGGCCAATTTGCCCCATGTCAGGGGCTTCCGGCGCAGTGGCGGTGGGTCGTCTGCGACCGCAGCTCAGCCGATCCTGCTGGGGGATCGTCCAACGGTAGGACTCCAGACTCTGACTCTGGCTATCTAGGTTCGAATCCTAGTCCCCCAGCCAATTACTCTTTATTCTTTTCACCAATCGAAATTCGTGAAACCGATCAATCGGGTTCGACCACAGCCTGTCAAAATGGGCTAGTCAACGATCCAATTGTGGATCATCTTTCCGGCTGAGACTGCGTTAAAGTCACAACAAAGAAACTTGGGATAGGGGAGAACGCCGTGGCTCAATCAATCGAGGGATTCGTCGGCGACGCGTTGGATAACGCGAAAATATCGCCACTCCATGTTAAAGTGGTCGCACTAATCGCCGCCGGTTACTTTTTCGATGTTATCGATTTCACCATATTCGGTTCGATCGTTCCGTACTTACTTCAATCTAAGTTTGCGACGGGAGCTGAAGTCGCGGCCATAGGCAGCGCCACCATCTTCGGCATGTTCGTTGGCACCGCCGGCCAAGGTCAATTCAGCGATCGGTTTGGCCGCAGATTCATCTATCAGTTTAACTTGCTGCTGTTCGGCGTATTCACCATCCTGGGCGCGTTCGCCCCAAGTGTCACGCTGCTGATCGTCTGCCGCTTCATCGCAGGGCTTGGACTCGGCGCCGAGCAGCCGCTTGCCTTTGCCTACGCGGGCGAATACGCGCCCAAGGCCATCCGCGGCCGCATCCTAGCCATCGTGCATTTCATCGGCGGCGCCTGTGTGTGGCCTATCGGAACAGCGCTGGTGCTTGGCTTCGGCAGCCTTGTCGGCTCTCCCGAACAAGTGTGGCGAGGCGTCTGGCTGCTCATCGGGATCGGTGCGCTGATCGTTTGGGTCCTTCGTTTCTCGCTGCCCGAGTCGCCGCGTTATCTGTCGACGCACGGCAGAGGCAAGGAAGCGCTCGACGTGCTCTCCCGCCTCGGCATTGCCGGACCGAAGGAGACACTCACAACCGATGCCGCCAGTAATACAAAAAGCGATCCGTTCGGCGTCGTGTTCAGGTTGTTCCCGAAGCGCGTCATTGCCGGCATGATCTGCTTCACGGCATTCTTCGGCATTGCCATTGGCCTCGGCGCCTGGCTGCCGAACATCATGAACGCAAAGGGCTTCTCCGTCACCAAGTCGCTCCAATATACCCTTGCCATGAACTTCGCGGTGCCCTGTGCGAGCTTGTTCATGATGTACGCGCTCGACAAGTTCGGCCGTAAGATCACGTCGGTCTGCGCCTTTGTCGGCGCGGGCATTATGGCGATCGTGTTCGCCAATGCCGGCACAGCCGAAGAGCTCATGATTGCTGGTTTCATCATGATCTTCTTCGTTCAGATCGCTGGCAATTCGATGCAAATCTTCGCATCGGAAGTCTTCCCGACCAACGCCCGCGCATCTGGCTTTGGCTGGGCATCGGGCGTCGGCCGGTTAGCGACGGCCTTCATCATGCCGGCCATCTTGTGGGTACAGAACGGCTGGGGACTAACAACGGTGTTCGTCTGCCTCGCGACCATCCTTGTGATTGCCGCGGGAGCGGTCACCCAGCTTGGGCCGGAATCGAAGCAGAAGGGTCTCGACGAGGTCGCCGCACCAACGGGCTGACACGCGAATGACGAAACCTGCGGGGCCCGGTTTGGCGCGATGCCAAACCGGGCCTCGGCAATTCTGGCCAGCAATTTGATAGGTGTACCCATGACCACTTCGGTTTCAGGCGCGAGCGCCAAAAATATCCGTTTCATTTCACGTTCCGATCAGGGTGGCCGGTTGGACGGCGTGCAAGTTATCGTCCACAAAGGTTACGCCTACATCGGGCATATGTTCGCCGATGGCTTTTCCGTCGTTGACGTACGCGATCCCCGTCGTCCAAAAACGGTAGCTTTCGTCGCGGCGCCGAAAAACACCCGCTCGCACCATCTGCAGATCCACGATGACGTTCTGCTCTGCGTCAATGGACCAAATATCTGGGCGATGTCGCAATATGCGAACCAAGTCGATTACTATTCAAAGCCGCTGGCTGACTCCATACAAACCGATCAACCGTTTGGCGCGGGGGTGCGCGCCTTCGATATCTCCAAGCCGGAGAGCCCGCGCGAAATCGGCTTCCTGAATACGGGCGGCCTCGGCGCTCACCGGATCTGGTGGGTTGGCGGCCGTTACGCCTACGCTTCGGTGCATTTTGCTGGCTTCATCGACCACATCTTGGCGATCATCGATGTGTCTGACCCCACGAAGATGAAGCTGACCGGTCAGTGGTGGCTGCCCGGCATGAACCGCGCCGCCGGCGAGAACCCGCCGACTTCGTTCGGCAAGCGCACCGCGCTGCATCATCTCATCAACGCAGGCAACATCGGCTATGCCGCATGGCGCGACGGCGGCTTCACCATTCATGATTTGAGCGACCCGTCGAATCCCAAACTGCTCAGCCACCGCAATTATCACCCGCCCTTCGGCGGTGGTGCCCACACGCCGGTGCCGCTGCCGGGCCGCAAATTACTGGTGCTAGCCGACGAGGCGACGTCGTCGAATTGCGCTAATGGCCTCGCCTACACCTGGGTAATCGATGTACGGGATTCTTCGAACCCGGTTTCGATCGCAACCCTACCGACGCCGGCGGAAGAAGATTTCTGCGCCAAAGGCGGGAAATTCGGTCCGCACAATATTCATGAGAACCGACCCGGCTCGCTGCAATCCGAAAACATTGTTTTTGTCACCTACCACACTGCGGGTGTGCGGATTTACGATATCCGCAACGCGTTTGAGCCGAAGGAAATTGGCTATTTCGTTCCGCCGGCGCCGGAGAAAATCGTCGACCAGCGGCCGAACCCCGCCACGGCAATCCAAACCTGCGACGTCTTCGTCGATAAAGAAGGGATGATCTACATCACCGATACCAACGCCGGGCTGTATATTCTGCAACACGAAGGGCGGTAATTGATCATGGGTGATAAGTTCGGGCGCCTCGCTCTGCATATGTGGACGATTGACACCACGCCGCTGGCGATTGCGCTCGATGCTGCGAAACAAGCCGGCTACGACGCCGTCGAACTGCGCCGCACCGATTTCAAGCGCTGCTTCGATGCCGGCATGAGCAACGATCAAGTGCTCAACCTCATCAAGAAGAGCGGCATCCCCTGCGGCGTGCTTGGTGTCGAATATGGCTTTCTGTTCGCCACCGGCGACGAGAGCAAGCGTCTGTTCAAGGTCTTCCGCGAGTCCTGCGAGAACGCGGTCGCGCTCGGCTGTCCGATGCTGATGAGCGCCCCGGGACAAGTGCAGGGCCCGATCAAGGATGCGATCAAATATCTGAAACAGGCCGGCGACATCGCCGCCGAATACGGTCTCAAGCTCGCCATTGAATTCAATTCGCAACACGACGTGCTCAACAGCCTCGCCGTGCTGACCAAACTCATCACCGGTGCTAACAAACCGAATTGCGGTTATCTGGTCGACGCCTACCACTTCACCCGAAGCGGCGCTGGCGGCCGCGGCTTTGAACCGATACCGGCCGACCAAATCTTCTGCTTTCAATACAGCGATCTGTCGCCAAACCCAGTAACCGGCGTGAAGCGGCCGACGGACCGATTGCCGCCCGGCAAAGGCGTAGTGCAATGGCGCGAGATGCTCGGGCTGTTGGCGGAAAAGGATTACACCGGCTATCTCAGTTACGAGGCGCCCAATCCCGATCAGTGGGCGCGCTCGCCCTACGATGTTGCACGTGAGGGCGTCGAATTGACGCGCAAACTATTGCGGGACTTCGTCCCGAACTACGGCAATTGAGGTTCACATGGCTGAAGAACTCCCGCTTTTTCTCGGGCTGAACGACAAGACGGTCACGGACATTCCGAAAACCGTCGAGAAGCAACGCTACATGACCAGCGTTGCGCCCAAGGCCGTCAACCAAGGCAAATGGGTCGAGCAGCCGCGAATGCCGATCCCGACCGGCGAACACGCCGTCATCGAATGCCAGGGCAATATTCATGTTATCGCCGGTTATGCGCGGCATCGCGTCGATGGCAATTTTCACCAGGTATTCGATTCCAAGGCAGGCACTTGGTCGCTGAAGGCGCCCTTCCCAACGCCGTGCAATCACGTCGCAGGTGTCTCGATCGGTTCAAAGGTCTACACCTTTGGCGGCTTTGTTGAGCAAAACCGCTGCCCGCATTCCAAGTGTTATGTTTATGACGCCGCCACTGACCAATGGACGCCAATCGCAGGCCTGGCGCGGCCGCGTGGCGCCATCTCCGCGATCGTTCTGGATGGCAAAATCCATCTGCTCGGCGGACGCGATGTGCGCTCGGTCGAATGGCACGAGATATACGATCCGGCGACCGACAAATACTCCATCCTCGGCGGCATGCGCGGGTCGACCGGCACGCAGCCTTTCGTCGGCCAGCGCGATCATATGGGTGTCGCAGTCGTCGATGGCAAAATCCACGCCATTGCCGGGCGCATGGATAGCTACGACTTCAACACCGGATTGAACGCGGTCTACGATCCCAAGACCGATGGCTGGACATTCCGCGCGCCGTTGCCGACGCCGCGCAGCGGCCCGTCATGTGTTTATATTAACGGCAAGATCGTGGTGTTTGGCGGCGAAGCCACCGGCAAGGTATTCGGCACCAACGAAGCCTACGATCCCAAAACCGACAGTTGGGAGCAACTCGCGCCGATGGCAATCCCGCGCCATGGATTACATGGCGCGACCTGCGCGATAATTGGAAATATGATTCACGTGCCTGGCGGCGGTCCCGTCCCCGGCGGGCAAGTCCAAGGCGCCTATCACGACGCATTCACCTTTGGCTGACAATCCACACGCCGAATTAGCGGCGACGTATGAATCAGCACGTTTGATTCACCGCATCGTATCGCTGATGGGTGAAAAGCACGTAGCTGAAGCAACAATTTCATATTGCAAAATGCACGACCGCCCTTGAGAGCGGCCGTGCATTTTTACGCATACGTATTGATACTCAGTCGGATGAATTTTACCGAGCTGGCCGCAGATCAAGCTCAGACACACCTACCGCCAGATTTAGCCCAGCTTGGCCCTGCACCGACAACGGCTGCAAGGTCACGGTGCGTTCCGAACCGCCAACAAGCACATTGGCGCCCAATCCCGCGCCAACGGTTGCCTCTGCGCTGGCACCGCCATAATGACCGGCTAGCGCGCCGAAATGTTTATTGCTTGGCGCGAAAACCGACCAGACCATTTCGCCGCCAGCAGTGGCACCGAGATCCAGACCGAACTTCGTGATCGACCCGGAATAGACTTCGCGCGGACCGGCAGCCGACGGCGTGAACATGCACGCTAAGCTTTTCTTCGATGTAATGATAAGGCCGAGACCGGCCGAAATATCGCACGTCAACGTACCGATTTTGTCCCGATTTGGCGCTTGGGCCATGGCCGGCGCAGGCAAGGTGGCTGCCGCGACGACCGCCAGAGCTGCAAGTGCGCTTAAAGGCTTATGCATGTCACAATCTCCCTTCCAATGAATGATGGCCTATCAACGTCAAGCCGGCCAACAAGTTCCGCTGCGGCCTGCGGCACTGCGCCAAAAACCCGTTAAGCTATACAACGCCCGGCGAAATTTGCGCGTGCGGATGCCGATAGCGGACTGAACACAGGCTCGCAACCAGCCAGCATCGGTGGCGCCTTCTGCAGCTGTTTTCCAACTGTTGCCGCCGGCAACGGCCTTCGGTCGCCTTTGTTGGTCCGGTCGACCGTCTGAAGCGTTGCACCTTGAGCCGCGAACCCCGCACCCGCCGTTAGGCCAAGGCCGACCGGTGGCGCTATAAAATCTAGCACCAGCACCACCAGGATGCCCACCAATAAATACGAGGAAAATCCGCGCATCGTCGTTCTCCGTCTTCCTTTAGCGTCGCCACGGCGATCACCAAGCCAAGCTTTACGGAAGCCAAAGAGAAAACGGCGGACAGCGGGAATAGTTCCTTCGGTGCTCAGCGCGCAGCAACGACTTGGGTTTCCGGTATTACGATTTGACAGCGCAATCCACCCGGATCGAATTCTAGTTGAACCTCGGCATCAAGGGCGCGGACAAGGTTGCGTTCGATGACCATGCTGCCGAATCCCTTTTTGCGGCGGACTTTCACCTTGGGTCCAAGCTGCTCGCGCCAGTTAAGTTCGACCGCATTGCCGGCGTCACCTTCGCGCCGACCCCATGTGATTGATACCCGCCCATGGGGCGCTGAAAGCGCTCCAAATTTCGCCGCGTTCACCGCCAGCTCATGCAGCGCGAGCCCGAGATTTTGGGCCGCCTCCGGCTTGAGCGCGACCTCCGGGCCTTCCACAGCGATCTGCCCCGCGCCGCGTTCGATATAATTGGCCAACTGCGATCGAATTAATTCGCTTAACGAGGCGCCATGCCAGCTTTCGCGCACCAGCAAGTCGTGTGAGGCGGCCAGCGCCTGTAGCCTCGCGCTAAATTGCTTGAGGAAGCCATCGATCGAACCCGCATGCCGCGCGGTCTGCCGCGCCATGGCCTGGATGATTGCCAGCAGGTTTTTTGAGCGGTGGGTCAGTTCGCGCAATAGCAGGCGCAAATGCGCCTCGCCCTGTTTGCGTTCGGTAACGTCGATTGACGCGCAGGTTAGACCAACGATTTCACCGCCTTCATTGCGCAATGGCTCGATATGCAAATCATGGCACCGCACACCCTGCGTATCTTCGAGCGCGACTTCGGTGTTGTTCGGCTCACCCGTCGCGAGAACATTGCGTTTCAACGCAATAAGAGATGCGCCGCCCTCTGTCGGCATAATCTCATCATCGGAGCGGCCAAGAATGTCCTCGATCGTGCGCCCCAGCATGGGGTTGGTTATCGAGGTGTAACGCAGGTCACGATCCTGGGTGTAGATTGTTACTTGTGAGCCACGCAACGCAATTTCGTAGCGTGAGAAACGAGCACGCAAGAGGTTCAACTCCCAAGCCTGAGCGTCCACCTGCGCCTCAAGCCGCTGATGCTCTTTTTGCAGTTCAGCAAGCTTGATGTTTTCTGCGCCAGACATATTGCGCACCACAGCAGAACACGATTCCGAAGGCCTAAGAGTGACTTAACGCGGCTGTGGGCGATCCGTTTCATATCCTTTGGACAATTCGGCACACGGTTCGTCGATTAATCATGCGGCCAGATGGCCGCGGCCTGTTCTGGAACTTTTCACGCAAGGACACGTTGCCGATTAGGAGTTGCATGCGATTTCAAACAGTTCGAGGAACTAAAAATGGCAACGCGTGCCACCAAATCCGCCCGTGCTGACGAAATCGCGGCGATTGAAGACCTCATGGGCGATCTTGAAAAACGGCTACGTCGCCTTTCAGGGACCGCGCGCCAGGAAGTCTCGGGTGCAACCGGTGAGGTCGGCGATTTCGTGAGTGAAGCGCTCAACCGCATCATGGATCGCGTTGGCAGTCGCGCAGCGGGTGCGGCGCAGTCAGCCGCAGATGAAGCCACACAACTAGGAAGCAGTGCGTTCAGAAAGTTGACCGAGGAAGTAGAACAACGCCCCATGGTCATTTTGGGGGTCGCGGCCGGCATCGGTTTTCTCGCCGGCCTAGCCAATCGGCGGTAGTGCCATGCACCTCGAACATCTCGCCGGCATCGTATTCGCTCGTTTATTTCAGCCAATTCTGCGCCGCGGGCTACTGGCTGGCGTGATTGCAGTTTTGGCGATTACAGCGATTTATCATTTTACTATCGCCGGAATGCTTACTTTGGAAACACAATATGGTGCCTTGCATGCGCAACTCATTGTTGCAGCCATCTACACTGCATTTGCGGCGGCTGCCTGCGGGATCTTGTGGGCGATGCGCAACCGCAGACCCACTGCTGGTCCGCCGAAGCACCGCATCTCACGTGAAGACAAGATCGCAATGCTCGTAGAAGCCGCTATGCTTGGCTTTGCTCGATCGAGAAAAGGCGAGCGTGCTCGATAATTCCTTGCGTAAATTCATACGCTCGGTGGCTTAATGCGATATATTGCCATAGGGCCTGACTATCGATATCAGTATATCGATAGGTAACTTCAATCAACTGATAGGCTCTGGGTCCTTGATTGCAATCGGGGATCGGCGTTATTGCGTTTAGATTCAGCATCGTAAGGACGATGACGTGAAAAAACATCGAGAGTGGGATGCTTCAGTTGTATCGGCGGTAATTGCTACCCATGCCGGTCAAGAAGGACCGCTGCTTCCTATTCTGCACCACCTGCAAGAAACGTTCGGATACATCCCGGAAGCTGCCGTTCCGATGGTCGCCGGAGCGCTTAATCTTTCGCGCGCCGAAGTCCATGGCGTCGTCACGTTTTATCACGACTTCCGTAGCCAACCCGCTGGACGCCATGTGCTCAAGCTATGCCGCGCCGAAGCCTGCCAGGCAGCCGGCGGCGATGCGCTAGCCGCGCGCGCGGAGCAGAGTCTCGGTATCGCACTCGGCAACACCACCGCCGACGGCCGCATGACACTCGAGCCGATCTATTGTCTTGGCCTTTGCTCAGTCTCGCCGTCTGCGATGCTCGACGGCAAGATCTTCGGACGTCTAGACGAGAAAAAGCTCGACGCGCTACTTGCACAGGCCGACCGATGAGCGCGCTTCGCATCTACGTACCGGGCGACGCCACCGCCGTCGCGTGCGGCGCGGATGAGATTGCCGTCGCGATCAATACCTCCGCTGGCAAGCGCAAGCTCGATATCGAGATCGTTCGCAACGGTTCGCGCGGATTGCATTGGCTTGAACCGATGCTGGAAGTCGTTACCGGCAAGGGCCGTATCGCTTATGGCCCGGTCGAGTTGTCCGACGTCGAAAGCGTTCTGGACGCAATGATCGCGGAGGGCGGCGA
>Ga0207158_1161_pt1:12500-15540 | contig 15540 bp, 5 predicted proteins | sample Alteio_BWMinHeat_22_FD_153512 | JGI IMG/M metagenome (GOLD analysis project Ga0207158, IMG submission 153512) | Enriched cells from forest soil in Barre Woods Harvard Forest LTER site, Petersham, Massachusetts, United States -... | ecosystem: Environmental > Terrestrial > Soil >... | reverse complement strand
AGGTCGACTCGAAGCCTGAGGAACTTGATTCAATCGACCGCGAAATCGTGCGGCTGAAGATCGAGCAACAGGCGTTGAAAAAGGAAAAACTGCTGCGGATGGAAGACGAACTCGCCAAGCGCGTCATTGGCCAGAAGGAAGCCGTGGCGGCAGTGTCGACCGCGGTGCGGCGCGCGCGGGCCGGATTGCAGGATCCGCACCGGCCGATCGGCTCATTCATGTTTTTAGGCCCGACTGGCGTCGGCAAGACCGAACTCACCAAGACGCTTGCGGCCTATTTGTTCGACGACGAGAACGCACTGATCCGCATCGACATGTCGGAATACATGGAGAAACATTCGGTCGCGCGCCTGATCGGTGCGCCGCCGGGCTATGTCGGTTATGACGAAGGTGGCGCGCTCACCGAAGCGGTGCGGCGGCGGCCCTATCAGGTCATCTTGTTCGACGAGATCGAGAAGGCGCATCCGGACGTGTTCAACGTCTTGCTGCAAGTGCTCGACGACGGCCGCCTGACCGACGGGCAGGGCCACACCGTCGATTTCCGCAATACGCTGATCGTCATGACATCGAATCTCGGCGCGGACTTCCTGGTCAACCAGCCGGACGGCGAGGATACCGACACGGTTCGCGACCAAGTCATGGGCGTGGTGCGCGCGGCGTTCCGGCCGGAATTCCTCAACCGCATCGATGAGATTATCCTGTTCCACAGGCTCAAGAAGTCGGAGATGACGCGTATCGTCGATATCCAGATGACGCGGCTGCAAAAGCTGCTCGACGATCGCAAGATTACGATTGTGCTGGAGCCGAACGCGCGCGAATGGCTGGCCGAGAAAGGCTGGGATCCGGCCTATGGCGCGCGGCCGCTTAAGCGCGTGATCCAGAAATCTGTGCAGGACCCGTTAGCCGAGATGATTCTAGCCGGCGCCATCAAGGACGGAGAGAAAGTCACCGTTTCCGCCGGCAAGAAAGGTCTCAGCTTCAATGGCAAGCTCGCGCAAGCGGCGTGAGATTCGACGGTTTGAATTTAGCGGATCGTCGGCGCGCTTGAGGCCACGCGCGCTGGCTTGCGGGCCATGATGTTGTCGAGCCGGTCGCGCTCTTGCTCGAAGCTTGCCAGTATCGGGCCTTGCAGTTCACGGCCGCGCGGCAGCTTGATGCGCATCGGATCGACGAAGCGGCCGTTGACCCGGATTTCATAATGCACGTGCGAACCGGTCGACAGGCCGGTCGAGCCGACGAAGCCGATCACCTGGCCTTGGCGCACACGCACGCCCTCCTCGATATTGCGGGCGAAGGCGCTCATGTGCCCGTAGGCCGACTCGTAGCCGTTATTGTGACGAATCATCACGAATTTGCCGTAGCCCGATTCCCAGCCGGCCTTTTCAATTGTGCCGTTGCCGGCGGCGTAGATCGGCGTGCCGGTGGGCGCCGCCCAGTCCACGCCGGTATGCATCTTGGTGTAGCCGAGGATTGGGTGCCGTCTGATGCCGAACGAGGAGCGCATGATGCCGTCGGCCACCGGCTTGCGGACCAGGAATTTCTTCGCGCTTTTGCCGGCATCGTCATAATAATCGACCAGTCCGTCGTCCGGTGACTGGAAGCGGTAGAACTTCTTGGTCTCGCCGCCGACCGTAAGCGTGGCAAACAGCACGTCGTTGCGGCTGTCAGTGGCCGGAGTCTCTTCTTCGCCGGCGTAAAGCACCTCGAAGGAATCGCCGGGCTGTACTTTGCGCTGGAAGTCGACGTCGTACGAATAGATGCGGACTAAATCGTCGATGATCGGACGCGGAATCTGATTGCGCATCGCGGTTTCGTAAACGCTTTGATAGAGCCGCACGCCGGACGTATCGTTGGGATCGTTGCCGTCCTCGGAGCCCTCGGCCACCTCAGTGTCGACATTCTTAACGTCCACGGAAACATATTTGCCGGTATCGGACAGCGCCACCACCGCATCGATCGAAGCATCGTTGGCTACGATTACACGGATCGGCTGCAGCCGCTGCGTGCCCGGCAGTGGCGCCATCAATACACGCAGCTTTTGACCTTCCTTGATGCCGCCATCGCGGCCACGCGGGCCGAGCACTTTCGTGATCGCGCTGGTATCGTCCGGATTGGCGCCGAGATCGCGTAGAATCGTCGAAATACTTTCGCCCTTCTTGGCCACGATCGCGCGCTCGTTGAAAGCATTGCCGCCGGTGGCCTGACTGGTGGTTTTCGGCAGCAGCGTAATGTTCTCAGGCACGATGCGCGCTTCGAAGCCGGCGTAAGGGTCGGTATTGACTACGCCGGCATAGGCCAGCTTGATGCCGGTGATGTCGGCGGCAACCGGCATATGATTGGCGGCTTTGTCGCTCCACTCGGCGGCTTGTTGCACGCGTGCCACCACATCGTCGTTGGGCGTGAGCAATGCGATCTTGAGCTTCGGCATCATTGGTGCGAGATCGCGCATCACGAACGCGACTTCGGCGTCCGGCTCGGCAGCCGGCGCGTCGTCGGGTGCAGCGTTGCCATCTGGTGCTGCTTCGGCGAGTAGTCGTTGAGGATTGAAAGCGGGGATATTGGCGGGGAGATCGGAGACGGTGAGCGAAAGATTGCCAGCGATGCGCACGAATGGGCGTACGCGTACGACCTCATGATTGCCCGCGCGCGTGATGGTGGAGACGCGAATTACCTGGCGGGCAAACGACGGCTCTTCCGCGGTCGGCAACCGGTCGCTCTTGCGCGCACCGAGTTTATCACCCACGGCGCCGATCGCGCCACGCAGCGCGACTTCGACGCGTTCGGGCAGCGATGCGAAATTGGTCTCGCCATCGAGCGATGTAAAAACGGCGCCGCCCATCAAGGCAGCGCCGCATAGCGCGGTCAGAATTGTGCCGGCAAACCATTGTACGGAAACGCGGCGGCGATCGACAAAGCCGCTGGTGCCGCCGTCGACCGACAGCGGCGGCTCATTGCCGAGCTCGATAGCGTCGGCGTGCCTCGATCGGTATGCGCCGCGCGACCGTGATTGGTCCAAGCTCGCCGTCCCCTGCGCTCGCGA
>Ga0207158_1161_pt1:0-5000 | contig 15540 bp, 5 predicted proteins | sample Alteio_BWMinHeat_22_FD_153512 | JGI IMG/M metagenome (GOLD analysis project Ga0207158, IMG submission 153512) | Enriched cells from forest soil in Barre Woods Harvard Forest LTER site, Petersham, Massachusetts, United States -... | ecosystem: Environmental > Terrestrial > Soil > Temperate... | reverse complement strand
TGCTCGCCGATCGGGCGGGCAAGCAGGCGCATCAGCGCACGCCAGCGCTTGAGCGCCTTGCGTACCTCATGCACGGCTTCGGCGTCGGAAAGCTCTGGGTCGGCCAAGGCCGTGCGGGCATCGGCAATGATCAACCGCCCAGCGGCGGCAAGGCTGTCGCCGAAGTTGCTGTCATCGCCCCCGGTCGCCCCTACCATGGCTGCTTTTTGCCGCGGTTTCGTGACGGGTTCGTGAAATTGAGGCTTTTGCGCCCTTCCCATAGGCATCCGCCGTTGCTACATACGCCTCGAAATGCGCGGGCTGTGCCCCGCGCTTCGCATTTAGATGCTGCCAAATTATCGCGGGGTGGAGCAGCCCGGTAGCTCGTCAGGCTCATAACCTGAAGGTCGTAGGTTCAAATCCTACCCCCGCAACCAAATAAGTCTCTGATTTAAAGAAACCTTTCGAAAGCCGCTCTTCGGGGGTGCTTTCGTTTTTTGGCCGTGTCGCCACCAAGAGCACTCTGGTGGCATAAGCAATCTCTTTTCTTTCCCGTTTGTATCACCACCACGTCGGCCAGACAGGCAAAAGATACGTTGAATCGAGAGGTGCACACCCGCCTCAATTTTGAGTGCAATTTCGTGTCGAAACCCGACCGGCTAACGAAGACGCCACGGACCCAGAATTGATGGAAATGTATCGGCATTAGAGACTGCCATGAGCTCGGCATCTCCCGCGAGAACAGCCATGTCAAAGAAGTTTCCGAAATTTCCGCAAGGACTCGATCTTGGTTCATTTCTAGTATTGGGCTGTTTCCGATTCATATTTCGCTGCCGATTGGGCTTCTCATATCCGTTGCGACCAGCTTTGCGATTAGCTGGTTCTGGAGAATGCCCGGCGTCGCGGTAGCAAAAGGCGGGTATGGTAAAATGTGATTCGATATGATGAAGGACTGCCACGAGTTCCGCTCGGCCGGGGTGATTGTTCATCCCATTCGACTGTTCCGCTTAGAACCGGCGCGCTCGCGGACAGTGGGAGAAAGCGGTTTTATCGACCGCGTGCCTCATCAGTGCGGCGATTTCCGAAGGGCTGAGGCTGCCATCCCCCGCTGTACTCCTACATCGCTGGGCTCGTCGGTATTCCGTGTTCGCGCAGTAGGGCCTCCAACTCCTGGAGCCGCTCGCCCTGTTCGGCGATTACGCCCTTATGGTTCTCGACTGTGCTATTCAACGTCGCGGTGTAGGTTTTCCACTGGCCGATCAAATTAACACCCTTACTTTTGATCATCGCCACGCGTTCGTCGGCCGCAGTCGTGGCAGCATTTACGGCGGCCTCGGCGGTCGCCCGTGCTTCGGCGGTCCGTTTGGCCACACATGCATTGGCGGCCGATTGTAGTTCGGCATGATTGCTGCGGAGCGCGCGCCAGGCTTCGGCTATCCTCTTGCGTTCGGCCTCCTGATCTTTCCATTCCTGCCGCGTTAATCGCAAGCGCTGCGGTCCCAATCGGGCCAGACCGTGCTTGCATCCGACTTCTCTCGAGTAGTGGTCCTGGAACTCCCCCATCGCCTGATCGCTTGCGGCCCGTTGCTGGCGGCCGTTGCCACCCGCATCTTTGACCGCCGTGGCCGCACGCCGACCAAAATCAACGTCGGAAATGAACAGCCGCTGGTCCGGGCGAAGCGGTGGCAGCGCCCAGTAGTGAAGATGCAGCCTTCCCTCGTCGACGTGCTCGGCGACGCATTTCAGATCGTAACCCCACAGCCGCTGCGCCCACGCAACAGCATCCTCGCGCCATGCCAGATACTTATGGCGTTCTTCCTTGCTATCTTCGATCACGTCGCGCGGGACCGGCCAGGTCATAATGCCAGCCAAGAGGACCGGCGTATCGATTCGAATTCCAACCGCCTGCGCCGCTAGCGTCAAAGCTTGTTCGATCACTGCGTCCGGGTGCAATCCAACCAGAATGTTCGGTGGCGCGGGATTCGGAATATGTTGGCATCCACCCGGGGCGCGCATCAGCTCCGCGTGGATGTCGAATAGGGAAGGGCGTCTCTCTGTGGAGTGGCGCTTGTGGGCGCCTCGGCGGCCGTAAACTTCATAGTGATTGAACGCGTTTTTCTTCATGGTCGATCTCCGGTTTGGCCGGATAGTTGCCCACGAAGCTGCAAGTCCAAATAGCCTTCTTTTTCGTGGCCGCAGACATCTAGTCGGTTAACTAGATGTTCCGCTTGTGTGTTCCCTTAGGTAGGCGGACGGCGAATGCTGTCCCCGCGAAAGCGGGGACCAGCGCAAAGTGGCAATGGACAGCCTGTTCGGTGCGGGAAAGGTCCACTGGACCTTCCAAGGCGCGCCTCACCTCGTCAGGCTCAATGCTCTTCTAAGCAATTGATAATACAAATAAACCGGCACTCTAATATCGCTTTCCACCGAGTTTCTGGCCGCCCGCGACCAAAGGCCGGCTGAAGATTGGTCGGGCTTTGGCGCGCGATGCCGCCATCAAGGAATTCGGCGCCGGCGACGCTTGCGCGACTCATAGCCCAAGATTAATCCTAAAATCGCGCGCGATTGTCAGCCGACAGGACTCCTCATGCCGGACCTGAATTGGAACCAGGCCACTTGGGGCGCGACCTACGACTGGGACAAAAGCGGCGAGGAGTGGAGCGAGGGCTGGGGCGGCAGCGCGGCGCAGTGGTTCGGCGCGATTTTGCCGCGGCTGCATCGCTTCCTGCCGGCGCGGCGTGTTTTGGAAATCGCGCCGGGCTTCGGCCGTTGGACCAAATTTCTAGTGCCGGCCTGCGATGAATTCGTCGGTATCGACCTGTCGGAAAAATGCATCGAGGCCTGCCGTGAAAGATTTACCACCGCCAAACACGCACGGTTCTTTGCTAACGACGGGCAGTCATTGGCAGCGGCGCCGGATGGCTATTTCGATCTGATCTTCTCGTTCGATTCACTTGTGCATGCCGAATTCGACATTATCGCAACGTATATTCCGCAAATCCTGAGCAAGTTGGCGCCGGGCGGCGTTGCTTTCATCCATCATTCGAACCTGATGACGTACAATAAAACCATCGGCGTTCCACATGGCCGCGCGATGTCGGTCTCGGCCGACGCCGTCGCCGAATTGATCCGCCGTGCCGACGGCGCGGTGCTCCTCCAGGAAATCGCCAACTGGGGTGGCGACTATATGATCGATTGCATGTCGCTCTTCGCGCGCCGCGACTCTTATCCGGCAGCAAAGCCGGTTCGCCTGCAGAACCCGATGTTCATGGCCCAGGCTCTTTTGATCAAGAATTTCCAGTCGCCCTACAGCAGGCTCGCCCTCGATCGCGGTCACGGGCTTGCCGGCGCCGACTGAACCTTGCTCCCGAAAAGAAGGGTCTTTTTGTAGGTGGCGCATACTCTCGCCACCTGCGCCGGCGGAACGCCTTCGGCTGCCTATGGTTAACGCAACCTTAAGAATGGTGGGCTACGCAATAACCCGGGGTCAATCGATGCGAGGCGTTCGCTGCACCATGCCTGTCTATGAATCGGACGAGCACGTTGAAGCGGATTCGCCGTCGATTGGCGCCGGCGAATGCGTGCCTCTCGAAACGGGACTTCGAATAGAAAGTTCAAACTATGTCCGTCCATAAAATTTTGTTTGTGGTTCCTCCGTATCTCGGTGACAAAGTCGAGGCCATTCGGCCGACAAAGCTGAGAAGCTTTTTTGCCTTTCCGTACGGGGTTCTTTGCCTCGCTTCCTATATCAACAAGGCGACGTCCGGCGCGCACGAAATAAAGATCATCGACCTCAACCACTTCGGTGTCGATCAGCGCTCCGCGCAATTCAAGCAAGTCCTCAACGATTTCAAACCCACGATTGTCGGACTCTCCGTCATGTTCGACGTGTCGTACAAGCATGTCGAAGGCCTGGCCGCTGCGGCCAAAGCTGCAAGCCCGGAAGCTCTCGTTCTTCTGGGCGGCGCCGCCGTTACGACGGCCTGGGATGACATATTAAATGACCAGCCCTGCGTGGACGCGCTTTGCTACTCGGAAGGCGAAGTAGCGCTCGCGCAGCTTTTGGATTCGGACAATCCGCACGCGGCATTGCTTGCGGATCCTTGGGTCACCCGGCAATCGATAGAGCAAAAGCGAAGGCCGAAAACGAAGCATATCGAAAACCTGGATGACGTTATTGCGATCGACTACAGCCTGGTCAACGTCGACGACTACGGCATGATCGAAGCCTTTTCGCCCTTTCGCAAAGCGAAAGACGATGAGGTCAAGCAATTCTTCATTGTCACATCTCGCGGCTGCCCGTTTAAATGCGTGTTTTGCGCGGAGCCCACGCTGCACGGCGGCTCAATGCGCTACGCCAGCCTTGAGGTGATCGAGGATCACGTCAAATATCTGGTCGATACCTATGGCATGAACGTGCTTACGATTTACGACGACCAGCTGCTCTTGAATCACAAGCGGGCAAAAGATTTCTTCAGAATTCTGGCGAAATACGACCTTCGGGTTGAGACGCCGAACGGCCTGACCGTCGCTTATATCGATGAGGAGATGGCGGCGCTGATGAAGGCGGCCGGCATGGACACCATCCAGCTCGCGATCGAATCCGGCACCGAACACATGCTGCGCAACGTCATCAAGAAGCCATTGAAGCTGAGCAAAGTAGCGCCAGTGATCGAATCGCTGCACCGGAACGGCCTGTTCGTTCAGGGCTTCTTCGTGATGGGCATTCCGGGCGAGCGCGAACAAGATCGTACTGAGACAGCGCAATTCATCAAGGATGTCGGCTTGGACTGGGCGAGCTTCAGCCTGGCTTCGCCCATTCGCGGCACCGAGCTTTACGATATCTGCGTCAAGAACAAGTACATCCCGGAAAAGATGAAGATCGGCGAATATGAGCTCGGTACCTACATCATTCGTGCGCCGGGTCTCGATCCGGAAACGCTGCCGACGGTTTCATACCGGATGAATTTGGACGTGAATTTCGTCCACAACCGCCGCATGCGAATGGGCGAGTATGATGT
>Ga0207158_1146_pt1 | contig 15631 bp, 14 predicted proteins | sample Alteio_BWMinHeat_22_FD_153512 | JGI IMG/M metagenome (GOLD analysis project Ga0207158, IMG submission 153512) | Enriched cells from forest soil in Barre Woods Harvard Forest LTER site, Petersham, Massachusetts, United States -... | ecosystem: Environmental > Terrestrial > Soil > Temperate forest >... | reverse complement strand
GGGATTTGGCCCAGGCTTGCCGGGAATCGTACCCACGGTCCACGGCGTTCGCACTTTGGATCCTGAGCGAAATCGCAATCGCGGCGACCGACCTAGCTGAAGTGATCGGCGCGGTTATCGCGTTGAAACTGCTCTTCGGGCTGCCGTATGTGTGGGGCCTGATCATTGCCGGCGGCGACACGTTTCTTTTGCTCGCCTTGCAGAAGCGGGGCGTTCGCGTGGTGGAATTCGTGACGTTGAGTCTCATCGGCGTGATTGCCGTGAGCTTTGTCATCGAAATATCCCTCGCCAACACGGAGTGGGGCGCCGTCGCACGGGGTTTCTTGCCGACGTTTGACACAAGCAGTTCGAAGCGTCTGACCGGCTGCGTCTATGTCGCCATTTCGATGTTGGGCGCGACGGTGATGCCGCACAACCTCTATTTGCACTCGGCGCTGGTGCAATCGCGGGCCTTTTCGCAGACGGAGGAAGGCAAGCAATTGGCGTGCAAGTACAACCTTTTCGATTCGCTTCTGGCTCTGAACGGCGCGTTCTTCGTCAACGCGGCCATTTTGATTTTGGCGGCGTCGATGTTTCTCTCACCGGAACGCCCAGATGGCGTGGAAAAACTCCAGGACGCGCATCAACTTTTGGGCGGAGACCTTTGGGGATTGCCGCTGGCGAGCGGATTGTTCGCCGTGGCCTTGTTGGCGTCGGGCCAAAGCTCGACGTTGACGGGGACGCTGGCGGGGCAAGTGGTGATGGAGGGGTTCGTCAACCTTCGTGTACGGCCCTGGCTTCGACGCCTGGTCACGCGCTCGCTGGCGATCGTGCCCGCGCTGGTGGTGATCGGCTGGGCAGGCAACGAAAAGGCGGCCGGCGGCGCGGAGGAGGCGGACGCCGCGCTAATGAACTTGCTGGTTTTCAGCCAGGTCGTGCTCAGCTTTCAATTGCCGTTTGCCATTGTGCCGTTGATTCAGTTCACGAGCGACCGCAGGCGGATGGGGGTATTCGCAAGCGGCGGGTGGCTCAGGGTGCTGGGCTGGTCGTCCGCTGCGATTGTGGTCGGATTGAATGGGTTTCTGATCTATCAAACCATGAATGAATGGGCCGACGGCGCTGGCGAGCGCGGTTGGAATCCGCTGTGGATTTACGCACCGTCGAGCCTGCTGTCGCTCGGCATGTTGGGTTTTCTGGTCTGGGTCACGGTATACCCCCACTTGGTGCGGCGCGAGGCGGCGGGACCGGCATTGACCACACCTGTGTTGTCAGAGTCGGTGCGGTACGAACGAATCGGGGTGGCGGTGGAGTTCGCCCGCGCGGACGGCGTAGTGTTGACGCAGGCCGCAGCACTGGCGCGGACGCACGGAGCAGAAATGGTGTTAGTGCATGTGGTGGAAGGGTTGGCCGCTGCCTACCACGGCCCGGACGCCGACGACCAGGAAAGCCGCGCCGATCGGGCCCGCATGGCCGCGCTGGTCGAACATCTGCGCAGGGACGGATTCACGGCGGCGGGCGTACTCGGTTACGGAAGCCCGGCGGAAGAATTAGTCCGCATCGCGGGCGACCGGCGCTTCGACCTTCTCGTATTGGGGACGCACGGGCACCGTTTCTTCGCCGACCTGGCACTGGGACAGACGGTAGCCCCGGTGTTGCACCGGCTGACGATTCCGGTGCTGGTCGTACCGACGCGTTCCGCGCCGGCCATCAACCTTCCACCACTCCGAAACGCGGGCGAGGACACTGACCGCCCATTCTCCAGCCCGAAGAACTAACCTCGCCCAGCCACTAATCAATGCAAGTCGAAAATGACGCCCTTCACGGTCAAGGCGACGAGGATGTAGATAACAAGGCCGATGGAGAAGATGGAGGCCATCAGCCCGACGACGGCGCGGGCGGCGTGGAGGTCTTCGGCCTGGAGGTGTTGCCATTCGGCGTCGGCGAAGGGAATGCCGCCGGTCGGCGGCGGGGTGGATGGGTGATGGTCGTGGGTCATTTATTGGCTCGGTTGGTTAGGGGCGAGCGACGACATCCTACATTATGGCTCTTAGTGCGCCGGTGGCAACCGGAGTTCTAGGACCGACGCGAAGCGCAAATAACCGGCCGCCTGAACCCGTCGCTTGCGCTTCGCGTTACCACCGCGCGGCTAAACTTTCCCCACGCGTCGTTTCTTGATCTTCTCGGTATCGATGCCGAGGTCCTTGTCGCGTTTCTTGACCAAATCCTCGCGGATTTCGCCGTCCTTGATGAACGCCACCATCAATCGGGGTTCGCCCAGGGGAAGTTTGGTCGCCGGGTCACGCCATGTGTGGTACGTTTTGCCCCAGGTTTTCCGCACGACCTTCAAGAACTTGTTTTCATCTTCCTCGGACAACTTCGGGGCGACAAGAAGGCCGGACGTGACCTCGTAGTCGTGCGGGTGCCAAAGTGCCTTCTCGGCCTTTTCAAGTTTTTGAAAGATCTCGTCGGTTACGATGTACTCGATGCCCAGGACGCGCGCGCCGACTTTATTGGACTCGGTGACGATGCACTGAAAGACGCCGGGGTACTCTTCGCCGAGGTCCATGCAGTAGTGGTGCGCTTCTAGCTGGAATTTGGAATCATCGTTGGCAACGTGGAAGGCGCAGAGGTGAAGGTGCATCGCCTCCAGCGGCGTGCCTTTCACTTCGCAGGCTTGGGCTTTGCCGCCGAGCATTGGGTCGGCAACCAGTGCGGTCCCCGCGGCGCCGAGCGCGGCGCCGGCGGTGAGAATGGCTTGTCGTCGATTCATAAAGCTCGTTCCTTGGAGAGTGGGCCAGTAGGGGGCATCCCCCGGGTGAACGGAAGAGCCTAGAAGATAGGGGTGCTCCCGACCGACGACAAGTGAAAACTGACAGAAAGTGCGCGCTTTAGATCACCATGACGATCATTTTGGTTACTCGTCGTCCTGCCTCGGATTGACGAATACCTGATCGACGAAGAGGCATTGCCCGTTCGTTGCCGTCGCCCTGTCGCCCTATTTCCACATCGGTTGCGTCGAGGCCAGTCCTCCGGCCCCGTTAACATGCGACGGGCATTCTCCCATCAGGCTGGTTCTCGTGTCTCACACATGTGCACACGCACGCCCTCGTTCCTAAACCCTTGCCATGACAGGTTTTGGTCTCGAAGAATCGCCGTGTCTCACGACGACGTGAGACACGGAATTCCAGAGTGCGCCGGCGCTGGCCAGTCGTTTTAGAGTCTTTTCGGGTACTTTGGCTGTCAAATGAGACGGCCGAAGGATTGGCGGACCACCATCCGCGGGAGAGCCTTACTGTCCCTTGAGAACTGCTCTCATGTTGCGTTTGTACGCCTCGACGCCCGGTTGGCCGTAGGGATTCACACCCATGAGCCGGCCTTCGACTACGGTCGCGAGCATGAGCATTTGCATCAACTGGCCCATAGTGTGTTCGGACAGGGTCGGCACGACCAGGTTGGCGGTGGGTCGGGCAGCCTCGTGGTAGGCCTGGTTGGTGCCGCGGAGGGCTGCGTCGAGAATGTCGGGCAGGGTCTTGCGATTGAGGCTGTTGAGGTCGTCCTCGTTGTGGTCGGACATGCCGACGGCGATGGGCTGCGTCTTCGGCGTGCGCACCACGAGGTTGTTGATGAACTTGTCGCGCGCGCCGTCCTGGTGCTGTTGGCCGCGGGAGTGCAGGTCGCGGGTTTCAATGGCGGTCAGGGGAGTCGCTCCCCGGCCCTGCTTGCCAAGGCTTTCCGACAAGAGCTGGTCGTACCAAAGGCCGAGCGCTTCGAGCTTTTTGGACCAGATCGACAGCACGCGGATCGGTTTGCCGCATTCCTCGGCCATCAGGTAATTGACGGCGGCGTATTGGAGGACGGGATTGCGCTCGAAAGGCTCCTCGAGGAAGCGGCGCGTCATGGCGGCCGCGCCGAGCAAGAGGGCGCGGACGTCCAACCCCATTACCGCCGCGGGCACGAGGCCAACTGGCGTGAAAATGGAATAGCGGCCGCCGACGTTGTCGGGGATGGTGAAGATTTCGCCTTCCGCGTAGCCTTCGGCCTTGCACAGGTCGCGAAATTTGCCGGTCGCGCCCGTGATCGGGATAAAGAGATCCTTGAGGCGTTCGGACTTGTTGCCGTAGTATTCCGCGGCTTCGCGACGAAGGACGCGGTAAGCGACGGCCGTTTCCAACGTGCCGCCCGATTTGCTGATGACGATGGCGGCCCAGCGTTCTTCGCGTTCCTCGGGATCGACGCAGGTCTCCTGGAGCATGTCGAGGAGTTCTTGGAGGGCGTCGTTGTCGGCATGGTTGCCCTCGAAGTAGACGCGCGGCACGTCAATGCGATTCTTAGCAGGCAGCTGATTGTGGTAGGAACTGCGCAGGGCCTCGAACACGGCGCGCGCTCCCATGTAGGAGCCGCCGATGCCGAGGATGAGGACGGACCCGGCCTGCTCACGCAGCTTCGCCGCGGCCGCCAGAATGCGGCCGAGTTCGCTGACCTCGCTCTTGCGGCGGAACTGGTCGAGGAGCTTTTGCGGCAAGTCGATAAAGCCGGCGTCGAGCGGCAGCAACTCGGGCGGGGGTTTTTGCAGATCGCGCTCGGCGGCGACCTGGCCGCGGATTTGCAGCATGCGGGCGGCAAGGTCGCGCACCTGCGCCGGCGTCACAAAGTGCTTGGCCCGCAGTTCGGCGGCCGGGGTCCACTCGTCCACGGCCGGGATCAGGGCCGATGCGTACTCGTAGGTGATTGCTTCGTCTGGGAGTTGCATAATGGTTCCATCGCCTCGGCAACGGGTGCGGACAGGGGTAGTCCGCGCGGACGGGTCGAACGAGCGGGCCGCACGCTGAAAACCGGTTGGGAATACTATACTTCGGACTTGACGGAAGGTAAACTCCACGCCATGAGACTGCACGACCTTCTGAAGGAATTACGCGAGGAAAAGGCCGCTAAAATCGTCCTGCTCGTTGCGGACGGACTGGGCGGATTGCCGTTGACGCCCGGCGGCAAGACGGAACTAGAGACGGCGCGTACTCCGAATCTGGACGCGCTGGTTCGGGATGGGACGTGCGGGCTCAGTGTGCCGGTTCTGCCGGGGATAACGCCGGGCAGCGGGCCGGGGCACCTCGGGCTGTTCGGATACGACCCCCTTGAGTATCGCATTGGCCGGGGAATTCTGGAAGCACTGGGCATCAATTTCTCCGTCGGGGCGCGCGACGTAGCGGCGCGCGGCAACTTTTGCACGGTGGACGCCGCCGGCCTCATCACCGACCGCCGTGCCGGCCGGCCTACCACCGAACGCTGCAAGGCGATGTGCGAAAAGTTGAAACAGATCAGGTTGCCGGGCGTCGAGATTTTCGTGGAGCCGGTCAAAGAGCACCGGTTCGTCCTGGTGCTACGCGGCGACGGGCTGGGAGACGCGGTCAACGATACCGATCCACAGCAGGCGGGACACGCACCATTGGAAGCGAAGGGCGCCGATGCCGCGTCGCAGAAGACGGCGGCGTTCGTCAACCGCTTCGTCGCCGAGGCGGGCCGCATTCTGAAGTCGGACGCGCCAACGAACATGGTCACACTCCGCGGCGTCGCGCGCTATCCGAAGATCGAAACGATGGAGCAGGTCTACGGGCTGCATGCGTGTGCGATCGCCGTGTACCCCATGTACAAGGGATTGGCGCGCCTGGTCGGCATGGACGTGATTGACGAGTTGAAGACGCTGCCGGAGCAGATTCAGACCCTGGAAAAGCTCTGGCCGAAGTACGACTTCTTTTTCCTGCACTACAAGTACACCGACAGCACGGGTGAAGACGGTAACTTCTCCGCCAAGGTCGAGATGATCGAGCGCTTCGACGCCGAGGTGCCGAAGGTGCGCGCCCTCAAGCCCGATGTGCTGATCGTCACGGGTGACCACAGCACGCCGAGCAAGCTGCGCAGCCATAGTTGGCACCCGGTGCCGACGGTGTTGTGGGCGGACACGTGCCGCACGGACGCGGTGACGGAGTTCGGAGAAGCGGCCTGCCTGCGCGGCGGCTTGGGGCAGTTTGAGGCGAAGCATCTCATGACGTTGGCGATGGCTCATGCGGGGCGGTTGGGGAAGTATGGGGCGTGAGGGTGATTGTCACTCAAAGGACATCAAGATGTCATCTCATCTCATGTCACATAGTGTGCGGTATGGCCGTATCTGCTGAATTGGGCGCGTGTTGGCGAAATGAGACGAAATGAGGGTGAGACGAGAAACGAAACCAATAGGCAAACCATCGATGGTACCGATTAGGCTTCTCCGTGAGAAAAAGGAACTTGCCGGAACGGGCTATTTCGAGATTCAGCCGGGGAGGTACGACGGCCAACACTGGACCGATGGCTCCGTCTTCATTGACGAAGAGGTCTTCGGCTATCTGGAAGTAATCATCGAACGTCATGATCCGACGATTAACCATTTCGCCGTTTCCGAAGTTCAAAGAGAAATCTGGGAGCGCATTATCGTTGACTTTGAACAACTTGCGGGGAAACTACGGTCGACAAACGATCTTGGCCACCTTTTGGATGAGGTGAGATTCTTCAACCGGGACTCGGCCGATCGCTTCGCCTCCGACTGCCGGGCGAACGCAGATGCGCTAGCGGAATTGATACGCGAGTTGAACTCTTGGCTGCAGGAGGAATTGAAGAAACACAATTGCGTATCAGTCTTGGGTGTGTAATCACGTTAGACGGCTTTCCGTCGGAGAAACATCATGGCCAACTCCATCGTCTGGGTCGACATCCCCGTCCTGAATCTGGATCGATCAATCAAATTCTACTCTGCCGTCATAGGCAGCCCGGTGGCGAAACAGGATTATCCGGGGATGTCCATCGGGTTGCTGCCGCACGTGGAGGGAAAAGGCGAAGTGAGCGGCTGTCTCTTCACGTCGCCGGATGCGAAGCCTTCCGATCAAGGCCCGCTCATTTACCTGAACGCGCAGGGACGGCTGGATCAGGCCGTGGCTGCGGTCGAGGCGAATGGCGGGAAGGTGCTCCAGCCGAAGCACGCGATCGGGCCGCATGGGTTTCGGGCGGTTATTTTGGATAGCGAAGGGAACCGGGTGGCGTTGCATTCGATGTGACGTCTGGCAGCGGTCGTTCGGGCCATCGTCTACAATGGTACCAATGGAAGGAGAGAGATCGATGGCCATTCCCAATCCTCAACCTGTGTTTGGAGACGGGCAGAGCGGACCCCCATCGTTGGAGTCGGGCGATCGGCTGACGCGTGCAGAATTCGAGCGCCGCTACGACGCCATGCCGCACCTCAAGAAGGCCGAACTCATAGAAGGAGTCGTTTACGTGCCCTCCCCCGTCCGCCAACGCCGACACGGCCGGCCGCATGCGCACTTAATCACTTGGCTCGGCGCCTATGAGGCCGCCACACTCGGTGTTGAGGTCGGTGGGAACAGTAGCGCCCGGCTCGACCTGGACAATGAACCCCAGCCGGACGCTCTTCTGTTCATAGATCCCGCGCGTGGCGGCCAGGCGCGCATTTCGCTGGATGATTACATCGAAGGCGCCCCCGAACTGGTTGGTGAGGTTTCGGCCAGTAGTGTCAGCATCGACCTTGGAATGAAACTGAACGTTTATCGCCGCAACGGGGTGCGCGAATACGTTGTTTGGCGCGTGCTAAACCAGGAAGTGGACTGGTTCGTCCTTCGTGAGGGCAACTACGAACGACTGATCCCTAACGCAGATGGTCTATTGAAGAGTGAAGTCTTTCCCGGTTTGTGGCTCAATGTGCCGGCACTGCTGGCAGGCGACATGGTCGCCGTTCTGGCGACCGTGCAGAAGGGTTTGGCGACCGCTGAGCATGCCGCGTTTGTCGAACGCTTGGCAGCACCGGGAACTGCAAAGAACGCGCAAGACTAGACGACGCGTCGTCCGTCCACGTAAACCTGTTTCACTTGCAAATCCTGATCGAGCACCAGCAAATCGGCGCGTTTGCCGGGGGTGATGCTGCCTATCTCATTCTCCCAGCCGGCAATGCGGGCAGGCGTGAGGCTCGCCATGCGCACCACGTCGATGAGCGGCACGCCGGTCAAGCAGTGAAACGTTCGGACGCCATGATCCATGCCCATAACGCCGGAGGCCAGGGCTGAGCCGTCAGGCATCAGGCCGACGCCGTCGCGGCGAGTGATGCGTTCACCGCCGTCGCGCGGGCCGAACCAGTAGTCGCCGTCGGGCATGTCGAGGGCGCGATTGCAATCGGTGACCAACGCCAAACGGCCGGGGCCTTTCACTTTGTACGCCAGGAGTAGCAACTCGCGTTGGAGATGTTTGCCGTCGGCAATCATCTCCGTGGTCAGTTCGTCGAAGAAGAGTGTCGCTTCCATGACGCCGCCGCGCATGGGGTACGCTTGCGTTTGACGGAGCCGGGCGCGGTCGGACATGGCGCAGAAAAGATGATCGACGTGCCGGACGCCCCAGGCGACGGCTGCTTCCATCTGATCGAAGGTGGCGTGCGAATGGCCGGCGTTGCAGCGGATGCCCTTCGCCCGGCAGGCGCGGACGAATTCCTCCGCGCCGGGCAGTTCCGGAGCGACCGTGGCGGTGCTGATACAGTCGGCGTAGGCGAGGTACTGTTCGTATTCCTCGCGCAAAGGGGGGCGGACGGGCGCGGCGGGGTGGCAACCGCGGGCTTCGAGGCCGAAATAGGGGCCGTAGAAGTGAGCGCCGAGGATGCGTGCACCGCCGGTGTCCTCACGCTTTAGACGGCGGCAGGTTGCCAGGAAGGTGAGATGCTGATCGTGCCGGGCGACGGTTGTCGTTGGCAGGAGACTCGTCGTGCCGTGGCGGGCGTGGGCGCGGCAAATGGTGCGGAAGGAGTCGGCGTCGCCGTCCATAAAGTCGGCTCCGGCGCCGCCATGGACGTGGAGGTCGATGAAGCCGGGGGCGAGATAGTCGCCTTGCAGGTCGATGGATTCATCAACTACCGACGTGGAAGGCGGGTACGGATGGACGGCGCGGATGATCGGGCCCTCCACCTCGACGTGCCCGTTTTCAAGCAAGCGGTCATCGAGAATGATTGTGCCGCCATGAAACAGGAGAGGCGTCATAGGGGCATGATATCGCAAATTCGCTCGAACGAACCGGCTTGCCTATTGGATTCGTAACACGTAACACCCACCTCAACCCTCTTTCCACAACGCATTATCGACAAACAATTTGCCGCATTGTTACGAATCCAGTTGCGCTCGAGCGTGTTACGCATTTCGATGTCAATGGATGACGCGTGATTCGGCAGGCTCGAATGGGGCTTCGAAGACTTCGCCCCGGCCACCCTGCTGTCTGGGCCTCAAATAAATTGCATTGCGCGCGCACGCAATACACACACCCACAAGTGCAGGCAGGCAGTCAGCACCCGGGGTGTTTTGTTGTCGCCGATACGCTCGACGATTTAAGATCAACGTGGGTATCAGCTTACGGCTAATTGGACGGTATTGGGTTTTGCGAGGTTTCCTCGCAAGCGACTTCGGACAAGCCTTCCACGGCGGCGGCGATTTGAGCAACCAGTTCCTCGGCGCGGGCGGCCGGTTCGCCGGTGAACTTGGCGAGGTGGATCATCGAGACCAGTTCGCGAACCCAGGCGAGGGTGCCGAGGAGGTCGTCGTGTGCCTTTTGCCGGACGCAGCGGAGGCGGGCGAAGTTTTGGCGGCGGGCGTCTTCGCTGTGGCGAAGGCGTTCGTTGGCGGCGTCGAGCGGCGGGGCGGTTTCGGGTTGAGCGAGAAGGCGGTCCATCTCGCGGATGCGGGCGGCCTGCGCAGTCCAGGCGGTGCGCAGTTCACGGAGGCGAATCCGTTCCCGGGCCAAGACGTCGGAGGCCCAGCCATCCAAACTGTTGAGAGCGGATTCCAGTTCGGCATCGACCTGGGCGATGGCGGCGTCCAGGTCGTCGCGCGGCGGCGGCACCGGACTGGGCGGAGAGACATGAGGGTTACCACGACGAGAAAGGAGGATCGGGAGGTAAATCGGCCAGAAGAAGACGGCGGTCAGCATAAGAAACCAGCGGTCGGAAGGGCGGCGAGCAAGGTCGCAAAGGTAGACGGCGACCGCGACGGCAAGGCCAGCGGTGAGATAGAGCAGCAGTGATTGGTTGAGAAGGAACATGGCGCATCTCGCTACGCGAACCGCTCCGAGAGGACTTCCCACAACCGGAAGATCATCACCGGCGACACCACCGAGTAGACCGCGGCCCACGAGACTGTCAGCCGGCGGAGGAAGCATGTCCGCCGGCAGCGGCGCTCAGGCGGCAGGGAGTCGGCCAGGCTGAGGAAACCTCGATAGATGGCGAGAACACCCCACAAGCCGGAGAGGAAAGGCAGAGACAAACCCAGCCACAGGGCAGGGCGAAGAGTCTGAATGGGAGCGTTGAAAATCACCATGCCCAACACGACCGCGACGTAGATGGGAAGCAAGCCCAGCAGCAGAACGGCGGTCGCGCCCTTGCCGCGGAGGACGTGGACCGTTACCTGCATCCATGAAGCACGCACACCCGCCAGCAGCCCGAAGAAGTAGAAACTCGGCAGACAGACGCCAGACGCCGCCACCAGTCCGACGGCGTACGCCAGCCAAAGACTGAGCGCCGAGCCGACGCCCACCTTCCAGCGCTGCGCCAACACTTCGGGCAGCGCCGCCTCCGGCACGCAATCGAGCAGGAGAACCAGCACTGCCGCGAAGAGGCTGAAGCTCGCGAGCGCGATGGCCAGGAAGCGTAGGACCAGTTCCGGTTGGCGATCTGGGTCGCGCGTCAAGCGGTCCACCTGGGCGGGGGCCTTGAGAAGCAGTTCGGCCATGCCGAGCATGGAATGTTCGTCGGCCTCAACGGGCGGCGCGTCTTCCGCCGGTTCCACAATCGGCACTGCCTCGGTTTGATAGAGAAGGCTGGCTCGAGGGCTTAATCGGCCCGAACCGGATTCGTCCACGGGAGACAAGGTCGCCATCGTATGATCCCCACGGATTCAGTTCAGAAAAATCGGCCGTTCGTATTGACCGCATGAATGTGGTTAGTACGAACGGTTAATGCCAGAGCCGGGTGAGCGCGTCGAACCTGAAAAGGCCAAATGCATAGAACAGTTCGCCGCCAATGGCGGTCACCAGCAGCAGCCACAAAACGGGAAGGCGTCCGCGGCGCGGCTCGAGGGACGCCATCACGCGGCTGAAAACGTCAAAGAGAGCAACGTGCACGACGCTGAAGACCAGGAGGTTTACGAGGAGGACGACGAGATCGGAGGGCAGAGCGGCCGTGAAAAACCAGGTGATGGGGATGGCGAAGATCATGGCGAGGCCGCCCCAGCTCACGGTGACGAGCGCGGCCAGGAAGGTGGTGCTGGCCCGCAGGCGCGAGCCGGTAAGGCTGTTGAGGATGTACAAAGCGGGCAGCGGCAACCCCCAGGCGACGCCGGCCGCGAGGGTGTACATCAGGCTGCACCAGAGCATGCGTTCCCAACCGCCGGAGAGGCCCATGACCAAGCCGTACGTGAGTGTGCCGGCGGCGGCGGTGAGGGCCAGCGCGGCGAAGACGTCCCAGCGGTAGGGAGTTCCCTCGCGCTGCCAACGCAGCGCGAACGCTTCGGGTTCACGCAGCGCCCGACCGACGTGGGCGAGACTGGTTTGGAAGCGGTCGCGAAACATCGCACGATCTCCGTTAGAGACTGTTTCAAACTCGTTGTGCAGGCGAGCCGCCTTAGCCACGGAGGTTCCGAAGGTGTCTCGTGGTGACAAACCGCAAAGGCGGGCGAACCTTAACAGGATTTCCTGAACCGAAGAATGATTGATGTCCAGTTAAGCAAACGACGGGTTCGCGGTTTCTCCATCATGCCCGGCACTCGGGGCGGAGGACGAGGCATGGATCACAACATGTTGCGCGACCCCTGTGCACCCACGCACACGCGGGGCGAAGGAAATATGGAAAGGGTGCCGAAATGGAAGGGCTGGCGCAATTGGTGGAATGCGTACTTTCATTCGCGCGCCCTGGGCCGGAGGATGCGGAGGCGCACATCGCGCGGACGGTGAATGAGTTGGAGGCACTCGTAGCGCAGGCCAAACGGTGCGCGGCGCTCGCGCTTGCAGCCGAGAAAATGGCGCTGCGGGAAGGGATGCAAGGGGACGACCGTGCGTTGAGCGACGCGATAAAAAAGGCATTGCACGGCCTGAAGGCGCGTCTGGCGGAGGCGCGCGGGTGGGAGCGGGTGTTGCCGAGCCTGCGGCAGGCGCTGCGGGAAGGTCGTAGCTTATGTCAGCGGCTGGCAATGAGCGGAGCGAGGAACGGTCTAACGCAGATCGGAGAGGACTTGGAGGAATTGGAGAACGAATTAAAGACACAGCTTGGGGAAGACCCACCCTCCGGTTCGGGTGGGCATTAGCTACTTTCCATCCTTCTCGCGATCCTCGATGGCCTTGACGGCGGCGGCGGCGGTCGCCGCCACTTCCTTGTTCTTATCCGTGCGGGCGACTCGCTCGAGTTCCTGAGTGCTTTTCGAGGTGCCGGCGGCCCCGAGGATGCGGCAAACTTCCAGGCGAATGGCCGCGTCCTTGTTCCTCAAGCCGTTCACGACCTCAGGGATTTCAACGATCGCTCCCATCCCCTTCAGCGTGTTGCTCGCGGTCTGACGGTCGAAGAAATCAAGCAGGCGGAGGGCAATGGGCAGGACGGCGCGCTCGTCCTTGAGCTTGCCGAGGATTTCCATCGCTTGCTTGCGGATGTTGCCGTCCTGGCTATCGAGAAGGCCGACCAGAGTCGGCGTGTTATCCTTGGTGGCCCAGTTCTTGAGGGCCTTCAAAGCGGCGCTGCGCGCACTAAAATCGTTGTCGCGCGCCATGGGATCGAGGGCCCTGGCGACGGAGTCCTGCATCGAGGCTTCCGCCGGCGTCTTTTCCAGCCAAGCAGCCGCCAGGAGCTTGCGGTTGGCGTCGCGGTTGGCGTCGCCGTTGGTCAACTCTTCGATCGCCTGTGTGGCGTAGATTTCGTTCTTGGTGCCATAGGCTTTCAGAAGCTTGCGGGCGGAGGCGAGAGTACCGGGCTCGGGATCGAAGACGTACTTGACGACTTCCTTCTCGGCGACCGGACCATAAACCGCCAACGCACGCTCGGCTTGTACGTGCTCGAAGCCTTTTAGTTTCTTGGCCAACGGCTCGATGGCGCGTTCATCCTTAAACTTGGGCAACGTGTCGAACGCGACCTTTTTCACCTCTCTGGAATCATTGTCGAGCATCGTGATCAAGAGGGGCGCCTGGTCCTTCGAGGCCCAAACTCCGATCGTGCGCGCAGCTTCATCCCGGATGAAGACGTCCCCGAGTAGCTGTTCGAGCCGGTTGATCACATTCAACCGGCGCGCGTCATCGGCCTTCTGCCTTGCGATCCATTTGCATGCTTCCTGGGCGCGGAAAACGTCGCCGGGCTTGGCGTCCTCCAAAGCCTCATCGAGATTGGCGTAATCGCCCGCCCGTTTCTGGGGCGGGTTGATGATAGGCCCTGGACCTGGGCCGGGACCCGGGCCGGGATTGAACGGATTGTTATCGACCGGCGCCCATTTATTGTTTTCTTTCTCAATGTCCGCGAACATTTGTTCCTGCGCTTCTCTTGCTTTTTTCGGCAGGTAGACGAACAAGTAATAGCCAAAACTCCCACAGCCGCCGCAGAGAACGAACAACAACACCCCGCCGCCTAACAAGAAGTACATCAGCGCCGACGACTTCTTTTTTGGAGGCGGCGCGTCCTCCGCTTCGTCGTCCTCATCGTCATCGCGACGGCGCGACGACGGCCGTGCGTCCTCGTCGTCCCTGATGCGCCGGGCCGGAGCGGGCTTGACGACGCGCACATCCGACACAAGACCGTCGTCGTCCGAGTCCGGATCACCGACGGCTTCGACCTCGAGCCGTCCCGCGTCGGCAGGAGAGGTCGGGAACGAAAACTGGCAATTCCGGCAACGCACTCTCTTGCCGAGCGACTCGTTGGGAAGGTCATAGGCCGTTTGGCAAGCGGGGCAATTAACGATGGTTGACATGGCAGGACTCGATGACTGGTGACCACCCCACCCGGCGCAGCGGGTGGGCTTTCGTTCAATCGCTCATCGATAAAGACGTTTCACAGCGCGAAAGCGAGCGCAAAACGGCAAGCCGGGGTTACTCTTCGTAGCGGTCTTCCAGGCAGTATAGCACGGCGGTGACGCCGCCGTTGAGGCTGGCACCGAAGTAAATGCGGCGACGTTCGCCGTCGCCGATCTTGCTGACCTCGACCGTGGGTGAAGACAGCAGCTGGGGAACGTACTGACCGAAATCGACTTGCCATTGTACCTGGCCGTTGGCCGGGTTGAGAGCACAAGAAAGTCCCCCAGACGCGGCAACAAACAGACTTGTGCCGCTGGTGTGGCACGTGCAGCGCGCCAGCGCGGGCGACGAAACAATGGGGCTGCCGAGGTCGCGTTTCCAGACCTGACGGCCGTCCGTTCGGTTGAGGCAATAGCAATGGCCGTCGCGCGAGGCGAAATAGACGTAGCGCCGTTCGACGGCCGGGCGAACGTGAACGCCATCGGCGACATCGAAACGCCATTTTTGGTTTCCTGTGGCCGTGCCGAGGCAGAGCATCGCGCCCTTAGGGTGATCGTCGCTGGCCATGAAGTTGCCGTTGCCGATGCCGACGAACACCTGGTCGCCGGACACAACCGGGGCGCCCCATGCCGGCAGATCGGTGGGTTGATTCCAGATTGGCTTGCCGGTTTCCGTATCGAGGCAGCAGACCTCGAACTTGCGGAACTCGTCGCCTTCGCCGCTGCCGACGTAGAGGCGATTGCCGGCTACGACCGGGTTGCCGTCGATATGGACCTCGTTTTCATAGTGCCAGCGTTTCTCACCGGTGATGGCGTCGAGGCAGTAGAGCCCGTCATCGCCGGCGCCGAAGAAGACCTTGCCGTTGGCGACACAGGGACTGGATTCGGTATGGCTAGCGGTCTCGAACGCCCAGAGCTTCTTGCCGGTCGCCGCGTCGAGGCAGTAGAGTTTGCATCCAGAGTCTTGATGCAACCCTTCGCCGAAGTAGATGCGGCCCTCGGCAAGGCACGGCGACGAGAAAGCGCTTTTCATCGATTGATCGTCGGGAAAGGTCCAGACGATCTCGCGTGTCTCCTTGTCGAGGCAGTAGACCTTGCCGTAGTCCCCGCCGAATACGTTCCGGTTGGCGGAGGCGCAGTAGACGTACTTGCCGTCAACCAGGGGGGACGCGTCCATCATGGCGTTGCCTGGCGCCATGAAATTCCAAACCTCACCGACGTAGACGGCGGGTGAAAGCGTTTCCCCTTGCTCCAGTGATCCAAGTGTTTTCGCGCGCGGCCAATCCACGGCTACAACTGTCGAGGCGATCAGCATGGCGCCGAGAACGACGCCTTCCAATGGCAGTCCGGATCGCCAGCCGCCGCGCAACGATGCCGCGGTCTGCTTGCCCAGCACGAAAGCCAACCCGGTCCACGCGGCGATGGCGTAGACCAACAGGAACCGCTTGGTGAGAAGTTCGTCGAGCTTCAAGAAGTCTCGACCCGGCTTCCAGAAATAGAGGGCGACGCCCAGTAGCGCGAGCAGGCTCGCGGCCCAATAAAGGATTTTCTCGACGCGCGGCGGCTCCTCGCCGATGGACTCTCCTTTGCGCACGGCGGCCAGGTTG